>Ga0247844_1001156_pt1 | contig 51056 bp, 45 predicted proteins | sample LaCtaG_FD_192421 | JGI IMG/M metagenome (GOLD analysis project Ga0247844, IMG submission 192421) | Freshwater microbial communities from meromictic Lake La Cruz, Castile-La Mancha, Spain - LaCruzMarch201714.5m_1 | ecosystem: Environmental > Aquatic > Freshwater > Lake | place: Spain: Castile-La... | reverse complement strand
TGGTGTGATCGGCGCTGCCGGGTCGGCCGGGACAGCCTGTTCCTGCTCGGGCTGTCTCGCGATCGGCGCCGCGTCGCCGGCTTGCCCGAGCATCTCCAACGCGGCGGCCAGGCGTTGTTGTTCCGCCGTCACCCGCTCGATGGCGGTCACCAGAGTCGCCCGCGTAGCCTGCGAATCGTAATAGAGGGCGGCCATGCCGACGCCGAGGGCCAGCGCCAACATCAGGGCCGCGGCCGCAAGCCAACTTGGGCCGCGCAGACGTGCAGCGATGTCGTCGCGTTGGGTCTGCCAGCCGCGTTGGAGATGGGCGATCGCCAGGCGGCGGTCGTCATCGACATCGGCGATACGTTCAACGAGCGCCTTCTCCTGGTCCCGCATGTGCGTCTGATGGGCGGCGAGTTCCTCGGCCAGAGCCTGAACCCGGAGCGCGCAGGCGTGCATCCGTGCGTCCTGTTCAGGCCAGGTCACCGACTCGGCATCGGCCGACTCCAGGGCGCGCAGCCGCTGGGCAAGTGGCAGGTCAGGGGCGAAGGGGTCGGTGAGGTCGCCCGCGCCTGGAATATTCGGCATGACACTAGCTCCGCGTGCATACTTCTAACGATCGAATGACGGATGGCGCTGATCCGGGCAAACCTGATCCGGTTCGGTCCGGTCCCTGCGCCGTTCTTGATACCGAGCGTCACACGTTCTGGAGCCACCGCCCGATGCCATAGCTTAATCCAGCCACGGCGGCACACAAGACCATACCCCAGGCGGTGTCGACCAGGACGACCTTGATTGGCCAATCCGGCAGGGTCGCCAGATTGGTCAGCTCATAGGTTACGTAGGTGAAAAAGCCGAACAACAATCCGTTGATTATCGCCCGCCACAAAGACCCCTGGGTCAGCGCCGGGGCCACGGCAAAGTAGAGGATACCGACGATAAACAAAAGATAGAAGACGATGGCGGCAGGCCAGTTCACGGTTGCGGCCAGTAGGTGGCCCAGGTTGTCGCGATAAAAATCCCGCGCGATGACGCCGAGCCACAGCAGGTCAACGGCGAAGAAAACCGGTACCGTAAGCAGGTAGAGCTTGATATATACGAAGGCTGTCATGGTCTTGTCCTCTGGGTCCGGACGGTCCGGGGCGAATCGCAGCAGACGGCTGCTCCGTCTGTGACCCGCGCGTCCGTCATCTCGCGGGTGCCCTGCCGGGGCGACTCGGTTACACTAGGATCAATGGTCGTCGGGCTGGCTTATGGGTCGGCCCTCTTCACGCTTGCCCTCGTAGCTCAGTTGGATAGAGCAATCGCCTCCTAAGCGATAGGTCGTGGGTTCAACTCCCGCCGAGGGCACCAAACCAACGTTTCGCAGCGAAGCCCTACAAGCTCGCCGAGGAACGCGTACCCTACGCGACCCGGATAACAACGTATTTCTAAGCCCGGTAACCGTCTGGGAGGCATTGGTCAAGTATCGCCTAGGCAAATGACCCTTGCCGGATCGCCCCGAGACTTATCTGCCAATTCAACGCGCGCGGCACGGTATCGCTACCCTGGACCTGGATGAGGCGAGCGTGGCCCGTCTGGCGGAATGACCGAACCTGCACCTGTCGGCCGCAGCCGAGGTCATGGTGCCAAGGTCACCCACGGCACTCCGGTTGCTGACCCAGGCGGCGCGGGTGCTGATCGAGAAGGGCATCGACCGCTCTTATCTGCATTCGATCAACGCCTTGAGAATCGCAGGGTCATCTGCACGCTCAGCCACCCGCACCGTCCGAAAACCCAGCCCCCGCGCGGTCTGCGCGGTGCGCTCGCTGATCACAACCAACGGTGTCGAAACCAGCAACGCGCGCCCGGCGGCGCCCAGGATTTCGACCAGATTGAGCAGGACCTCGTCGCTGGTGGCGATCACCAGCCCCAGATCGGCGCGCCAACGTTCGAGCAGCGGGCGCGCATCGTGCATTGGACGCACCCGCCGATAGACCTCCGCGAATGACACCCGTGCACCGCGCTCGGTGAGTACGTCCCCGAGCAGCGCCCGGCCGCCCTCTCCCCGCACGATCAACACCCGGCGGCCAGCCATCTCCGCCAGGCCGGGCAGCGCGGTCAGCGACTCGCTGTCGTAACGTTCGGGCGGAACCAGATCGGGGGCCCGCCCGGCCGCTGTCAGGGCGACCGCCGTCGCCCGCCCCACCGCGGCAAGCAGGGTGGCGTTCGGCCAAGCCCCGGCACACCCCAGGGCCAGTGAGAACTCCACCGCGTTGCGGCTGGTGAAGACCATCAGGTCCCACTCCGCGGCCAGCAGAGCGCGGGCTGGTTCCGGATCGGCAGCGGGTAAAATCTCGATGGTCGGGAACGGCAGGGGCCGCCCACCGGCGGATTCGATCAGGTCGCAGAGCGGCCGCGCCTGCCCCGCCGGCCGGGTGACCAGCACCCCCACTCCCGCCAGTGCACCGGTCGGACTCACGACGCGTCTTCGGGCATTTGCAGGGCACTCAAGATTTCGGCCGCCCCTTGAGCCAGCAGGTCATCCGCCACCTGGGTACCGAGCGCCTCTGCGGTGTCGCGTGGACCTTCCGCCCGCGCCCGCAGGATCAGCGTTCCGTCCGTGGTGCCGACCAACCCCTGGAGGATCAGGTGATCGCCCTCGAGCGTCGCGTGCCCGGCGATCGGTACCTGGCAACCGCCGTGCAGACGCGCGTTCATCGCCCGTTCGGCACGAATGCGCAGGGCCGTCTCCCCATGATGCAGCGGGGCGATCAGGGCATTGGTGCGCGGGTCCTCGATGCGACACTCGATGCCGATCGCGCCCTGGGCAATCGCGGGCAGACTGTCCGCGGGGGCGATGGTACCGCGGATACGCGACCCGAAACCGAGCCGGATCAGCCCGGCAGCAGCCAGGATGATGGCGTCATACTCCCCCGCGTCGAGCTTGGCCAGCCGGGTGTTGACATTGCCGCGCAAGGGTTCGATGCGCAGGTCCGGACGACGCTCGGCGAGCTGGCACTGGCGACGCAGGCTGGAGGTGCCGACGCAGGCCCCCTGGGGTAACTGGTCCAGGGACTCGAAGCGGTTCGACACGAAGGCATCCCGCGGATCCTCCCGCTCCATGATCACCGCCAGGTGCAGCCCGGCGGGGAACTCCACCGGGACATCCTTCAGCGAGTGCACGGCGATATCCGCCTCACCGTTCAACATTCCCTGCTCCAACTCCTTGACGAACAGCCCCTTGCCGCCCACCTTGGCAAGCGGTGCGTCGAGGATACGGTCGCCTTTGGTGGTCATTCCCAGGATTTCGACCTGCAGTCCGGGGTGGAGGGCCGTCAGCGCGGCGGCGACGTGCTCGGCCTGCCACATGGCCAGGGGGGATTTACGGGTGGCGATACGCAAGGTCTCGGGCATGGTGGGGTCCTGGAATCACGACGAAGCTGCCTATGCTAACAGGAAGGCGAAAGATCATCCGTGCGTTCGCTGATCCGGCGCTCGCCGGTGCGGTGCATGACCGCGGCCACCAGGCCGTCATCGTTCAGCGCGGCTCCGACGTATCCCAGGACTTTGGCACCGATCGTCTTGTGCAGCAGCTTGAAGACCTTGCGCTGGGCCATCTGGTTGGTACTCCCGGGGTCGCCGATCATCTCCAACCGCGCCTGAAAATAGGCCATATCGGCTTCCAGCCGCGCCAGGTTGACACGGCGGCGGCGGCGTTCGTCGCTGATCACGGATTCCGGACTAGCCATGGTGCTCGGTGTGCGGCGCGGTGTCTGTGGTGCTGCGGAATTGCCGTCAATTGTCCAGTGCCGGGGCGCGTCACGCAACCAACCCGCGGCATTCAGGCTGTGCTATAAACGGCCGTTATGGGATCATCAAGTTTGATCGTCAGCTAAGCCCAGGGGCAGAACGACACCGAGTATGAGCGCAATCCTAGAACTCTTCCGCAGTTCCGGCGCCCTCTATGGGGGCAATGCCGCCTTCATCGAAGACTTGTACGAACGCTGGCTCAGCGACCCCGAAAGCGTGGCCATCGCCTGGCGCGCCCGGTTCGACGCCTTGCGCCAGCAGGCCGCCAACGAGCCCGGCAACCCGGAGACCGGCCGCCCCGACATCGCCCATGGTCCGGTGCGGGAGAACTTCCTGCGTCTGGCACAAGAGAATCGCGCCCGACCGCGCGCCCGCCCGGCGGACAACCTGGAGCCCGCGGCGGCGCAGAAACAGACCGCGGTGCTGCGCCTGATCAACGCCTACCGCTACCGCGGCCATCAGGTGGCGGATACCGACCCGATCAGGCTGCGCGAGAAACCACACATCCAGGATCTCGACCCGGCCTTTCACCACCTGGGCCCGGAGGACCTGGATCTGGTCTTCCACACCGGCTCGCTCTGCGCCCCGGACCGCATGAAGCTGCGCGAGGTCCTGGCGCTGTTGAACCAGATGTACTGCGGCTCGGTGGGCTCCGAGTACATGTACATCACCAGCACCACCGAGAAGCGCTGGGTGCAGAATCGTCTGGAAGGGTATCGCGCCACCCCCGAACTGGAGACCGCCGACCGCCGCTGGATCCTGTTCCTGCTGACTGCCGCCGAGGGCATCGAGAAATATCTGCACCAGCGCTATGTCGGACAGAAGCGCTTCTCACTGGAGGGCGGCGAGTCACTGATCCCGCTGCTGGACGAATTGATCCAGCGCGCCGGGCGCAAGGGCCAGAAGGAGGTCGTCATCGGCATGGCCCACCGCGGCCGGCTCAACGTGCTGACCAACATCTTCGGCAAGCCGCCCCAGGCGATGTTCGACGAGTTCGAGGGCCGCTTGCATGCGGACTGGCGCAAGATGGCGGGGGATGTGAAATATCATCTGGGCTTCGCGACCGACGTCGACACCCCCGGCGGGGTGGTTCACCTGGCCCTGGGTTTCAATCCGTCCCATCTGGAAATCATCAACCCGGTGATCGAGGGTTCGGTACGCGCCCGCCAGCGCCGCCGCCGCGACAAGACCGGCGACCTGGTGCTGCCGGTCCTGATCCACGGCGACGCCGCGTTTGCCGGCCAGGGCGTGGTGATGGAGACGCTGCAGTTGTCGCAGACCCGCAGCTATTCGACCGGCGGCACAGTACACATCGTCATCAACAACCAGATCGGCTTCACCACCAGCCATCCGCTGGATGCCCGCTCCAGCCCGTATTGCACCGACGTGGCCAAAATGGTCCAGGCGCCGGTCTTCCATGTGAACGGCGACGACCCCGAGGCGGTGATCTTCGTCACCCGCATGGCGCTGGACTTTCGCAATCAGTTCCACAAGGACGTGATCATCGACCTGATGTGTTACCGCCGCCTGGGCCATAACGAGGCCGACGAGCCGGCCGTCACCCAGCCCATGATGTACCGCAAGATCGCCGGCCGCCCCACGGTGCGGACGCTCTATGCCGAGCGGATCGCGGCGGCCGGGATCGGCACCCGGGAGGAGGCCGCGGCCCTGGTCGAAGACTATCGCCGCTCGATCGAACAAGGCGTCGTGGTCGCGCGCCCGGTCCTGTGCGGGCTCGACAATGCCTATCGGGTGGACTGGTCCAAGAGCGTGGACCCGAACTGGGATCAGGCGGTCGACACCGGGGTACCGGTCGCGCGGCTGCATGCCCTCACGCAGGCGATGCTGCAAGTACCGGAGGGGTTCGAGCTCCATCCGCGGGTGGAGAAGGTGTGGGAGGAGCGGCGCAAGATGGCCGCGGGCGAGCAACTGCTCAACTGGGGCTGTGCCGAGATTCTCGCCTACGCCAGTTTGCTCGATATCGGCATTCCGGTGCGCCTCTCGGGCCAGGACTGCGGGCGCGGGACCTTTGTGCACCGCCATGCCAAGGTCCATGACCAGCGCACCGGCGATGCCTATACCCCGCTCCAGCACATCGGTGCGCACCAGGGGGCCTTCATTGCTATCGACTCCATCCTCTCCGAAGAGGCGGTGCTTGGCTTCGAGTATGGCTTCGCCACCGCCGAACCCAACGGGCTGACCCTCTGGGAGGCGCAATTCGGCGATTTCGCCAATGGCGCCCAGGTCGTCATCGACCAGTTCATCACCTCCGCCGGCACCAAGTGGGACCTGAGTTGCGGCCTGGTCATGCTGCTGCCGCACGGTTTGGAGGGCCAGGGGGCGGAACACTCCTCCGCCCGACTGGAACGCTATCTGCAACTCTGCGCCGAGTACAATATACAGGTTTGCGTGCCGACCACGCCGGCCCAGATTTTTCACCTGCTGCGTCGGCAGATGCTGCGGGATTACCGCACACCGCTGGTGGTGATGACCCCCAAGAGTCTGCTGCGGCATCGCTTGGCGGTCTCAGCGCTCGACGAACTGACCGCCGGACAATTCCAGAACGTGATCCCCGAGGTGGATGCCATCGACCCGGCCGGGGTGGAGCGGGTCATCTTTTGCAGCGGCAAGGTGTATTACGACCTGCTGGAAGCCCGGCGCGCCCGCGGCCTGACCAACTGTGCCTTGATCCGCATCGAGCAACTCTATCCCTTCCCGAAGGACGCTTTTGCCGCCGCTCTGGCGCCCTACGCGGCCACCGAAGAGGTCATCTGGTGCCAGGAAGAGGCGCAGAACCAGGGGGCCTGGGACCAGATCAAACACCGTTTCCACCACCTGATCCAGGAAGGCAAGCGGCCCCACTATGTCGGCCGCCCACCCTCCGCCGCGCCTGCCGTGGGCCACCGTCCCGCCCACGTGGAGCAGCATGACCGTCTGATCGACGAGGCCCTGACCGGCCGCTTCAACCCGAGTATGAATCGTAGGATCCCCGAACAATGAGTTCCGAATTGAGTAGCGAAGTCAGAGTCCCAGCCCTCCCGGAATCAGTCGCCGACGCCACCGTCGCGGCCTGGCACCGCGCACCGGGGGAGGCGGTCAAGAAGGATGAGAATCTGGTCGACCTGGAGACCGACAAAGTGGTGCTGGAGGTCCCGGCGCCGGCGGACGGCGTGCTCGGCGAGATCCTGGCCCCGGTCGGTGCCGTGGTCACTGCTGCCACCGTGCTTGCCACCATCGTCGGCGGCGCGTCCGGTGCCGCGGTGCCCGCGCCGCGACCGGCCGCCCAGATCAGCGCCCAGATCAGCGCCGGGACAAGCGCGTCAGGCAAGGCCGAATCGATTGTTGCACCCGGCGCGCGGCGACTGGTCAAAGAGTTGGGCCTGGATCCCGCCAAGATCGCCGGCAGTGGCCGCGATGGTCGGGTCCAGCGGGCGGACGTTGTCGCCTACTTGGATGAACGCGACCAGGCCGAGCCCGCGCGTGATCCGGAGATCGTGCCGATCACCGGCGCCCCGCAGTTGACCGGGGAGGCGGGCCGTCCCGAGCAACGCGTGCCGATGACCCGGCTGCGCGCGCGGGTCGCGGAGCGCCTGCTCCAGGCCCAGCAGAATGCCGCCATGCTGACCACCTTCAATGAGGTCAACCTCACGGCGGTCATCGAACTGCGCAATCGCTATAAGGACCAATTCGAAAAAGCCCACGGGGTGCGCCTGGGTTTCATGTCCTTCTTTGTCAAGGCCGCGGTCGAGGCCCTGCAGCGCTTCCCGGTGGTCAATGCCTCGGTCGACGGCAATGACATTCTCTACCATGGCTATTTCGACCTCGGCATTGCCGTCTCCTCCCCGCGCGGTCTGGTGGTGCCGATCCTGCGCAATTGTGACCAGCTCAGCATGGCCGAGATCGAGCAGGGCATCGGCGAATTCGGACGCAAGGCCAAAGACGGCACCCTGAGCTTCGAAGACCTGACCGGCGGAACCTTCTCCATCACCAACGGCGGCGTGTTCGGGTCCTTACTGTCCACGCCCATTCTCAATCCGCCGCAAAGCGCTATCCTCGGGATGCACAAGACCCAGGAGCGCCCGATCGCCGAGAACGGCCAGATCGTCATCGCCCCCATGATGTATTTGGCCCTAACCTATGACCACCGGATCATCGACGGGCGCGAGGCCGTGCAGTTCCTGGTCACCATCAAGGAAACACTGGAAGACCCGGCGCGGCTATTGTTGCGGGTTTAGGCTTGGGTCGACCCGGCCGCGCAGGGATGCGCGGTGCCTGGCCTGGCGTTCTAGTCTGTTTCGTATTCTCTATCAGCGTATCGCCATGACTCACAAAGCCCCCTCGTCGCCGACTGGAATCAGACTCAGCCGTTTGAGCATCGAAAACTACAAAAAGCTCGATGAACTGGAAATCGAGCTTCCGGCGCCGCTGATGGACGGAGATCTCGACATCCTGGTCCTCGGCAGCAAGAATGGCGGAGGCAAGGCGTCGGTACTGGAATGTTGTTCGCTGCTAATGGTTGCAGGCGCCGTTGGTCCGATGAAACGCCATCGCTTTCCCGACAGCGAATCCATGCTGGATCTGTACGGCCCGCTGGTCAGAGCCGGGAGCAAAAAGGCCGTCATCGCGGGAGACTTCGAGCGTGATGGAAAGAAATGCACGGTTAGGCTCAGCATCAATAGTGAGGGCTTTGGCGAACCTGAAGTCTCAGGGGATTCTTTATTCAAGAACGATGCCAGTCAACTGCGATGGAATGGTCTTGAGCAAGCATTGAGCAGTATCCTGGCGTTATCTGGTGAACCGCTGATCATGCCTCCATTGCTTCATTTCAATAGCTATCGTAAGGTTCAGGAATCAAATCCCGAGCTTGGGATGATGGCTGAGGATTATCATCGTAAACCAGCCTCTCGCGCCGCGCTGCTCCTGGCGCGGCGCACGACGATAACGCCGGTTAGCGCGTTCAAGCTGGAGCAATTGCGCCGCCTGGCACCGTGCAACCAGTACATACTCGCAACGCACTCCGAGGAGTTTTTTAGATCCGTCGATGAGTCGCGACGTAGGGTGCTGGTCCCAAAATGATCGGGTTAGCTGGCCTCGGTTGGCGTAGAGAACGAGATTTTGCCTGAAGGATGCTCCGGTGATTCTCTGGTCTCGTTTGGATGCGGGCAATTTGGATGTCACTGAGGACCATGTGGTCCAAGGTCGATCCGTCATGCATTAAATAAGTAAATCAGCATATAAGGTTTCATTGATGTGAAGGTCGGCGGACGTTGGCACGCCAAGACCATCGCAGGAACCCGGAGGATCGAAAACCCGGCCCTGCGACACGAAATCCGGCACGCTCAGGACGCCGCCGCGGCGACCGCCCCACGTCGCACCTGCGCGCTGCGCAAAGTTAGGTTAAGATCGGGCGCCCCGCGGTCACGCGGGGGCACTTACCCTCTCTAATACGCGTTTGGGATTGACATAATGGCAGAACAAAAACTCGGCAACCCCGCCGTGGTCGGCCTCGCCGGCTTCGGTCTTACCACCTTGGTGCTCCAATTCCACAATGTCGGCTGGATGCCCAGCATCGGACCGGTGGTGTGGCTTGGACTGATCTTCGGCGGTCTGGCGCAACTCATCGCCGGACTGCAGGAGCAGAAGACCGGCAACAACTTCGGGTATTGCGCCTTCACGTCTTACGGGGCCTTCTGGATCGCCCTGGCACTGATGCTGATCGCCAACAAGTTCGACATCTTCAAGGCCGGCACGCAAGATGTCGGCTGGTTCCTGGTCGCCTGGACATTGTTCACGGCGATTCTCTGGGTCGGCTCGTTGCGCATCCACGGCGCCATGGCCATCACCTTCACCTTGCTGCTGGCCGGATTCATCCTGCTGGACCTGGCGCATTTCGGTTATCCGCAAATGACCGTCGTTGCCGGCTATACCTTGATTGTCTGCGCCCTGACGGCCTGGTACATGATGGCCCGTATCATCCTGAACGAACTTTACGGGCGCGAACTCCTGCCCGCCGGCAAGCCCTGGCTGAGCTGAGCGTGGCATCGCTGTCGCCCTCAGCCTTCTTACCATAAGAACAATCGACTCAAGAGGATTCAACGATGGAAAAACACCCATTTGCCCTGGCCGGCCTGGTGCTGACCCTGGGAACCGCCCCGGCCATGACCTGGGCTGCCGACGCCGACGCCGCGACCGCCGCGGAGGTGGTGTCAAAGGTCCGCGAGGCCGCCCAATACCTGAACGCGAAGGGCTTGGCTGGTTTCGCGGATTTCAATAATAACAAGGATTCCCGCTGGGTCTGGAAAGACAGCTACGTGTTTGTCTATAGCTGCCTCGACGACGTGATGATCGCGCACCCCCTGCGCCCCGATCTGGTGGGCAAGCCCATCCTGCAAATGCGCGATGACAAGGATCACCCGCTCTTCCAGGACATGTGCAAGGCCGCTGCCAACCCTGACGGCGGCTGGGTCGAGTACTGGTGGCCGAAGCCGGGCGAGGCGAAGGCGTCGCGTAAGATCTCTTACGTCCACAGCGCCCCCGTCTCCTTCAAATCGGATATCCAGGTGGGCGCCGGGATTTACGACGACGCGCTGACCCCGGCCGATCTGAGCAAGCTCGTCGAGGAGTCCGCGAAACCCCAAAAGGCCGTGCCCTAATCGGCGTCCACGGCGATCGGCGGAACACCATCAGTCCAGATCGCGAGGGAGTGTCGTCCGCCGTCAAGGAGCGCCGACAGGAGCATGGCCGCGCTATGTGACTGTCGGCGCGCCGCGGCAAGCGGGCGACGCGCGAGCCGGCGTATGATGTGTCGGAGATCGCCTGACAACACATCCAGTCCGATCCGATCCAAGCCCCTCGCCTGGATGGTGCCGCGCGCGCTCAGACCGAATTTGCCCAGGTCGCCAACGCCGGTCGCGGCCTGGCCGCAGCACCTCTGGTCACAAGGATCGGTGACACGGGTTATACTCGCGGTCTACCGATCACTTCCATCCAGATGCGCGAGCCCGAATGGACCCCGATACCATCCGCCTGATCCTGATCGTCGTGGGCGCTCTGCTGCTCCTCGGTCTCTATCTCTGGGAGCGCGGCCGTGACCGCGCCGAGGAGGAGGATGACGAGGGCTACGAGGACGACGATATGCCCTATGCCGCCGGCCGGGCGAAGCACGAACCCGCGCTGGGCCGTTTGGACGACCCTGATCGGAACGAGGGTCAGAATGAGGGGAACCGGCATCCGCGGCGCGACAGCCAGCGTCGCGACGAACCAGCGGGTAAAGCACCCACGGGAGCAAGTGCCGATGGCGACGCCGCGAACGGCGTGCCGGCACCGCTGCTCATCCAGCTCAGTGTGGCGAAACGCTACGGTGAATTCGACGGCCCGGACTTGCTCGAGGTCGCGGAGTCCTGCGGCCTGCGCCCGGGCGATATGGACATCTTCCACTGTCTGGACGAGTTCGACGACGGCACGCGCATTTACTTCAGCATGGCCAACATGGTCAAGCCCGGCACCTTCCCCTTCGACGACATGGAGGGCTTCAGCACCCCCGGGTTGATGTTGTTCGCCCAACTCACCGGCCAGCCCGAAGACCTGACGGTGCTGGAGGAAATGATCGCGACGGCCCGCAAGCTCGCGACCACGCTCGGTGGCGATGTCTTCGACGACACCCGGCGACCGCTCACGGTGCGCAAGGAAGAAGCCATGCGCGATGCGGTCCTCGCCAACGAGAAGCGCTTTTTGAGAGCGGTGCGGCGGTGACCCAGGGCGGTCCTGTTCCGACACCGCCCGCGGCCGCGGACCGGCAGCGTGCCGCACAACTGCGCACGCTGATCGGCTACCACAACCACCGTTACTATGTCCTCGACGATCCGGAAATCCCGGACGCCGACTATGACTCTCTATTTCAAGAGCTTAAAGGTCTGGAATCCCGCCACCCGGACCTGGTGACGCCGGACTCCCCCACCCAGCGTGTCGGGGCAGCGCCGCGGCCTGAATTCAGCCAGGTCCGCCATCGTCTGCCGATGATCTCCCTGGACAACGCCATGGACGATGGCGCCTTGGCGGAGTTCCACCGCCGCGTAGCCAGCGCACTGACCGGCGCGGATGCGGTACTGTACACGGCGGAACCGAAGCTCGACGGCTTGGCGGTCAGCATTCGCTACGAGCAGGGTCTGCTGGTCCTGGCCGCCACCCGCGGCGACGGCACCACCGGTGAGGAGATCACCCAGAACGTCCGCACCATCCAGAATGTCCCGCTGCGCCTGTTGGGCGAGGACTGGCCGACGACCCTGGAGGTCCGCGGCGAAGTCTATCTGACCCATGCCGGTTTCGACCGACTGAACGCCCACGCCCTCGCGCGCGGCGACAAACCCTTTGCCAATCCGCGTAACGCCGCCGCCGGAAGCCTGCGCCAGCTCGACCCACGCATCACCGCAGCGCGGCCGCTGCGCTTCTGTTGTTACGGCTGGGGCGAGATCGCGTCGGACCCGGGCGACAGCCAGTTCGCATTGTTGCAGCGCATCGCCGGCTGGGGCGTGCCCATCTCCCAGGATCTGCGTCAGGTGCGCGATTTGGCCGGCTGCCGCGTCTATTTCGAGGATCTCGGCCGCCGTCGGGATGCTCTGGGCTACGACATCGACGGCGTCGTTTTCAAGGTCGATCACCTTCCGGATCAAGGCATCCTGGGGGCTACGGCCCATCACCCGCGGTGGGCGATCGCCCGCAAGTTCCCGGCGCAGGAGGCGCTGACGGTGGTCGAGGCCGTGGAGTTTCAGGTCGGCCGCACCGGCGCGGTGACACCGGTGGCACGCCTCACGCCGGTTCAGGTCGGCGGGGTGACGGTCGCCAATGCGACGCTGCACAACATGGATGAGGTGGAGCGCAAGGACGTGCGCGTCGGCGATACCGTGTATGTGCGCCGGGCCGGGGACGTGATTCCCGAGATCGTGCGCGTTTTGAGCGAGCGGCGCCCTGCCGACGCGCGTCAAGTCGTCCTGCCGGTCCAATGTCCGGTCTGCGGGTCGGATGTGATCCGTCCGGAGGGTGAGGCCGTGGCCCGCTGCAGCGGCGGCCTCTATTGCCCGGCCCAGCGCAAAGAGTCGATCCGCCATTTCGCCTCCCGCAAAGCGATGGACATCGAGGGACTGGGTGACAAGCTGATCGAGCAATTGGTGGACCTGGATCTCATCAGAGAACCGGCGGATATCTACCGGCTCACCCAGGACCAACTCGCCGGGCTGGAGCGCATGGGCGAGCGCTCCGCCGCCAATCTCATCGCGGCACGCGAGCGCAGCAAAGAAACCACCTTCGCCCGCTTCATCTTTGCGCTCGGCATTCGCGAGGTCGGCGAGGCGACCGCCGCCGCCCTGGCCGCCCGGTTCGCGTCGCTGGAGGCCCTGATGGCGGCGCGTGAGTCGGACTATCTGCGCCGCCGCGGCCTGGCCGGGGTCGGACCCAAGGCCGCGCAAGCGGTTCAGGCGTGGCTGGCCCTGCACCCGGACCCGGACCCTGAACCCGTGCATGACCTGGGGGAGTGGTTGGCGGACCAACGCATTCCCGGCCTCACCCGCCCGGTCGCGCTCGTCCTGGGTCAGGCATTCGGAACCTTGGAGCGGCTGCGGGCCGCCGGACCCGAGGACCTGTATTCCAACACCGCCAGCCTGGTCGAGGGGGTTGGCCCCGTGGTCGCCGCTCATCTCGCGGGGTTCTTCGCCCAGGCCCACAACCGAGAGGCGATCACCCGTCTCACCGCGGCGGGTATTCACTGGCCGTCCGCCGCCCCGCGCGTCGGGCCCCAGCCGCAACCGCTCGTCGGCAAGACCTTCGTCATCACCGGCACGCTGAGCCGCCCACGCGATCAGATCAAAGCCGAACTCGAATCCTTCGGCGCCAAGGTGACCGGCAGCGTTTCCGGAAACACCGATTTCCTGTTGGCCGGGGAGGAAGCCGGCTCCAAGCTCGAAAAAGCGCGCGCGCTGGACGTACGGGTGATCAATGAGGCTGAGTTGGCCGCCCTGCTCACCGGTCAAGGACCGGCATGAGCGACGCGCATCGTCAGACTACTGTCGTCCGCCGCTGGAACCGCCGCGTGGTGGACCGGCTTCATGCACTCAACCCACTGGGATCCGCAAAGAACCGACATGACTGAATCGACTCCGCCCGGCACGCCGGCCCTCACTCCGGAGCAGCACATCCTGATCGCCATGCGCAAGACCCTGACGGCGATTATCAGAGACGTGACCCCGCCGCCCGGAATGCGTCATCCGCTCAGTGAGGCGACCATCCAGGATATGCGTCAATGCCTGATGCTGATCGCCGCGCGGGAGAAGGAACTGGCGGATGCCCAGGGGCGCGGCGGCGAGCGGCCCTACTATGCGGATGAGCCGCCGGCGGTGCAGGTCGTGCCCGTCGCCGGCCTGACGCGGCGGCGTGACTGACATGACACGGCGTTACCCTGTGAAACCTGACACCCGGACCGGGCGCGGCCTGCTGATCATGGCAGCTATCCTGCTGATGTGCTGCGGCGGGAGCTTGTTTGCCCGTGACTCGTCCATGCCCGCACCGGAGGCCTGGTCGTTCGCGGGTGAGACCGGACCTGAGCATTGGGCGGACCTGTCGCCGGCTTTTGCGACCTGCCGCGAGGGCCAGTCGCAGTCACCGATCGATATCCGCACCGTCCAGCGAATCCCCTACGAGCCACTGCACTTCCGCTACCATACACAAACCCTGGAGGCGGTCAACGACGGCCGCGGGGTCCATGTCCTCAGCTCGGCGGGGAGCGCACTCGAGTTGCGCGGTGAGACCTTCGATCTGACCTCCTTACACTTCCACAGCCCGGGTGAGACCCTGATCAATGGCGTGGCGGCGGCGGCGGAGGTCCATCTGGTCCATCGATCAAGCACCGGCCGCTTCGCGATCGTGGCTGTTCAGATTCAACCCGGCCGCCGCATCAATCAAACCTTGGCGCGCATCGTCGAGCGCCTGCCGCTGCACGCCGGGGAGCGTCTGAGCTATCGCCAGGTGGGCATCAATCCCCTGTTGCTGCTCCCGGCCGATCCAGGCTACTACACCTACTCGGGGTCGCTGGCAAATCCACCGTGCAGCGAGCCGGCGGCCTGGTACATCCTCGCCCAGCCGGTGAGACTCGACCCGGAGCAGATTCGCCGCCTCACCGCCGCCGCCGGGGCCAACAATGTCCGCCCCGTCCAGCCGCTCAACGGGCGTCCAGTCTACGCGTCACTGCGACACTAACTAGCGGGGGTCCTATCGGCGTCGAACGCGATAACCCGACGTAGGGGCGGGTTTCAAACCCGCCCCTCCCCCAAGGTCATCCTCAGAGCCTTTAGCGGGGTCCGCAACCCCCTGAACTAAAAAGCCGCCCGGCGGGGGGAAACTTTCGTTTACCCCAGCCCGGAACGAACAATCCCAAGCGACAAGCTGCACTGAAAACCTCGGCTTCTGGCACGTCAAGAGTTATGCCGTTCTTTCGGCTTCCCACCACCAGCGATGCATTAACATAGCGCGGCGATGTACAGAGAGTATATGGAGCGGCTTATCAATGCCTATTGTCGAATCGGTGGTCGCCCAGCACGCGGAGGACGCGGCCTTCTTGTGGACCCAGCGCGACCATATGATCGGTGCGCCGCGAACCGCATTGCGCGGCCTGCTCGACTGTGACCGGCGAGTCGAGGCCCACATTGATGGGCTGCGCATCGCGGGCGAGGCGGGGTGGCCCTTCTGTGAGGCTGGGTTGCAGAGCGCGGAATCGGGCGAGGTGTTTGCGGCCGCCGTCATTGCGCTGGAGTCGGCGAACGCGGCGTGGTTCCAGCGGGTATGCGCGACGGTCGCCGCCGTACCGGAGGCCGCGCGCGGCCTGAGGTCCGCCCTCGGCTGGACCGCCCCCGAGCGGCTGCCGGGCAAGGTAGCCGCTCTGCTGGTAGCACCCGACCCCTTTTGGCGGGCCATCGGAATCACCGGCTGCGCCGCCCACCGCGTCGACGGCAGGTCGCACCTGTCCCGGGCGATCGAGGACCCCGATCCGGGGCTGCGGTCCCGCGCCCTGAGGGCCGCGGGGGAGACCGGCCGGTGCGATTTGCGCGATGCCTGCGTCTGGCAGTGTGCCGACCCAGACCCGCAGGTGCGCTACCGGGCCGCAAGCGCCGCGCTGCTGCTCGGTGAGCGCGAGCAATCCTTGGCCATCCTCGCGGACCTGGCGGCCCAGCCCGGTCCCTGGCGTGCGCCTGCCCTCGAACTGTGCGTGATGGCCCTGGAGCCGGTCGCGGGCGCCCGCCTGCTCCGGGCCATCTCCCGGGACCCCGCCGCCCGTCGGCTGGTCATCGCGGGTGCCGGTGTCTGCGGCGATGTAGCGCATGTCCCCTGGCTGATCAGCCTCTTGGGGGACGACGTGCTGGCGCGTCCGGCGGGCGGCGCCCTGGCGACCATGATTGGCCACGATCTGGCGGACCTCGGCCTCGATCGCGCGCCGGCCGCGAGCTGGGCACAGGGACCCGGCGACGACCCGGCAGGGGACGATCTCGAACCGGACCCCGACGACGGGCTCTCCTGGCCGGATCAGGCGCGGGTCCAGGCCTGGTGGGACGCCAGCCGGACCCGCTTCCCGCCCGGCGCGCGCTACTTTATGGGCGAGCCCCTCACCTCGCAGCAGTGTCAGCGTGTCTTGCGTGCCGGACCCCAGGGTGCACGGCAAGCGGCGGCGACCTACCTGTGCCTAGCCGCCCCCTGCACACCGCTGTTCCCGATCGCGGCCCCGGCCTGGCGCCAGTGGCATGCGCTCGGCGGCGACTAAGGCGTCCGCCTGACGGCCTCGATCATGATTCCGCCCCGGCGCGGGCGCCCGGGGACTGCCGGCCGCCAGCCCACGCGCCACCGACGGCCCGCGGGAGCCGACACCACCTTCGGCCGCGATGGCCGGGGGCGCCCAAGAAATGGACAGCGGCCGCGCGAACGCCATTCGGTCCCACGCCGCCCCCCGCGGGCGTCGACACCCAGGCTATACTGATGCCCTCTCCCGAGAGAGGCCGTTTCCCGAAAAAGGACCACCCTCATGCCCCTGAGCCAAGCCGAACGGACCCTGACGCTCACTACGACCCTCGGTGCCGACGCCCTGCTGGTGCAAGGCATGACCGCCACTGAGCGTCTGAGCGCCCCTTTTGAATACGAACTGGACCTGGTCAGCGAACGCTTCGACCTCAACGCGCTGAACCTGCTCGGCACCCCGGCGACGGTCTCGCTCGTCCTGCCCGCGGGCGGACAGCGCTACTTCAACGGCTGCCTGAGCCGCTTCGTCCACTGCGGCTGGAACGACAACGGGGCCCGTTACCGCGCCACCCTGGTCCCCTGGCTATGGTTCCTGTCGTGGCGCACCGACTGCCGCATCTTCCAGGACCAGTCGGTCCCCGACATCGTGGCCGCGGTCTTCCGCAACCACGGCTTCACCGACTTCGAACAACGCCTCTCGGGCAGCTACCGCCCCTGGACCTACTGCGTCCAATATCGCGAGAGCGACCTCAACTTCGTCAGCCGCCTGCTCGAACACGAGGGAATCTACTACTTCCACGAACACAGCGAGGATAAGCACCTGCTGGTGCTCGCCGACAGCCGCAGTGCCCACGCCCCGGCCCCCGGCTACGCCAGCGTGCCTTATTACCCTCCGAGTCAGGTCCAGGTGCGCGCCGAGGAACGTATCGACGACTGGACCCTGGTCAACGCCGTGTGCCCGGGGGCCTTCGCCCACACCGCCTACGATTTCACCGCCCCGCGCAAGGACCTGTTGGCCCGCCGCAGCGCCCCCAAGGCTCACGCCCACGGGGGCCTGGAGGTCTTCGACTACCAAGGCGACTACACCGAGAACGGCGCCGGCGACGACTATGCCCGCATCCGCCTGGAAGAGGCCCAGGCCGGCTACGCCGTCGCCCAGGCCACCGGCGATGCCCGCGGGCTCGCCTGCGGTGTGCTCTTCACCCTCAGTGGTTACCCGCGCGCCGACCAGAACCGCGAATACCTGATCGTCGCCGCCCACTGCACCCTCAGTTCCGACACCTTCCGCGGCGGCGGTGCCGCCCCGTCGGGCCCGTCCTATCGCGTGGACTTCAGCGCCATCGACGCCCAGGTCCCCTATCGCCCCTCGCGTGTGACCCCCAAACCGACCGTCCAGGGTCCCCAGACCGCCCGGGTCGTGGGTAAGCCCGGCGAGGAGATCTAGACCGACAAACACGGCCGGGTCAAGGTCCAGTTCCACTGGGACCGCTACGCCGCGGGCGATGAGACCAGTTCCTGCTGGGTGCGCGTCTCCCACCCCTGGGCCGGCAACGGCTGGGGCGCGGTGACCATCCCGCGCATCGGCCAGGAGGTCATCGTCGACTTCCTGGAGGGCGATCCGGATCAGCCCATCATCACCGGCCGGGTCTACAACGGCACCAACATGCCCCCCTACGGCCTGCCCGCCGCCGCCGTCATCAGCGGACTCCAGTCCCGCACCAAGGGCGGGGATGGCTACAACGAGTACGTCATGGATGACACCAAGGGCAACGAACTGATCCGCGAGCACGGCCAGTACGACAAGGACAGCACCATTGAGCACGACCTCCGTGAGCATGTCCTCCACGACCGCTCTCGCGACGTCACCAACAATGAAACAGTCCAGGTTGGAAACGATCGCTCAAAGAGCATCGGCAAGAATGAGACCACGACCGTTGGAGTCAATCGCAACGAGACCGTCGGTCGCAACGAGACGATCACCATCGGCGCCAACCGTACCGAGAACGTTGGCGCCCATGAGGTACTGACTGTCGCCCTCACCAGAACGCACAGCGTCGGCATCAACGACATGCTGAATGTCGGCGCGGCCCAAGAGGTCACCGTTGGTGCAGCGCAGGCCGTGAGCGTTGGAGGCGTTCAAGCGATCAACGTCGGCGGCGCTCGGCTGGTGACCGTAGGGGCCTCGGAGACAGTCACGATCGGGACCAACCTAAGTGTAACGGCCGCGGACTCCATTACCCTAACCACCGGCGCGGCCAGCATCACCATGAAGAAGGACGGCACTATCACCATCAAGGGCAAGGACATTGCAATCAAGGGATCAGGCGGCATCCAGGTCAAGGCCAGCAAGGATGTCGTGATCAAAGGTTCGAAGATCGCCAAGAACTGATCTGGCCCAGAGGAGAATGACAGCGATGCTCAGCACCGAAGCCCCCCCTCGCTCAGGGAACCAAGACGTCACCGAACCGGCCCGCCGACCCCGAATCGACGGGGTTGTCATCGGATTGCTGGTCGGCTTCGATGGGGAAGGGCGTCCCCTGGTGGCCTATCCAGGTAACCCCATCGATGGGGCAGTCAACGCGCGCTGTACGGCCTGGCCGAACCCGGCGGATGCAGGACGGGAGGTCGCTCTACTCTTTGAGGGAGGAGACCCGGCGTTACCGGTACTCATCGGCGTCGTCCAACGGGCGCGGACGGATGACATCCAACCGGGGGCCGCCGTCGCGCAGCTCGACGGGCAGCGTCTTGTCTTGTCGGCGGAGCGGGAGGTGGTGCTGCAATGCGGCAAGGCCAGCATTACCCTGACGAGGGAGGGCAAGGTTCTGATTAGGGGGAGCTATGTCCTCAGCCGCTCGTCCGGTGCGCAACGGATCAGGGGCGCCACCGTGGAAATCAACTGAACGGGACCAAATGGCACGAACTTTGGACCGAAATCTTGCTCACCCGTGGTGGCAACAGCGCGGCCAACCAAGTCGTTGCAAGAGAAATCCGGACTTGATCCTCGTTCCGGCCGAAGCCGCGGGGCGCAGAGCGCCCAACACAGGCGTGACACCGGAGCGGTGTCACGAGGAAGCAGGGTGACCGGAGTTATGATCAAGGCCAGAAATCCCATTTGGTTACGATCAAGCAAGCCAACATGCGCAAGCATGCCGGTTACTTCGCGACTTTCAGTCCCTTCGCCTTCATTCGTGCTCGGACGATTGGCGGCGGGTCCGCTGGAAATGTGATGCCGCGCTCCCGCATCAGGCGCTGGATTGTTCTCAGCTTCTCAAATTCCGGCGCCCCGGACTGATAGTGCTGCAAATCCCATTCGACTGAATATGCCAGCGTCACTCCATTAGCTGTGGTAATGTCGACCTTCGCGCCGTGCTCGATAAGGTAGATGGCTTGATCGTAACATCGCTTCGAAACCGCCTCGTAAACCGCCGTGCGACCCAGAAACTTGTCCGTGGCATCCAGATCTGCTTTGCGCGCGACGAGCAGCTCAAGGTTTGCCGGAGAATCCAAGCACGCCGCAGTAAAGAGGAGTGGAGTGCCCCAAGAATTGGTTGCGTTTGGACTGACTCCCGCATCGATGATTGACGCCAATGAGAGCGATTCCTTGGCTTGAACAGCAACATCCAGAGGAGACCCCAGATCTTTGTCCGGCTGATTGGGATTAGCGCCAGATCTTATCAATGCGGTTACGGCCGCGTGCTTCTTGTTCGTCAGCGCATAGAATAGGAGCGTCATGCCCTGTCTGTAAATGCCATTGATCTCGACTTGAGGGGACAGTTGCCGGATGGCTTCCGTATCGCTCCTATTGATGGCGCGAGCGAGATCCAACACTGTACCATCGAAAAACGTTTCCGCGGATTGATTTGCCATGATGCTATGCGTTCGGGTAGAGGCGGTTGCTGCTGGAGACTGAGAAGGCCAAGACATCGACATCGCCGCTATGACGAGCAAAGGCCATGGAGACATCGGTGTTCGCATGAATACTCTCTAGCAATTACATTTTCTGCCGGTCGCTTTCTCAAGAGTAGTTTGATCCTCGTCGATTTGCTTCTCCATTCCAGCAATAACCTGATCCATGCCATGCCGGTCCACGGGGTCTAACCCCGTTCCGGGCAGTTCGTAGGGGGTACCCACAGCATTTGGCGCAAGCACACTGATGACGGTCTTGCTGACTCCAGCGATCTTGGCCCCGGTCGCTGCCCCAGCGAGAGCCCCCGGGATCACACCCGCACCGCCGAAAAATAGGCCAATGCCGCCACCGATTACTCCCCCAATCACACCACCAATCCCGTAAGCGGTCAATGCACTGCCCAAGGACAGCTCTTGGGTGTTCGTAAGGATTTCGCCGGAAACACGATAGGCATTGATATTTGATGACTTTACAACAGCGCCACTGTCTTTGATGGTATTTCCTGCCAAACCTGCAGCATTAAAGGTCGTCGCGTCCAGCCCACTGGTCCCCGATGCCGCGGAAGCCAATCCGCCTCCCAGGGAGTGCCCTGTGATCTGCACATCAGCGCCATTTTTCGCTAACTCCCCGCCAATACCCACCGCCTGCTTGTAATAATCTGCCTCCAATCCCAACCCCTGAGCCGCATTATTTTTCCAATCGGCCATGCTGGAAAACGTGGTTCCTTTGAAAGCCACTGTCGGTTTCATGTCATTGCCGAAGACCGCGGGGTCCGGCTCGTACATTTGTGCTCGAAACTCGGATGGCGGCTTTTCCAGCTGGTCAGGGCTCAGGCCATACTTCTTAAGGGCTTCGGGATCATCGCTTACGTTTTTCCATCCGGGGGGCGTGCTAGCTTTTGGATCGTATGGCTCCGGCAAGGGGTCTGGTGGATATACGTCCTTCGAAAGCTTGGCTTGCTCAAGATCGTGATTCTCTCGGCCCAGTCGTTCTCCTGCCTCTTTGGTCTTGGGGTCCTTGCTTGCCTTACCTGCTTCGCTGAGTTCCTTGCGACACCGGTAGCAGGCAGCCTTGGCCTCTAATGCCGAGGGTAGCGGCGCCTGCAACTCTCCAGCCAGATTTACCGTATTCTGGTGATTGTGAAACATCTTATCCGACAGCCGACAGGCCCCTTTGCCCTCGAGCTTGACGTCGAACGAGTAGGTAATCCAGGTCGCTTCCTTGATGAAGGTGCCCGACGTGACGCCGCCCGCCGTCCCCGCTTCGTCACCCGTGCTGCGGCTGAATTCCGAACCATAATTGGCGCACATGTTGCCGCCGTCGGCCTTCACCGTCGTCGTACCCTTGGCCAGGTCGCTGGACTTGGCAACGTTGGGATAGGGGATCGGCACCGGTCCGCCGGGCGAGGGCGTCTTGCAGACGTCGGGGATGGTCGCGGCCGAGACCCCGTTGCTGCCTTTGTGGCACAGCGTCAGCCCCGCCGATCCACCGTTGACTTGAATCGTAACTGACATGGTTTCAAGTCCCACTCTGTCCGTGGAGTTGACCGACCAACGCGGCGGCGCGTAAGGGCATTTCAGCGCTACTGCCCCAAACCAGGCTTACCAGACCCTTCGCGTAACCCCGCGCCGAGGCCGCGAGGGGCAGGGTGAGGGCGAGTGAGCCGGAGGCCGCACCCACGTCGCCCCAGGATTCGGCCCCCGCCGTAAAGCTGCCGGGGTCATCGAAGCCTTCGCGGGTGCGGCAGACAGCGAAGCCATATTCGTCGGCGCGGTAGGTCTCGCCGTTGAAATCGCAATAGCTATGGCAGACGCGACGATCTGCATCCAGCACGGCCCGGAAGGCGGCAGTCAGTCCCTCCCCAATGCAGACGGTCTGGGTGCCCATGAGCCTGGCTTCGCGCGCGGTGGCCACCGCCAGCAGTTCCGCCAGCGGGATCAAGGCGAGTTGACGGACGGCGGTAGCGGTGGCAATGAGGCAGAAACCGGCGCTTTCGCCGGGGGTGAAGCCCCAACTGTTATTGACCGAGTGCAATCGGCCACCAACATCGATGGTTTCGAGCACTCCCGGGTCAAGCCACGAATCCGCACCACCCGCCAGACAAAGCGGTGCATCGCCACGGCGCAATTGGTCAACAGCGTTCGCGAGCGCGAGCAACCCGCCCGCGTGGCCCTCGGTGATGGTTTCGATGGTGGCGTCGGCATCGTTGCAGCCGACTGCGGCAGCGACTCGGGCGCAGACCCGCTGACGTTGGGTCGCATCAGACAGAGTATCGGCGGAGAGGGCGAGGTGTATCGGGATCGGCCAAGAAACCGGGAAAGCAGGTGCCTCAAGGGGACACAGGGCATCTTTCGCAGCGTCCACGGCAAGGCTTAGGATGCGCTCCTCCAGCGGGAGGTCTTCATCGAGCCAGTCCGCGCGCGCCACGACCATTGGCTCGCCGTGGCCGTCGATCATGAAGGGGTGCTCGGCGTAGGCGGAGACACCGGCCCGCACGGCCGCCGCGGCCGCGAGAACGGAGCGACCGACCGGTGTCTGCGCGCCCGCGCCGACAATGTAGATGGCTTCGCCATGGCGGCCGATGGCGTTCATGTCGCAGACAGGGGCTCACGACGGGTCCGCGCACCCTCGCCGGCGATGCGCTCCTTCTCAAAGACAACCGTTTCCTTGAGGGTATAGAGCGTATGGTGGCACGGCAAGGCCGTGTGCCAGACCATAATCAACCGCAACGTATCCGGTTCGATGATGACGGTATGGAGTTGGCCCCGATGATCGACCGTGCTGCCCGCGATGCGGGTGCGGAAGCCGATGCTCAGGCGCGGCAGTTGGAAGCGCAGTTCGCCATCGGGGGTCAGATTGCGAAGGATCACCTGCTCGCCGCCACGCAGAAAGCCCGGCGCGCGCTGGTCGGTTGGGGCACACTGGAAATAGGTGTCCTGAAAGTCATCCGGCACCAAGGGTTGACGATCCCTTTGCCAGGCGGCGTCATAGGTCCCGGCCAACCGGGCGCGCGCCAACCAGTGGCAGGGGATTGGGCCCAGGCCGGCGGGGCCGTTGGCGGAGGTCGGCGAGGCCACTGGATCATCCCGCAGTTCGATCGACGGGGCCTGCGCTCCAGCCCGCGCGATACGTCCCACCCCGGATGGATTGGCCGGGTCCCGCGGCGCGGACTCACCATCGGCGAGCGGACCGCCCAAGGCCGCTTCATAATCGATGGTCTTGAACAGAAACGGCAGGGCCGGACCCGGGACGAGGCCGCCGGACCTGGCTTGCCATCGGCGCTGGCCGTGGACCACCAGGGATTTGGAGATATTACCGATCAGAACCGAGACATCGACGCGCTCAGCCGGTCGCCGGCCGGGGGCATAGGCACAGCCATGGAGTACGACGTCGGTGCCGAGCTTGGTACGCACGAAATCCGAGTCGTAACGCAAGCTCGTGGTGGCAGGCGCACCGATGAAAAGGGGTGCCCGAACGACCGCAGGCTGAATGGCCGCGGGTTCCGGCGGACCCTCGCGTTTGATATCGAAGGTCGCGCGAACCACGACGATCCATAGCTCCGCTCCGTCCCGGTTCCGGACAAAGGATCGCTCGGCCGCATAACGGGTTTCATTGCGGATTGCCCACATGCGAGTGTCTCCAGTCAACCTTGCGGACTGCCCCGGCGCCTGATAAGCGGCAGCCGGGGTTGGAGGCTAAAACCCAATGCCGTTAAGTTAAGCCGTTCGTGGTGCGCCTGTCGAACCACGGGCGGCTTAACTTCAGTCGGTTAGGGACTTTCCGTTCGCGCTTCGACCGTTCGACAAACTCACGGCTCAGGGCGAACGGAAAACCTTTAACTTAATGCCATTGGTCTACAACCGTTGACCGGCCCCCCTAGCTTACCTAAGCGCTATCGTATGCCGGAGAGTCGTCAGGCACAATACAAGTCTGCGTCCGACCGAGATAACAGTCGCCTTCATCCGGCATCTTGTGGCCTTGGCGTCACCGACACACCGACACACCGGCGCCCGGCCGAACGCCACACGCGCGTGTGGCGGAAGGGCGGCCCCGCGGGGCCGTGGGGTCACCAGTGACCTGACCCGGTTGCCGCCGCTGAGTTTGAACGCGGCCTCGATACAGAGGTGCTCGATGAGGTGGCGAGGAGATTTCGATACGGTCGATGCTGCGTTGCCCGTCACACAATGACTCCACCTGTTCCGATCGTCCTTGTACCTGGACGATATCGTGCTCGTCGGGGTCCAGGGCGGTGACGGGACCGTGCCCCTCTTCACCGACATCAAGTCCCCCAATTGGCATTTTTGGAACACCAACACCGAGAACCGGGGCGTCGCGACCCCGTCCCATTCCGATAACGCCGCGCTGGCGGTCGACTCCTTGCAGGGGTGGAATACGATGCAATTGGGGCACGCCAACTCAGTTGCGCCTCCCGGTCAACCGCTGGGGCGGCAATCAGACCTCTACCTACAACTGGCAGAACGACACCTACAATACCGGCTTCGACTGGTATTATGAAAACATCTCCAATTCGACCCCGGCAAGCCTCCCCGACTCAATTACGACGGCCAGGGCGCCACCTTCGGTGACACCGGGGTCCACGCCAAGAGCGCCGATCAGGAAAAACTGGCGATCTATGCAGCGCAATAGGGCACTCAGCTGACCCTGATGATCGTGAACAAGACGGCGCTGGCGCTCACCAGCCCGATGGCGCTGGCCGGGTTCCAGCCGGCGGGGACGGCGCGGGTCTACCGCTACAGCGCCGCTCATCTGGCGGGCATCGTTCGGGAGGCAAATCAAGCGATGACCGCCACGGGATTCACCGGGGTCTTCCCGCCCTCGTCGATCACGCTGGTCGTCGCGGACCAGGCGACTGTTACGGCGGCGAGCACCCTCACCATCGCCAAGTCCGGTACCGGATCGGGCGCCGTCGGCGGCGGCGGGACCTATGCCTATAACACCCGGGTCACCCCGACCGCGACGGCGGCGACCGGCTCCACCCTCACCGGCTGGAGCCCCACCGGTTGCGCCGGCGCCTTTGCGCTGACGGCCAACACGACCTGCACGCACCGCCACCTTCACCCTCAACAGCTACGCCATCAGGACGGCTGCCAACCCGGCTGCGCCCCCAACCCGGTGCCGCATGGCCTTCACCTGCACCACAACGGACAACGCCGGCTATACCTTCAGCGGCAGCTGCACCGGGGCCACCTGTGCGCTGACCAACGTCACGGCGGCCAAGGCCGTCACGGCCACCTTTGTGCCGACGCCCTATGGCAGCCCCAGTTGGGAGCGCGGTTACAACCGCCGCAGCGCCTTGGAGCGGATCAATAACCGCATCGACAACAGCTTCGACTTCGAGCGGCATTTCATTCGCGGCCTGGCCAAGATGCAGACGCGTGTCGGCTTGGCGCTGGCGGTCATGATGGTCATGGCGCTGGGACACGTCAAAGCCGGTCGTCTCGAGCAGATGCGTTCGCTGGTTCAGCCCATCCCCGCGACCGGATAACCGCGGTTTCCACTGTTTCCACTGCTTGCGGTCAGGCCGCCCACGCGTCGCCTGCGGGCGCGGCTGTCCGCGGAACAGAGTTGTTGAGAATAATTCTCAAAGAGGCGCCGCGACGACCCGATTTCGTCGGTGCGCACCAGGAAATGCCTGTGCGTCAGCCCGCCTGGCGTCGACCCCGGTCCAGGCGCGTCCGCGAAAAACGCCGCAGCGCAAATGTCTCCCTCAGGCGCTGGCTGTTCTTCTCCGCGGCGCGAACATATACTGATTGCTTCATTCTAATGACCCGCAGCGGAGTATCCCCATGAAGAAGGTCGAAGCCATCATCAAACCGTTCAAACTCGACGATGTCCGCGAAGCGCTGTCCGCCGCGGGGATCACCGGGATGACCGCCATCGAGGTCAAGGGCTTCGGACGACAGAAAGGCCACACGGAGCTGTACCGCGGGGCCGAGTACGTGGTGGATTTCCTGCCGAAGGTGAAGGTCGAACTGGTGGTGACCGACGAGCACCTGGACGCCTGCATCAATGCCATCACCGCCGCGGCGCGGACCGGCAAGATCGGCGACGGCAAGATCTTTGTCTCGGAGGTCACCCGCGTGGTGCGCATCCGCACCGGCGAGGAGAACGAGGCGGCGGTCTGAGCGCGCGGCGCCCCGCTAATTCCGATCGAGCTGTAAATAGTCCCAGAATTTCCGGCTGAGGCTCACCTCGCCGGGTGTCGGCTCGTCGGAGACGAAACGTCCAGCCTTGCGATTGACATCTAAGACCCGTTGCGCGTCGGCCGCGAGTTTCTTTTCACCCAAGGCTTCGTAGGCAGCGATCAGCGTCTCCAGCGCATCCTCGACCGCGCTGGTACGCTGGTAGCGCTCGATCACATAATTGGCGCGATTGGCCGCCGCGACATAGGCGCCGCGCTTCATGTAGTAGCGCGCCACGTTGACCTCGTTCTTGGCCAGATTGTTGCGTAGATAGACCATGCGCTGGCGGGCATCGGCGGCATACTTGCTGTCGGGGAAACGCTTGACCAACTCGGAGAAATCGGTAAATGCGTCCAGGGCGGCACCGGGATCGCGCTGGGAGACGTCCATCGGCACGTACTTGTCCAGGAAACCGACACTGCGGTTGTAGTTGACGATTCCCTTGAGATAGTACGCGTAGTCCACGTACGGATTTTGGGGGTACAACTTGATGAAGCGGTCGGCCGCGGCGAGCGCCGCCTCCGGTTCCTCGGCCCGGTAATTGGCATAGGCGACATCGAGTTGCGCCTGCATGGCATAGCGGCCGAAGGGGTAGCGGGCCTCGAGTTTCTCGTAGAGTTCGATGGCGCGTTTGTAATTTCCGGAATCCATCTCGGACGCGGCCTCCGCGTAGATCTTGGAGGCGTTCCACCCTTCAGTCTCGTCGGCCTCCTTCCCAAACATCGAGCAGCCGGTCAGGGCGATCCCGATCAGGAGCACAGTCAACAAGGTGGCCAGTCGTGTTAAGGTGGATGGCATGTTGGAGATTAACCAAGCTCAAAACCGTGTGAGTATACCCGAAGGTCTCCAGGTTGGTATGAGCGCTACCGAGAGCCCGCGGCGGAGAGCGGAATGTCCCTGATCGCGGGCGACGCGTCGCGGGTGTATCGTTCGCTGCGGGTGGATGCGCAATCCGCCGGTCTGCGGCTGGACCAGGCCTTGGCCCAGTCCTGGCCGGAGTTCTCCCGCGGCCGGGTGCAGCAGTGGATCACGGGCGGACAGGTGCGGGTGGACGGCCTGCCGCGTCGCTGTCGTGACCGGGTCTGGGGCGGCGAAGCGGTGGAGTTGGACGCGATCCTCGCGGTCAGCGATCGCGACGCGCCCCAGGCAATCCCGCTGGCGCTGGTGTATGAGGACGACGAGATCCTGGTGATCGACAAACCGGCCGGTCTGGTGGTCCACCCGGCGGCCGGCAATCCGGACGGCACCTTGCTCAACGCCCTGCTGCACCATGCCCCCATGCTCGCCACGCTGCCGCGGGCCGGGATCGTCCATCGGCTCGACAAAGACACCAGCGGACTGCTGGTCGTTGCCAAAACGTTGCAGACGCACCATTGCCTGGTGGATCAACTCAAGCAGCGCACGGTTCATCGGGAATATCGGGCACTGGTGGTCGGGGACCTGGTGGCCGGCGGTGTGGTCGAGGCCCCGATCGGGAGACATCCGACGCAGCGCACGCGCATGGCCGTGGTCGCCGGGGGGCGGACGGCGCTCACCCGCTACCGAGTGCTGGAGCGCTTCCCCGGCCATTGCCTGCTGGGGGTGGAGTTGCAGACCGGTCGCACCCATCAGATTCGGGTCCATCTGGCGCATGTGCACCACCCCCTGGTCGGCGATCCGATGTACGGGGCGCGTCCACGTCCGCCGAAGGGCTGCGCCCCGGCTTTGACCGCGGCCATTCAGGGCTTCCCGCGCCAGGCTCTGCACGCCATCCGGTTGGGGTTGACCCATCCGCGCACGGGTCAGGCGATGATCTGGGAGGTGCCGATGGCCGCTGATCTCGCGGCGCTGCTCGAACTGTTTCGACAGGAGGCGGGGCTTGGATCTGATTCGACCTGAGTGGCCGGCCCCGCCCTGGGTGCATGCCTGTTGTACGACGCGCGGCGGCGGAGTCAGCACCGGGGTCTACGGCACGCTGAACCTGGGCGATCACGTCGGGGATGCGCCGGGGCGGGTTGCCCGTAACCGCGCGCTGCTGCGTACCGCCCTCGCCCTTCCGGCAGAACCCCGGTGGCTCAATCAGGTGCATGGGTGCGCGGTGGTGCAGACCGGCGGGCTCGTCGCCCGGCCTGATGCGGATGCGGTGATCGCGTGCCGACCCGGATCGGTATGCGCGGTCCTAACCGCCGACTGTCTGCCGCTGCTGATCTGTGACCGGGATGGTCGGCGCGTGGCGGCGGTCCACGCGGGCTGGCGCGGCTTGGCCGCGGGCGTCATCGAGTCGACTCTAAGCGCGCTGGGCGCCCTGGGTGCGCCGTGCGGGGACCTTCTGGTATGGCTCGGCCCGGCCATTGGCCCCGCGGCCTTCGCGGTGGGATCCGAGGTGCGTGCCGCATTTCTCGCGGCCGATCCCGGGGTCGCATCCGCCTTCCGGGCAGGGCCGCACGGCACATGGTTTGCGGATCTGTTTGCCCTGGCCCGACACCGGCTCGCCCGGGCCGGGGTCACCCAGGTCTACGGCGGCACCGCTTGCACCTATTCCGACCCGGAGCGCTTTTTCTCCTACCGTCGTGATGGGATCACCGGGAGAATGGCGAGCCTGATCTGGACGACCATCCCCGGCGACCGGCGGCCGGGATTTCTCGATTAAACCGCGCCGGCGCCGGCAATCGTCGAGTCTGCCGGGGCCGATCCCATCCAGAAACATTGCATACCGCGCTGGGCGCGGTTTAACCGCACGGCGAGGTGCCTGCATGACCGATTGGAACATACTGACTCTGGTGGGTCAGGATCGACCCGGAATCGTCGCCCGGGTGACGCGGGTGTTGTACGAGGCCGGATGCACCCTGGGTGAGGCGTCGATGATCCGCTTGGGCGGCAGCTTCACCATCCTCCTGATGGTCTCCGGGAGTCGGTCCGACGCCGAACTGGAGGCGACACTGGCTCCGGTGGCCGCGGAGTTGGGTCTGCGCGTTCACCTGGACCCGGTTCAGGGCGGACTGCACCAGCACCTGGTGCCGAGTATCCAGGTGCGCGTGACCGGGGCGGACCGCGCCGGAATCGTCGCCGAGGTGACGCAATGCCTGGCGGACCAGGGGTTCAACATTCTGGATCTGGAGTCGGACGTCGCCGGCAACGCCCGCGCGCCGGTCTACATCATGAACATCCAGGGCACTTGCACGCGCACCCTGGAAGATCTGGAGCTGGCCCTGGCCGGATTGAGCACCAGCGGAATCTCCGTGGATGTCTCTCCCATCGAACTGATGATCGGCTGACCCCCGATTCGACACCGTGACGCGAACCTAATGGCGATCCTCGACATCCTCACCTTACCGGACGAGCGGCTGAAGCAGCCATCCGTTGCGGTCGTCCACTTCGACCAGGAACTGCAGACATTCATCGACGCGCTGGAGGAGACGCGCCGCGCGGGTCCGGCCGCGGTGGGGATCGCGGCGCCCCAGGTCGGGCGACATCAGCGGATCGTCATCGTCGACTGCTCGGGCCGACCCAAAACAGCGAATCACGGTCATCTGGTGCTGATCAACCCGGAAATCGCCCACTGGGAGGGGTTCGAGATTGGACGAGAGGGATGTCTCTCGGTCCCTGACTATACCGGTAACGTGATCCGCGCCACGCGTCTCCAACTCAAGGCGCAGGATCCTGAGGGCGGGCCGCTGGAGTTCGTGATGGAGGGATTCGAGGCGCGTGCCGTGCAGCACGAGCTCGATCATCTGGATGGTCTGCTCTTCGTCGACCGAGTGGTGAGTCGGCGGACCGATCTTTATCGGCGCCGCGTCTACCAAAAAGGCGGGGCGGCCGATTGACGACAAAAACGCCCGCGTAGTAGTGTCAGTCACAGGAGGACGCCGTGGTCGCCACCCCAATTTCGTGCCGGTCCGCGTGCCCCGTCCCCGGCGCTGGGCCCCGAACGCGGCCCGACGCGTTAATTTCCCGCAATATTCTATCTAAGTCGTTGAAACAAAGATGCTCAGCCTCTAAGCTGAGGGGATGGGCCGCTTCGCTGACCACCGGGCACCTGCGCATCAGCGGGCCGGGGATCGCCGCGAACCGTCGCGGTTGCTTGCCGTGGTTCCTGGGTACGCCGGTTGTCCCCGGGCCAGGTGCAGGCTTGATCGATTCCATCCAGTTGATGTTCCAATTGATATCACTCCAGTTATTGGTACCGAGTATCGTCATGAGACTCCGCTTAACCCTCGTCGCGACCGCCGCGTTTCTTACCTTCGGCGCCTGGGTGGCGGTTGCGTCACCGCGTCAGGTGCCGCTGTCCGAACTCTTTCCGACCCAGACCCAGGCCAAGACGGCGATCGTCATCAACAAGGTCCTAGAGCGGTATCACTATCGCAAGGTCGCGTTCGACGACGCCTTTGCGCGGACGATCCTGGACAATTACCTGGCCGCCCTCGACCCGAGCCGCTCGTTCTTCCTCGCGCGCGACGTGGAACGTTTCAGTACCGGCGCCCGGCGGCTCGATGACAATCTGCGCCGCGGCGAACTCGACAGCGCCTTCGACATCTTCCGGGTCTACCGCATGCGGGTGGATGAGCGGGTGGCCTATGCCCTGACCTTGTTGAGCAGTGATTTCGATTTCAACGTCGCCGAATCCTATGCGTTCGACCGCGAAAAGGCGCCCTGGGCCAAGACCGACAAGGAACTGGACGAGATCTGGCGGCTGCGTGTCAAGAACGACTTCCTGAGCCTGCGCATCGCCGGCAAGAACGATGCGGATATTCGCGAGCGGCTGCGGCAGCGCTACGACGGCCTGGCCCGGCGGGTGCAGCAGTTCACCGGTGACGACGTGTTCCAGGCCTTCATGAATGCCTACACCGAGGCCCTGGAGCCGCACACCAGCTATATGTCGCCCGCCACCTCGGAGAATTTCGACATCAGCATGAAGCTGTCGCTGGAGGGCATCGGCGCTGTCTTGCGTTCGGATAACGAGTTCACGGTCATCCAGCGCACCATCCCCGGCGGTCCCGCGCGCGATTCCGGTCAGGTGTCATCCGGAGACCGCATCCTGGGGGTCGGCCAGGGGCTGGATGGGAAAATCGAAGACGTGGTCGGCTGGCGGCTGCAGGACGTGGTGGACAAGATCCGGGGCCCCAAGGGCTCCGTGGTGCGGCTGCAACTGCTGCCCGAATCGGGCGCCAGCGACGGCAAGACCCGTGAAGTACCCCTGGTCCGCAACGAGATTAAACTCGAAGATCAGGCCGCCAAGGACTATCTCATCGACCAACTGCCCAATGCCCCCGGGCTCAAGATCGGGGTGATCGAGCTACCGGCCTTCTATCGTGACTTCGAGGCCGAAAGCGAGGGCAAGCGCGATTTCCGCAGCACCACCCGTGATGTGCGCGAACTGCTCAAGAAGCTGACAGCGCAAAACGTGGATGGAATCGTGATCGACCTGCGTGGTAACGGCGGCGGTTCGCTGGCGGAGGCGACCTCCCTGACCGGACTCTTCATCGACACCGGTCCGGTGGTGCAGGTCAAAGACGCGTTCGGCAAGGTCGAGGTCGAACGCGATCCGGACCCGGGGGTGGCCTATTCCGGACCCCTGGCCGTGTTGGTGGACCGGGACAGCGCCTCAGCCTCCGAAATCTTCGCCGGTGCCATCCAGGACTATGGCCGCGGTCTGGTCATCGGCGAGCCGACCTTTGGTAAGGGCACGGTGCAGACGCTGGTCGATCTCAACCGCTACGTGCCCGGTGATCAGGCCGACCTGGGGCGGCTGCGGCTGACAATGGCCGAGTTCTTCCGGGTGAGCGGGGGCAGCACGCAATTGAAGGGCGTGGAGCCGGATGTGCATTTCCCATCCAAGGACGACGCCACCGATCACGGCGAGCGGGCACTCGACAACCCGCTGCCCTGGGCGCGCATCGACGCGGCGGACTACCGCCGCGTCGGAACCACCGATGCCGGCGCGCTGACCCGCCAGTCGATGCAGCGAATCAGCCAGGACCCGGGGTTCAAGATGCTGGAACGGCGCAGTCAGGTGGTGCGTGAGGTCAAGGAAGAGACTCAGTTGTCCCTGCGCGAATCCGAGCGGCGTGCCGCGGACAAGGCGCGGCAGGCGGCGTTCAAGGATGAACAGGATCGCTTCCTGCGCGCCCGCGGGATCAAGCCGGTGGATGAGGATGCAGACCAAATTGATGAGGATGCGCTTGACGCGCAACGCGATGCCATCGGCCGCATTCAGGCTGAAGAAGCGGCGCGCATCCTGGCCGACGGGATTCTGCTGGAAGGTGCCAACCGGCCGCGGGCGGCCATGAGTCACTGAGCCGCCACCGACCCGGACTGACCCATGGATTCGCATTCACTAACCTTCATCCGGCGCCTGCGGGCGCTGGAGTACGCCCGCCCACTCGATTGCTTTGTCGGCAATCGCATCGGCCTGGAAAAGGAGTCCCTGCGGGTCTCGCCCGCGGGACAGATCGCGGCGACCCCGCACCCCGGCGCGCTGGGGTCGCCCCTGACCCATCCCCACATCACCACCGATTTCTCCGAGGCACTGATCGAGCTGGTCACCCCGGCCCTGGGTGAGCAGCAGGCGGTGCTGGATTTCCTGGCGGATATTCACACGCTGGTCTATCGGCATCTGGGAGATGAACTCCTATGGGGCACGAGCATGCCTTGTGTGATCGCGGGGACGAGCCGGATTCCCTTGGCCCGCTACGGATCATCCAATGCCGCGACCATGAAGACAGTCTATCGCCGCGGCTTGGGTAACCGCTACGGACGCACCATGCAGGTGATTGCCGGAGTGCATTTCAACTTCTCCTTCGGCGACGACTTCTGGCGCCTCTATCAGGATCAGGAAGGCGACCCCGAACCGCTGGGGTTATTCCGCTCCGAGTCCTATATCGCCATGATCCGCAACCTCCAGCGCATCGGCTGGCTGGTGCCCTATCTGTTCGGTGCCTCGCCGGCCGTGTGCGGCAGCTTTCTCCACGGCCGGGAGACCAACCTGATCCCGTTCGACGCCCAGACCTTCTATGACCCCTATGCGACCTCATTACGCATGGGGGACATCGGGTACCAGAACCAGAAGGAGCAGGGCACCGGCATGAAGGCCAGCTACGACAGCCTGGATGCCTACATTCGCAGTCTCACCTGGGCGATCGAGACGCCCTGCCCGCAGTACGAACAGATCGGGGTCAAGGTCGGCGGGCACTACCAGCAGCTCAGCGCGGCAGTCCTGCAGATCGAGAACGAATACTACAGCACCGTCAGGCCCAAGCAGATCATCGACTGGCTGGAAAAGCCGACCCTGGCCCTGCGGCGGCGCGGTGTGCGCTATGTCGAGTTGCGTTCACTGGACGTGAACGCCTATGAGCCCATCGGCGTGGGTGCCGAGCAACTCCTGGTCCTGGAGACCCTGATGCTCTATTGCCTGCTGGCGGACAGTCCGCGCATTGGCGCCACCGAGCGGCGGGCGATCGATGAGAATCAAGTGGTCACCGCCCATCGCGGGCGTCAACCTGGGCTCACGCTGAATCGGCATGGTGAGGCGGTCGAGCTGCGGCAGTGGGCAGGCGAGATCCTCGATGCCATGCTCCCGGTCGCCGCGTTGCTCGACGGCGTGGCCGCGGGTCCGCGCGGCGCGAGTCTGCTGGCCCAGCGCGAGAAAGTGCGTGACCCCGATGCGACCCCCTCGGCGCGCATGTTGGCCGAAATGCGGGCGAACGGCGAAGGATTCTTCGATTTCGCCCGGCGGGTCTCCGCCGCCCATCGGGCCACCCTTGAGCGGCGCACCCTGAGCGCGGAGCGGGAGGCCCTGTTCCGCGACCTGGCCGCGGAGTCCCACTGCCGCCAGCGCGAGATCGAGGCGGCTGACGACCTGGACTTCGAGACCTTCCTGCAACGCTATTTCGACCAGGGGCGAGCGATTCAAACAGAATCAGCGCCCGCCGACTCGGCACAGCACCACAGTCGATAGCTCGCGCCCGCGGCCAGCCCGCAGAGCGCCATACCGAGCAACATGGGCACCGCGGTGCCGGTATGGGCCAGGCTGACCAGCGACCCGACCGCGGCGCCCAGACCAAAGCGTGCCGCCCCCGAGAAGGCCGACGCCGTGCCGGCCATCCGCGGGAAGTGGGCCATGAATCCGGCCATGGAGTTGCCGAGCACCACCCCCGCCATACCCAGATAGGCCAGGGTCGCGAGCACGATCGCCCACAGCGGGGGCGCTCCCCAGAGCGCGAGTGCGCACAGCAGTGACGCGGCGCCGACCTGCACCCCCAGCCCCCAGCGCAGCAGGCGTTGCGCCCCCAGCCGCGTGACCAACCGGGCGTTGACACTGGTCACCAGGATGGCCAGTCCGACGTTCGCACCGAAGTAAACCCCGAACCAGGCGGTCGGTACCCCGTGCAGTTCGATATAGACGAACGGTGAGCTGACGATGTAAGTCATCATCCCGCCGAATGAGCAGGCGCCGGTGAGCAGGTAGCCCATCCCCACCCGATGGCGCGCGAGCAACAGATAGTTGCGCAGGACCCGTTCCAGCTCAGGCGGATGGCGGCGCGCCCTGGGCAAGGTTTCCGGAATCAGCCGGAAAAAGAGCGCGCTCGCCGCCAGCGCGATGGCGAGCAGCGCGGCGAAGACCCAGTGCCAGCTCGCATAGCCCACGATGACTCCGCCGATGGTCGGTGCCAACAGCGGCGCCAGCGCCGTGACCAACATCACCAGACTCATGACACGCGCATACTGGTCGCGCTCGAACAGATCGCGTACCAGGGCCGGCACAGTCACCGCGACCGCCGCTCCGCCCAGTGCCTGGAACGCCCGCGCCGCCAGCAAGACCTCCATCTCACCGGCCAGCGCGCAGCCCAGCGCCCCGGCGCAGAACAGCACCAGACCGCCGCCGATGGTCGCCCGCCGACCGAGCACATCGGACAGCGGCCCCAAGAACAACTGCGACAGCGCGAAGACTCCCAGGTAGGCGGTCACGCTCAGTTGCGCCAGCTCCATGGTCGAGCCCAGCTCGCGCGCGATGGCCGGCAGGCTCGGCAGATACATATCGATCGCGAAGGGAGTCAACCCGGAGAGTAACCCCAGCGTCAGAAAGAGCGATGGACGGACCTGCATGGAAGCCTCGGGTGGGCCGCTGGTTATCACGCGAACACAATCGTTGTCGTAATCGTAATCGGAATCGGAAAAGTAGTGCAATTTGGTCATGGTTTCGGCCAACCGGGGCGCCGACCGGCTGGAGTCCAAGGCTTCAGCCTTGGATCGGCAGGCCAAGGCTAACGGCCAGGAAAGTAAGATCAAACCACCCCGGAAAATGAAAGTCCCCCGTGGGAGCGGCGTCCCGCCGCGATGCGGTGGCGCAGTGACCGCGAACACTGCGGGGCTGCGCGCCGGGTCCCATCGCGGCGGGACGCCGCTCCCACAGGGTCGCTGCGCGACTTTCACGGTACGCTCAGCAGTCAGCATTCGGCTTTGAGTTTCATGCCCCTGTTCAGGCAAAAATAAGGCCCCGACGCAGCAGCGGCGGGGCCTGTATAGCCGTCGGACGTGATAACCGGACGTAGATTCGGGTGTTAAACCCGCCCCTACACCGAGGCTCTGTCTGGATATCAGGTACGAAGGCGATATCCAGCGGCGGCGAGTGCCTTCGCCGATCGGGATTATTCTTTCGTCTGGGTCGCAGCGACCGTGGTCGCATTGGCCGCGACCGGCGCGGCGGCCTGGGGCGCTGCGGTCGGGGCGCAGCCCATGCCGACGCCGGGGCCGCCCGCGCGCGAGCCAAAGCCATGCGCCGCGCGACGACGGTCACTCTGCTCCTTCATCGCATTGCGGCGCGCCGCCATGTCCTGGCGGGCCTGAGCGCGATGGGCATCCAGTGCCGGGCCGCGGTTGCCGGCGAACGCCGGCATGGCGGGGCGTTCGAAGGCGGGCATTTCGGGCATGGCCGGGAACTCGGGAGCCTTGAAGTCCGGGGCGTGCGGCATCTCGGGCATCGCGAGTTCAGGCATGACCGGGCGCTCGAAGCGGCGCGGCTCGGGCCTGGCCGGAAACGCAGGGCCGCCCCACGCCGGCGTAGCGATGTTGCCAAACCGGGGGTCCATGGTCGGTGCCGGCTGCGGTGCATTCTTGAAGCGGGCCGCCTGCTGCTCGGCGAACTGGCGCCGCGTCGCCATGGCCTGCTCCGCGGCCTTGGCACGTTGGGCCGCCATGGCCTGGCGCTGCTCGATGAAGGCTTGCTGTTGCTGCTCAAACACCCGCTGCTGATCGGTCATGCACCCGACCGGATTGGGGGCGCCATACCAAGCGCCGGCCGAGGAGGCCGCAACGGCGAGGGCAATGACGGAGGTCGCTTGAACTATCTTATTCATTTTTAAAGTACCTTACTTGAGCTAAGGATATAAAGGGTCAAGAATTTTCAGGCGCTCAACCTAACCCGTACCCCGGGCCGAGGGCCCGATCGCGCTTCACCGCCGACCGCGGACGATCGCCGCGGGTGGAGTGACGGCCTGGCCTGCCATCACCGGCGCCTGAGTCGGAAAGGCGTATGGGTAGCGCCAGCCATAAGCGTCATTGCTGGCGGGGATCTGGGCAAACTGCTGACGATCGGTCGCGGCGGCCGGACCGGCGTCGGTGCGGCCCGCAACCGCGCGCGCGGCGTCATCTCCGCCGTTGCCGGCGGACCCGAGCACGCTCAACTCCGCGGCAGCCGCCGCCGCGCAAACCAAGCCGACCATGACCGCGAGTGCGGGCTTGAACATCATTGCCTCATCGTTGACGGCCCACGGCGACCGCTCAGGCCCAACCGTCCCAGGTGAGCATTCAGTATATAAGAACTTACTAAATTAGCAATAGATAAATTCTGTTCGACCGCTCAGGAACCCCGACACGCGCGTTCAGTTGACCCTGGCTGGCGACCTTTCACCGATCCGGAATCCCCCGCCACTGCCTCCAAACTTCCTCCTTTTCGCTAAGTTCCCGAGTAGAATCACACGAAACCCACGACCCCCGCACAGGTATCGATGCAATCTCTAACCAACCCGGGATCGGTTCGAGTTCCGGTCGACGAACACGTCAAGGAAACCCGCGACTCCCTGCGCAGGCACTACTTCGCCGATCAGCGCGCCTGGGTGGTTGCGTATTCCGGCGGCAAGGACTCGACGCTGGTCCTTCAGTTGGTCTACGACCTGATCCTCGAGATCGGGTCAAGCGCAAAAAAACCGATCTTCATCGTCGCCTCTGACACGCGCGTTGAGGCACCGAACGTCGAGGAGTTCCTGGCGGACCGCCTGTCGCGGGTCGCCAGCCATGCCCGTGCCAACGGACTGCCGGTCTACGTGCACCGGGTTCAGCCGTCCCCTGAGCAGAGCTTCTGGGGGAACCTGATCGGCAAGGGGTATCCGTCACCGACCCGTTGGTTCCGCTGGTGCACGACCAAAATGAAGATCAAGCCCTCACGGGCCGTGATTGACGGCATCGTGCGCGCGCACGGCGGAGTCGTCCTGCTCTTGGGCACCCGTCTGGACGAGAGCGCCAGCCGCGCGCAGCGGATGGAGGGTCGCGCCACCAACAGTCGCGGCCTGAATCCCCATGGCGAAATCCCTGACGCCCTGGTGATGACACCGATCGCGGACTGGTCGACGGATCAGGTTTGGGAATATCTCTTTACTCGTAACCCGCCGCCCTGGGGCGGTACTCACGACTTCATGCTCGACCTCTACCGGCAGGCGAGCGGCGGCGAGTGCCCGGTAGTCTTTGACCTGAACACGCCATCATGCGGGGGAAGCCGTTTCGGCTGCTGGACCTGTACCGTGGTCAAGGAGGACAAATCCATGCGCGGGTTCATCGACTCGGGTGCGACCTGGATGCAACCCTTAAATGAATTCCGCAACTGGCTCAAAGCGATTCGCAAAGACACCAGCAAGCGTGACGGCATCCGCCGCAACGAGTCCATCGGACCCGGCCCCTTCAGCTCGGAGACCCGCAAGCTGATCCTGCGTCGGCTCCTGGAGCTGGAGCAGACCGTGGGTCGCCGGTTGATCGACGATGCCGAGATTTCTTCTATTCAGCAACAATAAGCCGAAAAGTTCGTTGTCACTAACAGCGCTTTGGCCATCGTCAGAGATTAAGAAAGAGAGGTTGGGACCTTGACCATCAGGCCAGAAGACCTATCCAGGGACCTCGCACTCATTGAGGATCTCGCCCCCAGGTTTGAGGTCCAGAGCATCTGGGCCACGGACCTATATAGCCTGGTCACAGACCGGTATCCGTCGCTCGACAGCCCGAGTAGTCGTCAGCAGCTTCTGGACGACGTGATCAAGGTCGTTGAGAATGCCGTGCGGCAGGCGGACAGGACCGAGCCCGTCCCGTGATCTTCGAGAGCCTCCGACTCACCAACCTCTTTTCCTATTATGGGGAGCAGGAGATCGCCCTGGGCGCCCCCGAGCCAGGGCGCAATGTCTGCCTGATCATGGGTCGCAACGGGTTCGGCAAGACCAGTCTGCTCAACGGACTCAAGCTCCTCTTCACCGGTGTTAATTACGAGCCATTGCGGCGCGCGGTCCAGCGCTCACGTATGCCCACCGTCAATCAGTACGTGGTGGGTGCAGGTGAGGACTGGTGGGGCATCATGAACCGGCGTGCACGCAACGAGGGACTGACGCGCTGCGCTGTTCGACTGATTTGGGGCGAGGACAGCGGCCAGGTCACAGCGGAGCGCACCTGGCGTATTGAGGGCGGAAATTGGGATGGCGAGGAGTCGCTGACTGTCACGACCACCACCGAGACCTTCACAGACCAAGCGGCTCAGGAGTTTCTCGACCGTCGCCTGCCTCGGGACTACGTGTATTTTTTTCTGTTCGACGGTGAGCAGATCCAGGAGTTGGCGGAGGCCAACCAAGACGTCCAGCAACGCCAGATGGAGCGTCTTCTGGGGATCGGCGCCTTTGATGCCCTGCGGGAGGCACTGACCAAAGCCACCGGCCGCTGGGAGCACAACGAACTGGAGCCTCAGGCTCGAGCAGACTTAGAGCAACTGGAAGGGGAAGCCAGAAGGATCGAGGCCGAGTTCGCGGCCTTGGACGGGAAGCGGGCTAACCTGGCGGAGGAGATCGAGAACGACACGGACGCGCTACGCCGCATCCGTCGCCGCATCGAAGGACTGAGCAGCTTCGCATATCGCCACGACGAAACGCAGCTCAAAGAGACACGGGAACGCATCCAGGCCCAGCGGGCCGAGGCGCTGGACCGGATCTCGGCCCAGATCCCGCGGGACATCGCACTCCTAGTTAATCCGTCTCTGATCAGGCGGGCACTGGAACGACTGGACCGGGTACTTGGCAGAGACGCCAATTCCCGAAGCCGGGTCTTGGAGTCCCTTCTGGAAGTCTTGCCAGGGCACCTGTTCGATCTTCCCGAGTTCCCCGATCCTGACATCCGCGACGGTCAGCGCGCCTACTATAGGTACAAATTGGTGCGTCTCCTGGAGCGAGAGGCGGAAGCGGCCAATGACACCATGGACCCCTCGTTCGCCCCAGATCCGCAAGCGGCCTCGGCGTCGCGGGACCAACTCGCCCCCTACGCCCAGGCCGACGCACTGCGCTCGGCCCGGACGGAGGAACTGCGCCGCGCACAAGGTTTCACCGCCGAGCTGCGCCAATTGGAGGTTGACCTTCTGAAATTGGGGGCGCTCTCTGAGAAAGAGCAGGCGCTGTATGACCGCTATGTGGCGGAGCGGGACGAATTGGAGCGTGGCCTTGACAGCAAGAGAAAGCGGCACACAGAAATCGAGGCGGAGTGCGCCAGTCTGCAACGGAGGTTCGCCGAGACGCGTGGCCGGGCGGATCAGACCAAGACGAAGATTGGAAAAAATCGAGTCACGGGAGACAAGATTGCCACGGCCCGTCGCCTCGGAAATCTATTCGCTGAGCTAAAAAGCGCTCGCAAGCGGGCTCAACGGGAAGAGTTGCAAGCGGCCATCAATCGCCACCTTCCAGTGCTGATAACCTCCCATTACTTGATCGACCGGGTGGAGGTGAACGAGGACTTCGGGCTGCGCTACCTGGACCGGGATGGACGGGCAATTGGCATGGGCAGCCTTGCAGCCGGTATGAAACAGCTTATTGCAACCACTCTATTATGGGCCCTGAGCGAGGTCTCCGGAAAGCACGTTCCATTGGTGGTTGATACGCCCCTGGCCCGCATCGACTTGGCCCATCAAGAGGCTATTTTGCGCCACTACTACCCCAATGCGGCGGCCCAGGTCATCGTCCTGGCAACGGACTCCGAACTGGATGCGCGCAAGCTTCAACTCATTGCCGGGCATGTCTACCGTGCCTACCGCCTGACCAATCCCGACGGCGAGCACACGGTTCCCGAGCCGGTGACAGTGGCCGAGCTGATCCAAGGGGTCTGACCGATGGCCGATCTATACACCGATATCCGCGACGAGCAGACCATTGAGGATGTCCTCGTTCACGGACTTGGCACGCCTCGCGCCCCAAAGCTGCGCGTCCTGCGCATTGCCCTGGCACGGTCGCTGCAAATCCCCACCCCACCCACAGAGGACTTGGACGGGAGCGGTCTAGGCGGCAGCGAGTACGCTCTGGCCCGGATCACGGGGGCGGGGCTTCCGGCGGACGAGGAGGGTCGTCAAGACTATGATTTGGCGATGCGCGCGCTGCTGAGCGTTTACCACGGCGAGGATATGTTCCACGGGGATGAGTCGGAGCGGCGTTATCGTCGTTACCTTCAACGCCACGTCCGCCGCGGCCTTCAGGAGATCCGCACGACTTGGCGCCCGGGCCACGACTTTCACGGTTTCCTCTACCACGAGTTGTTTGTCGGCGCGGCGCCGCGTCCGGCACACACCGACCTGGGCCAGGAGATCCTCGCCGGGCTTCGTGAGATCGGCGTCTCGGCCCAGATCCGCGGCGTCGAGGACGGGCCGCGTATCAGTCGCTACCGGGTCTATCTTGACGACGTCAATCACTATGACCGGGTCAAGCGGGGTCTGGACAAGCTCGGATTGCACTTGGGCCTGTCCACGCGTCAGGGCATCCTTCTGCAAGAAGACGAAGAAGGCGACCGGGAGGCGCGGGTACTGGCCCTGGACGTGCCCCGTCCGCGCGACACCTGGCATACGGTGCCCGGCACCCGGCTCCGGGACTGGGCGACACAGGCGACGGATGTGCCGCTCCTCACGGTCTGGCCCGGGGTGGATGTGCTGGGTGCGCCGGTGCACTTCGACTTGGCCGCGGCACCGCATCTGTTGGTGGGCGGAACGACCGGCAGCGGCAAGAGTGTCTGTCTCCATGCCCTGCTCCTGTCCCTCCTCTGGCGGTTGGGGCCTCAGGATCTTCATCTCACCCTAATCGACCCGAAGCGGGTCGAACTTGCCCATTACGCGGGCTTCCCGCACCTGATGGGAGGGGCGCCGCTGGAAGACATCGGCGATATCCTGGAGGCGCTGGACGCGTTGGTCGCGGAGATGGAGCGTCGCACCGTCTTATTACGACAGCAGGGGGTCGCGAACCTGGCCGAGGGTCGCGAACAGGGTCGAATCGATCTGCCCTATGTGGTCGTAGTGGTCGAAGAAATGGCGGACCTGCTGTTCCAGTCCCGCGAGGTCGAGTCGCCCCTGGTGCGTCTGACCCAGAAGGCGCGCGCCGCCGGCATTCACTTGGTGCTCGCCACCCAGCGCCCGGATGCCGAGACTTTCAGCGGTCTATTGCGCAGTAACGTGCCGGGGCGAATCGCGCTTTCCGTCCGCACCGCCGCCGAGTCAAAGATCATCCTCGACGAAACCGGAGCCGAGAAATTGCTTGGGGCCGGCGACATGTTGCTGCGCCCTCAGGCTGGGGTCGCCTCTCGCCGCGCCCATGGGGTCAGGGTTGGCAGCGACGACATCCGCCTTTGTCTGCAAAGCGTCCGCGGGAGAACCCAATGAGCGACATGACCGTCTATGAGTTCCAACCCCTCTGGTTGACTCTGGATCGCGTCGGACCCTTTCAGGGCACGCCCTACGAGATCGACTTCACCGACGAACAGGACCGTCCCTGTAATATCTTTCTTTTGATGTCGGAGAATGGGCGCGGTAAGACCACGGTGCTCGATTGCATGGCCTTACTGATGCGGCAACTCGGCGAGGCTGAACCCACCCGCTTCGGTCAGGAGGAACTGGATGCGGGTCGGGGTAGAGTACAACTCGATGTGTTGACCCGCGTCTATTGGCAGGGGGCCGACCGTCGCATCGTTCTGTCGCTGCTGGCTGGGGCAATCGGCGAGGAAACGTTTCTCAAGGTTTGGGACGACTTGGAGCTTCAGCGGTATGGGGCGGAGCAATGGCATCGAACCGGATTCAGGCAGCGAGTGCGCGGGCGGTTAGTGGAGATTGACCGTCATGACGATCTCGTTCAGGACCTGCGCCATACACTGATCAACTCCAGCCGCCTGGCACCGGAGAGTTTTGCCAACTCGACGCTGAGTCTCCCCACGGCCCTGTTCTTTCCTGCCTACCGTGACATCCCGCCAGTTCTTGGGTTTGAAAAGCGGCCGGTCATCCAGCCGGATCATTGGGGCTACCGCTCTGTACAGGAATTCGACTCCCACGGCACACATTGGACCGATTCACTGGATAATCTGCTGGTCTGGCTAGCCTGGTTAAGCAACGGCAGTTTTGAAGATGCAGTCAAAACGGTGAATGGCACGGTGTTCGGGAGGTCTCCGGACAAATTCCTGGCACCGGAAATTCGCCGTGTTCCGCCTGAGGCCGTGGTACATAGCGGGGGGCAAACTCATCGTTTGGACCGACTTTCCAGCGGGGAGAAGAACCTGGTGCAACTTTTCTTGCGCATCGGTGCCCACGGTACCCGCAACACCTGGATCCTGGTAGACGAGCTTGATGTGCACCTCCATGTCCGCTGGCAGCACAAGGCGCTCAATTTAATGAAGACACAGGTCCGTCAACAGCCGGGCACCACGGTGATCGCCGCAACACACTCAGTTGAAATTCTTGAGGCTTTCCCCATGGATATCCGCGAGGAAGGCTTGATAAAAGGCGGCTGGATTATCGAGGAAGACCTGCGCTAGCAGGCAAGGCGGGGGTATGAGCGGATTCAAAATGAAGCAGGCGGATCAGTTGGTCCTCAAGCAGCGCGGCGGGGCGGTGGTCTTTCTGGAGTCTGAGGAGGACTTCCAGATCGTCGCCAAGCGTTGGTTTTTCGATGAAGGCCAAGAGGTCTTTTTCCAGCCCGCCGATACCTACGAACAGGGTTCTGGCGGTGGTGGCTGTAAGGCCGTCATTCATCTGGTTGCTCAGGCGAGGGCCAACGGGATTAGCGCATTCGGCCTCGTGGATCGAGACGTGTTGCTGAACGATCACAATTGGCCTCTGTGGTGGCAGGATCGGGATCCGGAATTTCTCTCTGAGCGGCCCTACGGAGAGCACATTCGTGTCCTGCTGCGTTGGGAGCTTGAGAACTACCTGCTGGACCCGGACGCCATGGCTACGGTGGCCAACGATGCAAGGATGACTTCGACGCATACGGCGGTCTCGACGACGGCGTTCTGCCTGAACTGCGCCGACGAGCTAAAAGACAGATCCGCCGCAACCGTCACGGCTATTGCAGCCAATGTGCCCTCACCGGCGGTCGGATTCGGGTGTAACCCAATGCGGCATGGCGCCGCCCTCACAGATGAATTACAGCGGTTTCTGTTGAAGCAAGGGGCTACCAATGCTGCGGCTGCTCTCGTGGAACACCGTCAAAGCATTGATCGATTTGATGCGCCTGCAGCTCCCGCGCTGAATCGTTGGGAGCGCCTCGTCCGCATGCTGGACGGCAAGGCCGCTCTCAAATACGTGAGCCATCGCACCGGCATCCGGTTCGATGAAAAGCGCGCAGAACTTGCGCGTCGGATGCGCGAAAATAACGCCGTGCCGACGGAGATACGTGGGCACATTGAGGAGTTCAAGATCTCCGCATAGGAACCCTTGGCGTTCATCTGGCAAACGGCAGTGAAAGGCTGACAGCCGCTATCAAAACAACCGATTCAACCCATTCAACGCCGCCACCCGGTACGCCTCCGCCATCGTCGGATAGTTGAAGGTGGTCTCGGTGAAATAGCGGATGCTGTTGGCGGTGCCGGGTTGGGACATGACCGCCTGGCCGATGTGGATGATCTCCGCGGCTTGTTCGCCGAAGCAATGGATGCCCAGGATTTCCAGGGTCTCACGGTGAAACAGGAGCTTGAGCATGCCCACGGTGTGGCCGGTGATCTGGGCGCGGGCGATGGACTTGAAGTCGGCCTGGGCGACCTCGTAGGGGACCTGGCTGGCGGTGAGTTCGCGCTCGGTGCGGCCGATGGAGGAGATCTCGGGCACGGTGTAGATGCCGGTGGGAAACTCTTCGATCAGCGACCAGTCGCATTCGCCGTCGGCGATGTGGGCCCCGACGAAGCGCCCCTGATCATAGCTGGCGCTGGCCAGCGCCGGCGACCCGGCCACGTCGCCGACCCCATAGATATGCGGCAGGGCGGTCTGGTAGCTGCGGTTGAGATCGAGTTGGCCGCGCCGGTTGGGCGTCAGGCCGATGGCTTCCAGACCCAGGTCATGGGTGTTGCCGGTGCGGCCGTTGGCCCAGAGCAGGCAGTCGCTCTTGAATTTTTTGCCGGACTTGCAGGTCAAGACGACCCCATCATCGTGCGCCTCAACCCGGTCATAGGTCTCGTCATTGCGGATGACGACACCGCTCTGGCGCAGGTGATAGGACAGTGCATCCGTGATCTCGTCGTCCAGGAACGACAGCAGTCGGTCGCGGGTGTTGACCAGATTCACCTTCACGTCCAGGTTGCTCAGGATCGACGCGTACTCGCATCCGATAACGCCGGCTCCATAGATCGTCATCGAGCGCGGCGTGTGCGCCAGGGCCAGCACGCTGTCGCTGTCGAGCACCCGCGGGTGACTGAAGTCCACGTCCGGCGGATGGTAGGGGCGCGAGCCGGTGGCGATCACGAAATACTTGGCGGTCAATTCCTGGGCGGCGCCGCCGGGGCGCTGGACCTCGATCCGATCCGGGCTGCGGAAGCGGGCGTGGCCGAAGATGACCTCCACCCGGTTGCGCTGGTAGAAGCGGTAACGGGTGCGCACCTGTTCGTTGATGACCCCGTCGGCCGCGCGCAGCAGGTCGGGAAAGTCCACCTGGATCTGGTCGCGGGTGTGCTGGAAGATCGGGTTGCGCCGGTAGTCCGCCAACATCTGAATGGAGTGGCGCAGCGCCTTGCTGGGGATGGTGCCCCAATGGGTACAGCCGCCGCCGACGGCGTTGTGGGCTTCCACGATGGCCACATGGCGGCCGGCCTTGGCGAGTTTCATGGCGGCGCCTTCGCCGGCCGGGCCGGTGCCGATCACGATGACGTCGAATGCGCGGGTGGTCATGGGGGCTCCGGCTCGGTACGGCTGGCACCTGGCCGGTGGGCGGGGTGCGTTCAGCGGAATGGTATCAGCGCGCTAGTTTAACCGTTCGCGCAGAAGCCGTCGGCGCAGCGGTGCTTGAAGCGCCGGGCGGCGAATCGGCGATAGGCCCAGTCGAGCGGGCCGACCAGGCGCAGAGCGGTGACCAAACGGGCCAGGTGCCGGTAGTACGGCAGGCGGCGCCAGAGGGTGACGAATCCCAGGACGCCGGTCACCAGAGCCCCATTGGTGTCGATCACATGCAGCCGGGCCATTGCCTCGGTGGTGCTGATGCCGGCCTGCTGCAGCCGCTCGGGGGCCTTCAGCAAGTCGACCCAGTCGACCGCCGCGGCGCGATCCAGCGCTTGGTAATGGGCGATCTCGCGGCGGCACAGGGGGCAACCGCCGTCGTAGAAGACGACGGGTCTCGATTCATTTTGCGGCATCGGTACTCTCGGTGGACATCGGGTGTCGGCGACGCCGGGGCGGTCGGACCACCCCGGCACTGTTGGGCGGATGACGGTCAGCGGTGTCCCTCCAGCGTCAGGACGAACAGGGTCGCCGCCGTGGCGGAGAGCGCCGACAGCGCCCATTTCAATTGGGTATGGCCCGGTTTGATCATCAGGGTCACCTCGTGCTGGGATGGTTGTATGCGATGATCCGCGCGGACGAACTCGCGCATGGCCGACAAGGTCGGTCTGGCGGGCGGAGAATCAACCGTCCGGCCGCACGGTGATTGTCGTTGTCGTTGTCGTTGTCGTTGTTTAACTTATTCCTGACGTGTGACTCTTGGAGTGCCTACATGCTCCGCCGTATCCTGACCGTCCTCCCGGCGATCCTGCTGGCCCTCGGCCTGGGGGGCGCCGGAGTCCTCCTGTGGATCACCAAGCGCGCGGAGCCGGCCTACGCCGGTGAGATCAGGGTCGCCGGGCTGACGGCTCCGGTGCGCGTGCGCTGGGGACCGCATGGGGTGCCGACCATCCAGGCGGATGCCCTGCCCGACCTGCTGTTCGGCCAGGGGTTCGTCGTGGCCAGTGAGCGGATGTGGCAGATGGATTTGATGCGCCGGCTCTCCGACGGGCGCCTGGCGGAGGTCTTCGGGGCGGACGCCCTGGACGCGGACCGGTTCTTTCGCACCTTGGGTCTCAATGCCGCCGCCCGCCGCGCCCATGCCGAACTGGATGCGCCCGAGCGCGCCATGCTCGCGGCCTACGCGGCCGGGGTCAACGCTTACCGGGCCCAGGCGCTGGAGCGGCTGCCGGTCGAATATCTGATCGTCGGCTTCGAGCCGGTCCCCTGGCGGCCGGAGGACAGTCTGCTGGTCGGCGCCTACATGGCCTGGACCCAATCGTTCAATTTCAAAGAGGAACTGACCTTTCTGCGGATGGCGGCACGTCTCGGGGCGAGCCGGGCGCGCGAACTCTTCCCCACCGATGAGGGCGTTCCGGCCCCGCCGGTGCCGCCCGAACTGCTGGAGCGGCCCGACGACCTGGGCGGCGCCACCGCCGCGACGGCCGCCGCGCTGGCCGGCCTCCTGGACCTGCCCGCGCGTTTCGGCCTGCCGACACCCAGTCCGGCCAGCAACGCCTGGGTGGTCACCGGACCGCGCACCGCCGATGGTGCGGCCCTGCTTGCCAACGACCCCCACCTGCCCCCATCGGTGCCTGGGACCTGGTATGAGCTGGAGTTGTACGGCCCCGATCTGCATGTCGCCGGTCTGGCGCTGCCCGGGGTGCCGCTGGTATTGATCGGCCACAACGCCGATCTGGCCTGGGGCCTCACCAGCGCCATCGCCGACACCCAGGACCTGTTCCTCGAACGGCCCACCGCGGACGGCACGGAAGTGGAACGCGCCGGGCGTGCGCCCGAGACCATCAGCACCCGGGTGCAGCGCATCATGGTCAAGGATGCGCCGCCGGTGGACCTGGTCGTGCGCAGCACCCGTCATGGGGTCATCCTGAACGATCTGCTCGCGCCTGTCCCGGACGCCGCGGACGGGGCACGGAGCGTTTTGCAGCCGTCCGTCGCCGGTCCCTATCTGATCGCGCTGAGTCAGGTCACTGACCCGCCGGACCGCAGCTTCGCCGCGCTGGTCGGTTTGAACCGGGCGCGCACCCTGGCCGAGGCCCGCCGCGCCGCCCAGGGCTTTGATGCGGTCGCGCAGAATCTGATGCTCGCCCACCGCGATGGGGATATCGCCTGGCAGGTGACCGGGCTCCTGCCGCAACGCCGCAAAGGCTCCGGGCTCTTCCCGGCCCCCGGCTGGATCGCGGATTACGGGTGGGACGGCACGGTAGCGCCCTGGCGCAATCCGGGACAGACCGCTCCGGCCGGGGCCGCGCTGGTCACGGCCAACAATCGCACGATCCCGGTCGACCACCCGGTCAATGTCGGTCATTCGTGGATGGCACCTTACCGGGCGCAGCGCATCACGCGGCGCCTCGACGAATCCGGCCCCTTGACTCCCGCGGCGATGGCCGCCATCCAGACTGATCGCCGCAGTCGCCAGGCCCTGTTGACCCAGCAGGCTCTGCGGCGCGATGAATCCACGCTGCGCGCGGCGGACCCCGCGGCCTGGACGATCGCGGAGCGCGACCTGCTCGGCTGGGACGGTGTCATGGACGGGGCGAGCCGTGCCGCGGCCTTCTATGCCCTGCTGGAACCCGCGCTCTGGCGGGCGCTCTATGGCGACGAGTTGGGTGAGGCGGACCTGGCGGTCCTGATGTCGCTGGCGAACCCGAGTTATAACGCATTACAGGAAACCCTGAATACCGGTGAGTCCAGCTTCTGGGACGACGTGACCACGCCGGACACCGAGACGCCGGCCCACATTTGGGCGCGCGCCCTGCGCACGGCCGCGGCCGAGCTGGTAACAGCCCTACCCAAGGCACGGGACCAGCGCCTCGACCGGCTGCGGAGCCTGACCCTGCCCCATGCCTTCCACCAGCAGCCGCTGCTCGGTCGACTGTTCGATGTCGGACCCATCGGGGTCGGCGGCGCGGCCGATACGGTGGACCTGATGCAGAGCGCCCCCGCCGATCCGCGCCGCGTCCTGATCGCACCGTCCATGCGCGTGGTCCAGGTCCCAGGCAACTGGTCGCAGACCCGCGGGACCCTGCCGCTTGGTCAGTCCGGTCATCGGTTGTCGCCCTACCGTACCGACCAACTCCACGACTGGCTGCACGGCGGCTCGCACCCCTGGCCCTGGCACGGCCCCACGACTGAGGGGACGCAGGGGCTGCTGGTGTTGCGGCCGCTGCCGTGATGCCCGGCGCAGCGGTCAGCATGCAAATCGAGCCGTTGGTTTGCAGAACGAAAGGCGTACGGGATGACGGTGCGGCGCCGCACGCATGCTCCAAGGCAGCGGCTCTCACGCGCGGAGTGCCGTCCGCGGATCGCAGATTCAGATTTTCCAGCTTGATCGGTGCGGCCCCATCTGCTACAAGCCAAGCTGGGGTAAGGTTCTTCTCGCTGGTGCGCGGCCCCGCGCACTGGCCTGATATCCCTGTTTCATCAGCGATTACCGATTGTGTTTCCTTTTGTTCCCGTCCCCGCGGGCCGCCCAAGGCTCTGCTGATCAAGAACAACGACTGAAGACACTACCAGAGGACTCGATCGTGTTGCATTTTCTGCATTCACTCTTCGCACCGCCGTCGCGGCAGATCGGGGCGGTCGGATCCGCCACCATCAGCACGGCGGTGGATCGCGTGATCGACGGCACCGACCCGCGGCTGCGCGCGGTTCCCCACTACCAGCGCATCCTGGCGCGGCCGGTGGAAAGCGCGCTTGAGTATATCGCCGCGAACGCGGACATTTTTCCGCCGGCCATCACCTTCGATCGGCACCGCTTCTCGGCCGACCCGCGGTTGCGTGCCATGTTCGTCGGACCCAATCACCTGTTGGAAGTTCTGTCTTCCAGCCCCGAGGTGCGCGGTTATCTCAAGGAGAACAGGAGCACCACCCCGCCGGAGCTGTTCGCGGCGCTGCGGGTGGAGCGCACCGAAAAGCGGGTCTTCGGCATGGCCCTGGATGGTGGGCGGGTGCTGCGCGACGTGCCGCAGACCATGGTCAATTTCCATAATCATCGGGTCGCCTTTCCCGCCACGTCCGAGGCCGAGACCCTGCTGCAAGTCCAGGCCCGCGCCTTCGATTATCTGATCGAAGTCGCCAAGACGCACCTGGATGCCATGCGCGCGCGCCGCGAGCAATTGGAGCGCCAGTACCGGCAACTCTGCCTGGGCCGGTCGCCGGTCCCCGGTCGGGCCGGGCGCGGCGCCCCGGGCCTGAGCGCGGGCATCATCCACAGCCCCCATGACCCCGCCGACGCGCGTCGACTCCAGAGCATCGAAGTCGAACTCGGGCGGCTGCGCGCCCTGGCCGGAACGCTCGGCGAGCAACTCGCCCTGGTCGCCAACATCGTGCGCGAACCGCACGGGTACCTGCGCTTCGAGCGCGTCGGGATGACCCTGGATCGGATGAACACCAAGGTGTCCAAGAACCTGCGCAAATCAGCCGATGACGTGACCTTCAACGAGATCCTGATCGACGGGCAGCGCCGCATTACGCTGGAACTGATCCGTTTCCCGAGCAGCGAATTGCTGCCGCCGACCGACCTGGTGGCGAACGCCGAACGGGCCTTGCAGCGGGCGATCTAATCGCGAATTATTTCCAGGATTTACCGTAAAGGTCGCGGAGCGAGCCGGTGGGAGCGGCCACTGGCCGCGACTGATCCGTGCGCGTTGCCGTGGCGTCAGCAGTCACCCCGGCGCCGCATCGCGGCCGGAGGCCCCTCCCACGAGGACTTCCTGTCTCGAGGTGGTCGATTCCCCCTTCCATGCACAGGATAAACCCCGTCGTTATCCTGCCGAGCCGCTGCCGTGGTGAGATAATGCGCCGATCACCCCCGACGCTGACCTCGCACCAGGACCAGCACCCATGCCCGATCTCGCCCAGTCCTTTGCCGACATCCTCGCCGCGGTCCAACGCCCCGGCG
>Ga0247844_1001151_pt1 | contig 51241 bp, 15 predicted proteins | sample LaCtaG_FD_192421 | JGI IMG/M metagenome (GOLD analysis project Ga0247844, IMG submission 192421) | Freshwater microbial communities from meromictic Lake La Cruz, Castile-La Mancha, Spain - LaCruzMarch201714.5m_1 | ecosystem: Environmental > Aquatic > Freshwater > Lake | place: Spain: Castile-La... | reverse complement strand
TCCAGGATAGCCACCCGCTGCAGGATATCCACCCGCTCCAGGATAGCCACCCGCTCCAGGATAGCCACCCGCTGCAGGATATCCACCCGCTCCAGGATAGCCACCCGCTGCAGGATATCCACCCGCTGCAGGATAGCCACCCGCTCCAGAAGCAGCAGCGGCTCTTTGTGTTCCTGCCAAAAGATCTTCAACACGCTGTTCGGTTCTCATCAATCTGCCTTGGAGATCTATTACAGTATCAGACATTTTAATCACTGCGTCTGTATTTTTAGACGTCAATGATACAATTTCAGTTATGTTATCAGTGTTTTGTTTTGTTGTACTTGCGACTTGGACCACATTGTCACGTATGTTAGTCAGGAAAGCAAATATGGCTGGGTTTGAAAAATCTATATTTACGGGATCAATAATAGTACCTCCTGGTATTTCGAAAGCATCATTTCCCGACCCAGACGCCATGGATGTTTGAGGAAAAAATAGGATGTATTAACTTATTTTCAGAAAAATGAAAATTGTGTTCTTTTTATAGTAAGACACAAGCAATAAAAATGAAAAAAACCTTCGTTCGTGACGTTTGTGTCGATTGAAAAAAAACTTCTGCGCATGGAGCCCATGTGTCTTGAAAAAAAAACTGTATTTCGACGAAGCTCAAATCAGATGCTGCTGCAGATGGCTGAATCCAAACTATTTCTCCCGTTTTCCTCGCTTTTAAATGGATTTCTGTTGTGACGTCGCTTCAGTGTTGCGACGTCGCTTCAGTGTTGCGACGTCGCTTCAGTGTTGTGACGTCGCTTCAGTGTTGCGACGTCGCTTCAGTGTTGCGACGTCGCTTCAGTGTTGTGACGTCGCTTCACTGTTGTGACGTCGCTTCACTGAAGCGACGTCACAACACTTTCTTTGAATATAAGGCGCCAAACGGAGAATTCCAGTAGTTTTGCCACGCATTGTCAAACATCCACTATGCTTTCATGCAAGAAGTTCGTCAAGCCCATCCATGTTCCCAAACATGTTGCTCGTGATTTTTTCAAGTCTCCCGTTGGATGCAGCCCCAGGACGCTCGGGCTCACTCCTCTTGTTCATTCCTCCGATGGCGATCGTCATACGTATTCCACTGCAAGCGGTAAAATGAACGTATTGATTTGCCAGAATGAATATGCGGTGGTCGCTTTTACACAGGAGGTTTTTTCCAATATGTGCCAAGGCGGCAAGGCGGCTCCAGTCTATGAGCAGCTCGGCGGTGGCGTCGTTCAACAGGTCGGCGAATTTGAATACTACTGTGTGGAGCGGCTCTTCCAGTGCGCCAAGGCGGCGACGTTTGACGACGCTGCTGCTTTTGGCGATGTTCTCCGTGCCACTTCCGTTGGAGACGTGAAGAAGGCGACGAATCCAGGTGGACCTTCGGGTGGCATCAAGGACTTCGTGAAGGCTCCATGGGACGGCGTTTCGCCGGCGTTTATGACGTACTTCCAGTTCCACAAGTTCACGAACCCCGAGCTTTTTGCGTTTTTGCAGGAAGTCTTCGCGTTGGTCAAACGCCATGGCGTGGCTACCACCGGCGTTTCCTTTGTCGAGGTTTCGCCGTGGGGGGACGCCATCTGGGGCGTCAACACGACGATGGATAAGTTCTGCGACGCCGTCCGTGCAGCGACTCCACAGGAGGTCACCAGTTGCGCGGTGTACGGCGGATCGCAGAATCTGCTGGGCGCTTCTCTCACGACTGCCGCCAGGTTTATTCTGCGTGCTGCTTGTACGTACGAGCAGTACTGCGCGGAGGTACTGTCTCATCCTGTTTTTATCATTGGCGGCGACGACGATGACGACTCGCGCCCGGGTACTCCCGCTTCTCCCACTGTTCGTTCGAATTCTCCTGCTTTTCCATCGGAGCCGCGTCTTAACGACGCCGGCATCTACGAGGGCGCGACGCTCGGATACGCCGTTGCCTTGCCCGCCTCTTATTCGCCGACGCCGCCGGGGTATACCATCTATTCTCCCTCGCCGGTCCGCGGGTCCAGGGCGCGGGGCTTCTCGGTGGGGCCTGAGCAGTCTGGCGAGCACTACCGTCCTCCCCGCAGTCCCGCGTCGCCGCAGTACTCGCGGACGGAGCCAGACTTTACCGACGACGGCGAATCGTACCAGCCCCTCGCGCGAACGGCGTCTTCCGCCTCCGACGGTCGTCCTTTGTACCAGCCCCTCGATCCGGTGAGTGCATTCGTTATTTAGTTTCTTTTATGTAATTGCCTTGATATTAACATTGTCTTGGTTTCTGGACAGGATTCTGGGTCCGACGACGGCGAATCGTACCGACCCCTCGCGCGGACGGCGTCTTCTGCCTCCGACGATCGTCCTTCGTACCAGGCCCTCGATCCGGTGAGTGGATTCGTTATTTCGTTTTTTTTTGTGTGGTTGTCTCGATATTGACTGTGTTTTTGTTTCTGGACAGGGTTCTGATTCCGAGGAGGAATCCAGGCGTGGTGTGAACCGCACGCTCAGCCCTTGCTACGGCGTTGGCGCCTCGCGGACGCTCTCGGGTGCTGCTCCGGTGGGCAGGACGCTCTCGGGTGCTGCTCCGGTGGGCAGGACGCTCTCGGGTGCTGCTCCGGTGGGCAGGACTGGCTCGTGGAGTCCGACTCTCACTCCGTTGACCATCATTATCGGCAATCGGATGGCGCCAAGACCGATTGTCGTGCCGGGGACTGCGGTGAAGCCTGGATTTACTCTTGTCGAAGATACTGTGGAGTCTGGGTCTGGAGCCATCAATGCCACTGTTTTTGCGTCTGGATCGGGATTGGGATCGGGGTCTGGATCGGGGTCTGGAGCCGCCGCTGGAGCGGGGTCTGGAGCCGCCGCTGGAGCGGGGTCTGGAGCCGCCGCTGGAGCGGGATTAACGACGCCACCCGCCACCCCGGTGCGCCTTTCTGCCGCGGGCGCCGTTCCTCCCAATCACGGCCGCATGCTGCGCGACGCCAAGCGCCCTAGGACCGCAAGTTCCCCGCCTCCTGTCGTGCTCAATCCCGCTGCCAAGCCGCGTCGCCCGGACTCGCCGATGCCGCTTGTGGATACGCCTGCGGAGGATTTGTTCCATAAGGGCATTTCCTCTGTCGTTGCGCGTCCTCCGCCAGTCGTAATCGACTTGTCGTGCGATGAGGCTATGCCGCCAAAGCCCTAGGCTCTCTGCCTCCTGTGGTGGATCGAGTCAGTTTTTTTGATTTGAATAAATGCGTATGGTGTGTCTATCTGCATCCTAAATCACTTGTCTTATCTTTTTCCAGGTTTCTCGTCGGAATTCCCACCTTGAGCGTGGCAGATGTGCGATGGCTCTTCGGGATAGGATAATGGCCAAGAAGTTGCAGCGATTCTGGCGCAATATGACCCCAACGACTGTTCTCCGCTTGGTCAGGGCCGTCGAGCACCGTGGCGTTACGTTTGAGCGGCTCCGGGCTCTCACGTTTGATCAATTGGTTACCTTATTGCGGGAGGCGGGCGTGGTCAACGATTTCAAGTCCCTCTTGCATCGGATCCACTATGGCTCCTGTCTGCTCAGCCCTACTACCCAGATCAATCTCATGGATCGGACTGTGAATGCCCGGGTTGTGCTCGCGGCCTACATGATGACTGTGCACCCGGCTCAAACCTTCGAAAATCAGCATGGTCAGCTTGAGACGGCTCTCATTGCCAACGCCACCCAGTTGATGGACACGTTCGAGCGGGTCTCGGAACTCATCAAGACCGATCCCAGGGGTTCCTTCCAGGCGGTGCCACCGACTGTCGCACACGACTTCTTGACTGCGCTCTCGGCGTATATGCCGAGCTTCAACGCGTGGAAGGTTCCAGACGCGGCCAGGCTCAAGCGGCGCGTCGAGCACGCCCTCAACGCACTCTACAATGCAAGGCATAATATGTATCCGACGGAACCGGTTGGCTCGCCACTTATCACGGAGTTCGACACACAGATTCATCGTCTGGAGGGAAAGCTTCAGCAGCTTTCAAGCGTGGTTGAAGTTGCCGAGTTCAGGGCCAGGATCATGAACGAGCTTGGAACGCCGACAGCGGCTCCTCCTGCTGGCCCTGTTCTTGATACTGCTTCCGCAATGATCTCTCGGAGTATCACGAACGAGCATCTCGCGCACCAGCTGCTTCTCGATCCAGAATTCCGTCTGCAGGACGACGGCGGAATGTACCCAAACGACCCCACCGGCACCGTTCACAGGGCTTTTTCAGAGTCGTTCTGGGTCGGTCTTGCGGACGACCTCGTGCCTCCTTTGCCGGCCCACGGGCGTGTGTTTCGCGTGCTCAGGGAGATGCGGGACGCTGTCGTGGATCTCATGGGTGACCACGATGCGGGGGTTGTCCGGGGTCTTCTGGACGTGGATACAATTTCGCAGCAGATTGGCGCTGGCGCGTGGACCTGGGGTGAGAGTGTGAACCTTCTCGTCAACGTCTCTGCTGTAATTCGTCGGAACCAAACTTTTCTACGCAATGGAAACTTCGACGTCGTCTGGACGCCGCTCGTCGTGCAGTTGAATGGAAACTTGGATCCAACGGAGCAGCCGCAGCTGCTTTGCAGGGCGTTGGAGTTTCTCTTTCAGCAGGTCAGTTTCATGCGCATCGACGCGGCCAATGTCCGGTTGATTCTCATTTCCCCCGTGATCAACGCCCAAGGCATCGACTACGAGCGCGGGAAATTCGAGGCTCGTCTCAATGCCGGCACCACCACCTTGGCGAACACCAGCGCCTGGATTCGCGATACTGTGTTGGTGGCTTCGCAGGCGCTGGCTCCGGTGGTGCAGGAGCTCATGCATGGAGAACCACAGACGACGAGGAAGATTTTTGCAGATGCACAGATGCGCCTCTTGACCTCGACCCAATACGACACCGTCTGGCCGGAGACGCTCGTGTTTGACGCACGGGAGTTTGGAATACTTCGCCTGGAGATCGAGCACATTATCCGTATTGGCCGGGTTTTGACTGAGATTCGGAATGTGATTGCCGACGAGCACTACGCCCCGGAGGATGTGGAGGTTGCTCTTGGTCTTCTTCTGGCGCTGCCGGTGATCTCCGACGACACGGCTGTCGTAACGCGCTTGGTGCAGGAGGCCAGGCTGGTTGTGTCGCGTTTGAACCATGACGTCTCCGATGTGGTGCTGCAGACGATTGGTGGCAATGTGCACCGCAGCCTGCTCAACCCCATGGAACCGGTTACCGTCCTCCTTCGTCGCCGCCTGCACGCGGCGTTCCACTCCGCGGCGAATGGGGCCGACGTCGCGACCTTGGTCGTCCAGGGCATGGAGCCGCTGCTGCCGCGTATCCGTGTGCATGCCACGCGCTTTGCCAGGATCGGCGAGGTCAATCGTGGGGTGCACGGCGTCACCTACGCCCGTCTTCTTCGTGAGGCCGCTGTGGCTCTCGGCGGGGTCTGAGTGGTTTTGGGTCTGTTCTCTTCCTTTTCTGCTTTTAGCATGGGTGGGCATATCGTGCCCTGTTGCCCTCTCTTTTTCATTTTGAACTTGATCTCATCACCCTCTGGGTTAATTTTTTGTGATGGATCGTGATAATGAAAGGAATTTGTGTGTGATGTGTGTAAAGGCATGTATTTTTAGCATGTGTTGAGTCATATTTAGTTCTCATCGAATTGTGTTTTTATTTTGGCTCAGCAGCGCGGGCATGGCTATAGGCCACAACGTGCCATAACAGAGATGCCAACGGAGGCATCGTTTTGGTTCCCGGAACACCTGTGTTCACCCCAAATCCATGCAGTATATGTGGGGGTAAAAGGATGGAGAGAGGGGCAGGGGTTCAGACGGTGATGTTGTGCATCTGATGCCAGGTAGGCGAGATGACGAAGTCGGGATCGTTGTCAATGACGGATATGCCCGTGGTCAAGCTGAGGTAGGTTTCCATGAAGTCAGGTTTCGTCATGGGTGCGTCAAACATGCCAGTGTTTTCTGTTATCCGACGGTTGTACACCTTGACATTGTTTTCGTCGTATTCCCTGTCGTAACGGAGGAATGAGTAGATGTCATACGTGCAGACTGCGACACCTGCAAAGAGATTGCGGTCACTGGCAGAAGGAATACCATTTGCCATATACACAGTGGACTTGAGGTGGAAGTCTGAGACTTGCCCTGGGTACTTGAGGGCAATTTGTGCATGCACGATAGGTAATATATTCGTCATGTATTTCAGGAGAAGCCGCTTGGTGTTTGCCCTTTGCGTGAAGACGCCTTCGTGTTCGAACAGACGGGGGCGTGCGTCGTATTCCCAATCATCATCCAGCAGATTCAGAATGCGGTTCTTGAGCATCGGATGCATGTCATACTCAGGGCCGCTGAGCATGGCCGACTGCAGGAATGCCTCGATGGCACAGCGGATGGGTCCGACGACGGGGGTTTCCTGGGAATTCATGTTTCTCTATCAATCTAGTCGAAGAGTGATTGGAGGTAGCTGGGTGAGTTTAAATATCAGGGTTAACGTGACACAGATGTGATTTTTTTATTCAGGTTCAGCAGCGCGGGCGTGGCTATAGGCCACGACGTGCCATAACAGAGATGCCAACGGAGGCAGCAGGTCGAGAATAAGGGTGACGAGTGCCCACACAGCCGTGTGGAGGGACCCCGCCAGCATGATAAACGGAATAGACGAGGCAGACGATACCACGGCACACACGGCGTAGGCTGCAGAGTCTGGCGATGTGGTCATGGCCTGCTTGACGGCGACGTCGGCGACGTAGTCCTGCAGCAGAGGGCCCAGGCCGAGAGAGCACGCGAAGAAGACCAAGGGGTCGGACCAGGCGGAGAATCCTAGAGAGGCACAGGAACGAAGGCAGGGCGCGGGGGTGCAGTCGAGCAGCAGTGCAGGCAGGGAGACGTTGAGGGGAAGAACAGCCGAGGCAGACGCGATGAAGGAGTCGATGAAGCAAGTGGGAAGCATGGGGGCACATCCAATGCTGAGCCCGAAGCTATACCACAGGATGAAGGCAGGCGACGCCATGAAGAACAGCATAGGGAGGATGGTGAGCCCCGTGGCAGAGCCTATGAAGGCTAACACGAGGTAGACCACGAGGGCGAACACAGAGCTTGAAAAGAGATCTCGGGTGTGTAGGTTGCAGTACATGACGGCCTCGAAGTCACACGACAGGGCTGTATCCAGGGCGTAGAGTAAGGTGATGCGGTTGCGCGAGGAGCAGTCCTCGCCTCCACATGGATCTGAGAGGAAGAAGGCGAGGTCACGAGTGGTCATCCCTACTGCCGCCAGCGTGGCGTCGAATGCCCAGGTGGCGATCGACTTGGCGTTGGTTCCAGCGCCCTGCACCGAACGCAAGGTCTCGGCGGTCCAGTTCGCTGGCGCAGTGAAGTCAGGGAAGATCCTGAACGGGGCCGCTGGGGCCGCCGCGATCTCTGGAAACCGCACGTAGTAGGTGTGGACGACCGTTATGGAGCGCGCGATGGCCACCGCGACGGCCTGAACAGGGGGGCATAGTCCATCAAAATAGACCCTGGGCCAGGCGAATGGGCCTCTCAGGCTGGACTGCGCATAGAGGATGGAGATGCGGGCGGGGACCTCCGGGAGCGTGATTCGCGCCGCGGCTGTGGCAAGGGGCTTGAAGATAGGGGAGGCCTCGAGGCTGGCCACGACATCGGAGAATAAGGACAGGGTTTTGCGGCTGGCAGGGCTGGTGGTCGATCCATTCTGTTTAGATTCCTTTTTCCCCATCTCATGCACTGCTGGTAAGCGTCTGGAGTTTTTTGCTGTCCTCGTGTTTTTTGTGGGTGTTAAAGTATGATTGTGTCTGGATGCATCAAACCAATGGCGACGATGCAGCAGGTGTAGCAGCACTTTATGCATAGACTTGAGTGGCTGTAGCAGGGGGGTATACAAGGCGGCGTCTAGCAGCGCGTCTGGATGGCGAAATAGCGCATGCAGGACCCCCCTCTGCTGCAATACTCCTGCAAAATCTTCAGCAGAGAGCAGGAAGTGGTCGAATGGTTCCAGTTCTGTGAGGTTGTGATCTATGATGATCTGCCGCCCTGCACTTCGCCAGTAGATGCATGCATCCGCAGCAGCAGAGTCCATTGGCCCTAGGCATGTCTGTGCCTCTGCTGCCAGTGCAAGGCCAGCACAGGGAGCTGCAGTGTGATTCCATACGACCCAGGCGCTAAAGGCCTTATGTCGACGAGTTTCTGGTGATAGAGCCTCTGGTGGCTGCAAGAGGGACTCATTGCTAGATGCAAGCAGCATCCTGCTGCGACGCAGCATGGTCGCCCTTGAGCCCACAGCCAAGAAGAATGTGCCCATTGTGTCAGAGGTGACCTCTGCACATATGGCAGAGCTTATGCGGGTGCACAGGACGAGGGCGAGGTCACTCCAGAAGTAGTATGCCGATGGATCATACGCGTATCCACAGAGCCTGGACGGGGAAGGGATGATTGCCTGGCCAGTTGGGACTGAGCAGACGTCAAGCTCGCTGCTGCCAGAAGAGAGGCATGTGCACTTTCCTGTGAACCCCTTATCAAGCAGGCATACAGGGGGGTTGCTGCAGTCAGAGCACTTGATGGTACCAAATGAGACGTCACCAAGGGCAGATAGAACAGAGCATGCTGTATCAGGAGCCGCACAGTCGCGGTGTGCAACGCATCCAGTGACATCCAGGGCCTGGGTGCCGCACTGGCAGAGCTGCAGCATGGTATTGCACCCGTATGTGTGGAAGAGCGGATTCGAGTTGGGAGGGCATGACAAACACAGCACGACCTCAGATGCAGTGGGGGACTTCAGGCATGTGCTGGCCGCTGTGCATGCGTACAGGGTGGTGATTCCTACCTGCCTCTCCTGGGCCTCTGCCCAGCACTGGCTGGCTGCTGGGGCCATTGCCTCTGCCTCTGTGCTGTTGAGCTCTGCGAGACCGAGGAATGAGCAAGTCAAGGGGTCCACATGCGACGGGTTGTAGCATGTGATGTCCGTCTCGAGGAAGTTCATCATGTCGTCTATGACCCCAAACAGGAGGGAGAAATCAAAGAGGGTCCACGAGTCGGGGTAGGATGGAAACGCTGCATTAAGTTCATCAAGTGCTGCCTGGCCTTCTAATGCTGAAGACACCAACACGTATACTCCATTTATGAGCTCATACCCAGCAACAACCGACCCAGCAGCAGCGACAATTCCTGAGCTACTTACTGTGCCTGGTGTCTGCTTGTTTAATTTATCTCTCTCGTTTTTTACAACATTATTTCTTGGGTCGTTATTTGCATCCATATCAGGATGCATAGTATTGGCTAGATTCTTCATGACTCTGTTATCAGCTGGTGGATTGGCAGCCTCGCGCTGCACCTGGGAAAGGGGTCTTGATTGACGTGGGGTCTTCTCGTGTGGATCGACCTGTTCGTTTTTTGATGAATAGAACGCCCTCGTTGCTAGATACTGTGTGGTCTGGAATCCCTTGGCGTATCCGCGCTTGAGGAGTGATACAAATGCCTTTGGAAGAAGCTTGAGCATTACCACGTCCATGAAATCATTCAACACCTGGAAGCCAATCTGTACCCATGTGCTCATTGACTTGACACCAAGAAGGAGGGAAGGGAGGCTGGTAATGATCAGAGAGCAATACACGTCGCGGAAGTATCGATATGCGCTATTTCCGAAGGCACACACGTCCCCCATGGCGCGCCTAAGCCATGGTCCTGATGTACCAGACGTGAATGCGAGGTCGAGGACCAGGTCAGAAACTGTTCCCATGACAGTTGAGGTGAGGCGCTTGAGCTCACGCCAGCTGACCACCGCCTGGGCGCTGGCGTCGTCACGTGATTTTGTGACCAGTGTGAGGAACAGCTGGAATACCAAGTTGACTGCATGACCAAATGATTGGACGATGGTGTCGATCATGTTCCTCAGACCTTGGATCACTGCATAAAACGTGAAGACAGGAACGGCCGCACAATCCTTGACAATCTCGCTGTTATGTGCTATGAGCGTTGCCATGTCGTCTGGCACTGGGCAGACGGAAGGATCAATCAGAGCATAGTACTTGAGCACCGTCTGGTGTACAAACTCCTGGTTGGTCACCTCCCATGTAGAAGGATTGTATACAAATTCTTGCACTGTACATTTAGGGTTGCCGCTTGCAAGGCAGTTTGCGCCTGCGACGAGGGTCTTGGCCTCCTCTATGGCTGCGCAGAGCGAGGAAAGCACAGAGTCCATGTTGCACACAGACGTCTTTCCCATTGGGTCTGGTTGTCCCTTGAGTGCGTCGTCGATGGCCGCGTGGCACGTCTGCACCTTCCTGCTGCGCCATAGGGCCTTTGGGATAGAGCCATTGCATACACCAGTGCGAAGCGCTGTGCGAGACGGACAGTAGACCCACGGGTGGGCCCATAGGGCTTCGTCGGCAGGCACAGAAGAGGAAGGAACAAATGCGTCAGCTATGGGGGTGGCATTGTATGCAGAACGCAGCAGCTGCCTGGGGGTGGCAAGGTAGGTGGGCAGGAAGACCCCTGGCTGCCAGGCTGAGGCATTGAGGCGGGCAATGCAATCAGCAGTGGAAATGCCAGGTTCAGAACAGAGGGCACGGACGAGGTCGTTTGCAAGCGAGCGCTCTGCAGAGAGTCGATATGGGATGCCAAAGCTGGACTGCTGTGGAATGGGAGCGCCAGCACGGGTGCGGAATTTAGGCGGAGGGCTGCACTGGCCACAACGCTGTCGTGAGAATTTTGACTTGCTGGCAGCCTCGCGAGGAAGCGTAGACACTTTGCGACTGACAGTGGTTGGTGGATCAGAGTCACACTTCAAAGAGGCGATTGAGTATGACTTTCCTGTTCTGATACATCTGCCATTGGAGGCAGGGAATCCATTCTGTGCTCGTCCCGTGTGGCACACGCCAGCTGATAGGGTTGTCATTCCAGAGGGTCGCAGCTCGTTCACTGAGCGATAGGTGTAGCTAAAAGGCCGCATTCGATCCAAAACATGACAGTATTGTAGCTCTGGTGACGACCCCTTCGCCCATACCGTTTCAGCTGCTTCTTTGTCCAGGAGAGTAGATCCATCTCTGAGATTCCCACCAACAAATGGCCAGTCCAGCTGCATGGTGCATTTCTTGAGCATGAGATCTGAGCTACGCAGTGGAAAGGTATAGGAATTAACCCAGGACACCCCTGAGATTGCGTTGATGGTGTTGAATAGGGAGCAAGGATGACCACTTTGATTGTATACTGGGACACTGCAGGATCCAGGTGGCGACTCATCCCCTTCTGAGGATTTCTGCGACGGACAGAAGCAGAATCCGTTTGTGGTCATATAGTCTCCAAATCGCTCACTCGCGTGGGCTCGAATCTGTGTAGGGTGGGCATAGGTATCCCCTGTGAGGTTGCCAAATAGACGTCTGGATCTCCTAGCAGACGGAAGGGAGGGGGCAAAACCAGCTACAGTACCACCGTAGTATGCGCGTCGCCTGAGAGGACAGTCCCAACCAAAAAACTGTGAAGCCTGCTTGAGATGCAAGCGATATACAGCGTCATCTGCAGAAAATGAACCTGGTAGCGCTTTCACCCACTCAGTCACAGGTTTTGAGTCCCAGACGTCCATCATGGTCGCTGTAGTGTCAAATGGCTTGAGTGGAATTTTTGTGATATGCATCGCGCCTTTGTAGATGCGCATTCCAATGGTGTTTCCGCCAATATAATTAAGGGGCACTTGCAGCAGCCCGTAATCTTGCTGTTGCCCTGAGAACAGAGGATCTGAAAAGATAGTTGATATAGCATCAGTGGATGAATGTACTATCTGATTGAGGGTGTACATATCACCCTGTGTGTAGTCAAATGTGGGGATCCCATCAGTCCCCCCCACCATCCCTTGGTCGTGCATGCATATCTGATCCTGCTCAAGGCGCTGTGTGCACAGGTTGTATGAGGTGGACTTGTCCACATTTAGCTGTGATGTCTTCTTGCCTTGGTTGTTCTTGCAGAACTGCCAGTTGGGCATGGACTGATAATAGTCCACGTACATGTTGTTCTCTGGGCATTTTTCCGTGTACGCACAGTCCACATCGATATACTCAGTATAGCCATCATTTATGTCTGTCTGGCTGACATCACATTGGTCATAAGGGTTCCAATAACCGTCCAACCAGGGGGTTATCACGCCTACAGACGCAATGGCACCAGTGCTCTCAAAGCTGCATATGCGTTGGTTCAGGGATACGTCAGAGGCACAAGACGTAGAGTCATCAAAGAGTTGCCAAACAAACTGTTTTGAGAGGGAACGGTCTACGCTGGCATAGCTGAAGATGCTGCCCTGCGTTAGCATATCTCTGTTGATGGTCCATGTAAGCTGTTCCATCGACGGAATAATGACAGCACCGTCGCGTACAAACGTCGATGCCACGTGTTTTTTGAGGGTTGCATAGTTTAGGTCAGTGCACTTGGCAAAGTCAAGGCTCTGGTTTCCAATCACGCACATCAGAGGTGCTGTGGGGTCTGGATTGATGTTATTCTGGAATATGTTGACCTTTGTTAGGTCAAAACTGAATGGCTTGGCAAACGAGAGCGAGTACTCTTCCTCAAAAAAAGACAGGGTCTCTGGAACAGCTGGCTCTATGACTGGTCGATTTGCGTCATAACAGGTTGAAACATCTGAGAAAAGGGTGTTAAAATAGGCAGTGAACGTGTCAATCCAATCTCCTATTATGAGATTTGTATAGGTGGGTGCCAATGTCTCTGCAGCAGCATTGCGGATGGGAGGGTAACCACAACCTAGCATACCTTGCTGGTAGATGGGGCAAATCATCATATCAGATCCATCCCCCAATGAGACCAGATCAATTGCATACCTGGCCCTTGCTGGTGTACAGTTGCTTGTGGCCTCAAGCACGTTTGCAATGGGCTGATATCTATGAGTCGTGAGAAGAGTATCCAGCAGGTTGCTACCAGAGGGTATGGTAGCGTCGAATGTCACAGGTGTTTTTTTTTCTGATGTGATTCTTGACACAGAAAGTCTTTCAAGTCGCTTGGACTGTTCAAGGTAGGCCGTGCCATAATTATCTATCTGCTGTAGAAGTGTGAGGGCATGCGACTGTGCTATAGGGACACCTGTGTTTTTGACTAGAATACTCATGATGCTAGTGAGTGTGTATGAACCTCCCACCAGGTTGTTATACGCGCGCAGTGCTGCAATCTGCCTGGCAGCAGCACATACGTTAGATACCATGGTTCCTATGATGGTGCGCAGATTCTGGTCTTTCGTGGTGTCGTCCAGAATCCAGTATTGATTCTGATAGCACATGGGTTTGCTCTTGTCAACAGGGCCGTAGAATTTTTCCATTGTTTTATTGACACATGTGCTCCAAACACGCTTGGAGGAATCTGCATTCTGAGCTGCATACAAGCTAAGGCCAGCCTGTGTATACCCTCCCCGAACAAAGCGAATATAATTCTGGAACTCGTCGTTCTGCCCTGTATGCTGCTCAAATGTGTCTGGTTTCACTTTGTTTGTGTTCCCTTGGTAAGGGGGGCATGCATAGGTCTTCTGTTTTTTTATATCTGGTGTGATTCCTGATCCCAGGACACACTGGTAGAACCAAGGAAAGGGAAATTCATACACTGTGAACGCGAATGGAAAGTACAAACCCTTCGATGTATATGGAGGGACTGAAATGGTGGAATATATCTGTTTCATGCAATCCACTGCCAATACATGCTGTTGTAGCGTTGAAGGTTGAACGAATACATAGAAGAGCCCTGCCAGCGAGGGTACAAGTGTCTCTTCTATGTATGCCACACTTGGTTGATAGGGGGTTTTGATAATAGAACACAGTACAGACGCCTGCTGCAGATATGGACGAGACGTGTCTAGAATGCTTGCACATGAGGCTGGAATGCCTTCAAAACAGAGAGTACTGTAAAGTGGAAACAGCTTTGGGTCCACCACACATCCACTGTTGGTAGAGTAGCCTATAAATCCACATCTGAAGATGTCATTTGCATCATATGGCTGACTATTCAGAAGGGTGCGGCTGGGTTTCCGTATATTGCTCACAATCATTGATTCAGCCCCATTCTGCGTGAATGTGTCAGCAAAGCATTGATGAAACTGGCTGCAGCTGCGGAGACTCAGAGGCTTGTTGCTTCCCAAAAAACCCCATGTGGAATTTGATGCAAAGGGCATCTTGCCTATGGCCACAGTTCGTGAATCTTCATATGTGCGCAGTATGCGCTCGCGCTTCAGTGAGTATAGAACTGCCTGTGAAGGTGTCAGGATCGACGCCTGGCCCACGTTTGGTACACATGATTTGAGTTCTTTTCCATTAAACACAAGGCGCTCATAGTCCCTGTCACATGTTGTTGGGATGACTCTGAGGCGATTGGGGATGTTGGTCTTGGGATCCCACCAGAAATTAACGGGTGGCACTGGTGCCTGATCGAATGAATACACAAACGACCTAGTGGCATCGATAGTGCATGCCGACACACTGGTCAGCGAGCAGCCCTGCTTCAGAAGCGTCTCTTGGTATTCTTTCCAGTGTCGATATGAGCACATGCCATGTGCAACAAGGAGATCAGGAACATATCCCCATGGAGATGCCCCTACCATGCTGAAATTGACCCCTGGACAAGACGCAGTGTGGCCCTTGAAGCTAGCATTGGAATCAAGCCAATTCTGCACCACTATCAGGGGTTGTACGCATGTGCCCACACCAGAACACATCTTACCATCAGAGCAATCGGCGTGTTGTGTGCACTGAACTTCATCCTGCATGCATACACCACGCGTGCAATAGAATCCGTCTGGGCACGTTCGACCTCCAGATGTGTCACAATATGGTAGGTCAAAATCTTCACATGCATCCCCCCACCCCTCTCTGGCGATCCCCTCCACAGGCCCAATATCCCACATAGATGCACTGGGGTTTGGGTAGATTAGGTCACCTGGTTCTGGGAGATGAGGAACTGTGCCCACGTTGTAGAAGGCCTGATCATAGAACAGATAGCCAGATGCCCCAGCCCAGGGCAATTCGCTGTTGGAAGAGCTGCATCTCTCTGGACCAAATACGTCCTGTGCTTCAGGGAATGCAGACGGTACATGAATATCTATCTCCTCTAGATTAGACATGCGGGTGCAAACACGCATGGTATTGGTTTGATACATGTCAAACCCAAAGTTTACCCCGCTGCATAGCCCCCCTGATCCGAATCGTGTTCCAATTGATTCACCGTCGCGAGTTTGATCATCATAATACGTAAGCCACTCACCGTCTCGAGCAAAAACATTGTCGAATGTGCGATAGGCTGTGTCTGTCGCAGAGCACGGCGTTGTTACGTGATACCCAACAGGAAACAGCGCCTCATCTGGCCAATAGTCTGTGATCATATCACAGAACTGCGCTGTCTCGTTCATGAATCCTTCAGCGGTCTGCCACGACTGTCCCAGGGGCACATTTCCTGCTGCACGTGGTGTGCCGAGCGCATGTGCTACAAATGCCTCAAAGTCAAGTAAGTTCCAGGGCTGTGTGAGCCACGCGTTTGCATCAGATGCCATGCCTGCCAACGTGGGATCATCAAGATCATTTGGCCACCAGGCAAGCTCTGTAATCCGAACCACTCCCCGCGGGTCGAATTTCATGGCGCACGCGGAGGTGAGGTTTTCTGGACCTATGCGTGTCACAACTGGCCCCGTGCACCACTCTGGGTGGCACTCGCATGGATCATAGAATGTTCCTGCAACAAACACCAGGCATTCAGGAGTGGTATAGACCTCCCGCGAGTCAGAGGCAGCCTTTGTGACGGAAAAAGGAAGAAGACACATGCTGGCTATGGGATTAATGTGGAACATATCCATCGCCTGACACATTGCCACAAGCTGCACCTGGCTGCCACAGCGACGCATCCACTTTCCAACCTCCTCTTTTTGTAATATAACTGCAACATGAGACTCGTCGCTGGTGTGTAACAGTGCCAGTTCCAGCACACGAAGGCGTGCAAGCTCTATTGCATACCGCATGCAATATGCGATAGGAGCCGATTCTGTTATTCCTTGCGCCATTGGAAAGAGGCCACTGATAATCTGATCAGTCAGTTTCAGGACGTCCAGTCTGGAATCAAAATCACAACCGGTGAGTACAGCTGCCTCTGGATCAACCAGACGGGCATCGGGTGTGAGGTGTATTTTCAGGATATCATCAACACTGAAGCTCGTGTCAGGACGCGATGGACCAGGTATATTTCCTGCTACAACCCCTCCCTGCCCGTGGCGCAGCAAAGACTCTCCTGATGAAGTAAGGTTAAGGCCACCAAGCAGCCAATCCTCAGTGGAGTACCTATCAAGGAACCCCATGTGATCAGAGAGCTCCAGCTCAGGGCAAGGCCACGACACAGGGTCAAAATGCGCTGCTAGCGAGCTACGGTCCTGGTCAACAAGAAAATACACACAGCCAGAGGCATCATATGCCATACCCATCGACACACATGCTGCGACAGGTGCAATACATCCACCTGTTGCAGTAATCTTCCATCCACAAAAGCAACGCGAGCCCCATGCCCCTAGTCTGGCATAATCCACACCATGCACAGGCTGATTCTTGACCTGAGCACCATCAAACACAGTGAATCCATTTACCACAAAACTAGAGAATTTCACACTTCCTTTCTGTGGGGGGTCGGCTGATGCCTGTTTGCACATGGTGGACTCACTTGGGTGGTGTCTCACGACATAGTGACGGTATAGCGGACTAGACTCAACTGCCGCCTGTACCAGCGATTCCACCTGTGCTGCTATGGCATCAGGCCCACCCCCTGCAAATGCTGGCACAGGGTCGCGCAATGCCCCGTTGGCAGTCACTGGCATGCTAAAGAGGACCTGTCTCAATGCACCGTGACATGCATACCACAGACTATCGTCTCCCATTCCACGCGGAGGGGATTGTGCCTCCTGCCTGTCATATCGCATGCCCGGAATGGTAGTATCATATCGCGCCTCCTGTTCCACCCAGTGAGCACCCGCTGCGTTGACCCAGTCATATTTTCCAAGCTCGACGTGGTCCATATACGTGGTATAGGTGCTGTCGTGAACCTTGAAATCACCGTAGAAATCATGCAGCCTGGATTCTATACCTGCCAGCACATTTGTTGTGTTGAGATACAGGATATCGCGAGATAGTTTCGCAGGAAGAGGTGAATCATCTGATGCATTGCAGCAAAACGGCGAGCTTGTATTTCCATCAGCACAGTGGCATCCATATGAATCCATATCCATCCAGTCCATCCTAATCTGATTGAGCCAAGCTCTGATCTGCTCGTTGATCATGTCAGCCCCTCCTATACCACTGAGTAGGTATTGCTGCACGAAATAGCTCGTCATTGACTTGCGCATAGGGCTGCCGCATGTGAAGGGGAGTTTGCTAGTGGCAGAGCAGTGCTCTGAATCTATAGTACGCGATGAACCGTCTAACGCGTCACGGGACCAGTATGGTCCCACCAGGCAATCAGATGGAGAAGAGGGGGTGCAACGATGCTGCGGCCAATAGTCTACCCGTGCATAGGGTCCAAGAAATACACAATCCAATAGCTGATGAATGAGGTCTCCTTCTGCGCTGAAAAATCCAACTCGTAGATTTTCATTTTCGTAGCCCTGAAGCGCTGTAATCTTGCTCATAACGTTTGCTCGTGCTGTGGCATAGCGCTGCTGGATTATGCTTGCAATGGACACATTCCCTGTGATAACGTGCCTTGACGCCACTGGAACGTCATTTCCAGAGGCTGGAGACCATATGAACCCAGACAGATCACAGCTGCCGTTGACAGTATACCCATTGAGGCAGTTCTGAAATGGTCTTCTCTTGTTTGGATGTAGATATTCATTCCCTGCAGGACCAGAGAAGACAACACATGCGTCGACTGCATGAGGGCGCGAGGATTCAATAGGTAGATATGCCCAGTAGACATCAGTGAGATCGTGTGACAGCATGAAGTCATCAAGACATGCTCCATTGCCAACTCCTCCTTTGGCAGCATTTTCTAGTAGACACGTGCCCACACCCTTTCCAAGCGTAGGGTCAAGTGCATTTGGAGCAATTGACATTGGAATCACCCTGTCAAGCGTATCCTGGTCGAATCGCACATACGCAGCGGGATCCCACGCGCGGTTCACGTAATTTTGACGACATCTGATAAACACAGGAATAATAGACACCCCTTGCACAGCAAACACGTCATCGTTTGGCGGGGTGCATTGAAATGAATTGGCTGCACATTGGATATATGCCTCCATGGTGTCAACGAGCTTGGCACGCAGCTCCTCATATGAATATGGGTTGTATACTACAATCTGCTTGTTGCTTGCGTCTGTTAGAGACAGCGTGCCAGAGCACCACAACGCAAAATCCTCTGCCTTTTCAGCAGCTCGATGTGGATGAATTGTCAGCGGGGTGTCGTCGCATGCACAACGCAGTGTCTGTGGAAGGGTCACGTCAGGTAGCACACAATGTTGAAGATCAAACGCCTGCAGCATGGATCCAAATTTAGAGACAATTCCCATGAGATATGACATCCCCCCGTCAAACATATGCATCAGAGGCTCAAGTCTGCTGATAATAAGCTGTTGTGCACGATTGGTCACGAGCCCCGCTACGGTGGTGCCTATCATTCCACCGACTGAAGAATAGCCGACTTGCTGTGCCTGCACCTGCGCGTTGGTTGTCAGGCAGGAGCCAACCATGCTTCCTTCTGCGTCAGAAAGCTCTGCCTTCTGTAAAGTGAGCGAGACCCCATTGTGTCCTATCACTGCAATCCATCCGTTTACATTGCATGTCATGATTTTATGCCCCACCACCATCATGTATACAGGAAGCAGACAAATCTGATTCAAAAAGGCAGTGACAGCAGTGGTCGACATGGACAGAACTGCATTGGAACCTGAGTCAATCGACGCTGCCATCTGCATGCGTGTACCAGGAATCTGCGCCAACTGGAGGGCGCTATTAACTGTAGACGCCAGGATGCTCAGGACCTCTGCCGACAGGTCCTTCACTGCGCACACATGCCCAAAAAAATTTTCATCTGGAAACGCCAGATTAATTCCAGAAAGCTGCCTCTGCGTGGAAAGCTGCAGCAGAAGCATGAATAGCTCAACAAACATGGTCCAAGCCCCGTGCATAGTCTGCACATACACCATTCCCGCGCTGCGGAGAGCCATGCCGATGCCACACAGCGGCCGCTGTAGGTTCACTGGTGTGCCTATACATCTAAACACAGCACAGCTCTGATACACAGCACATAATGACCGTACACTGGCAGGACAAGCGCGACAGTCGGTGCCATCGCATAGCGTCTGGATTTCAACATCTGCTATGATTGGCTGCGAGTTCACCACATGTGCCGCTAGCAGTGTAGTTCCAGATCGAGTCAAGCGAAGCTGTGATAGCCAGTCATACGTTGAGCCTTGTGAAGCAAACATAAGGTAATACTGATCTGAGCGCACCAGATTCTTGCTGAGCACCAGCTTCTGTGGTACAAGCGAAATTCGCGCGGCCAGCGTCGAGGCCAGCTGCATAGATTGATGGATTACAGAGAGCGTCGACCCTGACCAGTCAAACACCACCCTCAAAGGGACCCCTGAGGCCTGGGGCCAAAAGATGAAGGTTGTAGCAGTGATAGAGTGCAGGTCAAGGTCAGTTGGATATTCCACAGCAGTGTAGCCTCGCCATAGGTCTGATGGAAGGGACACAATGCGTTTTGTCCCTGTCCAGGGGTCGATCCACAGTGTGAATACATCAGATGCAAATGTAGTTCCAGTGTTGACGCGCGCTGCGACATTGGCCAGTATTCGTCCTGCTACCACGAGGAAATTAATTATGCGGACTGGGCGTACACCAATTGCGTTCAGTTCTGCAATACAGGTGCTATCTCCCAATGTCACATTGAGGACAATATGCGTCATTGTGCCAATGCTATCTTTCCCCATCAATTGTAGACGGGTATTTCCATTTGTGTTGAGGATCTGTTGCACCACCATGGTGCCATTTGTCCAGAGGAATGACATGTCTTCCACAGAGTCAGACGCTTCAACGGCTGCCGTCCACGCAGACGTAGACGCGCCTGCGTAGGTTCCTTCACTTGGTCTGTAAGGTATGCAATAGTATTGGATGGCAAATCCATCTGTCGCTGCTGTGGGGTATGCCACAGCTATACACTGATCAGTTCCCGTGCTGCAGATGCCATTAGCTCCACAGAAAACGTCATCCTGCGTGATCGCTACTGCAGGAGCGGGAAGCAGCATATCAGCAGACACAGTGGGGAAAAAACGGCTCTCGACCGTCTCAGTTACATGTGCAAAACCTACCAGGCTTGAGGCCTCAAACTTTGACTGAGCCTCCAGAAACATGGACCACTCACTGGCACATTTGCTATGGCAATCAGAGGTAGCACCACACGCCTGAAAGTAATCGATGGGCGCTGGAATGATTACCACGAGATTTGAATTTCCTGCAAAATTCATGCACTGACCAGCGCTGTCATCAAAACCGATCAGGGCGTAGTCCACTGTGCTGCTCAGCGCGTCGAGTGTGTCATATATGTCACCAAACCATGGCTCCATAGTGCCCAGTATGGAAACACGCACATGCTCGATCACCCTTGGACAGAGCAGCGTGGCATCAGACTCTAGCGCCATGATGCTAAGTAGTGTAGGGCGAAGCGTCGTAGGGGTCGCAGGGGCACACCATCGCGCGACGTATGCCCTGATGTCGTGATTGGCTGCGTCCTTGCATACACACTTGACCATGGGTGCCTCCACAAAAAGCGACATACCAAGATCATATCCCCCTTTTAGCATGTGTGCACTTGACATGCACAGCGAGTACAACACGTCTGCCCATGGGTTATCCCCCCCAAAGATCACACGAACTCCCTCGCACCCCCCCTGCGCCCTGTCAACGATGATGGCCTGGAATGCTGCCCGTTGGTCGTATAATCCATGCAGGAATATCTTTAACAATGAGCTAATGGTCACGTCAGGGACGCTACAAGCTGCAATCACCACACTCGTTGCGGCAGTGATGAGCACACGGGCTGTAAAACGCGACCAGGCTGACCCCGATGCGACCACTTTGCCCGCTGATTGCATGGTGCCGCGCCCCATAACGACCCCAAAAAGCGTCTCGAGCTGCGCAGGAACAGGGGTCTTCAACAGGGAGACTGCTCCACCAGATACCTCATAGATGCTCACGGTTGCTGTGCCAATCGCGGCAGTACCTCGAAGGATGTCAGTCAGTGGAAGGACCTTTGCAGCAGGTGTGCTGGAAATGACATTGGCTAGGAAACTGAGGATACTCCAGAAGTTAGCTGATGCGTCCTCAATGCTGTCAAACATATCGTCCAGGTTATACACATCGCCCCCACATGAGGCTATCACTGAATGCCCTTTTGAATCAAGCGGGCACGTCGTTCCTGACGCCCGCCAATGTGTTACAAGTCCAGGGGCTGATACCACCCCTATGATGACAAACCTCGCCATAAACACCCCTGCGTTAACCAACTCGGCTGCAATTGTGCCTAGGCGGGGCAGCGCCACAGGTCCTGTGAGGCACGCTGCCACCCCCTCAGCGAGAGTCTCAGCTGAATCACCTCTCCACATTTTCGTCTGTTGAATTGACATGGTGTTGGGGTCGAGCCAGTAGGTGACATATTGAGAGCCGCTGCCCCGCATCTTCTGAGGATCGAACGTCTGATCTGCCACCTGTACAACCACTGCAATGTTTTGTTCATTGACATATTCCATTGACTCGATCGTGGCATTGTAATGCCTGGTGCAGTCGGGCTCGAACTTGGTCCCATTAATCAGGAATCCGTCAAAATCCACCTTTGTCGACATGTCAGGGCATAGCTCTGGTTTTTCACAGTATGCCCGTACGCGATAGACGCGGAGTGGGCCATAGCTAGAAAAGACTATAAACTGGAACAGGGGTAGTTTCTCCCTGTCGCTGCAATATTGCAGGTATGCATCGAAGGTCTGCAGCGCAGGTGATACAGCATAGAAGACATAGTTTCTACTGCTTGTAGAATGGATTCGTGCGGCCTCATACTCATATGGCACCACAAGGGTGTCCATGGGGTTGAAATCAAACTCATCTGCTGGAACCAGCCTCTTTGGGGCGGCCTTGATGTTGTTGAACGTCCGTTGTAGCGTAAAAACATCCCTCTGGTCCCCTGTGAGACGCTCCACTTGCACCATAGCACCTCCGTCTGGTTGAGCGTCCTCCAATAGCAGGGTGTCACCAGTAATGGCAAACGGCTGTCCCGTCATCCGCACGAATGGAAGTCTATATTCGCCGTTTTGTTTAGGGACGATGCTCAACAGGGTGTTTATCCCTCTATGGCAATTCAATGCACCAGTGGAAGAGCTCGTGGCAAAATTAGAGCCACCTGCTATGCCAGAGAAGAGAGTTGATCCAACAAAAGCAGTACTGACACCGCTTGCAAGCGTCGACGACGAGGACGCTGTGCCCACAGCATGGAGAACACAGTCCCTTCCAAGCAGCTGCTTACCTTCGCGCCATGAGCGCGCATTCACAAGGACAGGATTTGCGTTGCGTGTGCCAGAGATACGCGCAGCCATACAGAAAGGAAAGCAAGAGGTGCCCACCGCCACACTGCTACACAATGCTGCAGGAAGCAGGGAGCACTTGGGAACAAGCCAGATGGTCGCATCAACTGACTCACATGTTCCTCGTGTCATGCAGTCTGTCGTTGGAAGCGCTGTGGTAGAGGGGCCAAACGCCACGACCCTGCCCTCAAATCGACGCACTGGCCATCGCACACTTCGAACAGATATCTCAACAGTTGCACAGGAAAAGTGTGCAACCCACACTGCGTCCTGGAACCATACATCCACCATTTTGTCAGCAGGCGATATTGTGCCATAGAGTGGAAGGAACGCACATCGAATGGTGATACCAGCGGAAGTGTCTGAACAACTGCATCCAAAGAGTGTGGTAGTCTGTGTTGCACTGGGTCGCCCTGCCTGCGACGAGCTGGTGGCACCGTCGCCGCTCACCTCTGCATAGCTTACAGCCGCCACTCCAAACGACGGATCAATGGGAATGGGCCACAGTCGAGGCGTTATACCGTCCTGGTTGGCACCATAGAAGTAGGCGACCGTTGAATTTGTGGCTGCCAGCGTCCATTCTGTTAACCCCACCACGGCTGTCTCACCCTCAAGAAGCCCTGCCCTGAATGTATCTGGTCCTATCGCAGACAACTCTGGACACGCATCCACTACGCTCGTCAGTGTGCGTTGAGTGATGCCAAACGTCACTGCAAGCCAATTGTCAAGCAGTTGACCAAGGCTCCGCGTCGCGCCAGCAAAACGTGAGAATACTGGTTCAAAATCAGGAGTGCACATGAGGACATCAGATGATATACCCTTATGCCCATGCAGGCTGCATCTGCGCTCTGTAGTAATGGGAAGCATCACAAAAAGATGAAGAAACGCATTTGCAGCCTGGTGAACAGCCTTGGCCAAATTAATATCAATCAACGGATAGAGCAGGATGTCGGCTGGAATGGCCATAATGGTGCATACTGTACCTGCTAGTTTCGTGGTGAGCACTGCTACCGTTCTGACGTCTGCCATAGGGGTAACTAGGTCCAGATCTGGAGGGTTATGCAGGCAAGCTTCATCAACACAAGCAGCAGCCTCCACGAAATCAATACAAGAGTTGGAAAAATGGATTCCAACGTTGAAACACGCAATACCTATATCGATGATAATCCGTCCCTCGTCAAAAAGCAAAGGAAGCAAACCCTGATTGATAAACACTCTACCAATCCAAATGAATGAGTTATACAAAGGAACCAACCCACGGAAGAAAAGCCCCAAAAACTGCACAGGCAGCAGAATGTATCCATGTACGAATGGGCCAATTCGGGCATTGTAGTACTCTGCCATGTGTATCCACACCACTGGGAAAAGGGTGTATGTCATGCTTAACACTGAGAGCAGTATGAACAATATGAGCAGCAAAAAAAGAGCCGTCAGTGAAACAGTAACGACACGAACAATAGCAGCCATCATTGCTGTTGCTGTGGAGGTTCCCATTCCCAACACCCCCCCACATACCTGATAGGCCTCACTTGTGTGCTTTTTTTTTATGGAATGTGAGAACAACCACAAAAAAGTGTTGAGAATCCGCTCGCATACACAAAAAACAACAAGCGCAACAGCAAAAACATATAATGCGATGGTCATTTTTGCAAATAAAGACAAAAATAGAGATATAACAAAACTTTATATACATACATTCAAAATGCAACATCACACTATGTCGGTGTCTCGTGCCACACCATAAACAAAAATTATGATCCTATTTTTGCTATTCCAAAGCACGGAACAGCGTCCTCCAAGTTGTAGCCAAGCTCTATGCACCTGGAGCATTTTTCACATCCAGCATCCTTTGTCTGGAAATTAAGGTTGCCCGTTGGTTTGACACTCAGCTCAACCTGCTTGCAGGCCTGACGGCTCTGTGATGGATCAGGGCATGACTGCTGCGTGCAGACGGTGCAGGCACTCGATCCATCAAGCGAATATGTGTTTGAGGGGCATTGCTGCAGGTTGTCAGCCTTAATATTGTTGAGTTCTGCAGTACAAAAGAAACCAGCAGGGCATATCTCGCATATCCCATTTTTCGTGCTGTTTCGAAAATAGGAATCAGCGCATATACATTGAGCAGTATAACCCCTAGAATCTACCAATGAAACCATGTGCAATGGACACTTTTCAGGTGGAGATATGCCGCCTGGACATCGATGGTTCATCTGCCTGATGAGCCCATCGTCTGGCATGTATGTGATAGGGTAAAATTTGCCATTGTGTGGTATGCGCACTGATTCATTGCATGGAAAACATTTTCCATTGACAGGAAGGACGAGTCCTGGTATAGCATTGATCTTATCCTGATGGGTCCTGAATAGATTGGATATCCATCGATAGTTATCCTTGCCTGCTGGAAAAACGTCAATATCCCTTGGTACGTGATATGTGCTCATCTCAGTAATAGGAGTGCTGCCAGTCATCCAGGTGCCTTCTTCACATAAAACAGTGCATTCTGTAGCCTTGTTGACTGTAAATGGGACTCTGTCATTTATAGTATGAACATAATTTTTCACTGTAGTGCCTGCTGGACATGTGTAATCCGCTTCCTGTGGTATGCACAGTAAGCAGTCCACATTGCGTCTTAAAAACGCCAGTGGATTGGTATCGTCCGTCACTAAAACAGCCCGTGAGTAATGCTTGACATTGCACACAAACGCCTTTCGGCTAAATCCATCCCCAGTTTTGCATACTGGAATGCCAGTCGAAGATGTGTCGACAAAATTAGAAGCCCACTGATTTGGAGTGGGTATCAGATCTGGCATGTCAATTCCATTTTCCTGTGCATAAAGAGTTGACCATTCTCCCAGTTTAGCATGTCTCTGGATATAAGTATTGAAGTAACTGTCAACATAAGCCGTTTGACGCACAAGTAGCCCACTGAACTCCTTTACACAGTTATTATCAGTCCAGTGTTCATATATGGCCCTGCCAACGTTGAGTTCAACAGGGGCCAATTTGCACGCAGAAATAAGAAAAAAATCTATCACTCTGTCCAGCTGGTCGCCAGAGAGTGCTTCATCACCAGAGATAGCATACACCCCAGTTGAAAAAGCAAACAGAGATAGGCACATGAATTTTACTAAACAAGTCATATAGGACATATCAAGATGTGTTTAACACTGAAAAAATGTGAACATGTTTAATATCATCAGGACATGCAGTCATATTGATCTGCATACCAACCCAAAAATGCACGCCAACTAGTGATATGACTGTACAGTCTGCTGAATGTGTGCATTGGAATGGAGCCAGAGGGTTGTTGAGGTGTTTGATTGTTTAATATGGGTGTTGTCCATGTGTTATGCATGCCATCTACTCAAATAACAGCTTGAAATGCATTTTATTCATCATCTTGTTCTTCACGTTTGAGTTCAATCCAACATTTCTTGTGCAGAAAGCGGCCATTCCAGTCACCATGAGCTCGTCCGTTTGAGCGCGAAGTTCCAATGGGAACTAGTTTTTCGCCGCATGACCAACACTTACCCTGCAAGAAGTTGATGGCGTTGACTCGTGCATCAGCCTTGTTGATCTTGACCCATTCTGATGCATCTGATTTAATTTCAAGCTTTCTAGTATATTCCAATTTAAAGCCAGTGAGCCAAATTACATACGAAATGGGAACATCGTCTAGAGTCTTGCCTCTGTGTTTACCAAAATCCAGAGTGTAATCTGAGTTTTCCATGGAGAAAATCAAAGGATGATTTGGGTTTCCAGTTCCTTATATGGACTAAAACATGTGACATTATAACGCCACTAGCGACGTCGCAACACTGAAGCGACGTCACAACAGTGAAGCGACGTCACAACAGTGAAGCGACGTCGCAACACTGAAGCGACGTCACAACACTGAAGCGACGTCACAACAGTGAAGCGACGTCACAACAGTGAAGCGACGTCGCAACACTGAAGCGACGTCACAACACTGAAGCGACGTCACAACACTGAAGCGACGTCGCAACACTGAAGCGACGTCACAACACTGAAGCGACGTCACAACAGTTTCCATCAATATAAGCAAAGAAAACGCCGATTGGCCGTTTTCACTGCTGCCACGCCACGCATGAACAGCGTTCCCCCGTCCCCACAAGGCCCGGTGCCCCCGGAGTCTGCTTCAACTCTGGTCAAATTTTTTTAATTCTTTTTTAATTTATTATTTTTATTTGTACTTATTCATTTTCAATGGCAGTCCTCGTACGAGTTCTTCCTCGCCCGCCTCATGGGGAAGGACCCAGTCATCCTGAATGCCACGGCCAAGCACCGTCCTGGCGTCGCCCCACAAGAGGTTGAAGCCCCATGGGCCTCATCCCGCCTGCTCGTCGCCGCCGCCCAGCGCTTCATGCCCCTCGCTGGACCCATCTTCGGCCTCGAAAACTTTAAGGTGAGTAGTATAAGTTTGTTTGTTTCTTCCTTTTTGTATGCATATAGTGATTATCTGCGTCTTTTTCAGACTGTCGCCATTCCCAAGGATTACGACTTCGAATCGCTGTACAATCAAAAGCTCGCGCCGCTGCAGACGGAGGACGCTGTGACGTGTCCTATGAGCAGATTCTACAGTCGACACATGGACGACGCGCCACAGCACATGGGCATTGCTATCACATTCGAGCTTGGCAGAGGGATGGTGGTCTGTGAAAGCGACAAGTTTTCTGGTTTCTGTGACGAGCTACATCGTGCGCTTGTGGCGATTGAGAAGGGTGTCAGCGACTACGACGTTTCTTTCTTTTCCTGTACCCACACCACCGTTACGTGTGTGATTCGAACGCTCAGGAAGTCGCTCTTCATGGTGGAGCTCATCCAACGGTTGTCGGAGTCGATGAAGGTAAGCGTTACCGCCCCTCCCTCCTTTTCAGTTGTATCTCGTTTCCTCACTGACACGTTTCTTGTCGTATGACAGCTCATTGGCGGCGGCTCGTATCTGTATCGAAGGTTTCACGTTGATCGCAAGGACGACGGACATGGACACATCACACATTCTGAACTCAAGTCCAACTGTTTCGGTGCCAAGGTCATTTTCCAGCTCTTCTGTGGTGAATACAGGATCAATTCGACGTATTCCAAGGACCTCTTGTTCCTCTCTGAGATTTTTGGCTCCACGTATGGCTTCTTTTATGAAGGACGCAAGAAACTGTTCAGCGAGGAGCGAAACGCCAAGCTGACGGAGCTCGCGCTCGAATCGACGAACAGCGAGCTCAAGGACCTTTACACGCGGCTTGTAGCAGCGGGGCGCGGCGGTCGCAGGGACGAGATTGGTGGGTTGGCTGTGCTGCTCCAGGAACTGTACATGGCGATTCTGTTGATCTGGGGCGGGGCACCAGTGGCTCTCTTTGATCGTGATGTGACGCTCACCACTGTGCGCACGAAGCGGACGGGCGCGGATCACGACGAGCTGCGACAGGAACTGTTCATGAAACTGGATCTGTCTGAATTCGACAGGCTTGAGACTATTGCCAGCAACCAGAACATCACACTGGGATTCTGGGTGTTGCAGTTCATCGAGTCCGTGGGCAATCTCATCTTCGTGATGCGCCAAGACTGCAAATGCAAAGATAGCATGGACCTTTCTGTGGAATTCAACGACAGGAACAGCGACTTCCTAGCAGCTCCCGTCATTGATACTACCTTGAGCACACTCGATGCTCTGATCAGGTGTGTCAAGAAGCACGACGAGCGAGCCTGGGCGTATATCCACGAGACGCTAGCCGCGGTTCGCCAGAGCGTCGCCGCGGGGTTGCATATGGCATCACTCCCATTGATCTACAAGAAGCTCTGCCGTGTCTGGTGGACAATCCGCTCAGTGGAGGACAATATGACGCTTATTCGCGCATTTGATTACGCTGCTGTACACAATAACAGTGACAGCCTGGTGGAGATGACGAAGGAGAAGAGACGGCATCGATTCCTATACAGTTTTTACGAGGATATGCGGATTCAGAGCTTTCCAGGAGGAGTCTCATCTTTTTTCTCTTTGACCCATCAGGTCAGCAACATGAGGATGGATACAGTCTTGTTCGACGAGAAGAGGTATCTTGTTATCAATGGGGGTTTTTGTGCTGTGAACCTGGACAATGCAGAGCTCGGGTCTGTGATCCCTTCTACACTTCTGGACGTGCATACAATCTCTCCTCAGGCACACAAAATGGCTACTGAGACCATGCACCTCTATACACTTCGACGCACATTTGCGCAAATCTCAGATGATGCACTGAACAAGGTTTGCAGGTACTTGGCCACATGTGAATTGCAGAACAAGGGAGACTCCGCTATCTGTGCTCTTTTTCAGGCTTTTAGACGTCTGGACGCGGACGACGAGGTTCCTGGGAACTATAAACAGATTCAAAATATCATCCGGGATCTTGATGCCCTGTATCAGGTTGATACGATGGATATGAGTGTTGCTACACCAGAGCTCCACCTTATCCACGCGGCGGGGCTCAGGCTCGCCAAGCTCATCAAGGACGCACCAATCTATACACTGATGCCAGAACAGGATGGTGTGGGTGGTTCTAGTGAGGGTGGTTCTGGAGCAGGCTCTGCTGCTGCGGCTGGAGCAGGCGGTTATACTGTTGTGACTGGAACAGGCGGCTATGGTGCTGCGGCTGGAGCAGGCGGCTATGCTGCTGTGACTGGAGCAGGCAAGACTGGTAAAGCTGTCAAGGGCAAGTCTGTTGCAGTTGTATCCACGTCAATGTCGTCTGGCGCTGGCGGGCAGGCACCAGATCCGTCAGACGATGCCGCTGGTGGGAATGCAATGGGGAAAAATACGCTGGCACGAGGCCCGGGTGTAATCATCTTGGACACTGAGCATCTGTCTCCTCACACTGCAGTGATGCATGTGATGACCAATTCATTGCAGTCCAATATCCCTAGGTATAACCCAACGGCCAGCCTGGGGACCCGCTCATTTTACATGCCTATCTTTGGGAAAGCGGAAGAAGATGCAATCAACAATGCTGTTGAGACGCTGGCAGTATTACGCGACTCGCCCTCCCCAAAAGAAAATTCGACTGGTTTTGTTCGCATCATGTCTGTATACACATTCATGATGGTTCGGCTGAAGAAAAAGGGCAATGGCTTTATCGTGTCCTACTTTGGAACCAATGATTTTGAGTTTGAGCAAAACAACGGCCTGTATTATGTACCAGCAGAATACATGTGGGACGAGTTCAACGCGCCGATATTCGAGTTTGAGGTCCAGACTACCAAAAGGTGAGAGTGTGATGTTCTATTTTTGCTTGAACATAGCTAATTTTTTTGTCTTACAGCGCCTTGCGCCATCCCTCTACCATTGGTTGGAACGTGATGGAGCAGAGCAAGCTTGCACCACACATAGCACAACACTACGAAACCTTTGAAGAACGGGTTGTGGCCCATATGTGCAAGGCTCAGACGATGTCGGATCGCAAGGGAATTCAGACAGATGCCACGACGCAGCTGCTTGCCGCTCAGGAGGCTTCAGTGAAGACTGGCAATATGAAGTTCTTGGCCTCTGGCGCGTCGTTGCTGTACAGCTATGACCCATTGGCGTTTTCCAAGGGAGGAGCGGAGTGGAAGTATACCATCGCACGGATGCCCGAACAGCCAACGCAAAAGACGCCATCGACTGCAGGCAAGAAGCGTAAGGCCATGGAAGGAGACGGAGGCGCAGCGGTGGAGACGGAGGATGACGAGGAAGACACTCAGAAAAAGGCTTCATTCAAAAAGATATACTCTGCTGATGACACCACCGAATCTGCCTCTGACACGTATTAGCAGTGTTCTCTTCTGTGCAAGGTGAGAGTGCATTTACCTATCGTAGACTGCCTGGCATTGTATTCTGATTCCGTTCGTTGAAGCAGGTGTTGTTGTTGTTGTTTTTTGGCTCAAGCAGAAGAGAGCATGAGGGAGTATTGAAGGGGGCGCTGCTCTACCATGAGCCCCCCTCGAGCATCTGCAAAGGAGTGTGTGGCGAAGAAGAGGCTAAAGTTAACGGCCTGCGACATGAACCCTGCCCATTCACATGTGGCTGCGGTGGTTTGGTTGCCTATGAGGCTGTTGATAATGAAGCCTAGTACCAACCCTGCTGTCACAGTGTAGAGTATCGCGAACACGATTAAAGCCGGCGTAGCTATGATCGTATTGCGTTCGTCGAGGTATGTAAGATAGATCATGAGAATGGAGTAGACTCCAGAGCTGATTATGAAGATGCCAGCGCCCTGCTGATGGGTAGCGGTGTGTATCCCGTATACGCACAGCATGGCCCACCCTATCAGCGACATGATGCATGCTATCACAGCCAGAACAAAGGCTGGCATGCTCTTGTCGCGCAACACGGCCATGTAGAGCCCTGACGTTACGATTTGAGCGGTTACCGTCATAGTTAACCAGAGATTGAACTGGGGAAACTCCATGAGGTTGGTGCTGACGAGGTCAGTTTGATGGGCATTGAACGTCACCCCTAGCAACGCCAGCTGCCCCAAACCAAGCCCAACAGACCAAGTCTTGAGAGGATTTGGCATCGCGCGTTGCGTTCACGAAAAAACACACCATTAATATCAGCGTATCACTGAAACGACAGCATCGCAGGTCTTATTTAAATTTAATCTCCCCACAATAGAGAGTGTAGAATGCGCCTGAGCGTCTTCTCTGCGCTTATCTGTTCTATCCTCACATGCGCCCTGGCACAACCCACCGACGTGTATGTAAACGTGACGTTTGACAACTTAGGCGCGCTGATGATCAGCGGCGGCACCATCAACACCACGATCCTCATGCAGCAATTGGAATTGCTACAGCAAAGCAACCCAGCGTTTTTCGCTGGAGTGTCCCTAGAACGCGTCATCAGCATCGCTTCGGGTGCGAATGTCAATGTCAAACTGTGTGGACAGGGCTACTATTCAGATGCAGCGCTGTCCACTTGTATCGCCTGCCCCGCTGGGACCTACTCCAGCGTGCCCCTTGCCTCCACTTCCAGCACTTGCACCCCTTGTCCCACAGGATCCTACGGCCTTCTGCCCGCAAGCACCAGCCAGGACGCGTGCACCCTGTGTCCAGCGAATACATACCTATCGGCCACAGGGAGCAGCTCCGCCTCTGCCTGCACAGCCTGCACGGCAAACGCCCAGTCCGCGCAGGGTTCTACCCTGGCATCTGCATGTGGATGCATCGCAGGGTACTATGATCCAGGGGATGCAACGTGCCTGATCTGCCCCCAGGGATCCTTTTGCGCCTCTGGTGTGAAAAACGAATGCTCCCTGGAAGGCACCCAGACGTCAAACCCTGGCTCGTCCTCTGCCTCCCAGTGCTACTGCAAGCCCGGATATTACTACGACAGTGTCTACTCCGATACTATCTACTGCAACGTTTGTCCACAATACTATTACTGCCCAGGAGGCTCTGGGGTCATGCCCATTATCTGCCCCAACGGCGCATTTTCAGCGTCGGGTTCGTCGAATGTCATGGGATGCCAGTGCCTCCCAGGGTACAAACAGCTCACCTATGGAAACGCTGGAGACTCCAATCCCAGATCGTTGTCTATAGTGGCAGATCAGTGCGTCTGCAGCAGCAACACGCCTTGCGGACAGGACACCATCACTCCCACAAATTGCTGTCAGGACCTATCCACAGCATTTGACAACACATACGTGTGCATGGGCCTGTCAAATGGCAGGATCTCCAATCTGACCTGCGCCCAGGGAGCGGTTCAGCTATGGTCCCCAGGCGCATCCTATTACTATGCGAACTGGAAACAGTCCTGGTTCATCATGCCGCCTGCAGCCACCAGTGTGACGCTGACCTTCGTCAACTTTAAGACGTATGACATATACGACTACCTCGCGATATACGCATGCACCCCTGCGCTGATTTGCACGCTCCAAGTCAAGTTATCAGGGCAAAACCTCCCTGCAGCATACACAGTCAACTCAGGAATCGTAAAGCTGTACTGGTATACAGATGACTCACAGAACTCAAATGGCTTCCAGCTCACATACACCTCCACACGCGCGTGCACCCCGATGCAGATCACCCAGACGGGAAACTGGATCGTTCCAGGCCTGACTGCCACCATGCCGCTACGCGCGTGGGCTGGAGACATCGTGAATATAGTGACCAGTGGGTCATTCTTCCTCAACTTCATGAGCGCAGACGGGAGCACCAGCATCGCCACGAGGGCAACCGAGATCACGACACAGATGACATCTCCAGGGGTGTACACTCTCTCAGACTCACAATATCCAACCAGAAGCAGGACGTTTGTCGTCTCGCCACTAGCACCCACTACGTGGAATATCCAGGTAACCCCCGTCGGCACAACTACTGTATCATATTCCTTTGCATACGACGTGACGGGCACGAATCCAAATGTGTACATCACGATTGGAGACAAGATGTCGTTCACGTGGATGACACAAACAAACTACATGGTGATAGGCAACACCACAGGAGCATATACCCCGATAACAGACGGGACAATGGGAATCTTTGGCATGCGATCCCAACAGGTCACGTGGGATACGACAAATGCACCCGCTGGTATCTACTACTACGCGCTGCAGGCTCTTCCCACCGTACCGCTGGGCAGGATCTACATTGCGCCACGTCCAGTCGGGGTCACATGCACACAATGCCAGCCAACTGAGATCTGTTACCAGGGCAACGTGCTGTCATGCCCAGCCAACTCCATGGCCACAGCAGGCTCCTCCTCCTCTGACATCTCAGGTTGCCTGTGCCAGCCAGGCTTCTACACTGCCACGACTGATCTGCTGGCCTACGCCAACAGTCAAAACATCGACACTGGTGGAAGGCACTCGTGTGCCATCACAGAGGGCAACCTGCTCTACTGCTGGGGAGCTAACAACATGGCCCAATTAGGGGTGACATCCGAATTGTGGACATATACATCTGCATATGAACCACCAACACTCATTTTAGGCATTGACAACATTCTATCAGTGTCACTAGGAGCTGACTTTACCTGCGTGGTGCACACACTGGGTAATCGTAACAAGACACGTTGCTGGGGAGGCAACGACTATGGGCAGCTGGCGTTTGGCACGGCTGGTGTAGGTACAGATGGATTAGACATGCAAAACGAAATTCGATCAGCAAAGCTTGGCACAGACTACTCCGTATCCCCCGCGATGGCCTGCGCGGACTACTCATGCTGCGCCTATGTGACCAGCTACCCCCCTGGGCTGAATGGGCAATCAGTCTCAGGTGTCAAATGCTGGGGCAAGGGATACAACGCGGTCAACATGGACGACAGTATGCCGTTCCTCGCCGTCTCCATATATCCCACTATATGGATCACACACGGTGGATCACACGTCTGCGCGGTGCAGTCAAATCCCGAGACTGGTATCTTCGTAGGCAACGTGGTGTGCTGGGGCGACAACCAATATGGCCAGGTGGGCATAGGCAGCGTGACTGCCACTGTCTCACTTCCAACTGGAAGCGGCTCCGCCACCCCCGTGAACCTGGTGGAAGCAGCCAAAACCGTCAGCTGCTACTCAGGGGTGTGCTGTGCAGTGCTCAAGAAACTCAACGTGCAGTGCTGGGGGCGCGGCTTCGGCGGCCGCCTAGGCACAGGGCTGTTCAATATAGGGACCACTGCCTCGTCCATGGGAGCAAACCTGCCCTACGTCGAGCTAGGGGTCAATACCCTCGTCATGGACGTCAATGTCAACTCAGCCGAGACCTGCGCGCTGCTTTCAAACAACCATATCAAGTGCTGGGGGCTCGTCGGCGGTCAGATCATCCAGATGACAGAATACCTCCCCACACTACAGCTGCAGGATAACAGAGGCGTCCTGCAGCTGAGTGGTCGCGGAGGGGCTACCTGCGCCATCCTGACCAACTACAAGCCCGTGTGCTGGGGCATCAACAGCGAGGGACAGCTTGGAAGAGTGATCCCAGGGGTCTATAGACGGAGGCTGCTCCAAGCAGACGTGGGATTCAACACGAGCAATATGACGCTGGTTCCTCTCCCATTAGACGTAATCCACTCGTCGGGCATACCTCAGACCAAGTCGTGCTCCATCTGCCAAGACAACTACTATTGCGACGGCAGCAACAGTGGCAACTCCATCATACAGTGTACGCAGAACGCCGTGTCGCTCCCTCAGAGCAGCTCGTCTGATGCCTGCCACTGCATGGATGGATACAGAGGAACCCACAACAGCGCGTGTTCCATCTGCGGAGGCACCACCTACTGCGCCAATGGAATCTCCTTCAACTGCAGGGCCAACTCTGTGGCACCGCCGTTGGCCACGCAGGCATCACAGTGCGCCTGCAAGCCTGGATACGCCGTCTCTGACACCAACGCATGCGTCGCATGTCCCCCAGGTGCATTCAAGGAGGGCACAGGCGACGCCGCGTGTCTGCTATGCCCTGCAGGGACGAATTCATCCGTGCAGGCCCTTGCCAATGGCACCCTGTGTGCCCCGTGCCCTGCAGGTTCCTCTACGTCATCCAACCCCGGAGCAGCCACATGTACGCAATGTCAGGCAGGCTACTTCGCACAGCGGGGTGCTGGCGACTGCATGCAGTGTCTTGCTGGAAGCTGGTCCAACCAGGGTGCCAGCGAATGCCAGGCGTGCCCTGCTGGAACCTACGGCATGCATGGCTTCACAGCCTATGTGCAGGCCTGTATCCCCTGCGTGGCAGGGAAGTACTCCAACGCGACCATGGCCACCTCATCTGAAACGTGCCTGCGCTGCCCCGCTGGAACCTACTCCTCTTCAGGCGCTGGCATCTGCATCCAGTGTCCGGCAAATACCTTCTCAGAGGAGGCCAGCCAGGCCTGCTTCTCATGCCCTGCAAACGCCACTGCAACCGCGGGCTCTGGGGAATCTGGCTGCGTCTGTGCGGCAGGATTCGCAAGGAACGCAATCACGGGTAACTGCGACCTGTGTGGAGCTGGCACCTGGGCCACCGCTGGAAATACTGCGTGCACACGATGCACTGGTGGCACCGCACAGCCGCTATCTGGACAGAAGACACAGTCGGCGTGTGTGACATGCCCAGCAGGGCGCTGGTCAGCAGATGGCGCTGCAGTGTGCATCTCGTGCCCCTCCGCCAGTATATCAACAGCAGGGGCCACCCAATGCACCCAGTGCCAACAGGGATACTACACCAACCTCAGGGTGAACGCGACAACCTGTCTGCCATGCCCCGCAGGCACCTACGCGTTGACGCCAATCACCTCTGTCGTTGGATGCAATCCATGCCTGCTGGGCTCCTATTGCCCTGAACAGGGCAGACTGGTGGAGTGTCCGTTAGGGACTTACACGAACCGCACAGGCAACTCAATGCCATCGCAATGCCTTCCATGTCCTCCAGGGTACTACTGCCCCATGCCCACCGTTAAGAGCCCATGCCCCACAGGCACTGCATCCCCAGCACCAGGAGGCGCGACCTCCCAGATGCAGTGTCTGTGCAAGCCAGGGTATGCATGCGACTACTCCAAGTTCCTCGAGGCGGTGATCACACTCAACATCCCAGCGTCGCGCTTCGAATGCGTGATGGACCAGTGCGACGTCAGGGACGCCTTCATCGCCGCGGTCGCTGCTGCGGCCAATGTGCCTGTGAAAAACGTCATCATCATTCAGATAGAGGACATGTCCACAGCACCGCCAACGCGCCGCTTGCTGGCAGATGGTGGCAAGATCAGAATCCACGTGCTGGTCGGAGTGAAGGACGCAGAGCGGCTGCACGGACTCGATCGCCACCTCCAGCAGCAGGGCCTGGCCGCCAGCGTCGACCACGGGTGGTACACTCCACACGAGGTCCAGGCGCGCAAGGTTTGATTGGAGGGGAATTTGATAATGACCAAGAAACGCGCCTATTTAACCTGAAAACACGTGAATAAAAACGAATCGACTCATGCCTCTCGCGCTCGCGTGTGGCGCCGTATTGTGTTGGTTGTTTGCATCCGTCGCAGCGGGTGGCGGAGTGTCCGTCGCGCGCGTTAATGTAACCTTCTCAGGGCTTCCCAGTGGAGCCCCCATCCTGCTGCCTGCAAACTGGACAGCGACCCTGATATCAGACGTGCTATCCTCGCAGTCCGCACGGTGCCCCGCTGGAAGGTACTGCCCTGGAAATACCTCTGTCCCACTGCAATGCACAGAGGGAACCTTTTCAAATGAAACAGGCAGACAGTCTGGGTGCGAGGACCCATGCCCAGCGAACTTCTTCTGTATCGACCCCGCGTGGGCGCAGCCATGCCCACAGAACACATATTCAAATCCTGGTGGCGTGTCCAAGCTAGACTGCCTGTGCATATCTGGATATAGCTGCGTGTACCGGAAGCAGGTCAGCGTGAAGATCCTGGTGCCAGTCTCGCTCAAGACCTGGCTGAACGACCTCACACTCCAGCAGGCCCTCATCAACGCAATCACCGCCTCAGCAGGAGTGCTTCCCTCAAGCGTCGTGATCGACCACGCGTTGCCTCACTCGCAGACAAGAAACCGCCGTCTGTTGTCGCGGAGTGCAACAACAGATTACACCCTTCTTAGCGCCTCCATCACCAGCGGCAGACCCCCTCGTGATCTCTCCACCCGCCTCGCGTTGCTGCCATTCCCGCTCCGGCACGCCCGCGCGCGATGGGCACTGATTGATCACATTCACGTGATGTCAAAATAAATAACAGATTCATTCATGTTGGGCTCATGGGATATTTATGTGCACAAGCGCCCCATCAGTCAGTTCAGCGCAATATGGAAGCAACCGCCGTCCTTAGAGTCTGGCTGCTCGCTTGCAGTGCACTGTATATGCAATGTGACGCAGCATATACTTATTTCAAGTTTGACACACGAGGAGCCACAGGGATAAATGGCCCCAATGGAGGAACACCCTATACATCACAGCCTTTGGGGCCAGTTATAATAGGGGATAACACAACAACTAAAATTAACAACTTCCTGATACCTCGCGGGGTGCAGATCTGGACGGTGCCAAAAACAGACACATATTACATAATTGCAGCAGGAGCCGCTGGCTCCAGCTATAACTCTCAACAAGGGCGTGGAATCATTATCAGATCAAAACTGACTCTCGTTCAAAATGACATCATAGCAGTGATGGTAGGGCAGACATCCACATATTGTCAGACAGCAGGGTTTGGCGGGGCAGGAGGGGGCACGTTTATGACGCGATATCTTGCAACTGACAGCTTCAATATAGAAGCCCAGCATGTCAAGCTGCTTATTGCAGGCGGAGGAGGGGGGTATTCAACACAGGGCACAAGACAAGGAGCACATGCAGTTACAGCAACATCTGGAACATACTGTAGATCGTCTACAAACATAGGGGGAATAGCAATGAACGGTGGTGGAGGTGGAGGCGGAGGATTAGCTGGCGGCAATCATGCGGACGGTCTGTCTTCGACAGGTATTGCAAATGCAGGAGGCGGCGGAGGATTCTACGGGAATGGAGGCGACGGCGTGTCAGCGACGACATACGGAGGACGATCCTTTCTCAATGGAGGAGTTGGAGGAGACAGTGCTCTTGGAAATATGGACTTGTGTGGTGACCCCACTGGAATAAGAATAACCCCACCAGGTGGGTTTGGAGGAGGTGGCGGCGGATTCAATGCAGGAGCAGGAGGAGGCGGCTACAGTGGTGGACAGGGATGTGCAGCCACAGATAGAAATGGGGGTGGGGGAGGAGGTTCATATGACAGCTATTCAGGAGGAGCTGCTCTGGAATATGACATAATATCTTGGAATGCAAATATGTATGGTACTGTGCCATCAAATACAATTAATTATTTTACTACATCAGACGGATTCTTGATTGTGAGCACGCTGAATTGCACTATTGTTTGTATCCCTGATGTGACATATCCACACTGCGCCCCGAGTGGTACACCCTACTGTTGTGGCGCTGGTCAGTATTTTGTTGACGCTGTCAGCCTGTCATGTCAAACATGCGCAACTGGTACATACAGCAATGGTTCTGCATCAGTCTGCTTGACATGCACGGCAGGACAATATACGAACGCAGGACGTGATTGCGTCAAGTGCAGCGCAGGAACATATACAACATATGGCGGGGTAAACACATGTGCTTCATGCGCTATAGGCACGTATCAGACAGGAGTAGGCACAACAGTGTGCAGCAGTTGCATTGCTGGCACGTATCAGACTGGGGTTGGCATGTCATTGAGCACCCCATGCCTTGAAGGAACATACCAAAGTGGAACTGGAATGTCCAGCTGTGTATCGTGCATATCTGGCACATTTTCAATGTTCAGCGGTTCGTCTGCATGCACCAAATGCGCGATGGGAACGTACGAAACAGGCCAAGGGGTGTCAACATGCAATGGGTGCAGCACTGGAATGTATCACACGCTCTTAGGAGCCACAAGCATAACAAGCTGTTCGCTGTGTGTCGCTGGTACATATGCGATACGAACAGGCTCAAGTGGATGCGCACAGTGTCTTGCAGGCTCCAGGTCTGAAACAGGAGCAAGCACATGCACTGCAAACACTGGGTACTATCCTGGTCTTATGTATGCATTAACAAACGACCAAAATATGATCAGCTCAACTCAAACACATGTCATCAGCATCATCAGCGATCCCTTTGCAACAACACCATCTTTATCTATTTCTAGTTCTGCAGGCTCATCCTTGAACAACATAGGTGGAATAGCCATAGCACCGTCAGGTGACTACGCACTAGTGACTCAATTTGTACCTGGTGGGAATGGTGGCACTGTGTTTAAGATGTCCCCTGGATATGGTAATGGCAATACATATAATGTAAAGGCAGGCATATTAGGCACAAGCGGAACTGCAAATGGCCTTGCGTTATCTTCCACATTTCTCAGTGCCGTGGCAGTGGCCATATCCCCAGATGGCACATACGCACTGGTGCTAGATTATGCAGCTGGATCCATCAGAAAACTAACTCTGACGTTGAGTAGCAATACCGTATCGTTACTGGCGGGAGGTGGGTCTGGCTCATATGCAGATGCAACCATTGGAACAAATGCAAGGTTTCCGTCGCTATACAATATTGTGTTTTCAGCAGATGGATTATATGCGTTGGTCACAGAGTTTACAGCATGTACTGTGAGGGCCATCTCCATGACAGACCAGTATGCAGTCACAACTGTGTCTGGAACAAACGCATTTTGTACTAGTCGTCCTGGGCAAGGCGCATCTGCAGGATACAATTCCGCACGAGGCATAGCAGCGTCTCCGGATGGCACCTATTTCCTCGTAACAGAATCATTTGGTACATCATCTGGAATTAAAAAATTAACTGCCTCCACCTGGATATCCACAAGTATTCTGTCAAACATGGTTCCAAATCAGCCAATAAATGGCATCAGTATAGAACCAATGGGTAAATTTGCTCTGTTTATATGCATGGGAAGTGTGTATAAATTGTCGCTGACAGATTATTCATACACTGGTCTCAATGTTGATATATTTACTGCAACGACTGTTGCCATTGCGCCATTCGCAGTAGGACCATTCTTGGCATGTTCTTCAGGCATAAACTGTGCTCTCACACAGAGTATCAGACACTGTGACGTCAATGGAAACGCGATTTGCTGCGGCGTCAACACATTCTTCCTAGATGGGATTGGAACGGAGTGCCAGCCCTGTCCAGACGGGACGTTCAGCAATGGTGGACAGACCTTCTGTTGGTCGTGTCCTACAGGAAGATACACCCCAAGTGGAAGCACAACATGCAGCCAGTGCGCTGCAGGAAGGTACTCCACCAGCGGCCTGACGTTTGACTGCTCCTACTGCGCCAGCGGCTCGTATGCGTCTGGCGTAGAGAGCTCCTCATGCAGCGCATGTGCGACAGGAACCTACCAGAGTGGCACAGGCTACTCTGTCTGCGGCTCGTGCCTCGTTGGAACATACCAGACAGGCACAGGGTTCAGTGTGTGCTCAGCATGTGCCATTGGAACTTACCACGGTGAAACTGATTTCTCGCTTATCTGTCAAGAGTGCCAGACGGGAACATACCAGAGCGCCACGGCTGCATCCACATGCTCAAACTGCATGGCCGGCAGCTACCAGAGCGCGCAGGCGCAAGCTGCCTGTAACCCCTGCCTCGCAGGGACCTATCAGAGCGGCTCAGGGCAGCTCATATGCACCGCCTGTGCAGCAGGGACATACCAGACGGGGACTGGCATGAACTCGTCAGCAGATTGTATGCCGTGTGCGGCAGGCCTGTTCTCGACTGGCACAGGCATGCAGGCTTCCACCACATGCTCCACGTGCGGCGCAGGCACATACCAGACCGGAATCGGGATGACCGCTATAGGAGACTGCACCCTATGTGGCGCAGGGGCAGAATCAGTGCAAGTCTCTCTCACAGGTGGGGCAGCCTTGTTTGGAGACGTGACTGGATTCAACACAATACAGTTTAGATCATCTGGCAGCATCACTGTGTCTGCTGACACCACTGTAAACGTGTTGGTCATAGGAGGAGGCGGAGGAGGGGGGGCTGCGGTTGGCGGAGGTGGAGGCGCAGGAGCGCTGATCTTCATGTCATCCGTGAGGATTGCTGCCGGCACATACACAGTCATGTTAGGACAAGGCGGCACAGGAGGCATCAAGGATGTGTCCATTGCAATGCCTGGCGGCTTCACCTCTATTCTAATAAACAACAGCACCCTGTTCAGGGCAATGGGCGGCGGATACGGGACTGGCCAACTGATGGGATATCCTGCCACGATGCCAGGCGGATCAGGAGGATCTGGTGCAGGATCAGCAGGAAACACACTTGCTCCTAAACCTGGCGGCGACCCTGTATTCACCAACATCGTGAATGGTACTCCAAATACAGGCCCAGGCAAATACGTATATGGCCATTCAGGGGCAAAGGGGGCCTCGTCTACCTCTGGCGGCACAGATTGTTGGGCAGGCGGCGGCGGCGGCGCTGGAGCAAACGCATCCACAAAACAAAGAGGAGGCGACGGGATCTGCAAGGTTTCCATTGGCGCTGCTACATACAGATTAGCCAACATATTTGGCAGAGCATACACGTCTGTGGCAACATTCAATGCAAGCGACTATTACATTGCAGGAGGGGGGTCTGGAGGAGTATACAATATAGAACAGGATGCATTCATAGCATCAGTACTGCCAAATACAGTGGGTGGCTATGGTGGAGGTGGAACATCAGGGCACAGGTCATCATATGTATCACCCGTTGCATTTATGGCTGCTGGCAACGGCATTCCAAACACAGGAGGCGGCGGGGGTGGCGCAGGAGAGGGAGGGTCTGCAATCTATGGAGGGTCAGGAGGATCAGGCCTGGTGCTGCTGAGCATTCCATCCGTTATGGGCACCTACCAGACAGGCACTGGCATGCAAAGCCCAGACAACTGCTCGCTATGCGGGGCAGGCACATATCAATCTGGTGCAGGTATGACAGCAGCCGAAAGCTGCACCCGCTGCGCTGCAGGCACATACCAGACGGGATCAGGCATGAACAAGGCTGCCACGTGCCAACCATGCGCTGCTGGCACGTACCAGTCTGTCACTGGAATGTCCAGCTCCGCAGCCTGCTCAGTATGTGTGCTAGGCACCTACCAATCGGGTACTGGCATACCTGATCCCGCAAGCTGCTCCCTCTGCGCAGCAGGCACATACCAAGAAAACGCTGGCGCACAGACCAGCGATGCCTGTGTGAAGTGCTCCACTGGATACTACCAGTCCTTCCTTGGCGCCTCCAACTGTGCAACCTGTGCAGCTGGAAGCTACCAGAGCGGCCTAGGGCTCACCGTCTGTGCCACCTGCCTGTCAGGGACCTACTCCCTGGATACCGCCAGCACCTGCGTCAACTGCGCAGCTGGAAGCTACTCCTCGTCATCTGGCGCGTACCAGTGCCTTGCGTGCTCGCATGGCACCTACAACAGCGACACTGCCGCCTCCTTCTGCGGCGAATGCGCGAAGGGCACATACGGCTCGTCCACTGGCATGCAATCCTCCGCGTCTTGCCTGGCTTGCTCTACAGCCACCTACCAACCAACCCCTGGCGCGGCCGATATTTCCGCCTGTCTCCCATGCCCAGCAAACGCCAACAGCCCTTTGCAGTCCACGCAGCTCACAGACTGTGTATGCACGCCCGGTTTCCAGGGGGCCAACGGCGACGCCTGCACGCCATGCAACGTCACAGGATGGTGCACGGTGGGAACATATAGCCCCTGCCAGCCGTTCTCAGCAGCCGTCAGTCCTGGCGCATCCTCGCTCGCGCAGTGCATGTGCATCCCAGGCTACTATGGCGACGTCATGACCTCTTTTGGATGTGGCGTGTGCAAGCAGGGCTTCTATTGCCCTGGAGAGGCGGCCAACCTGACACTGGAATGCCCTGATGGCCAGTATTCCGCCCCAGGCACAAACACATCCACTTATTGCTACTGCCCAGAAAATTCCATCTCAGGCCCAGGCTCCATCAACCCCTCCATGTGCACTTGCAACATGGGCTTCAAGCGCAACTCCAGTACCGCCTACCCCTACTGGCGATGCCAGGCATGTGACGTGGGCGAGATATGCTACAACAACTCAGTGTCCTCCTGTCCCGCCTTCTCATATGCTCCAGGGAAAATCAACGGCTTCCTGGACTGCCTCTGTCAGCCAGGTTACTTCAACGCGACCATCCAAACCCCAGGAAGCCTCTGCCAGCCATGCGCCATGAACTTCTATTGCCCAGGCAGCGGTGCCCAGAGCGTCGCATGCAACCCGCTTATGATCTCGTCAGAGCAATCCATCAACATCTCATCGTGCTTCTGTGTCGATGGATACTATGGCACTGGATCTGACACATGCCAGCCATGCGCGAATCCACAATACTGCACGATGGGTGTCGTGCAAAACTGCCCAGAAAACTCAGCATCTTCTGCCATGGCATCCATGCTCAGCAACTGCACCTGCAACGTAGGGTACTCTGGACGCAACGGCGGCGCATGCCGCGCCTGCGACGCTGGAACCTACAAGACCATTCAAGGCTGCATCCTATGCTCAGGCACCGACGACTGCACCCCCTGCCCCATGGGAAGCTACTCAAACGCCACAGCACTCGCTTCCACGTGCACTCCATGCCCAGCAGGCACATACCTGGACGTCACAGGCAAGAACTTCCTGTCTGACTGCAAGGCTTGTCCCACTGGCACCTATCAAACAGGAACAGGCATTCAATTCAGCGCAGACTGCAATCTGTGCGACGTAGGACTCTACCAGGGTTCCACAGGTGTGACCACGTCGGCAGCCTGCGCCAAATGCGTCGCTGGGACATATCAGGACACAGCAGGAAGCTCAACCTGCGCCCTATGCGCAATAGGAACCTACCAATCCACCACTGGCGCAAATGCATCGCATACCTGCATTGCATGCGATGCAGGCACGTTTCAGACGGGGTCTGGGATGCCCACATCAGGCACATGCGTTGCATGCCCCGCTGGCACCTACCAGACCGCCACTGGAGCCACAGTGGAAACAGCCTGCGCCGCCTGCCAGGCTGGAACCTATCAGACAGCCTCTAGTGTATCAAGCTCAGCACAGTGCAGCCAATGCGTCACCGGCACGTACCAGTCCGCCACTGGTGCCACCGTGGCCACTGCCTGTGCTGCATGCCAGGCTGGAACCTACCAGACAGCCACTGCAGTGTCAAGCTCGGCACAGTGCACCCCATGCGTTGCCGGCACGTATCAGACTGGCACAGGAGTGTCAAGCTCTTCCCAGTGCATATTATGTATCGCTGGCACATACCAATCCACCACTGGAATGTCAGCGTCAGACGCGTGCACCCTCTGCAATGTGGGCTACTATCAGTCTGCCACAGGAGCTATTGATTCCACTGCATGCACAGCTTGTCTGGCAGGCACCTACCAGACCGCAACTGGCGTATCAAGCTCATCTCAGTGCATCACATGCGTCGCAGGCACATACCAATCCGCCACTGGAATGTCAACGCCTGACGCATGTACCCTCTGCAATGTGGGCTACTATCAGTCTGCCACAGGAGCTATTGACTCCACTGCATGCACAGCTTGCCTAACAGGCACCTACCAGACCGCCACTGGAGTATCAAGCTCCTCTCAGTGCATCGCGTGTGTCGCAGGCACATACCAATCCGCCACTGGAATGTCAGCGTCAGACGCGTGCACCCTCTGCAATGTGGGCTACTATCAGTCTGCCACAGGAGCTATTGACTCCACTGCATGCACAGCTTGCCTGGCAGGCACCTACCAAAACGCCACTGGAGTATCAAGCTCCTCTCAGTGCATCGCGTGCGTCGCTGGCACATACCAATCCGCCACTGGAATGTCAGCGTCTGCAGCGTGCACCCTCTGCAATGTGGGCTACTACCAGACAGGCACTGGTGCCATCGCACAAGCTGCATGCACTGCATGCCTGCAAGGCACGTACCAATCCAGCACAGGGGTATCAAACTCATCCCAATGCGTCGCATGCATAGCGGGCACATATCAGACTGGCATCGCGATGACAAGCGCAGACGACTGCACTAAGTGCAGCTCTGGGTACTACCAATCCACCATAGGGGCCACCACACCCAACCAATGCGTTCAATGCGAAAAAGGAACCTATCTGATAGGTCAAGGAAGCTCCAGTGCAACACAATGCACAGCCTGTCCTGCAGGCACACACCAGACATCTATGGCTGCAACAGCACTTGAAGACTGCATCGCGTGCACACAAGGCACCTATCAAACTGGAACGGGTATGCAAAACAAGGAGGACTGCCTCCAATGCGCAGCAGGCAGCTTTGGAGACACATTCAACCACTGCACCACCTGTCCAGAGTACAGCACATCCTCAGCAGGAGGCACCACCTGTCTCTGCGGTGAAGGATACGCTGGCACAATCACACGCCCCGACCAGACCTGTGGTGCTTGCACTAGCTGTGACCCCCACGCAACAACATATGGCATATGCGTGCGCTCCACTGGTTTCGACAACGTCACCTGTGCATGCAATGCAGGTTTCTATGGCACAGGATACGCCTGCACGTTGTGCAGCGAATGCGACACAGACGCAACACAACTTGAATTCTGCCCGTTCAATACTTCATACGACACAACTTCATGCGCATGTAACACGGGCTTCTACGGAAATGGTAAGACCTGCAGCCCCTGCGCCCTCTGCGATCAACACGCAACGCGCCAGGAGTGCCCCGCCAGTTCAACCACGGACGTCTCAGCCTGCACTTGCAACGCTGGCTACTTTGGAGACGGCCGAACTTGCAGCCCCTGCGCCGCTTGCAGTCCAGACGCAACGCGCCAGGAGTGCCCCGCCAGTTCAACCACGGACGTCTCAGCCTGCGCCTGCAACGCTGGCTACTTTGGAGACGGCCGAACTTGCAGCCTCTGCGCCACTTGCAGTCAAGACGCAACTCGTCAGGAGTGTCCCTCCAGTTCAACCACAGATGTCTCAATCTGCGCCTGCAACGCTGGCTACTTTGGAGACGGCCGCAGCTGCAGCCTCTGCGCCGCTGGCGACCAAAATGCCACTGTCATACACCTATGCCCGTTCAACTCCACAGTTGACGTGTCAGCGTATGTCTGCAACACGGGATTCTATGGCACAGGTCATAGCTGCACACTCTGCGCAAGCTGCAGCCCCGACGCGACACGCCAGGAGTGCCCCCAGAGCTCGCTGGTAGACGTCTCCGTCTGTGCCTGCAACATTGGATTCTACGGAAATGGTCGCAGCTGCACTGCATGCGCTAGCTGCAGCCCCGACGCATCACGCCAGGAATGCCCTCACAACTCCACCACAGACGTCTCCAACTGCGCCTGCAATGCTGGATTCTACGGAAACGGTCGTGACTGCACTCTCTGCGCCAGCTGCAGCCCCGACGCGACACGCCAGGAATGCCCAGCAGAATCCACAACTGACGTCTCAGTCTGCGCCTGCAACGCTGGATTCTATGGAAACGGCCGCAGCTGTACTCCATGCGCCAGCTGCAGCCCCAACGCGACACGCCAGGAATGCCCAGCAGAATCCATCACAGACGTCTCCGTCTGTGCTTGCAACGCTGGATTCTACGGAAACGGTCGTGACTGCACTCTGTGTGCCAGCTGCAGCCCTGACGCGACACGGCAAGAATGCCCAGCAGAATCCACAATTGACGTCTCCGTCTGCGCCTGCAATGCTGGATTCTACGGAAACGGTCGCAACTGCACTCTTTGTGCCAGCTGCAGCCCCGACGCAACACGCCAGGAATGCCCTCACAACTCCACCACAGACGTCTCCGTCTGCGCCTGCAACGCTGGCTACTTTGGCGACGGTCGCAGCTGTGCCCTATGCGCCGCTTGTCACGTCAACGCCACGCGCACCCACGAATGTGAATCCAATTCCAAGACCGATACCTCAGCCTGTGTCTGCAACGCTGGGTTGTCAGGAGATGGGCGATACTGTGGCGCATGCCCTGTTGGCACCTGGGGCAATGGCGGCGTGCAATGCACCCCCTGCGATGCTGGCACGTTCAATCCCACAGCAGGCAGCACGACGCATGGAGCATGCCTGCCATGCCCACCAGGTACCTACTCATCAGCCTTGGGAGCTCAGAACATCGCCGCGTGCCTCCCCTGCCCTCAGGGGGCCTACTCTCACCTCCTATCCGCAAACTCATCCACAGCCTGCATGCCATGCCCTCTGGGCACCAGCACCTTCATCACAGGCGCTTCCAGCCTGCTGGACTGCGCAGCGCTGCCAGGCTACTACCTCACCCTCAAGCGCTCAGTGCTGGCCGCCGTACAACTACCAGCATCAGAATATGACCCCGAGACATTCACCGCCTACATACAGGCTGCCGTTCCAGAGGGTGTAGGAGTCGCCGTGGGACCCGTTGCCGTCGATTAACACGCATGATTATCATAATAAAACGAACGAAAAGGCCACAGGTGTCTCCCTTTTTAAGCATACACCCCCACATACAGCGCCCATGCTGTCCCGCCTGCACCTGCTGCTGGCTTTGCTCACCTGCGCAGCGGCCATGACCGCAGTGACGACTCATATATACCCAAATAACCCATCTGACGACATCCCGCTTCAGCCGATCGACTCGAGCCAGATATACGGGGCAGCGGGGCTGCCAGACGAGGGCGCCAACGTCCTGCGGTCAGAGACACACGAGAACCTTCTAGTGGTCCCACCCAGCACGATTCCAATAACACAAACCCCCATCCACACCACCACTAGAGCCCCACAGCAAACACCACCCCAGACTCCCACCCCCCCTCCACAAGAAAAAGACGCTACAACCACCACCACAGTCGTCATCATAGCAGCCGTGCTCGGCGTGGCCGTCGTAGGGGGCATCACCACGTGGTGCCTCATGGCGGCGCCACAATACCCCCACCCGCGCTTTGCAGCAGAATATGGCTCCAACGCGACAGCATACATGCTGGTGCGCATGACGGCAGCCGATAGGCCTGAGATCGCAGTGAAGATAATGTAAAAACGTATTTAAAAAAATTGCCTGCTCACCATGTGTGTGCCATGGCGAAAATAAACACCACGCCATTCAGCATCCTCCTGTTAGTGTGGTCCCTTCACACGGTGAACTGTCTCTATACATATTATGTTGATTTAACAGCTGCAAATTGTCCAGCTGGCTATGCCTACGTAAATTCTTATTGGTGTAGAACATGTTCACCAGGATATTACAAATCATCAGCAGGCAACAGCTTATGCAATACCTGTGAGCCAGGGTCATACATGCAATACTATGGTGCAGACGGCTGCACTTTATGCGCTGACGCTACTTACTGCCCCAGCAGTGGTCTCAGCGCATACACACGCTGCCCAGCAGGCTATTACTGCACTATTGGTACTAGCAGCCCTAACCCATGCCCAGCTGGTAAATACAGTTTAGAATCCAGCTGGTTTTGCTTCCCGTGCATTCAAGGTACCTACAACCCAACGACAACAGCAACCTCCAGTGCAGCCTGCCTAACATGCCCTGCTGGTCATTACTGTCCAGGAGCCTCAAGCAGCCCCACGCTATGCCGTGCTGATACCATCCGCACAGCAACAGGAGGAGCATCCGCAACAGACTGTCGTTTTTGCGCTGGAGGAACGTACAGCGATGATACAGGAACAACCTGTCTTTCTCCGTTGGTTGACTGCCACTACATATTCGAACTTTCAAACTATGCAGTATGCCCCCCTGGAATGTATGGCGACGCATACAGCTGTTTCAATACACTCTCTGGATCATACAAATCAGTATATGCAAATGGTGCATATGGTGAATTTACATCTAGATATTCAGGTGAACTCTGTTCTGCAGGAACCTACATGCCTATGTGTGGCGCCACAGCCTGCTACGCATGTACAACAGGAAGCTACTGCCCATACCCAGCTGAGAGAAGAGCAACGCTTTGCCCCATAGGAACATACAGCGCAACCACAGGGGTCAGCGCCTGCACCCCCTGCGACCTTGGCTACTATACCCCAAACACTGGTGCCACAGTCTGCACCATTTGTCCTGTTGGCTCCTATGCATCTGCCACAGCCATCTCTGCCTGCACCCAGTGTCCCACAGGCTACTACAGCGCCAGCACAGGGGCCACCTCGAGTGCCACCTGTCTGATCTGCGGGATTGGGACGTATGCCCCTGTAGGCGCGTCAGCTTGCATCCCCTGCGTCGCAGGCTCCTCATCAAACGTCAGAGGCGCATCAGCCTGCACATCGTGCGGTACAGGCACCACCAGTGGAAAAGGCGCTACCTACTGCTACGTCACAGGCTCAAACACCGCCTATCTGGGCATAGGGGTATCACAGACGTGCAGGTGGCTTTACTACAATAATAATGGATGTGGCTGCTATCAAGATGGGAAAACTTCACAAAACTCTCAAAACGTATGGAACGAAAACAATGTTGAAATCCCCTTAACAAGTGGCTTGCCAGCCCAATGTACTACTACAACATGCGACATTTCCATAGTACCAGGAAATTTAATATCATATATTGGGGTTACCACAGATATGACATATCAATATAAGAACGTATACCAGCCACAGACATGCTCACAGTGCTACCAACCCATATCAAGCATAGCAAACTGTGCTTCATCTGCAAACCCCATAGTGCAACAGTGCTTCATGTTTTCAGGCTGCAGTGGCGCAGGATGTTACAGGTCCCTATGGGGCAATCCAATGTGCCACAGCTGCAACGCGGGGTACTACAGCGCTGTGCCCAAGTTCACATCCTGCACCGCCTGCCAGGCTGGCACCTACTCCACAGGCACAGGCCTGCTGGATACCATAGAGGCACAAACTCCTTCCTACAGCGTAGCAGGGGTGACTATCACCAATAATGCTCCAACACTTGACTCAAGCACTGGCCACACTCTTACGTTAAATATAATGAACCCAGAAAGCCTATCCATGCAAATCGACCTGGGAAATACCTTCCAGATTCCAGCCATAGTCATCCAGCGCCACGCGACATACGATGAATGGCTCATAACATACTATATAAAGTACAGCCTTGATGCAGCCACATGGACAGTCGCTGGACCCTTTCCAGGAAGCAATGGCATGTTCACTCGAAACGTCGCGTGGCTGGTCTCGCCAATCACAGCCAGATACGTAAAGATATCAGCAGATATCTTCAATGGATACCGCAGCTTCCGCTGGAACGTCCTCGTCACCGTCCCAGTCTGCTCCCTGTGCCCTGCAGGCACCTACAACCCGTCTGTCGCCAGCACCACCCTTGCTAGCTGCCTGAAATGCCCGGCAGGCACATACGCCACAGGCTCAGGCGCCGTCGCGCTGAGCGCCTGCCAGGGCTGCGCAGCAGGCACATATGGCACAGGCACTGGTCAAACTGCTTCCGCCGCTGCATGCACAAGCTGTGTAGCGGGCAAGTACGCCACAGCGATTGCCGCTACAAGCGTCAGCCCAACGTGCGGCCTATGCGGCACTGGCACATACTCGCCCACAGGTGCCTCTACCTGTCAAACCTGCAGCAAGGGCCTCTACTCCACTGGCACTGGCGCCGCAACCTGTCCCACGCCCTGTGCAAAAGGAGCCTTCGCCAGTGCAACAGGTTCCAGTACATGCACACTATGCGTCGCAGGAACATATGCAAGCAACACTGGGGTCTCTGCCTGCAGCAACTGCAGCAATGCTGATATCCATGCAACATACAATTCTGGTGAGACCCAGAATCCATGCCACATCACATGCACAAACCCATACCAGTCAGATACCCCAGGAGTCTACTGCATCCTACCTCCATTGATACTATCCTCGTCCGTTTCAGCTGCAACAACAACAAAAATGACAACCACTATAACCACTGCTGCCACAACGTTGGTTCAGACCACTGCTGCTTCTACCACCTTGGCATCTTCCGCAGCTCGCCTGGTCACTTCTGCAGCATCCACCCCCCTGCAGACCACCACAATAGAGACACCCTCAACAACAGCAGCTCTTCCCCAGACCACTTATGCCCCCTCCACCCCCCTGCAGACCACCACAATAGAGACGCCCTCAACAACAGCAGCTCCTCCCCAGACCACTTATGCCCCCTCCACCCCCCTGCAGACCACCACAATAGAGACGCCCTCAACAACAGCAGCTCCCCCCCAGACCATTTCTACCCCCTCCACACCCCTGCAGACCACTTCTGCCCC
>Ga0247844_1001147_pt1 | contig 51386 bp, 34 predicted proteins | sample LaCtaG_FD_192421 | JGI IMG/M metagenome (GOLD analysis project Ga0247844, IMG submission 192421) | Freshwater microbial communities from meromictic Lake La Cruz, Castile-La Mancha, Spain - LaCruzMarch201714.5m_1 | ecosystem: Environmental > Aquatic > Freshwater > Lake | place: Spain: Castile-La... | reverse complement strand
CTTTTGAGCGTTCATCCGTTCGAGAAAGTCACTCTAAATGAACTACTTATGGAAACTGACCACGGAACTTTCATTGATTCGGATCATAACCAATTGAATTTGTGGTAGTTACAACCGGACGCTTGTGTGTAACTGCAAATAATTCGGATCCTGCTTCACTTCGCCAGCAATAAACTTCTGTGTCAAACGGATCATCTCCCTTGGCCACATAGTCAGTGGACTCTAAAAATTCGTCTTTAGCCATGCGACGATGGGGTATGTCGGAAAGTTGCTCGGACAACTCCTGATCGACATTACGCGCAAACATAAATACTAATGCAAACTGTCCAATCTTTACTGGTGTGGCGTCGAGTCCTGTCAAATCAACTCTCCATCTACTTCTGATGCCAGATATGACTGATGGAGAGAGTCCCATGTGCCACGTGTAAAATTCATCCTCAATCTCGGCTCCGCATCCATCAATCCATTCTCCCAATATCGTCTTAATCATGGGCTGCTCATATCGAATGCAGACCTTTGCTGTCTTGCATCCGATCCTCCCCTTCTTCTCATGAACCTCGAAATCGTTGTCTGGACCAATACGGATTACTCGCACATTACCTTCTTGAGATTCGGTATGCGGTATTCTCCGTGCAGACAATGTCGCCAATAGTGCATTAACGTCTGCCTTTGCGGATGGCTTGATCGTGTATTCGTTCATATATTCTAGACCAACAGTTTAATGAACAACATACAGTATTTATCCTGCATATACGACATATTGTATAATACCTGCAAATACAACTTGGACGTGCGTAGCTTTGGGCATTTCGTTCAATGAATGATTCCTATCGTCTTAAGGAGTAGCCGCAAGCCAAATTCCGATGAGTCGTCAGTTGTGAGGGATTTCGGGGCCTGTGGCTTCACGGTGTTGGAATGCAGACGGGTCAAGGGGATCATCCCCTTGCCTGCGGAGCACTTGAATAGAAACCGGAGGGGCAATTTACGAAAATAGGCGCTGCTAAGCTCGTCGGAGCAAATTTACTCCTTTTCGCTAATTTTGGGGAGTGTGGCCGATTTGACCAACGGGTGGGGCGGCCAATGGCAAAAATGGCTCCGGCGCTTGGGATCGAACCAAGGACCTAGTGATTAACAGTAGCTTATTCTGATAGAATTATATGCTTATCTTTAATGAGTTACGAATTAGATTTTGACAAAGTGCAAGTTTGGTGCAACTTTAAAATTCTATGAGCGCCAAAAAGGTCAAAGGCAAATGGGCCATTCTCACACCGAAATCCATAAAGAATGGTGGATGGATTGTCAGTCTTGGAATGGTTGATGGCAAGAATGTGCGGCGAAAATTCAAGACCAAGGCCGATGCCCAGGATTTCTGTAATAAGGAGAAAGCCGACAAAAAGACGGACAATACGATGCCGTTTGGCGCAGATGGTTCGTTGGTAAAAAAGTGGATGGCCTTGGACGCCGAATTAAAGACCGCTGGTGTCGACAGTCTCATCGCTGTAGGAAGGCGTGTATTGAAGGACACGAAAGCGGTGACACAAACCGGAAGCGCTCAGAAGTGCTTCGATGCTTTTCACGCGGCTCTCACGGGTAAGCGCCGCGGAAAATATATGGCCGACCTTAGAAACCGATGCGGTAGATTCATTAGACACTTTTACAACGATCACCCCGAACGCTCCGTGCTGGAAATCACGCCGGAAGTCATCGAAGCATACTTGAAAACACTGAAAAATACCGGTGATTTCAAAACCATCTCCGCATGGCTTGGATGGGCGGCCAAAAACCGGTGGCTTCCCAAGAATCCATGCACTGGATTGAAGCCGGAAGAATCTCATGGCAAAGTAGTGACGCTCTCAACGGTCGAAGCCGCCCGGATGCTCAAGGCCGCAGCCCTCAGCGAGAAATGGGACGTAGTGGCGACAATCGCTATTTCTCTTTTTGCCGGAATCAGACCAGATGAATTTCGCAAGCGGGCAAAAGGAGAAGCGCCAGCTAATTTGCTTTGGGAGGACTACAAGGATGGCTACCTGTCCATTCGTCCGGAACTCTGCAAAAACGGCCGTCGCTCCGGCAAAGGGCGAACGGTTTTGATCGAGCCAGTATTAAAGGACTGGATCGATCTGATCCGCGTGAAAAAAGGAGGTGTTCTCAGCGGCCAGGTCCAACCCAACAATTGGAAGAAAATCTGGGAAAGTTGGAGAGCCATGCACTGGTTAGATGCCGAGAAAAAACCGATCCCATGGGCCAAGGACCAACTACGTCATAGCTTCGGGAGCTACCATTTGGCCCGTGGCAGAAACGCAGCAGAAACCGCATTCATTATGGAAAATTCCCCGAAAATCCTGAAAAAGCACTATTGGAATTGGGAGACGCTCGGGAGCCAAGCCGAGATCTATTGGGCACTCAACCCGGAAAAAGTCCTACCCGCCGTCAGCAAGGGGAAGAAATCCGCCTGATTTTATAATCCGCATCCATCTTTCTGCGCCATACTACTCCTCGTGGGAATTCGCCTTTTCCCGTTCGCATTGTGAAAAAGCCCCGTAACGACGACCCGTGAAAAGCGCGTCACTCTACATCAAAAGTTCGGGTTCACTGCCCCCCTTCAATGCTGGGGAAACCTTCCCGAGATTTTTTTCGACTTTTTCCAAACGGGCCTTCATTTCTTCTTTTTGGATCCTGTCGGCAATTCCGGTTTTACCTTTCCACTGCTGGACGTGCTCCCGTGCAATATCCCGCACGTAATCCACCCCTTCTTTCCCGGCAAAGGCTTTCACTTCGGCATCCAAGGCCGCCACCAAGGCCGCATCCATGGCTACGTCGTCGTAATCCCGCTCCTCCACAACCTTTTTCCAATTACCTGCAATCGCCTCCACTGCGTCGAAGCGGTGTAGAGCCAGGTTGACATCTCCAGCCAGCCGCAGGCCGTTTCTTCCCACTTTCCCTGAATTACTGCGGCCCAACAGCTTCCCATCCCGGATTTTTCTAAACTGGATGTGGAAACCCAAGGCTGTCCGCCCGTCCGGGTGAACGGCCAGGCTCACCGGTTCGTAGCCCGTCCGCTCCTCCAACGCCGCAGCCGCCGCACTCGCCGCCCTGAACGCGGCAGCCCTCACCTCGCCGGCCAGCTCCGGTTTGCCGACAACCACCCCCGCAAAAAACTCAGCATACCACGGCGGCATCGAGAAGTAGGCATCCGCCAGCGCATCCGTCTTCCGTTTTTGCATCACCGGGGATCCGTCCTTCTTCCGCTTCGAAGTATGCGGCACGAAATACACCCCAGCCGACGGTTGCCGGGCCTCGTCAATACGGGCCAAAAACTCCTCTTCCGTGGCCAGCTTGAACGACGCCTTACAGGAAACCCCTTTAGGGGTTTCCATACGGACTCCCACCGAACACACCTCCTTCGCCTTTGGAAACTCGATGTGGGGCCGCTCCAATTCGCCCACCTGGACAAAAACTTTTGCCCGCCTCTCCCTCGCCGCCCGCTCGTCATCCCCGTGAACTTCCGACGTGAAAACGTAGTGCCACCCTTGACGTTTGCCCCTCACTGTTCTTACCTTCGCCGTAACTCTCATGCCCATACGGTAACTGCTATTTTTTGTTAGTCAAGAAAAAAGTAGCAATTATAACTAGTGAGCTTATTGCTACCACCGAGTGGTTGAATTGCAGTTGGTGCTGGTAGTTCCTGCCAACAGGCCCGAGGCATCACGGTATTGTGTGGTGGCGTTGGTGGGGGGGGGCCGCCGATATCGGCGCCCTTTGCTTTTCATCAACGGACGTCTGGATTTGAAAGGGGGTCATCTCTGCCGTCGTCCGTTTCCTCTTTCGCCCCTGACCGCATGGCTCCCGCGAGGGCCGCATCGCCCTCGTCCAGTTCAACTCCATGGGCGATCCGGAAAACGGCGGCCGCTTCACCGTGAAAAATACCACTCCGCCAAGACCGTCTCCGAAGACGCCTGGCAGCACGACCGCATCGAACTTCTTCCCCTGAACCCGAACTGCGACCCTATATGTTTTCAACGAATACCCAGCGCCATGAGAAACGCATCCACTTGCCCGAACGCGTCCATCTGGATCTGTTCGGGTTCCATGTCCGTGAATTCGGGAGCGGCTTCTTCGAGAAATCGCCGGACCGTCGCTGGGCCGAAGTCCTCGCGTTCGCGGAACTTGGAGGCTAGAAGACGAAAGCCCTCGGCGGCGATTGGATCTATCAGCAGCGGTTTGCAGTCTTCGCCCAGCTTGGCCGGGCCGCCGGGGTAGTTGCGGACGGAGTAGTAAATGTCGTAGGCGTCCTTCATCTTGTCCCGCCCGCTGAGGGCGTATCCTTTCATCACGAGCAGCGCAGGGATGGAAGCGACGGGAAGCTCGACGGTGTTGGGCCTGCCATCCGGCATGTTGCCTTTAATTTCCTTGTTGGTGTGGTTGCGCAGGGCGACCCCGCAGCCATCGACCTGCTGGACGCGGAGCCCCCTGGACAAGTTGGGGTTTGTTTCCCTTCAGTTTCACATCCTTGGGAGCCAGCAGGTCGACGATCACCGGCACCGGGTCACCTCCATCGTGGGTGTCCACGAGTTTCAGCAATTGGAACGGTTTCAGGCCTTCAAGATCGCGGCTGTAACCGGCGCGTTCGAGCGTTTCGACCAAGGTGGCGTATTGGCCGTCGTCGAGATCCTCCGGGTTCAGGCCGATATCGATGTCCAAGGTGCCGAGATGGGGCGGCTTGCCGTGATCGAGCAGCAGCCAGGGAACCGAACCGCCGACAATGACGTAGGATTTGTCGAACGGCTTGAGAATCTGGCCCAGCTCGATCAACGCGACGAATGCCGCCTTGATGTCGCGGTCCTGGTAGTCACCGGCATTTATGGGTTCACGGATTTCCATTCGTTCCAAAGGGGTTTGAGTTTCTGGATGAGGAGATGCTCGGCAGCCTCCCGACCGCGTTCGCCACTTGCTTGGAGGTCGAGATAGGTCTGGACCAGGCTGGTGGTGGTGATGCCGTTGGGGAGATCCTGCCGGTCTCGATAGAAATCGGAACGAGGGGTGATCCAAAGCGTTACATTAGCCCCCTTCTCCGCGGGTTGCAGTTCCAGTTCCTTGATGAGAACGCGTTCTCCTCCCGGGGTGGCATACAGGCACAGTGACGGTGCCCGTACCAACGGAGCAAACCAGACCGCCGCCGAGCTGCCGGCGAGGGCAAAGGAGGTGGTCGGGTCAGGAGGGCTGATTCGGTAGTCGCTGAACAGTTTCACCAAGCGTTCCTGGAGAGCATCCCCGTGGAGGGTGGTGTAGAAGGTCCGTGTGGCCTGATGAATGGGGCGATAGTTCGCCGCCCAATCGCGCAGCAGCCCCTCGGGGTCGGTGAGGCGGAGCCCCTGATCGGTTTCCTCGGCGTAGGCGGAAGCCTGCAGGCGCTTGGCCACCTTATTGACCGTACCAAGACTCACATTCGGGAAACAAGCCATGCTCAGATCCCGCTGCTTCCAGGACTGGCCGAGGTGCTTCGGTTCCAGCAACACCCGAAGCACCCGCTGGGCGTGATCGCTAGTCCACGCGATGGTGCGTTCCTTCGACTCGAACGGGTTCGGGATGCCCTCCGCATGTAGATATCCGCCGGGGAAGTCGAAGTGAGCATTTCCCACCAGATCAAACCAGCCAACACCGTATTCTGCCGCGATTCGCTGAACGGTTCGAGGCGAAAGCCAGCGGGCGGCAAGGACTGGATAGGGACGGGAATCAGGATTCGAAAAACCGGCAAGGCCCATGCGCTGGCGGAACTCCGGTGTTTCCACACGCTGGCGCAGCCGGGAAACCAACGTTGCCACGTCCGAAGGCCGGATGCTTTCCTTCACCAACACGAGAAAAAGCACCCGCTCTCCCACCGGCGTGACCACCTCGGCGGCAATGTCGAATCCCAGATCAGGGTCGACCACGGTGGCGTGGAGATCCTCGGTCGGTTTCAGCCACGAAATGCGCTCCATCCAGTCCCAGAAACGGTGACTCAGCTGGAGTTCGAGGTCTTGGGGATTTTCGGTCGCTGGCACTTTTGTTGACGAAAGAACTTCTCCAGAAAACAAATTGGCGACCGGATTGCAAGCCTTTTGTTCACGAAATTCAACTGTTCACGCATGACGTGAACACAAGCAAGATACAGTTTGTTCACGATTTTAGAAAGTTCACGCCCTTTGTGAACAAGCATCAGCCTCTCCCCGTTTCCGGTGAGGCACGCTGGCGGAAATACGCTTATGGATGTCAATCAGGTGGGATCCTAGAATGCGGCAGTATCCACAACGCCTAATCATTGCACGAAAAAGCCGCCCCCTTGCGGAGGCGGCTTCGGTTGAGGTTGATTACTTCACCCTGAATACTATCCGTCTGAAGAGGGATACTTCGAGGAGAAATGTGCGGGATTCGGAATCAAACCGCCCCTGAGTCCTGCGAAGCGTGGCTATGACGGGCTTTGCCGAGTGTGGATCAACACGTTTTACCGCGCCAAGCACACGAATTCCGATACCAGTCGATGGGCCCGTGGCGATGATGGAGAAATCATCTGGTTTGACAACTATTCGGCCGCCAGAAAGTGGATCAATCAAGATAAGAAAAACTATTATATGAATGGCATGTACCGCTTCGGTTATAATGAATATGACTATCGGCAATACAAGATTTGTGAGTAAAGCAATGGATGGTTGGAAGCAGGGGCAGGGAAGAGGCTTCTTCCCTCGTGGGCACGGCGCGGCGCTCTGTTGCCCACGACCCATCTCAGCGGGGACACCCCGCAACGCCCCGTTAGAGACTGCGCCCACCCACGGATGGCGGGATCGTTTGGAGCGGGTCCCGAGCTTTCCCCGAACCCCTGCCTGTCCCGTCCGAAAACGAATGTTTCCGGATGCCCGGGACGTCAGGCTGTCAGGGGCTCCCCTCCTCCAAGCGCTGTCCTCATCTGCCGGGGAATTAGACCGGGGCTACAGGTTTGGTGGGGATGACGATTCCTGAAAATATATTTGATCTGAAATTTTCGGCATAAAGTTAAAACTTCTGCCATTCCGGCTTGTTGTCATAAACCCAGTGGAAATAATCTGCGCGCTGCAGTTGACCCGCAGCAGGTTCATCAAGACAGACTTTGACCACGGAGTGCATTTGCAAGATGGAGGCCGGATGAATCGATGTGATTGGTCCCTCTACCGCCGCAGCGATGGCGCGCGCCTTGCCCGCGCCGAATGCAAGAAGCAGATTTTGTCGCGCCTCCATGATAGTTCCGATACCCATGGTGATGCAATGGTAGGGTACCGCCTCCTCGCTGCCGAAGAAGCGGGCGTTGTCGCTTCGGGTTTGCCTAGTGAGCGTCTTGATGCGGGTGCGCGAGGCAAGTGAAGACGTGGGTTCGTTGAAGCCGATGTGCCCGTCGGTTCCGATGCCCAGCACCTGTAAGTCGATCCCACCTGCTGCGCGGATTTGCCGTTCATACTCCGTGCAGATCGCCTGGGTGTCATCCGCGTAACCGTCCGGGATGTGGATATTATCCTTGGCGATGTTGATGTGCCGGAAAAGATTTTCCCACATGAAGCTGTGGTAGGACTGGGGGTGCTCACGCGGCAAACCTATGTATTCGTCAAGGTTGAAGGTGGTCACCCGACTCCAGTCGAGATTCATCCCAATCAGCGTGCGATATAGAAGCACCGGAGTGCTTCCAGTGGCTAGTCCAAGCACGGCATTGGGTTTATCCCGCAGCATGCGAGCGATAATCCTTGCTGCGACATCCGTAGCCGCCTGCGGTGTGGACTGGATGATGATTTCCATCAGATTTGATTGAGCCGTTGGCTGAGTTTTTTGCGCACATCGGCTTGGAAGCGATCAATGAATCCGCAGACATATTCCAAGATATCTATCGACTCATCCGCCACGAGCGGCGTGAGGTCCAAGCCAAAAACGAGTTGGGTGGACGCATCGGTGGTGTGGGAGTCGAAAAACGTCGCGTTCGCCGCGCGGCGTCCGAGGGTGGCTAGATCGTAGCGTTTGCCGCCAGCGATCTGAGAATCAAAAACACCGTTGAGTGCTGCGGCTAGGTTATCTCGTCCACTGACATCCATAAGGACTTTCTCATGGTCCTGCAGCCAGTCGAGATTGCGCCAGACTTCGCATCCGATGACCTGCCGTGGGCGCTCATCGCGCGGCAATTCACGCATCGCCTGCAACGCGGCCACGGTCACACCGATGTGGGTGTCGTGTTTATCAGCAGGGTTGTGAGTGTAAACGACTTCGGGCCGCGTTGCGGAAAGGATGGCTTTGAGATCTTCTTGCAATTCCCGCGCTGTCGGGCTCTTCACCACGGAGCTGGAATAATCGAGTTGAATCATCACACCGTAAGCACCCACTACGGCGGCCGTGTTCTGCTCCTGACGACGGATGGTCATCATTTCGGTATCGGAAAAGGTGCCATAAGGACCGCTGCGAGAGCTGCCTGCTCCATTGGTGCAAGTAACACCACCAAACCAATGATCATTGCGGGCAAAGCACTCAAGAATGCCGTGGAAGGCCATGAACTCCAGGTCGTCCTGATGCGCTCCGATGCCCAGATGAGTCACGCGCCGCATTGCATCGCCCGCCGGTATTGCGTCGGGAATAAAAATTTCTGCAGTGGCATTGTGTAATTTCATCAGATTGATTTTTTGAGTTTAGGAAGACTTGCGGCGGCAACAGCCTGACCGACTCGGCGGGCTTTCTCGTCAGGGACGTGCATGGTAATCGTGCTGACGATTTCCTGGAATTCCTGCTTGAGCACATCGCGTGCTTTTGAAATTACGATATCCCCCCCTGTGCCGGTCGTGACACGACCAAGAACAAGCATGTGTGCGTAGTCATAGAAATCCATATAGTGCGGGATCGTGTAGCCGAGATAGACCCCAATGGTTTCATAGATCTTTGCAGCACGTTCGTCGCCCGCAGCCATGAGTTTCTGCACTTCGACGAGACGCTCAGGCAGACCCATCTTCGCCGGAAGCTTGATTTTCGCCGCAGGCAGTAGCTTGTTGACCGCTTGCTGGGAGAAATACAACGCACCCACACCGACATCACCGGACCATTCGTCGGCAGGGGCTTTCGGGTTGTAGTCCACCGGTGCGAAGGCCAGCTCGTTGAGCCAACCGAGGATGCGGCCTTTTTTGTCCATGAAACCGGCGGCTTCACTAGATCCCATCGCGACGCCGAGCATGCCTCTTTCACCGAGCGAAAAAGCGCCTGCCAACGCGGTAACGTCGCCATCGTTCATCACCACCAACGGCACATTCCACTCGTTGGCGATGCGCTTGAAGACTGCGGCGGCGGTGGGAAAAAGTTTATTGGGAATCGCACGCAGTAAAGAAGCGACTCGGATTTCGTTATCCACGATGATGCCGGCGGAACTACCACCGATAGCATCCACACGCGGCATGTGCGCCGCAGCGCGGTGAAGCGCGGATGATATGTTGTGATAGTGATAGCCTGGATCCTTCTGGATTTTGGGATCCCAAGGAACTTCCTCGGTAAACACCGCCTCTCCATCGATTACAGCGGATACCTTGTAGTCGCTCGCCCCAAGATCGAAACCAATACGGCATCCCTTGAGGTGGCCACCTGCGGGAACTTCCATGTCCTTGGCGGCGGGAACCTTGTTCGCATTGGTCACCATGACCTCAAAGTTCCGTCCATAGGCCAGCTCCATCATCTTGCAATCGAACTTGCGGGCACCACGCGAAGAATAGGTCCGGCGAATGGCTTCACCAATGGAAATAGGACCACCGAAGTAAAGTTTCCATCCGCCGCGGGACCAGAGCAGGAATTTCACAATGCGCTCGACGTAGCGCAGGGTCTCCGGGTCTCCGTTAGAACAAACCACGGTTTCAAATCGCGAGACCAGTCCGCACTCACGTTCAAGTCCCAGTACCAGTGGCACGGCTTGTCCTGAAGAGCGGGCGGTTTCCACATAACGACGGTTGAACAGGACTGCTGGCAGAAAGCTGCGGTCAAGCGGAGCTTTGATGGCGGGTTGGAGCGATGATGACATAGTGAGTTAGTTATATCCGGAAGTTAGGCGGACTTTTTACCTTCGAAGTATTCTTCGATTTCTTCAAGCGTCTTGCCTTTGGTTTCCGGCAGGAAGAACGCGGCGGTGATGAAGTAAATCACGGTGCACGCGGCCCAAAAAAGGAACATGGCGGAGTAGCCGTAATTGCCGACAATCGGCAGGAAGAACGCCGCGATTCCAGTGGAAACCCCTTGGTTAATCAATAGGGCGAATCCCATGCCGACCGAACGGATGCGAGTGGGCATCAATTCGGACAGCGCCAGCCACACACACACGCCGGGCCCAACCGAGAAAAATGCGATAAACACCGCCAGACAGATGGCGACAAGTATCCCGGTCTGTCGTGTCGGCACGGGACCTGCCTTTGCGCGGAGGATTTGCAGCGGCTTGCCTGCGTTCTCCTTGTCTGAATCAGGAAGTGAGATCTTGATAGTGCTGACCTTCGGGTCGTTACTGATACCCACAGCGATGCCTTGTTTGTTGCCGTAGGCATAGAGAATGGAAAGCTGTAGAGGCTGTCCTTCATCGACGATCCTGCCTAGATCCGCAGTGGGAACATCCAGCGTGAGCTTTTCGTCCACGATCAGGGTCCGCACTTTTTCAGCGACATCCACGCGCTTGGACTCGAACGAGTAAAACACCGCCGAACCAAACAGCAGAGCCACGATGATGCCACCTGTCCCCAACTTGAGAAGGAACTTTCGTCCCTTCTTGTCCACCAACATTACGGCGACTACGGTCATCACGCAGTTGAGGATCTTGATCCAGAGGCCGCTTTGCGACGCGGCCTCGGCGGCCAATCCTGCCTGCTGGAGGATGGTAGTCATGAAGCCGAGGATTGAGTTGATTCCGGTGGCCTGGTTGCATCCCAAGATGACGCAGGCGATAATGAACGGGACAACGTATTTTCGCTGGGTGAAGATTTCGCCAAACGATTCCATGAGGGATATCTTTGGCTTCGTGTGTTCGTGATCGAGCGCGGTTTCCAGTTCTGCGAGTTCGAAATCCGTTTCAGCGACGGTGCGGGAACGAAGCATCGCAACTCTCGCTTGATCCTTGCGACCCTTTCGGTAGAGCCAGCGCGGCGATTCTGATAAAAAGAAACCTCCGATCAGAAACAGGATTCCCGGATAAATCACCGACAAGAACATGCCGCGCCATGCGTGGTTTGCAGCGGCGAGAATCGCCTCTTGATTACCCTGCGCGAGACCCATGGCGGTCTCGGCTTTTTTAGTATAATAATCGCCGATGACCGCTGCCACCACGATACCAAAGGTAAGCATGAATTGAAAAATCGAAGTACCCTTGCCTCGAACGTCGGCCTTGAGACACTCCGCCAGATAAAGCGGCACCACCACGGCTATCACGCCGCCGCTCATGCCCTGTAGGAGTCGACCAAACAGCAGAGGGAAGTAGCTTTGTGACGTGAAAATGATGGCGACACTCGCCACGAACATCACCGCGCTGACCAGGATCATCAGTTTTCGGCCCAGCAGGTCTGCGAAAAATCCTGCGATGACCGATGCAAACATTGAACCGCCAAGCACTGCCGCCACGATGATCGACTTGTTTTCCTCGGTCATGGAAATCGTTTTGCCGAGGTAGCCGAGTGCGGGATCGATGATCCCGATGTCGATCCCATACAGCAGTCCGCCTAAGCCAGCGACGATGAGAAGGAAGCGGTTATAGACCGCTTGAGAGCCGTTTTTTGATGAATCGCTCATTCGGTATGGTGTGTCAAAGGTGTGAGTGTGCGGAGACGCATTAAATTGCCAGAAGCGTCATATCGTGCGTCGAACCTGCCGGATCAGTGTGATGTAGTCAATTACAAATTTATCACGTGCTAATTATTTTCCTAAATTTCATCTTTTTTGGAGAAGAAGAGGGCTCAGGCTATGCGCAAAGAAGAATCCCGGATGGCGATTTTGGGCTCAATGAGCGAGTGTTGGAGAGGAATTGCCGGTTCCTTGAGGCGGTTTTGTAAAAACCGCCAGGCAGTCGCACACATCTCGGCGACGGGTTGGACGAGGGTGGTTAAAGGACATTCCAGATATTCCGTATCCTCGATGCCATCGCAGCCGATCAGGGCGATGTCGGCTGGCACGCGGATTCCCGCGTCACAGAGACCTCGATAGATTCCAAGCGCGGCATCGTCCGAGTGGCAGAAGATTGCCTCTGGGCGGCCGTGCTCGCGGATATACTCCTGGATCAATTGCCGTGTGACCGGGCGTTGCCGTTCGGTGAGCGGATAGTAGATAAATTCGGCCTTCAGGCCAGCCTCTCGCATGGCCTTCGTGTATCCGATCCTACGACTCTCCCCGGCGGTGTTTTTGCGCACAAAAGTGGCATGGGCGATGCGCCGGAACCCCGAGCCTATGAGATGTGTCATCGCCTCCATCGTGCCTGCCTCCATATTCACTTGGACGTTGTCGGTTTCCTGCGAGCTATAGGTTCCCAGGCTGACAATTGGCACGGATTTGCCGGCCAATGCTTTCAGTTCGAGTTGCACCGCCTTCGACGCATCCACAGCGCAAATGCCGTCAACCGGCAGATGGGTCCAGATTTGTTTCATGTCCGCCACGCCGACTTCCGAAATGATCAACTCATGTTTCGACTGTTTCACCAAGCGTCCCAGTTCGCGGGCGACATGGGTGTAGTGGGTCGAGATTTGGTCAGGGATCCACAAGGCGATGATGCCGGTCCTTTGTCGCTTCAAGGCGCGTGCATGCGGGTTCGGACGATAACCCATTTCTAAAGCGGCCGCCTGAATCCGTTCCCGGGACTCCTTGGCCACTTGAGGATAACCCGCGAGGGCAAAGGTGACAAGTTGACGTGAGATACCGAGCTTCTTGGCAATTTGTGCTTGGGTGACCATGATATTGAACGCCCAATAGACGGAATAGACTCACGCAAAGCAAGCCCGGGGTTGTCTGGATCGTCAGCGGTAGATGACCACCAGAAACAACACCGCCTCATGTTTGCCGATGTTGATGATCATGTGCGCGACGTCCGCGCGGTAGGTTGCAGAGTCTCCCTTGGCGAGAGTTTCTCTGGAATTGCCGGACTGTAGCTCGACACTCCCCTCTTCCACGGTGAGGAATTCCCGGGTGCCATCGACGTGAGGCTGGCTACGCAATTCGCCTTCCAGCGGAAGTCGTAGTTCGTAAAATTCCACATCCTTCTCAAGATTCAGCGGCGAGAGCGTGCGGATCTGGCATTGCTTGTCCTTACGGAAAATCTGGGCGCGTTCCGTGGCGCGGATGGTCTGGATGGTGGAAGCTGAGTCCGCGCTTTCAATGAGATCTTGAAGCGACAGCCCGAAAGCTCGAGCGATGCGATAGGTGACGCTTAGGGTCGGATTCGCCCGCTTGCGCTCGATCTCGCTGAGCATCGAGCGGCTCACCCCGCTGGCGGAGGCCAACTCCTCCAGCGACCAACTGCGGTCGCCACGCAACTTTTTCACACGGCGACCCAAGTCCTCGTTGATGGCTTCGGCGGTCGCGGCGGCGAGAGTTTGCACGACTTGAGTGGCAGAGCGCTTGGCGGGCATGTGAATTCAATATGCTGGATTAAATTTCCTGTAAAGTGGAAATATGGACTTGCCAATACACCGGAACAGAATCCAGTATCTTGGAAGTCATGACGCTTACCACCTTGCTCGACCACTTTGGCGTTTCCGTCTCGGCCCTGTCCGGCGTGCTCGCGGCCCGGGAAAAGGGTCTGGATCTGTTCGGCGTTCTGGTGCTGGCGCTGGTGACGGCGGTGGGCGGCGGTTCGCTGCGTGACGTGCTCGCTGGCGACGGAGCAGTGTTTTGGCTGCACTCGCCCGGAGTTTTTCACAACGTCTGCATCACGGCGGTCGTCTCTTTTGTGATCAGTCACCGTTGGGAGCCTCACAAAACGCTCTTTCAGATTGCGGATGCGCTGGCGCTGTGTTTTTTCGCCGTCGCGGGAACACGCAAGGGCATGTCCCTCGGTTTCGATCCTTCCGTATGCGTCGCACTGGGGGTGATCACGGGTGTAGCGGGTGGAATTATCCGTGACACGCTGATGAGCCGTCTGCCGCTGGTTTTCCACAAGGATACATACTTTTACGCCACGGCGGCCATGTTCGGCGGCCTGATCTACATTCTATTGCGAGAACAGGCGGGCGATGACCGCGCGACATGGATCGCGGTCTCGGCGGCGATCCTGCTGCGTCTGGGAGCCATCCGCTACCGACTCTCACTGCCTTCCTTCAAAACCCCGGACACGATCTAACAACAACACGCCATGAAAGCACTCGTCAAAGCCAAAGCAGAACCCGGATTGTGGTTGCAGGATGTCCCAGAACCCACCGTGGGCATCAATGACGTGCTCATCAAGGTTCTCAAAACCGGCATTTGCGGCACCGACCTGCACATTTACAAATGGGATGCCTGGGCGCAAAAAACCATTCCCGTCCCGATGGTGGTCGGGCATGAGTTCGTCGGTGAAGTCGTGATGGTGGGATCCAATGTGAGCGATTTCCACCCTGGTGAAATTGTAAGCGCGGAAGGTCATGTGGTGTGCGGTCGCTGTCGCAACTGCCTCGCGGGTCGCCGGCATCTTTGCAAGGACACCGTCGGCATCGGAGTGAACCGCTCGGGCGCGTTCGCCGAATTCGTCAGCGTGCCGATGACAAATGTGTGGCATCACCCGGCGGATGTGGATCTGGATGTGGCTTCCATTTTCGACCCGCTTGGCAACGCCACGCACACCGCGCTTTCGTTTGATTTGTTAGGAGAAGATGTGCTCATCACCGGAGCGGGGCCGATCGGCGTGATGGCGGTGGCGATCGCCAAGCACGCCGGAGCCCGCCATGTGGTGATCACCGATGTAAACGACTACCGCCTGGATCTAGCGAAATCGCTAGGGGCCGATGTGGCGCTCAATGTCACCAAGGGCGGCCTCGCGGAAGTGCTGAAGAAATTGCACATGAAGGAGGGCTTCGACGTGGGACTGGAAATGAGTGGCAATCCGCAAGCCTTCCGCGACATGATCGACGTCATGTGCCACGGCGGTAAAATCGCCATGCTCGGCATTCCCGCCGAGCCGATGGCGATCAATTGGAACAAGGTGATATTCAACATGCTCACCATCAAGGGCATTTACGGCCGTGAAATGTATGAAACCTGGTATAAGATGAGTGTCATGTTGGACTGCGGTTTGAATATTAAACCTGTGATCACGCATCGCTTCGGTGCCGATGAATTTGAAAAAGGATTCGAAGTCATGCAAACGGGAATGAGCGGCAAAGTCGTTCTCGATTGGACCGTCTTCCATTAAACCATCATGAAAGCCTATACCACATTCCAGAAGCATCTAACCACCCAACTCGATGGCATCCGTGCCGCCGGGACTTACAAACGCGAACGCATCCTTGCCACTCCGCAAGGGGCGATGGTGGAAACCACCGATAACAGGCCCGTGCTCAACATGTGTGCCAACAACTACCTCGGACTCGCGCAGCATCCCGGGATCGGACAGGCCGCGCATGACGCACTGGCGCAATGGGGATACGGGCTTGCCAGCGTGCGGTTCATTTGCGGCACGCAGCGCTTGCACAAGGATTTGGAAAATAGTCTGACGGATTTCCTCGGCACCGATGATGCCATTCTCTACGGCTCTTGTTTTGATGCAAACGGCGGTCTGTTCGAGACCATACTGGGCGACGAGGATGCTGTCATCAGCGACGAACTCAACCACGCGTCCATCATCGACGGCGTGCGACTGTGCAAGGCGATGCGCTTCCGTTACAAGAACCGGGACATGGCCGATCTCGAAGCAAGGCTGATCGAGGCCGACGCGCAAGGAGCGCGTTTCAAACTGATCGCCACCGATGGTGTGTTCTCGATGGACGGTTTCATCGCCCCGTTGGCAGCCATTTGTGATTTGGCGGACAAATACAACGCGCTGGTAATGGTGGACGATTCCCATGCGGTGGGCTTCATGGGCAGGCATGGCCGCGGCACCCACGAACATTGTGGTGTGATGGGTCGCATCGATATCTTGACCGGCACCCTCGGCAAGGCGCTCGGCGGAGCCAGCGGCGGCTACACCAGCGGACGCCGTGAAATCATTGAAATGCTGCGCCAGCGATCACGTCCGTATTTGTTCAGCAACACCCTCGCTCCGGTCATCGCAGGTGCCTCGCTGGAGGCTCTCGCACTGTTGAAACAATCGACCGACCTGCGCGACATTCTGGAGTCCAACACCCGCTATTTCCGCCAGGCGATGACGGAGGCCGGCTTCGACATCGCGCCGGGTGAGCATCCAATCGTTCCCGTCATGTTAGGAGACGCGGCGCTAGCCACCCGCTTCGCCGATGCCATGCTTGATCGGGGAGTATATGTGATTGGATTCAGCTATCCCGTCGTGCCGCAGGGCAAGGCCCGGATCCGCACCCAGATCAGCGCCGCCCATACGAAGGCAGATCTGGACTTTGCGGTCAGGGCATTCGTGTCTGTAAGGGAAGAATTAGAAATCCAACCCTGAACCTCCACAGAAGACGGAAAAAAGAGTTGACTCCGATATTATCACGAGATAATAAACGTGCAGCCAGACATCTATGAACGACAAGTCCTCAACCATTGCACCGAATCTCCGTGAAATTTCCGCCCTTTTTGACATCCGGGCGGACTTCATTCACGCCATCCCTTATGGTTCTGGGCACATCAACGACACCTATTGCGCGAGTTACAATCAGGCCGGTTTGTTGCCCCTGCGCTATATCCTCCAGCGCATCAATACCAATGTCTTCAAGACGCCGGAACGTTTGATGGAAAACATCGCGCGGGTGACCCGTCACTCGCTGGGCCTCTTAATCGAGGCGGGGAATCCCGAAGCCCACAGGCGAACCCTCACCTGCATTCCAGCCATCGATGGCAAGCCCTATACGATCGACTCGCTCGGCAACTACTGGCGCGTGTATCCATTCATCGAGCACGCAACCGGCCATGATGAGATTGAAACCAATGACCAGGCATTCCAGGCGGCCAAGGCTTTCGGAAATTTCCAGAAACTCGCCGCCGGCCTCGGAGGTGAGCGCTTGCACGAAACGATTCCGGATTTCCACAACACCCCGAAACGCCTAGAAGCGCTGAGGGTCGCGATCGAGGCGGATCCCCTGAACCGTGCGGCCAGTTTGAAAGCGGAAATCGACTTCGTCCAGTCCCGCTCCACCGACTGCTCTCGCATCACCGATCTCATCGCGGCGGACGTTATACCGGAGCGCGTGACACACAACGACACCAAGCTCAACAATGTATTGTTGGACAATGAGACTTCGGAGGGAGTTTGCGTGATCGATTTGGACACCACGATGCCGGGATCGGCGCTTTACGACTTCGGAGACATGGTGCGCACAACGACACCGAGCACACGGGAAGACTCGGAGGAGCTCAACAAGCTGGATTTGCGCATTGATCGTTTCGATGCATTAGTCTGCGGATACATAGCCTCCGCGCGTTCTTTCCTAAACAACGCCGAGGTGCAAAACCTCGCTTTTTCGGGCAAGTTGCTCACTCTTGAATGTGGAATGCGCTTCTTAACAGACTACCTGCTAGGAGACGTCTATTTCAAGATCAAGCATCCGGAGCACAACCTCGCGCGCTGCCGCAACCAGTTCGCCTTTGTCGCAGCAATCGAAAAGCGACTCCCAGAGATGGAAAGAATTGTGGCCTCCCATGTCGGATGAATCTGTAAGTCAATATCCTAACCCATGAAAATTCTCATTACCGGCGGCGCTGGCTTCATCGGCTCCCACATCGTGGAACTCTATCAAAATCGAGCAAAGGAAATCCGCGTTCTCGATAATCTCCGCACCGGTTACCTCCATAATTTGAACGGCTTAAAACACTCTTTCATTCAGGGATCGGTCACCGACCGGGACTTGGTGAAGAGAGCCGTAGAGGACATCGATTACATCTTCCACCTTGCGGCACTCGTTAGCGTTCCGGAGTCGATGGCGAAGCCGGGCGAATGCGTGGACATCAATGTTCACGGACTGCTCAACGTGTTGGAAGAAGCGGAAATTGCCGGAGTAAAAAAGGTTGTTTTAGCCTCATCTGCCGCGATCTACGGGGACAATCCGACGGTGCCAAAACTTGAAACAATGCTCCCCGAGCCGAAAAGTCCGTATGCGATCACCAAGCTTGATGGCGAATACTACCTCGGCATGTTCCAGAACGAAGGCAGGCTGGAAACCACTGCCATCCGCTTCTTTAACGTCTTCGGTCCCCGGCAGGATCCCAAAGGGGCTTATGCCGCCGCCGTGCCGATTTTCATCGAAAAAGCCCTCCGCGGCGAGGACATCACCGTTTTTGGAGACGGCGATCAGACGCGCGATTTCATCTACGTGAAAGACATCGCCGGGGCACTTGCCTTCGCCGTGGAGACGCCCGGTTTCAGCGGTGTCTTCAACGCTGGCTACGGCGGCCAGATCACCATCAACGACCTTGCCACCGGACTGATCAAAGCCGCGGGATCGGGATCAAAGGTCATTCATGCCGCCGAGCGCGCCGGAGATGTCAGGCATTCACGCGCAAGCGTGGATAAGCTTAGGACTGCCGGCTGGATTCCACACCATAGCTTGGAAGAAGGACTAGCCAGCACGCTTGATTATTTCAAAACCATCAAGTGTAGATAACCGGTTCAAATTCGGATTATCATCAAGCCATGACTCCGTAAGCATCCACTTCCCCCCTCGCGTCTTGATTTCTCAGCCCAGGTGCTACTTTTCCTTCATCACAAATTCATCGATCGCGCGGTAGCTAATGTGGCCGACGGAGTCTTCGACAAAAAACACATAACTGCGGATCTGATTGTCTACCGGCCAGCGCGATGTGCTGAGTAACCGGTCACCCTCCGCTCCCCGCGAGGCGAACGCGATATCGTAGAAGTTCCCCGCCCTAGCTCCCTCCGGGCGGGTAACCGCAACCTTTCCGGACTCTAACAAAAATTTATTAGTACCTAGCTTTCCAAGGATCGCCTTGTGGGTAAAGTTGACGAAGAAGCAGTCCCCCTTTCGGAATGACAGATCATCGGTGCGGATGACGTGTGCGGTGTATCTCGATTTTTTTGCAGGTGACAGCACGACGACAAAACGCTTCCCCTCCTCAGGCAGCATGATATTACATAGAACCTCGTCCTTTTCTGATGTCTTGAGGGAAAATGTCCTCCGTGAAACTGTCAAGGGCTCACTCACATTGTTGACCGGAAGGTCGAATTCGGAACTCCTGACCTCATCGGAAATCAAATAGACTTTCCCGAGTTCCGGAGGAACCACCATAGCAAGCATTCGGATCATGATCGATGAATTGCCGGGTTTTCCTGTTTCTTGCCCCGAGAGGGGGATGATTAACAGGAACAACACGGAGAGCAGGAAGAGTTTCATAAATTAAGTTAGATTTCGTCACGGGAGAGCCACCGGAATGAAACGATATGGAATCGCCTACCGAAAGCCTTGTTCAGGGCGTTGAGATCCGAAGCCTCAGCGGTCACGGGATTGGATGAGTCCATGAAATCCGCCTTGCGTTGGATAATCGCCTCGCAATATGCTGTTGCTAAAATTTTTCCATTAGAATCCATTTTCCGACCACATGTCCGGATGAGAAATGAATCGGAGCGGACTGCGATGTAAGGGGCGATGGGCGTCAATATGTCCGCCTGCTTGACGACCCCCGGAATACCGGTCGCCGCAGGCCCAGCCTCGGCCTTCGGAAAAACATAAGCCGCAGTGGAGGAAACGCTGCGAGTAGTGTCTTGAAATCCCTTGTTGATAGACACGTCTGGTGAATCCAATGCGCTCTGGATGCAGCCTGAAAGGGCCAGAGTCTCATCAGTGGTAATGCGGCGGTTGACGAAGTCCGCCAGCGAGAGGAAGGGTCCGCGTTTACGGACCTGATTGACGATCTCTATCGCGAGTGAATTGATCTCATCATCGCTAAGTGTCCGGCGTCCCGCCCATTGTGAAGGTTCCTTTATGGCGACTGGCGTCTTTGCATCCACAATGGTTTCGAGAGGTGAGTTCAGGCCGGCAACCGGAGTATCCTTATCATTGGGTGTGTGGATTTCAGCGGAGGAAGCGGTTGCACGCGTGACCGAGTTCCGCTTTTTCAAGGCGCTCAGAACGCTCTTCCAAGCCTCAACGGAGGTCGAGTTCACGTTGAACATTCCATCGACCTCTAGCAATGAGGCGCTTGTCAAGTGTGCGCCTGACGTGGGCAGTGACGCCCCCGTAAAGAGCTTGGTGACCGCACTTGCAGGAGTTTCGCTGCCGAGTGCCGATACGTAGCGGTGCAGAGGGAGTTTTTGTTTTCCGTCGATAAAATCCTGATAGACCTGTTTTTGGTTGCGTTTCGTGGTGAAGGTTGCCGCAGTTTGCGGGCAAATACCCGAAAAGAACCAATCGTCCCACAAGGCACGGTTGGCGAGGTAAGAATGGTCGGCCAGCACGCGACCACCGTTGAGCACCCCACTGGTCTTGTCAGGGGGCATGATCGACGGCGCGAAGGAATTGCCGATGGGGTGGATAATCTGGGGCAGAGCGGGTTGGCGGGCCTTGATGATGCCGACACCTGCGGTGGGAGCAAGGGTGGTGAAGCCATTGGCAAAAGCATGTTGGAGTGCACCGATTGAATAGAGAGGTTCGCGAGGCACGGAATGAGTGCATAAAAACGAGTTGCCGTCTTCAGCATTCATTCCTCCGCCAAAATAAGCGTTGCCGTTGGCACTGACCTCGAGAAGCGGAGTCTTGAAACTGTTCAAGGGATTGATCTGGACCTCATAAGGCAGTATATTCAGTTCATTGTCATTGAGATCGTAAAAATCCGTGAACATCGCCTTCGGATTGAAACGCGAAAGGAACCTAGATGGTCTCTCTGATCCTTTTTCGGTCTTAGCACGGTAAGAATACAGCATGAACGGCTCTTTCCTACCCACCAACTGCTCATAGCTCAGCCGCCGGGTGCTCGCTGGCGGAATTTTCCCAAAAAACGAGGGCTTGGAAAGAGCGGTCAGCCTGGCGGCTATGGGTTTTGGATTTAGTTCATCGTGGGGTTGCCCGTACATGTAATCCACACTAATTCCCCCGATGCCGATCGTTTCCCCGCGCCAGTCCCGGTCTTCCTTGTAAAACACATCATGGCTATTTAACGACCAACGTCTGGAACCGGAGGACACCTGCGAGTTTGGATTGACTTCGTAACTGAACGAATCACCCGCCTTCAGGAAAAGCTTGGAAATTCCGTAGTAATATGCAATTCCCCCACCAAAATTCCAGCCCGCCACAGCATCGATAAAGCTATTATCGACCCCCTTGATGTCCTTATCGACAACGTCCGTGTTAGGTCCCTGCGAGACCATGACGACCTCACCCGGCTTGATTACGAGAGGTTGGATTTTTCCTGCGAGGACTGTCATGTAATTCCAATCACCACCGCCCAAGCAATTATAGAGGCTTGCGTTCACCGTGTTACTGCCAAGGTTGATTTTGACGTCATATGGAAGTTGCCAGTATTTGATGGAATTATATGCAGGAGTGACCACGACCGGCACATCCAGAGGGTTCCAGTAGGTGATGATGGGATCCACGACGATCTGCAGGTAGGCTCCATACACACCGTTCTCTACCGCCGATTTGGCGCGAAAAGAGAGCAGAGTTTGATATTGAATGATCGTGGGTTGTTTGTAGTAATACGCGTCATCCACATAAGCTGCGGCGCGATTGGCCGGCATCTGAAGATAGCTCGGCGTCGCGGGCATGGCACCACCGGTAGTATAGTTGAAGATCCCTCCCGTCTTCAACTCTTTGTAAATGTTGTAGTGTAGCCACAACTCGGACATGTTGATTCCAGCTTTGGAAACAGCACCCTCCTTCGCGATATACAATGGCTCTACTGGTTTGTTTGCAGAATTCTTTTCTAGATAGAACGACAGATCCTTCCTGAAACCACCGCTTCGAACATTGGTGATCAGTGAACGGTTGTAGGCAGTTAGATCGTGGATAAGACCCTTGACCGAGCCTCCCGTCAACAACGCTGAATTCGACAATGTGAGGACTTTGTCCAGCGAGGAGTCGGTCGTATCCACCGTTTCAAATGGACGGACGCCGTTCAATATGACATTTCCAATTCCGTAGCCCGGCATGGTTTGCATATCCTCACGGACTAAGGGGGCATCTCCATTGGTCAATTGCTTGGCCCGTGAAATGAGCCCTTTGGTGCCAAGATCACTAACCCACCATGCGAACTGATGCCGGCCGGCAGCGGTGGAATTTGATGAAATTACCGGAACTTTGACAATATCCCCTCCGGGGCCGGCAGATTTCTCACCCACCAACTCGATAGAGTTAGCGTAGTCCGGTGACGGTATCCAATCCCAATCCTTTTTCACCAAACTGGTCGGGTCTCCTGAAACAAACCATTGCAGGAATTCCGGACGTGCAGGCCGATCCACAACATTGGCATCCCAGGATTTATAGGCCCCCGCGAAATGTTTGGATGTGTTGGCGACCGTGCCTGCATCGGTGCTCAGTTGATCTGCCGGGACCGAGATGCGGGTGTCGGGGCCAAGTTGTTTTTGGATATCACCAATGGCCAGCATCAAAGACAGCTTCGCGTTGGCCTTCGCCTCCGCCATGGCCATATCTTGGGATGAATTGCGCATCGCGACCGAGGAGAGAGAAAGCAGACCGACAGCGAGGACGGCCAGAAGAATGATCAGGGTGAGCGTAACAACCAGGGTGAACCCCGCCTTCCGAGGAATCGACCTCGGGAGAACAGCAACAGGAGCGGGAGTTGGGCGGGTCATGTCACACATGGACTTATTACTTTATCTTTAGATTTTATTGAATCAAATTAAGAGTTCATTCAACAAGCATACGCATTTCCTGGAGTTTATCCTCATTTATCACATCCGAGCAGGCTTCCGTGCGCACTCTGACAGGTCCGGAGAGCCACTTATTTCCGACAATCATCAGGCGCTTGACACTCTTTGCCGTGATCTCAGCCTCATCGAAGACATTGCCCTCGATACGGATGTTTTCATGCACGGGTTCCTCCGGTTTGGCGGAGCCGTTTTCAGGCTTGATGGCTATGCCGCACCTAACGAACTCATTGCCGCTAATGGTCATATTGCGCACGGGACCGGACTCAAACCCGCCCCGCGCATCATTGGCTACAAAAATGGCACACATCGCCGTTCTGTTAAAGGTATTGTTTTCGATCAACACCTTGCGCCGAGTGGTGAGTAGGAATCCGCGTTTGGAACACATTTCAATCCTGCAATTGCGGATCGACACTTCCGGCGTCCACGTGACATTCTCGATGACATCCTTACCCGAAATAACCTCCGGCGCCGATTGCTCCAGAGTCAGCAGCATATCCCGCTCGCCTACCATCTCAGCTTTTTTTACCTTACCGGATGCAAAGATTCGCAGGGAGTTCGCGTGCACGAAGTCGATATCGTCACCGGCGAAGAACGCCCCGAACCCATAGGTCTGGCCATGGCAGAAGCGCACCAGCAACTGATTGGGAGCCGGCCGCTCCATAATCCTCAAGTGGGTGCCATGAACATTGATCAAATCGTCCTGCATACCGGAAAATTTACAGGCCTCCGCGATGAACTTACCTTTGCAGCCGGAGACTTGGATGGCACTGGCCCAACTGGCGCTGGTCCGACCGGAGCCGGGCCGCGGCGCGAAATCGACTTTCTTGAGCGTCAGATTTTCGCAGAACTGATTCACCAGTCCCATACCATGCATGTAGTGATACGCGCAGTTCTCCCATGTGATATCCCTGCTGTTTTGAGCAAACGATCCGGCACAATCGCGGAACGGATTGCGTTCCTGCCAGACCCGGCCCTTGATGAATCCTGGGTTCTTTCCGAAAAAGACACGAACCCTACCTGCCCGCGCTTCCTCAACTTTTGTCACCTCGCCAAACCTGATCCAATCACGCCTCATGCTACCTTCCTTAACACTTCCCTGCTGCTGCGCCCCCTGCCTGAACGCATCGTGCCGCCAACCTTCACCAACCCAGATCAGCTTGCCGTTTTCAATGGAGTATTTCGAATCCTTGTGAATCGCCAAATCGGCATGACTACTGGCGACATCCACCACAGTGTATTCCGACGTAGTGGGCCGGCGATAATCGAACGTCAAACCGCTGAGGCGAATGTCCCCAGCATTGTCAAAGAATGTCTGGATCATCTTGCCGCGCATGTAAATGTCACACTTCCTGCCTTCCCCTCCCCCTAACACCTGAACGTGACTTACTCCCTGGAATGCCAAGGCAATAGCCTTTGGCGTATTCGGGTCGTCATTCGTGTTGGAGATAGAGAGCTTGAGCTTGAGGGCATTCTGCGGAAAAAAGTCGTATTCGCCAGGGGCAAAACGGATAATGATCGGCTGTTTCACACTGCCCGCCCCCGAAGGCTTAAGGGTTTCCAGATATGCACCCGGCTTCAGCTCAATTCGGTCTCCGGCCGCCAGTAACAGACCGTTGACCTTTTTAAGACTGCGCCATGGTTTAGCGACCTGTGTGCCAATGTTCCTGTCGCTACCGTTTTGCGGATCCACATAATAAATCGTCTTGCCCGGCGATTGCACCAGCACGTCCGGTGCAGGATAAGCCTCATCACGATCTGACGCCCGCACTTTTGCGCCCGCCATTGCGAAGCTGAGCAGCCAAACTCCTGCAACCATCAGAGCCAAAAAATTGTTTGTCATGTGGTTATCGTTTTATGATTTATCTCTATCCATTATCCTCTTATTACCTGGGCCGACTCTTTTTCAGTCTGCCGTAGATGGTATCGGGATAGAGTCCCGTTTTCGGACAGTCCGGCCGGGTCACCGAACCCAGGGCCGCAGCAAAAGACGTTTCAAAATGATTCTTCTCCTCCGGTGTGACGGCGACCGCGACACCCGCATCCGCCAGTAAAAAGTTGTAAGGATTCAGCGCGAGCCCGCTTTCCAACAACTTCATCCCATGGTCCCTGCGGTCGGCCTCGGGCAGGAGACAGAACAGCTGCCAGGCCATCATGGAATCGATGTAAGCGTCGAAGCCGTGGTTCACTGCCCATGCGATGCTCTGGTGGTAAACCATCTTTTTGCGCTCGATCTTCTCGCCGAAATTCCACGGAGTCAGCACCGAGGTGTCCTTGGGGCCGGCTCGCATGAACTGACTTCCCTTACACTGGTAACTACCCGTCTTCGCGTCCTGTGCGAAATAGACCAAGGCGCAATGCCCCGGCTGACCGGCTGTGGAAGCAGGCACGCCGAGCGCCTTGTATGTGCGCGTGGCCAGCATGGCCATAGTGCCGCATACTCCGCCATCCTTCAACATCATCGGAACGGTGTTGTAGGCGAATGGGAAGGGACAAAGGCGACGTGCCGCCAGAAAATCGGGCTGTTGTGCGATCTCTCCCGCGTATTCGGCATACGTGCGCAGCTCACCCTTGGCGCTGTAGCGTTGCCAAATCTCGTCCTGCTCCCGCAATGATCGCATATCCCGGGCCAGAAAAGTCAGCACCGGCCAAGGTGCCGTCAGCGGGCAGTTCGGTAATTTCGGATTGCCTTTCACGGACGACGCGCATTCGGCGTTGCGAATCAGGAAAAGACAGTTCGCTGCGGGCGATGGCGATGGGTCCGGCTTCTCTGGCAGCAGGCCCTTGGCGATGTATGCGGCCCGGAATAACTTGAACGCGTTGAGAACGCCTTTGGCATCCGGCCCCGTGACCCGACTTTTACGCTTAGAATCAATCGCTTTGTCACCGCAGTTGACTGATACGTTGCAGCCGTTCAACTTCATATAGTTGTTGAACGCCTCCTGCAGCGCCCGGTCGGCCATCACGTCCGCCGCTATCAGCGTGCGTTTCCCCTTGGCGTCGGAAATTTCATTCCCGTTCAGGAAGTTGATGATGTGATCATTCACGTCCAAGGTGCGGCCAAGTTCCTTCGTGTTGATTGGTTTCAGCGGACAGGCCGGGATGTTCAGTCGGAGCGGGGCGCGCGGCTGAAGATTCGCCTGCGGCCCCTGCTCAGCATGTACGATGGCCATGGCAAGTGCCAGTTGGCGGTAATTCTCGAAACACTCCTGGCCGAGATCCAACCGAAGAGCATAAAGCATCATTACCACATTTGCACAGTTGACCCTCGCCCCGTAAACACTGCCCGCTATATCCGGCGTGCGCTCAATCCATCCGAGGAACTCCTCGGGGACTGACTTGTCAGCGGCAGCGAGATCCGCGCGGGTCTTAGCCCGTGCATAGTCAAGGTAGGCGGCTCGAACCGCAGGGGTGAAGCAGTAGAGCGCTTCAGAGGTCGCCTTGAACAAACTCTCGCGACAAACAGCAGCATTGGCCGCCAGCGCCACCGCTGCGGCGGAAGGGGGGACATCAGGAGAATCGGCAAAGACATCATTCGGCTTCACACTTGCAGCGCGCACCGGCAGCAGCGCCAGGCCCAGCACAACGCTGAACAGCCGGAACAGACCGCGTATAATATTTTTGGACAATTTAGTGCGCACTGTGGTTTAGACCTTTCATTGAACTGTTAGCATCGCCGGTTCAAGCCCTTCGGCCTTTGCCGAAATTTGAATTGAGTCACCATTCCCAGGAGAGATAAGCAGCGCCGAGGCGATGCCCGCTTCGGATGTTATCTTCTCAGGTGAAGCTAGTTCGGCATGGGTGACAGCGAAAATAATCGGCAGGGAAGCGTCAGGAACAAGGGTGCCATTACTGTCAAGGATTTCCGCGTGAACAAAAAACGCGTCCTTCGCTTTCTGGGAAACGGGGATACCCTCAAGCCTAGTAGCCAACCGGATCCGGGCCGGTTTCCCAGGCGTGCGCACTACATGCTCGGCAACCGGCTTGCCCTGGATATAGGCGACGGCCTTGAGTTCCCCTGGAACAAACGCATTTACAGTGAAGGTGAACGGAGCATGCGTGATATTGTTAGAAAAAACATCCTGGTTTGGTTTCCGCCGGGCGATGACCTCTCCTTTAAGACGCAGCTCAACCTCATCGCAGTTGGAGAAAACACGGATGGAGAGAGGGGATTGTTCGGTCCAATGGGACGCGATGAATACCATAGGCTTGGCCTGAAACTCGCCCTGTGGGGCACGCTGGCTGGCGTAAAAGTGATAGACGAACTTGGGCAGGCGGAAAAAATCCACAATACCGCTGGTGCAGTAATGCGGAGTAGCTCCGCTGCTGTAGTCGTTAAACAGCCAGTTGGCATCGCCAATCATCGATGGGCAGACATGGTTCTGATTGTGGCCCTCCTGAAAATTGAGCGCCTGTTGCAGCATGCGCTTTTCTCCATCCGCGCGGCGTTGACGGCTGTTGCTTTCCTCTTTCTTGAGTTCTTTCACACCGGTCTGATTGAAGTTAGCAGCCTGATCCGCATAGTATTCCCAGTCCCCATATTCGGCGGTGAGGATGGGCTTATCACCCTGTTTCCAATCGTCCCAGAATTTCGGGCCGCCCGTATGCTGGCGGGCCGGGATAAAGACATCGTGAAACTTGTTGCTGTGACTGACAGAAAAACCGCCTGGATATTCCTGTCCGACAATCTCGTGAAGCTGTTTCAAAAACGCATCTGGATGACTGCTCTCGTTCAGTGAAGTTTCCCAGAAGATGCAGGCCGGATGATTGCGATCACGGCGGATCATGTCGCGGGCATGCTGCAGAGACCGCTCGGCAAACAGTCCATCTTTGTAGTATTGCCAACCTGGGATAGGCTCCATCACCACAAGGCCGTAGTAGTCGCAGGCATCGAGAAACGCTGGAGCGTTCGGATAGTGTGAGAGACGGACAAAATCAAATCCCGCCTGCTTGATGAGAGCCGCCTCACGCCACTGAGCACTGTCCGGAAGGGCGTAGCCGATGTAAGGATACTCCTGATGCCGGTTGGTGCCCCGCAAAAACATGGCCTGCCCATTGATAGCGAAACGCCCCGCTGTGCAAGTCACAGAACGGATACCCACCTTGATCCTTTGGCTGTCGGCGATGGCACCGTCGTCATTGATAACCTCGACAGTGAGCGGGTAGAGGTTCGGCGCAGTCGGGGACCAAAGTTGCGGTGAGGGAACCTTCAGATTAACTGTGTTAGTGGTGGAATCGCCCGGTGCCAGAGTTGTCGCTTCGGATCGCGCGGAAAGTGTGGAAAGCGCACAACGCACCGAGAAATTGGCGGGAGTGCTCCGATCATTTTTTACATGAACGCGAACCTGGACGATTGCTTCCTCCGCCGACACCTTAGGATACGTGACAAATACTCCGCCAGATGCGGTGAGATTGGAGGCCACCGGGTCGGTGATGTGAAGTCTATCAGTAACCTGCAATTCCACATTTCGATAGAGACCGTGATACCACGAGAAATCCAACTGACGATAAGGTTTACCGGGCGGAATATCGGTATTCTCGCGGTTGTCGAGTTTGATCAGCAACTCATTAGGCGCGCCATCATTCAACAACCCGGACAAATCAACTTGAAATGGCAGGTATCCACCCACATGGGAGGCAAGCGGTTTGCCATTGAGCGAGACATCTGCGGTATGCATGGCCGCCTCAATGTTGAGACAGACCCTTTTACCTTTCCATGCCGGGTCCGCAGTAAACACTTTTCGATAGATGCACTCCCCCATCCACATCTTGTCGCCCATCAGCAGCGGCGCCAGTTGCGCCGTATGCGGGAGCGCTACGGCTTTCCAATCATCGGACTTTACGGAAGCGGCCGCATTAGTTGTAAACATCCAGCCTTCATTAAAAGAATGAGGTTTCATGTCCGGGGCATCACCAGCAAGGCAAGAACCGGTCACGATGAGCAACCCGAGCAATAAACCGCCAGCCCCCAGGCCCTTCCGCTTCATATTGTATTTCATAACTTCTTCTCTTTTGAGTTTATTTATTTCTCTTTAACATTTGTCGAATTGCCACGATCCGTGCTAGTGGGCTTCGACTCCAGCACCAGCACTTCGAATGGCTGCATGGCAATGACGGTCGACTTACCGGCCGTCATCTTCAGCTTCTGCACTCTCTGATCTGCAAACGGGCTAGTCATCGTGAAATCTTTCGCCGCGAAAGCCGGAAGTTCGAATACAGCACCGGCATCTAGAGAAACTTCTTGAGCCTGATCATTCGGATTTCGTAGCGTGAGAATCGCCTTTTTCGGCGTCCACGAGGCCCAGCCATAAATTTCATGCTTTAATGGGTCGCCGCCCACCCAGTGAGTGTCAACCAGCACATCGGCGTTCAATCTGGCCCATTTCGCCGCCGAGGCCACCGCGTCCCACGACTGTGTATTCATGATAGTCGGCTGGATGTAGAGTTCTTGGAGCGCGGTGCCGCAACCGAAATAGGAACGTGCCTCGTTACGCAGATCAGTTCCAGAGCCGGCCGCGCGGCCAGCAGCACCCAGCGACGCATGCACAATTCCGTGGTTCATGATAGAATTCAACGGATAGAGGGGACCCACTTTGACCACACCCTGATAGGTTACGCCATCCCGGTAATTCATCCATTTCTCACGGTCGTTACCTTTGCATGACCAATCCCAATTGACATCTTCCCCACCCCGCCAGGTGCTATCAATCACGTTCAACCAGAACGGCGACGGCCATGTCCCCACGGTGACATTGAAAAAGAGGTTAGGGTCAACCTGCCGCAATTCCCTGGCGCATGAAAGCAACGCCATAAAATGTGGCGACGCCCCCTCCCCCGCCTTGTCCCACTTGAAATAATTGACCTTGTTCTTCTTGACCAGATTGGCGCAGAAATCGCGGAACCACTCATAGTATGGGGCGTATGACAGATCAAGAAACGATCCTTCACGCACCAGGCCAAGCTTGCCAGCATGCCCCACACGTTCCGCGATAAAGGCATACCCGGCCAGCGGCGAAATCCAGATTCCCATGTGTGAATGCACACGATCCAACTCCGCGGTGATAGAATCGAAACCCGAGGGAAATTTCTTCTTATCAACCGTCCAGAACCCTTCACGTGGCGCATCCCAGCCGTCATCCAGCACATAGGACTCCATCACAACACCCCGCTTGACCGTCATTTCCTCAGTGAACGCTTTGACATTCTTCAGGATCTTCTCTTCATCGAGATTGATATGAAGGTCGAACCAGCAGTTGTAGTGCAGAAACTGGCTATAAGGCCGGGCGCGCTCGCGCTCTCCATAGCGCAAGAAGGCGCGACGCAGCTGCCCCTCAGGGTAAGTGCCAAGCACGGAGGAGAACTCATACACCTTGCCGACCTGGAGCGGCAGATTACAGTCTAATCCGCACAACACAGGACCTGGTTCGCCAGGTAACAGGACACCGTTACTAACCGCTATTTTCCCGAAAGAATCCGTATCATTCGGGGATCCGCCCAGACGCACGCGTAGCTCCGCTGTCTTCAAACCTTCGGGCACCTTCAGTGTATAGGTATTGGCCTGTTGAGAGAGCCCACTCCAGCCGACATGCTCATCCTTGGAGACAACTTTGCCGTCAGCCACCAGTTGGACTTCCGCAACATCTATGCGGAAGACACCGCGCTCATAAGCAAACTGAACCGTCATGGGGCCGGGCTTCAGTTCAGTGATCTTTCGGTTAACCGTTTTCGCCTGCATGTCCACCGGTGTCCACTTGTCTGGGACTCCCCCGCTTGGTGCCACGTTCTTCGACATCGGCAGTTCTTGTCCCATGAACAGATGGTCGGAAACAACAGGGTTACCAGCCATCGCTGTGCCTTCGTTCCAAGCCCTTCCCACACTAGCCTCAAGACAGTACACCTCAGTCAACTTACCCTTGTTCCCCTCCACGCATAGGATCTGGCGCACATAGTGTGAGCCATCCCGCAGCTCGGCGCGCCACTGGAGGGTAAGACCCGTGGAACGATGCTGGAACCGGGCCGATAGCTGCCAGCCTTTCAGATGCTGTGCCGCACAGGCCGAAGCGGGAACCGGCTTGATGACTTCGAGTGTCGGCTGGCCGACAATCTGGCAGTCTGAGGCGGAAATCCTGGTTCCTTTGTCCACTTGGAGCGCGAAAACCTCGCTACGCTGGGCGTAGGAACGGCCGTTCACATGGTCCACGACCCGGGTTAATAGCAGTTGACCGCCGTCCAGAGACCAGTCCATCCCCAGCACGTTGTTCGCCAGAGTAAACAGCTTGTCTTTTTGCTTCGCAGCGGCCGCGCCCGGCATGGTCTTGGCATAAACGATGTCCGACTTAGTAAGGGCGGCAGACACATCGGCACCTAGCACATGACCAACGCTGACCACACAGACGGCAAGGGCCAGTAATGCGGGAAGTCCATGCGCGAACGTCCCCCACGATAAGGTCATGTCGGTGCCAATGGAACGATGGTTCTGTGTTTTGCTTGTCATTTTGTTTTCAATTTCATCGCTTCTTTATGTCCATCACCATACCATTATCCGTGCTTTCTTTCCTCTCAACCAACCGGCGCGAGGACAATGGTTTCGCCTATAGCGGTCTTCAGTAACAGGCGTTCTCCAGTTAGTATTTCATTCGTCTTTCCGTTACGCGCAACTCGGACTTTCTTGCCCGGCCAGGGATTCTGCACCGTGCAGGGTTTTCCCTTCTCACTGACGATCTTCACACCGGATACTACGCCGCTTTTCAATTCAGCTGACACGAGAAAAGCGCCCACAGTGCGCAATGTCCCGAAGCGGGCGTCCTGATCCTTCGGCCAGCAGGGAAAGAACCGTATCACGCCCTCGTGGCTTTGTAGCAGCATCTCGTTGATCGCCAGAAAGCCACCGCAGCTCTCGACGCCGCCACCACCGTAAAACAGCAGGAGATTGGGAAAGGAGTGCTTGTCGCACTCCTCGCGCAGTTTAGTCAGGATGATTTTCGGATCATACCCAATACGAGCACAGGTAGTATACCACGACGAGAAGCCGTTGTAATCCGCCCAACGGGACATCTCGTTGATGGTATTATGGCAAATCGCCAACAATTTCGGGTCACTATCAAGCCCGATGGTATCACACGGAAAGATATGCTGGATTCCCAATGTATTGTCTTTCCACCAATCCAAGCCCTTTTCCGTGTAGCGGAACACGGTCTTGCCATTGCGCTCCTGCAAGGGATACGCACTGAGCTTGTCAAGAATGTCCTGCCACTTCGCCCGCCGGGACTCATCCACACTCAGGTCCTTACTCATGTGGATCAAATTCTTGAAAAGATTTCTAACAAGTCCTAACGATAGAATGGGATTCACATCCTCGCCGGAACCTTCATGAATCGAATCACCATGGATCACATACCGGCCATTTTCCAACTTGAGGTAATCTTCCCAGAAATCTGCCACTTCCAATAAATATGGATACGCCTTCGTTTTAAGGAACTCCTTGTCCTGTGTGTATTGGTATTGCCAAATGAAATTCAACGCGACATACGCGGCATTTGAACGCTGTCCATGATCCTTTTCACCCTCTGGAAAAATTCCCCTTGGCCCGATACATACAGGGAAATGCACACCCTTCCAGCCGTGCCTCTTTGCCATCTCTTTGGCTCGGGGCACCGATTCAAGGATCGCCTGATAAAAAGGTACCGACAAATCGGTGTGGTTACTGGAATAGGTGATATAATACGGCGCCTGGAAATTATAGTTAAGATGGTAATCGCCCTGCCATTGAGCGAAAAGAGTAACCCAGCACCCCCACAACCCGGGGGCAACCTTGCCCTCCTTGCTGCACGAGCCCATCACATACAAGGCCGCATACCAGCGCTTCTCAATCTCCTTGTCAGGGATCTCGATGAATGAGCGCGCCCAGAACGCCTTCCACCACTCTCTGTGCTTAACTGCCATCGCCGGAATATCCTTTGCCTGCAATGCTAACACCTTCGTTTTCGCTGTATCCAGACAATCAGGAGCATCCAGCTTGGAGAGCACACACGTCACGATCGTAACCACATCACCAGCATTGAGGGTCAATTTCATCGTGCCAGCGCCAGCATCAACAACCGGCTTCCCGCCGATGATACGGCTCACCACCGCGATATCCATCCGTTGGTCGAGAGACGCGTCCTGGCTCTTCCGCGTGTAACACAAGACGCTGGAAGGAAGGCTCGTATGGCTGGTTCCCCAAGGCTCGTCCAAGCCGTTTTTCTGGGATAACACGGCAGTCACCGGTTTGCTGCCTGCACACTTCAATTCCGTCACCAATAGATTGGAATAGGTATCAACGAATGAGCGCGTCTGCACTGTGACCTCACCGTTGATGAAAGTTCCTCGCACCTCCGCCAATGCAAGATCCTGCTCCTGCCGGTAGCTTGCCCCCTTCAATTCGGTAATTGCAAGAGTCAGTCCTCCGACCGGCATCGCACGCGATCCATCACCGTACCCCCACCAGTCGTTCTTACCGATATAGAAGCGCTGATCCTCCGGCGGCCCCGCCAACGCGACACCGAGATCGCCGTTCCCAAGCAAAGGCCCGTCAGGCATGTAGTAGGTGGGGACGCCCTTCGGTGGCTCGGTAAAAACGGCGCTGTAATTCATGACGGGAGCAGAGGCACCTACTTGGGCGACGGTTGCCGACGCAGCAGTGGCGAGACAGCCCCCCAGAACGGCAACAGCCATAACAGACATCAAATCCTTGTTTTTCATGCTATTTTCTTTGAAATTTGGCTTCACGGGAACACGCGCATTTCGAAAAGGGAGTATCCCCACTGCGTCGCACGCTTAATGCCGCGCATACGCACCCAGCGTGTCACGACCGATTCGAAGCTGATAATCTGCGTCCCGCCCCCGCTGTCGTTCACATGCTGTACTTCCTTCCAGTTCACGCCATCGGGGGAAACCTCGATCGCTAGTTCTTTTGCAAAGGCATTTTCCCAGTCCAACTCCACGCGCGACACACGCTGGCTCCCGCCCAAATCTACCGCAACCCACTGGGGGTCGGAGTGGTCCGACGACCAGCGCGTATCGGAACGCCCATCCACGATGGCCCCGGGGGCCGACGCTCCGTCGGTCTCAAGACTCGACGACGCCTTTACCGGCTTACCCGCCGCCAACCCGAGCCGAGCCGCCTTTTCATTTTCCGTAATGACCACAAAGTCACGCAAGCTGATTACAGGAGCAGCCTTGCCCTTGATCAGCGCTGCCTCAAGTTGATACTTCCCGCTTTGCGTGGGAATAGTGACATTGAACGTAAATTTCACGTCGCCATAAGCTACGATTTCAGCCGTCTCACTCTTCTCTTGCAGCGGCTTACCATCGCGCAGCAGGCGGAAGCGCACTGCTCCCGACCATTTCTCATTCAAATCGTTGATGACAATCACTGGGATGTTAGTGACCTTCCCTGCTGGATATTCAGCATCCCACGCTTCGATCATGAGACCAACCGGAGAGAATGAATCGCGTACATATTTGTAAAACTCCGGCTCCCACGTCAACTTCTCCACGTCGAGCCAGTGGTCGCTGGTCTGACCGTTCGGACGTGCATAGCTCAACGACGAAAAGTGCATGACAGCCGCCGCCTGCCGATAGCAGCGCCAGAATTCCGTCTCTGCCGCCATGTAACGCGCATACAGGTGTCGGCGTTGCTCGGTGGTGGATTCATTTCCTAGCAAGTTCTTGTAGAGTTGACCAGTGAGCGTTGTAGGGGTTCCATCGCGATTTAGCCACAAATAGCCGTATTCGTTGATGATTGCGGCATGCTGGCCGTCATTGAAGTTGAAGGCCCGTGGCACCCGGTCCGCTTTACTCAAATCTGAAAGTTTGAATTTTTGATTATTGAAGTGGTATGGATGCACCTCATAAGCATCACCAGGCTCAAGTGGCGGCATGTAGCTATTATCCCACGGTCGGTTTGACAGATCAAGTCCGCGCACTTTACTGATAGCTGGCGCGGTCTGGGACGAATTGGTCTCGTTGCTGGCGTCCCAGATCACCACACTGGCATGATTCCAGCGCTCCCGCACCCACTCGGCATACTCAAGCGCGAACTGCTCTTGATTCAATTCCTTCGGCGTCTCGAAATACCACAATGGGTATTCGTCCTGAATCAGAATTCCTTCTTCGTCGGCGATGTCATACCAGAACTCGGGGGGGAAACCGATGCTGTAGCGCAGACAGTTCCAATGCATGTCTTTGGCGCGCTGGTGCAATGCACGCACCCAATCTTTGTTCCAAGGCAGCGCCTTGCGGGAGGAGTCCTCGAAAAACCGGTAGAGTGTGAGGTTGCTTCCACGCATGAAATACGGTTTTCCGTTTAACAACGCGCGGCGGGTCTGAGGATCGAATCGGAAAGAGCGCATGCCGAAGCGTGTCGTGAAGCTATCAGCGGACGTAATCACCTCAAGCGTGTAAAGAAACGGATCCTCCGGCGACCACAGACGGCAATTAGCCAAAGGAACACGAACATCAACCGTTGCCTCCGATCCTTTCGCTAGATCAGTTGCCTCACTTGTCAAGCGCCCTGCGATCTTGCCTGACTTGACCTCCCGGACAAGCACCTTCAAGACGTCGTTGACCGCCTCGCCGTCGTTGCGGAGGTGAACTTGCACACGCACCGTCTTATTCTCAATATCCGGGATTGCCTGGGCATTCAAAATATGGGGGGTGCCGGAACCTATCAACTCGACCGAATCAAAAATGCCAGGAATATAGAGGGTTTTCTCAACGTCATACCCTGATGGCACCGAAGGCCCCACCGCGTCGCGGTCGGCACCGACGCGAATCAACAATTCATTCTCACCGGATTTCAGAGCGGTCTTGACGTCAAAAAATCCGGGTGTGAAAGATGGCCTGTGCTCACCAATTACTCGTCCGTTGAGAATCACCTGAGAGCCAAACATCGCCTTGTGCACCTTCAGACGCGCCACTGGCGGTATCGTATCGAGCTTGAATGTGCACCGATACCAGAACGCACTGCGTTGCCCGGTCTTAATGCCAACGTCATGAAACGCAGGAGTTGCCAGATCGACGAGCCCTGGAACCTGCACCGTACGCTCGAACTTTTCCGGAGCCTTGTCCATCCCGCCCTCGGCGATCTGCCACTGGCCGTCAAGATTGAGCGAGCGCCGCAAGGGAGTCTCAGCGACACCCGCTATTGTCATGCCTACAAAAAAAACAATGACCGTGATAAAGGTCAAAGACAATTCGCGAAGGGATTCTTTCATTTTGTCGAGTTTCTTGGATTTTCTCACTGCTTTTGTTAGTCCTTGTTTGGTCGCCCGATTCTGAACATCGCTGCGCCATGCGCAGGCAAACTGACCGTATATTGCCCGTCACAGTCACCGAGATCTTTCTTCACCCATAGATCACGTACCGGCTGTTTGCCTTGGATGCCAATCTCAGACCACTTCACTGTTCCATCTGCAGTCTCCATGCCTGTATTAAAAATGCCGACGGCGTATGTACCATCCTCCAGCGGTCGGCTCCACACCTGAATACCGTTGCTGTCGGCGACCCGACCTGCCGGTTTACCGAGAGGATCCTGGTTCACGTCAAGCACCTCGTCATTGGTGAGCAAATCAATGGTAAATTTATCAATATTGGACATATCGCAACCGATCAGCAATGGCGAAGACTGTAGACTCCACAGAGTGATGTGCGTGATCTGCTCCGCATATTTGAGCTTGGTCGGATGCAGGTTCGGCCCCCAGCCCACTCTACCAACAATCAGCATGTCCGGATCATTCCAATGGCCGGGGCCGGCGAATTTTTCATGACCGTTCTGGCTGAATCCGATTCCTGACAAGCTACCCCAAGTATCTGTGATGTCGCCAGTAGTACGCCAGCAGTTGCCGCCTGCCTCCTCTCCCCACTCCCAGACATTGCCCATGCCGTATTGGCAGATGCTGTAAACGATATCGCGACCGCAGTTATCGAGAGCCTTATCCATTACCTTGTAAGGTTTCTTCAATCCTTCAAGACCCGAATCCTTCTCAGCAACATAGGAACACCAATCATACTTGAGATAATCCATGCCCCACTTCGCATAAGTCTTCGCATCCTGCTCCTCATGATTGAGACTACCAGCGAAACCCGCACACGTCCACGGGCCCGGCGACGAATAAATGCCAAGCCTCAGCCCCTTGCTGTGGACATAGTCGGCAAGAGCCTTCATGTCAGGAAACTTTTCGTTAGGTAAGATATCACCGTTAGGGTCACGTTCCTTCTCCCAGCAGTCGTCGATATTGATGTATTGGTAACCATGAGCCGCCAACCCGCTCTTGACCATCGCATCCGCAGCAGCGCGCACCTTGGCATCGTCGATCGCTCCAGCCCAGCAGTTCCACGAATTCCAGCCCATCGGCGGCGTCCTTGCAAGTTTGTGGTTACCGGCCTCGATAACCAGCTTGCGGGAGACCGATCCGCCTTTTCCCTTTACGGATAGAGTTACGGGATAAGTGCCGGTTTTCTCTACGGAACCAGTAATAATTCCTGTTTGGGAATCGATCTTCAGTCCGGCCGGTAGGTTTTTAGCGGAAAAATCCTTTAATTCAGCGCCCGTAGCCGGGACGAGGAAAATGAATGGATTGCCCGGTGTTGTGCCGACGATGCGCGGCCCGTTGATGGATGTCTTTGCCGGATCGCATGACGCGATCACGGGCATAACATTCGGCACCATATCCTGCACCTTGAAATCGGATGCCACCATCTTGACGGGATTTCCCGTGGCAAACACGGCCGCCCCGGCCCAATCTGCGTGATCTGATGCATTGCCATCGCCACCGTCCGTAACCACAAGAACCATCCTATCAGCACCAGTGAGATCGACGTCAAGAAGTTTGGGTGCGTCGCCGCCCCTCATTAATCCGGAATCGGCCTTTTTGACATTATCGATCCAGACTTGAAAAATCACGGAGCCTCCATTGGAGGTTTCATCATCTAAACCAACGGCAGCGAGAAAACGGCTTGCTGTTTTCTTGAGATCCACACCCGCTACGCTTTCCGCATGTGTCCCGATACCATGCACAAAATTCCGACCGTTGATTGAAAGCGGACTACCACCACCGACTGCCTTACCTGCGCCAACAACACCCCAGCCAGACCCGACGGCACTCAAGTCCTGCGTATCCAACCACACCGCACCTGTAGGCGCATCTTTACCAGCAAGATCCTGAATGTTTGTCTCAGCAGCAAACGTCAACGTCGTTAATATGCCAGGCAGACTTGCCGCAAACACTGACAAACTCAATCGATTAAACCACTTGTTCATTTTACTAACATTATTGTTTATTTTCAATATTTATCTTTCTCCTCATTGGTTTCAATATATCAAAAAATTCTCTATCTCTTTCCGAAAAAATCGGTCAGCGGGTATAACTGCGTGTTGATGGCCTTACACGCTGAGAACAACTCGGTTGAAGGCTGGTTGTCGCCGATGAACATAGTCGGGTATTTGAACCAGTGCCACCCGACACAGTTGCGGTTTTCAAGCAACCCGAGCGCCATGTGCTGATAGAACTTGCCGCGGTCCGCCTCAGTTTTGACATACCAACCTGCACCACCGGTACCGCCGGTGCGGGCATACCACTCGGTGATCAGAACGGGCTTGCCAGCCAACTGCGCCCACTCGTCGAGCGGGTGATCCTTGGATGGGCCCCAGCTATGGTAATAGTTGACGGAGATGATATCCGTGTATGGACCAGCGGCCTTGAAGATCGATGGGGTATGTAGATTCTTTCCGTAGAAGCGCGAGCCCAACAACATGTGGTTTGGGTCGTGCCGCTTTATTGCCGCATAGACTTTCCTGTAATACACGCTGACAACCAACTTGAGAAACTCCCGGTTATCTCCCAATTGCGGCTTACCACCCTTGCGTGACTTCATGAATTCCGCAGCTGCCTGATGACACGGATCACTGATAGGAAACTTTAGGTAATTATTTACGATGTTATCTTCGTCAAGAGGCAACTCGTTGTCGATGAAGTGTCCCATGAGCCAAGGATCGTTCCTAGTCGCATCCAGCTCTTTAGATCGCGCCTCACAGAAGGTTTCAAACTCCGGGTCAAATGGATAGATAACTTTACTTGTTCCAGTACCCGGGTATATTTGCTTGCGCTGGTTACTGTATGTGAGCATGAAATTCCACCTCAGGCAGTAAGGGAACGGCGCAGGAGCTTTGCGGAACAATTCACCGCTTGACCAACAACCGAGCGTATTGAAGCCATTTTCATGCAGCAAAGCAGCTGTCTTTTGAATATCGCTATCGGGGGCGGAAACGGTGTTAAGACCCGCCGAGATAAACAGGCAACCATCTGGATCAACCATCCACCAGCGCCCATCTCGATTGACAACGTGAAAGAATCCAGTCGCCTTTTCCTTTTTGTCCAGCCTTCCGCCATACTTGCTGAGCTTTACCGGCACGCCCGGCTTGAAATCCGGCATTGTGTCGAGCGTGCGCGTCTCGAAGGCCTGCCACTTGTCCTTAGGACTGCTCCTGACATCAACACGATCAGAGTAGGCAAGTGTGCACAAAGCCCCACCAATCAGGATTCCAATGATTGATACAACTTTGAATGAGGTATTGCTGGATTTCATCATTCCGATTGGTTGTGGTCGCGAGATCCACCGAATCCAGGCGCGCGGTATGCGGCCATCAGTGTAAGCAGGGATAGGGTTCTCATAATTTCAAGTTTTCCGCCAGGTTTACCGTTCCTCTGGAGCGAGAACAATGGTTTCCCCTGCAGTTGTCCTCAAGGACAGGCGTTCTCCAGTTAGTATTTCATTCGTCTTTCCGTTGCGCTTAACTCGGACTTTCTTGCCCAGCCACGGATTCTGCACTGTGCAGGGTTTGCCCTTCTCGCTGACGATCTTCACGCCATACACCACACCGCTTTTCAATTCAGCCGACACGAGAAAAGCACCCACAGTGCGCAATGTCCCGAAGCGGGCATCCTTATCCTTCGGCCAGCAGGGAAAGAACCGGATCACGCCCTCGTGACTCTGTAACAACATTTCGTTGATCGCCAGAAATCCGCCGCAACTCTCAATCCCACCTCCGCCGTAGTAGAGCAATAGGTTTCGATACGAATGCTTATCGCACTCCTCGCGCAGTTTAGTAAGGATGATTTTTGGATCGTAGCCAATACGAACACATGCAGTATACCACGACGAAAAGCCGTTGTAATCCGCCCAGCGGGCCATCTCATTGATGGTATTATGGCAGATCGCCAGCAATTTCGGGTCACTATCAAGCCCAATAGCATCACACGGAAAGATATGCTGAACTCCCAATGTATTGTCGTTCCACCAATCCAGTCCCTTTTCCGTGTAGCGGAACACAGTCTTGCCATTACGCTCCTGCAAGGGATACGCACTGAGATTGTCCAGAATGTCCTGCCACTTCGCACGCCGGGACTCATCCACGCTCAGGTCCTTGCTCATGAGGATCAAATTCTTGAAAAGGTTTCTTACAACACCCAGCGAGAGAATCGGATTTGTGTTATCGCCGGATCCTTCATGGATTGCATCACGATGAATGACATAACGCCCCTCTTCCAGCTTGAGATAGCCTTCCCAAAAATCTGCCACTTCCAGTAGATAAGGATAAGCCGTTGTCTTAAGAAACGCCTTGTCCTGAGTGTATTGATACTGCCAGATGTAATTTATGGCCACATACGAGGCGTTTGAGCGCTGGCCTAAATCCAAATCCGGCCCCTCGGGCAGAAGACCCCACGGCCCGATGCATACAGGGAAATGCACCCCTTTCCACCCCCGCCGCTTGGCCATATCCCTGCCAATTGGCATCGCTTCTGAAATCGCCTGGTAAAACGGTGCCGTCAAATCCGTGTGATTGCCTGAATAGGCCATATAATACGGCGCCTGAAAATTATAATTCAAATGAAAATCACCATGCCAACTCGGAGCGTCGGTAGTAACCCAGTTTCCCCACAGACCGGGTGCGACCTTGCCCGGCCTGCTACATGAACCCAAGACATATAAAGCCGCATACCAGCGTTTCTCTATCTCCTTATCGGGAATCTCGATAAATGAGCGTGACCAAAATATTTTCCACCACGCCCTGTGCCTGGCCATCAACGCGGGTATGTCTTTAGAATTAAGCTCCCTAGCGGTCTTAGTTGCCGTCTCAAGAAATGCCGGATTATCGAGATCGCTCAGAATCGAAGACACAACCGTAACTGTCTCCCAGGGTTTCAAGGTCACACTCAGTTTCCCTGCCTCATTGAGATTCGGCACACCACCAATCATGCGGGTCACTATGGCGACTTCCCTGCTGGTACCGGCGAGATTGTCGGCCTTACGCGTAAAGGAGAGTATGGCAGCATCATTTTCAATTACCTTGTTATCGAGGATCTTGTCCGACAGGTCGGACCTAGCACCACTCTTAATGACAGACGCCGTAACCGGCTTGCTGCCGGCGCACTTCAATTCCGTCACGAGCAGATTCGAATTGGCATCGACAAACGACCTCGTCATGACGGCTACATCTCCGTTAATGAAAGCACCACGAACTTCCGACAATCCCATGTCCTGTTCCTGTCGATAGCTTGCTCCCTTCAACTCAGGGATCGTCACAGTCAGCATGCCGACGTTCATCACAGCAGCGTCATTGCGCCGCCAGAAATCGTTTTTCCCGACATAAAACCTCTGCTCCTCCGGAACACCTGACATCACAATGCCAACATCGCCGTTGCCCAGCAAAGGTCCATCCGGCATAGTGCCGGTGGGAATGCCTTCCGGTGGTTTGGTGTAAACCGCGCTGTAATTCATTACCTGTGTAGTTGCTGGCGCTAGCGCACAAGCAGGACCCGGAAACACCGTCATGAAGCCCAGAACAGTGAGGGTAGAGCGTTTCAGTTCACCCCCTACTGAATGAATGGCATTGGAAATTTTCATGAGACTAGGTTGTCGATCGGGTAACAAAACACAGTGTATCCGGTTTTCCGAATCTGCCTACCCCCACAAAGGGGGGGGGCTTGAGAGAACAGAGTGGAAGCGGAATAGCAGACTGGACAGCCTGCTAAACTTTTTCGTCCTGCACCCCCCTTCATGCGGTCCCCCGTTTGTGGGAATGGACGGACTCGTGGAATCAGGTAAATTCGGCCCATACCCAGAAGGTCCCAGCCTTGGTCATCCGCGCCATAGCCGGAACAGTACACCTCATAAAAACAACGATGATCCGCCGCTTTTTAAATGCAATTGCACTTGTGTTTTGCCTGACTATTTTTCCCGGTGTAAGCGATGTGTTGTGCGCTGGCACCGAGACGCCAACCCCTTTGGGCAATATAATGCCCTTGGGCGACTCGATCACCAGAGGCAACGACGTCCTCGGCGGCTACCGCGCCCCGCTGAACACCCTCCTAACTGAATGGTTAAATACTTTCACCTTCGTGGGCTCGCAGACCGACAACACGACTCCGACTCTCACTGCCGCTGGCCAGACGCATCACGAGGGCCACGGCGGCTACACCATCGCTGCGGGAGGCGGGCGGTCCGGCATAGACGAGAATCTGGTGACGTGGATCGGGCCCAGCGGGGCTGCCCCGGACAAGATCCTGCTGATGATCGGCACTAACGACATTAATTTGCCTTATGATGTGGCCAATGCCCCTGCTCGCCTGAGTGTTCTTATCGACCACATCTATGGCTTCCGGCCAAGTGTGAAACTCTATGTGGCGTCGATCCCTCCCATAGTCGGACGTCAGGCCGAAGTACAAGCCTACAACGCCACAATCCCGGGCATCGTGGCCAGCCATCAGGCTCTTGGCCGGAACGTGGTTTACGTTCCCATGTATGAAGCGATGAATATCGCCACGGACCTGGACTCCTTCGGCTTGCACCCCAACGCGGTCGGTTATCAGAAGATCGCACAGGTCTGGAATGAGGCGCTCAATACAACCACGACCGGGATTGTCACAACCACCACGCTGAACTCTTCGGTCAACCCGTCCGTCTATCACCAAGAGGTCGTTTTCACGGCGACTGTTCAAACCAACGGCGTCATTGCGACAAACGCAACCGGCAAGGTCGTCTTTTCCGTGGACGGCGTCGCGAAGGCCTTTGTAGACGTTACCAGCGGGATAGCCACCTATACCGACAGCACCCTCGCGACGGGTATTCACACCATCCGGGCGGTCTATGTCGGCGATGGCACTTATGCCGCCAGTTCGGCCAACTCCACCCAGACCAACAATCCGGGACCCGCCAGCAAGTTAGCGTTCGGCGTCCAACCGAGCAACACGGCGCCTGATTCATTGATCAACCCGGCTGTGACAGTGTTGGTGCAGGATGCCGACGGCAATACCGTGACCGGTGATAACATTACCGATATAACGGTCAGCGGAACAATCTTTTCAAACAGCACCCTCACCGTGAGAGCCGTCAATGGTGTGGCAACGTTCAGTAATCTCAAACCCACAACGGTAGGTAGTGGCTTAACTCTTTCCGCCAGCAGTAGTTTGCTGACAGGGGCGACCTCCAGTCCGTTCGATGTAGGTGTAATCGTGATTTCAGGGAGTTTTATCCCTCCAAAAAACACGACCACGACCGTGGGCAAATGGTATTCTTACGTAATCGGTAGCAACCAAGTTTTCTGGATTGGTAGGTGGAATTCTGCGGGTGCGATTCTGAATCAGACGGGTGGTTCCATCACGATTACCGGTCAATATGGTAATTTCGGAATTGGTGAGAATCCCAATGGCTGGGGTGTTTACAACATGTCTGGCGATGCCGCCTTCAGCGCGACTAGCCTCAACGGCGCCAGCAGTGTCTATACCTTTAGCATACAGGGGTATAATGGATCCAAAATGACCATGACCGACAATGCGGTGGCGAACATCGGCAGTCTGACGTTCGGGAGTTATGGGGGCTGGGGTCATGTTGAACTCTCGGGCAACGCCAGCCTGACCGCAGGCAAGATTGGTTACGCCGGTAATTACACCTTCGGCTCAGGCTACATCACCTTCGCAACCGGCAGCACGGCTACCCTGACGATCACCGGCAAAGGGGCGGCGGACTATCAGGCTTATGTCGCAGCGGGCAACATACGCATTGATGGTGCGACTGCCACCTTCAGCCAATTCCAAGTGTCGAGTGATGGCAAAACATTGTCGCTGGCCGCTGGCGGCGGCAATTCGTATGCGGGCTGGGCTGGCGGCCATGCCTTCGATTCTCTCAACAGCGAGGGTGTGGCCTACGGCATGGCATGGATCCTTGGTTCACCGACCCATTCGTCCCCAGACACCCTCGGGTTACTGCCCACCAGCCAGGCCAGTGGCAGCGAGTTGGTCCTGCATTTCAAACGCGTGGATGCCATGACCCCGGCGCAACTCCATCTCGAACTCAGTGACGACCTCAGTGCCGACTCGTGGACGACCTCCATACCGGTCCCTGCCACCAGTGGACTGGACGGAGGTGTAAACTTCGTGGTCACCGGCCCCGACTCTAACGGTCTGAATGACGTCGTTGCCCACATTCCGTTCGGAGGTAAGACCAAGCGCTTCGCTCGACTCGTGGCCACAGAATAAGAGGCAAATTTGCCGGCGATCCGCCCACCCTTCATCGACACGAAGTGCCAGAGGAAGTTCCAAGCCGGAATACGGATTACGCCTGAGCGCGGACACCAACCAAATGACGTAAGAGATCTATCTTGGACCCTGTGATATTGTTGTCGTTTCAGCGTAACTTCTCGTAAGCGTCGTAGTTTTGCGATTCTTCATGTCACATTTTTCCATATTTATTGGCTGCTGCAACAAGAGCTTTCATGTTCTCAGGCGGCGTGTTGCGCCCCATCGCGCAACCGGAACTCAGAAACAAGCCGCGTCCGCCAGTTGCCTCTATCACTTTCCTCGCCGCAGCATCCACATCTGTCGGCTTCCCGAGGACAAGCGGATCGCTCGGATTCACATTTCCCATCAGCACTGTTGGCGCGGGGACGACGCGACGCGCTTCTGCCATGTCCAATTTCCAGTCCACTTCCAGAATTCTTGCGTGTGTCCGCCCCATGTCGGCGATAATGCCATTTGTATTGCCGCAGATGTGAATCGAGAACGGTATTCCCGCCGCCTGCACTTCTTCAGCAAGCCGGATCTGGGGCTCCAGTGCAAATTCACGATACATTGCCGGCGAGATCAAACTCGGGCCGGCAAATGCATCGCCAATGGATGTGGCATGGGCTCCCGCCTCCTTCTGCGCCAGTGCAAACCGGGCACAGGCCTGACGGCAATAGTCAATCAACTGCTTGATCGGTTCGATATTTTCTTCATCCAATAAATCCATCATGAACTGCTGGGGCCCCCGCAAAAGACAGGCTAGGCTGAAAGGCCCCTGATCCGCGCGGCCCATGATGAACACATGATCCCCAATTCGATCTTTCAGCAACCGGGTGGCCTCCAGCCATACCGGCAACCTACCATCCTTCCATGGGTCTGGAAGTTTCAGTTTATCAACATCCCTTAGATCTTTGACGACAAGTTCAGACTCATCCACAATAGCGGGTTCGTAGTCCCGGAAAATGACTTTTGCCCCGCATGCCTCTGCCAAAGTCGCATCATCAAAATCAATCACGCATCCATCGTAGCCATACTTTGCCTGGCTGATCACCTGTGCTTCCACCATTTTTGCAGCATTGTAGGCAAACTCACCAACCCTGATTCCTGCCGTCTCCGCCGCAAACATGAATGTTTGCGGCACCACTGGAACCTGATCGGCAACCTCACCCGCAAGCACAGCCTGACAACGTTGAAGACCTGTCATTTCACTCATTTTATTCTCCTTAAATTTATAATTATTTTACCACAGAATTTGAGTCTTTTCGCCGACGCGAGAGCGTTCTTGTCCAAGAGTTCTGCTCACGACTGGTGAAGTTTCGATACTCAACATCGGAGCGATGGGTATTGTCCTTTTCGACGATGATGACCAAATCGCCTGGCATCATGACGATATTATGCCACACCCCGGCGGGGATGTTGTAAGTAACTCCCGGCTCCATCCGCTCTGCATTAAAGAGCAAGCCCTCCGCACCTTCCTCCGCCGCAACCAGGATAGATTCACCCCGGAAAAGAATGAACACTTCATCTGTGTGTGCGTGCCGTTCCACACGGTTAATTTGCGCCGCACGTTGCTCCGGCAAGAAGTTCAACTGGGCCACCTGCCACCCCTTGCGTATGATAAACGGCTCATAGCCCGGCCCGGAATGGATGTAGGTCTCGATCAGGTGTGCTGTGGTGGGTCGTCGGACACTTCTCCGTTTGACGCTCGCGTCGACATTGATTGAGACCACCGCGGGCCTCGGATTTTTCTTGGTCTTTTCGATAACAGATGAAGGTCGCATAAACTATAACAGTTGGTTTCGTGAAATTCTAATCCTCCGGGAGAGTGCGGTACCAGGTGAAATACAGTCCGCAGCAACATACCACAAAGATGACAGAACAAAGCGTCCCTTCAGAATTCCAATGTCCGAGATAATAGACCGGTGCCATGTAGAGGGAGAATGAGGCGATCAGACCGAGCACCACATTGACAATGATCCGCGGCAAAGGAATTGCGGTCGCCATGGGAATTCCAGCCAATCTCGCCTTGGCGGCAGCGTCCCTCCAAAGGCCGAATGGACGCACCCGCGCATAGAATGCCGTTGTGGTTTCATCCTCGATCGGCGGAGTGAGCCACGAAACCAACACGCACGCCAGCGTGGAGGTGGCGAGTGTTGCATATGTGTAGTGGTCTTCCGGCCAGACTTTTAAAATATTTCCATCCGGGACAAACGCCCGCACCAACATGGCTAGTGAAGGCACCAAACTGAACAAACATCCCGCAGCAAAACCCCAACCGTTCATCCTGCCCCAATACCAACGGAAGGCCAGTGGCACTACAAAACATGTCAGCACCCCCCCGAGCATCCAAGCCCAGATCACGTTGAGAGCACTGCCGCCACCTCGCGCTTGGGATTCCACCATAGCATATCCAATGATCGCTGCCAACAACGCAAGAAAACCGGTCACCAAGTAGCTCACCCTGACCAGTTTCCGATCCGAATCCGACACATGCGGTGCGATCAATGGCTGATAAATGTCACGAACGATGATCGACGCACAGGCGTTGATCTCCGAACAGAAACTTGTCATGAAAGAGGCGGAAAGCCCGGCGACTACCAATCCTAACAAACCCGGAGAAAGCAGGCCCGACAGGAGGAATTTCGGCATCACACATTCCGGGTCGTGTGCGATTTCCGCAGAATATACCGAGTATCCGAGAAAACACAAACCCGCAGTCATGATCCACCGTGGGAAGCCGAGAAACTGCCACAACGCCGCTAGCTTTGCGGCTTCCTTCACATTCGTAGTGGCGAGAAAGCGCTGTTCTCCATATCTTCCGCCAGCCCCACCGACACAGCCTATCATGCCGACGATGGAAAATGCGAGAGTCGCTCCGATGAAGTCCTGCCAACCTTTGTACCCCTCCGAAGCGACAAACATTCCGATTCGAGGCATGGCCTCAGGCATGAGAGATTTCCAGTAATCTGGATTCACCGCAGACGCACCGGCACCGTGTGTCACCGCCGCATGGATCTGGTCTGCGGAATATTGTTTGTAACAGACAAACCCGACGATGAACGCCACCGCGAATAACACGACTGTTTGCAGAAACTCGCTCAGGATCACTCCTTTGAAGCCTCCGAACAACACATACACACTGGTGACGGCCACGATTCCCAGAGCCAAACCATGCGCGTTATTGCTAGTAAGGCCGAACACCACCGCGAACTTGTGGACAATTATGTAGGACATGCACAAAGAGGCCACGGAAAACAAAGTGATCATCAAGGCGAAACTCGTGCGCGCCCACTTCGCCCCTGTACCAACTCCAAAGCGAATCCGATTGAGTTCTGCCGAAGTGATGCCACCACAACGGCGGATCCAAATGCCCGAATACGCCATAAGGAATACCGCATTGGGCATCCACCATACCAACGTGACCCAGAACGATTTCATGCCCAGCACCATCAGTATAGCAAGATTCCATACCGTGCCGTTGATGGAAAAATTCGTGGAGGCCCCGGATGCGGCGAGCATCCACCACTTATTCTCAGCTCCAAGAAAATACGATTTTGAGCTCTCCGCGCTTTTGCGTGAGAATACAAAACCCGCTCCCACGACAACGAGGAAGAAAACGGTCACAATCAGCCAGTCGATAAAATTCATGTCAGGATGAGATCAAATTTGATGATAGAAGACCGCCCTCTCCTGATTGCCTGCCATTGCGTGTAATCGGCCATAGCAGTGTAGGTTGTCGAAATTTACGCGCAAGAGCCTTTAGCACCAGAGCATCCGCTGGACCGCCGAAGGTATGGAGCCCGTAACACAGCCGGATGCGACCGCCCTGCACTCGGGGAAAATTGGTATCCCAGTAGTTATTGACCGGCCATGCTAGCAACAACGGGTTTCGTGGACGAGGAAGTGTGTCAAGCGGATGCCCGAAGTGAAAGTCTCCGAACTGGATCATCGGCGCGTCAGGCGTAAACAATGCCACACCGCCGCGCATGTCCCACATGGCGGCAAAAGCCTCGGAAGTGACCCAGTTGCGGCAGGCACCAGGCAACTGGTCATCATCGATGCGCACTGCGACACCTGCTGTATCAAACATCGCCTGCCATCCCGCATCCATTTTCAGCGGGATGGCGAAATACACCGCTTGTGGCGAAGAGTCCGGAATCAACTCCATTTCCACCTCGATCCGAATCACCGGATCATCTGCAGAAAACGCGATCTTCTGGGAAAGAAACAACATGCCAGATGCCTCCAACTCACGAACCAGTGTGATACGATTGTTACCTACCACGATATCGCAGCGTTTGACGCGGGTAGCACGTTCTCGCACCGGCACCCAATTCTGCCAGCACATGTCATCCACCTTCTCTTTGTTTAGATCACGCTGGTAGAAAGCGTAACGCCGATCCTCATTCAAGGCATCGGCTCGCTCACGAACGAAGCTGAATAGATCCAACCCATCGCGCTGTGCCAGCACTTCACGGTCCTGCGTGTGATCAGTCAGACTGAGAATCCGCCCGGAATCCGGATCATAGCATAGGCGGTGAAACGGCGAGGTGATGTAACCCGTGCGGCGCTTATGGTTCGAGGCCGGTGCAAAGTTGAGTTCGCGGCGGGCTGACGCGTCTACATCGATCTGATGAAAAACCGTGGGGGGTGTAACTGGTGGCAGATCGGCAAGAGGTATGGATTTCCACGAAAGTGGTGGCAGGTGAATCTGTCCAAACGCGCGAGCATTCAATCCCGGAAACCGCTCACCCCACGAGCGTCCATCGTAAAACATTCGACTCGCCCGGTAAGTGCGACCATCCGCCGCATCAAACCAGTTGGACGGAAGTTCAACACTCATTGTTACCGCTTCCAGTCCGGGGTTAACGAATAGGACACCATCGATACCCTTATCGAACGTTGGATTTTTCGCCAACCGCTCCAACCCGTCCATCAAGGAGAACGCAGCAAGTTCATGACCTTCGTGGGCGAGAGCCTGTTTCAGTATTTCGGTGGTCTGTGACTGCGGGTGCGCGTGATCTGAATCGTAGTATCCGCAGGTATGCTCGTCATACAGGTCCAGCTTGTACATCGCCGCATCCATGGAAACAGCATGCCCTTTTAACATGTATGCGACATCGATCAGTGATTTCGCCTGCCGGTTGCGTGCGGTGGCGATCGGACTAGCGGCACAGCCAAAGTTCCAATAGTCTGTCCAGTCTCCGCGCATGACCGGCAATGATTCAGCCGGCACTCGCATGGATCGCTCGCGCAGATCATCAAAGGTAGCATAGCGGATCCGCGGGCCGCAGTCTGCTTCATTCCAACGACGGATCAAATCCGGCATGAAGGGATTTGGCGGAGCATTATCCCACATCACCGGGGAGCAGGTTGAGGTGAGATAAACAAAATCCAAGGGATACCCTATCTCCTTCAGGCGTTTTTGATAGATATCCCATCCCTCTTTCATACTATCTACGGAATCATCCCACGCATGTAGCAATTGGTCGAACATCGTGTAATGGTTGCCATTGAAAACGCGTAGAAAACGACCCGATGGAGCTTCCCACCTGAACATTCCGGGTCTCGGTTTCACCGCGCGGCCCAAATGAATATTGATGGCCATGATAAAAAAATCCACGCCCGCATCAAGCAGCACATCCGCAAGCGACCACGGAACCCCCGTTACATCGTGCTGACACGCCACCTGAATCTCAGTTTTTAATAAACATTCCAATTCGACTTTTCCGGCGAGCATACGCTCAAGTCCTGCACGATCTGCCAGTGGGGTGGTATGCCATCGCAATGCGGACACACCGATGCTACCTTGACTATGTAGTTTAACGAACCGCGACACATCCGTCTCAGAAGCCTTAGCCAGCCAGCGGCGCAGCGGTTCGCTCGCCTCACATGTCCACTTAGGCCGTGAGCCGTTGGGAAGTTCGGATGTATCCTCAAGCCAGTCGAGCACTTGGGAAATATACTCGGATTGCAACTCCCAGAAAATCGGCTGCGAATGGGTATAGCCGACGTCCATGTGGCTGTGATGGACGACAAGTATTTCGCGGATATGGGAATCTCTGGATGACGACATGATCACAATTACAGGCTGGTTTAGTTATTTGGGTTAGAAGAGAAAAACAAGAAAATCACCCCTGACCGATACAATAGAGTTCGAAACCGATTGCGCGCATTTCGGCAACCGGCAGGATGTTTCTGCCGTCAAATGCGAATGCTGGTTTTAACATGCCTTCATAAATGGCGGTAAAATCAAGCGTGCCAAATTCATCCCACTCGGTCAGCACAACCATGGCATGCGCCTTTTCCAAAGCACTAAGGGCATCTGTGGCGATATGCAGGTGGGTTTCCAAAATATGCGCTGGCACACCAACATAAGTAAGATCCGCAAGAATGGTTGCTTGTGGTACCTTGGGATCGTAAAGGTTGACATGGGCGTTTTCCATCAACAAATCGCGCACCACATAAATCGCCCCCGACTCGCGCGTATCGTTGGTATCCTTTTTGAAAGCAAAGCCGAGCACACCTATTTTTTTACCCGACACCGTATTGAAAAGAGTATGAACAATATTCTGGGAAAAGCGTGATTTCTGCCAGTCATTCATCCGGATCACCTCGTTCCAGTATCTTGCTACATCAGGAAGACCGAAGTGCTCGCAGAGATAAACAAGGTTCAAGATGTCCTTCTGAAAACAGCCTCCTCCGCAAAATCTGTGGGTGAAATCGGGATCTAATCGCCGCGAAGCGGCGTGATCCTCTTGAAAGTTGTCCACAACAGTCCGATTCGAGAATGGGGCTGTAACTCTTCGGAGAAGCGGACT
>Ga0247844_1001146_pt1 | contig 51388 bp, 44 predicted proteins | sample LaCtaG_FD_192421 | JGI IMG/M metagenome (GOLD analysis project Ga0247844, IMG submission 192421) | Freshwater microbial communities from meromictic Lake La Cruz, Castile-La Mancha, Spain - LaCruzMarch201714.5m_1 | ecosystem: Environmental > Aquatic > Freshwater > Lake | place: Spain: Castile-La... | reverse complement strand
CGGGAACCCCCTCTATGATGATCATCTTCGCCGCCTCGTTTCGAAACTCAGCGCTGTAGCGCTTCCTCTTCATTTTTGGATCCTCTCGTTTTGAGAATCCCATGTCCATTTTTCTCAGGGCACATCAACGTCCGCGATGACGGATCACCACTTGCTTCTGGCGTGGCTCCTGCCCGCGAAGCGGAAGCAGGAGACATGCCAGAAGTGCCGAAGGCATGGTGATTCGGTCGATCGCTCCGTTAGACATTATTTGGTTTCCGTTTCGGCCCCATAAAACCAACAATCAAGGCGACAGCAAAGAGCACAACAGGAAAGAATGGATGCCATGGCTCAGTTTGTTCGAGAATGGGGATGCCATGCAATCCGGAGTGATAGCCACTCTTGCTATGAACTCGGCTGTAGCCCAGAAGTAATATGATGGTCCCGACTGAAAAAATGGCGCACGAAATCCAATCAGCGAGAGAAAATGTGCGAATCAAATATGGAATAGCCAATATGAGTGCAAGAATCAGAATAATTCCGACGGAAAGCAAAAATGTTGAGCAGTCAATCATGCGCTATACAGTTATCTCGGAGGTCTCGAACAGCGATTATTCTTTGTCTAACGTCCGCGATCACCGATGGCTGCCCGTGGCGCGACCGATGCCAAGCGAGCGCAGCGAGTCCGCATCGGGCGTGCCACGGGTAGCCATTCGGTGCATCGCTTTGTTCGATATCTTTTGTTGATTAGTATAGCCAGCCCAATCAAAAGCAAAGCAACAACTGACGGTTCGGGTATCACCTGTCCTTGGGTAAAGGCAAGGGACTGAGCGGCAAAAGACTCACCGTTGAAAATGAAATTACCGTTGCTGTAAACATCAAGGTATGCGGCTAGAAGAACGCTATCCCCAGAAATTGCTTCCATAAACACCGTATAAGTCGTCTGTGGAATAAGCGAAACTGCCTCAGCAAGGTTCCACTCGATGGCGGGCATATAATAATAAAACAATGTAGGAAACTGTATCTCAGTAGTTGATTCAATTTGAAACATGCCGCTCTGAGCAAGCGCTGGGCTAGACGCATCTGTTCCAGAATGAAGAGACAGGGTTACTGAGATAGTCCTCGGCTCAAAGATGGGAAACCATGAATTAAATCGCCAGTAATTCATAGTTGAGAATGTCGGAACAAAAGATTGACCAGCGACCGTGCCCACTGACAGAGGTTGGGAAATCGCCACGGTGCCCGGCAAAGCCTGTTGATCAACCAAGAGCTGCCCATGTAAAAGTGGAGCAACCAAAAGGGAGACGATTGCGTAAATGCGTTTCATTCTGTTATCGAACGTCCGCGATCACCGGCACCGGACCGCTGGCACGACGAGTGCCGGGAGCGTAGCGACCAAGCACTCGGCGTGCCAGCGGGTAGGTGTTCGGTGCATCGCATTGTTCGACTTATTTTGGCTTCAAGGTTCCTGCCCACACTTTGACATCCTTGATCTTAAAGTCCTTTTTTCCACGGTCAGCAGGTCCAGTAAAGGACAGGAAAAGCACATCCATCTCATTTGAGTCTTTGCTGACGGCAAAAGTATTATACCAGTAACCGATCTCTTCACTCTGATTCTCTTCGTCAGATGCGCGGATAACATCAGGGACAGTCATAAGGACATCCTCGAACGTCTTCCAAGACCGAATCCAATCGAGATCGAGTGTATCAAAAATCGCTACGTCTCCGACGCTATACTGTCCGTGATCGAGCGATGCTCCATGGAAGATAGCTGGCTTGTGTGGGCGAGGACAATCTGGATCAGAATGTCCGGATGCATCTCGGATAAAGTGGGTGAACGTCACCTCTTTTGTTTGCGTTGCCTCGTCGGGAATAACCAAGGATAGATTGCCGCCCCAAGTGGGAGAAAGCCGATGAGGAATATTTTCAATTGCTTCTCGGACATCCACAGATCCAGGGGCGAAGCTGTCCTGAGCCTGCAAACAGGTAATGAGCCCTAGAGCGGCAAGAGGTGTGGCAAAGCGCATCATTTGTTTGTCGAACGTATTGTAGAGTTACGTGTTGATTTATTGGGGTAGGGTTGTGTAATTCTATTTCGATGGACAAGCAGCTTGGATGGAAGGATTCGGCGGAGTGGGATGCACGTTGGGTGAGGTTTCGGATGGCATTGACGGAGCATGGGGTTGAGCCCGGGTATCACGATTTTTACCGTCATTGGGTGAGGGATTTTGTGAAAACATTGAAGCCGCGATTTTTTCGTCAAGCAACGGTCGCTGATCTTAAGCAGTTTTTGCAGGGTCTGGGATCAGGTGGCAAGGAGATTTGGCAATTGCGGCAGGCAGAGGAGTCATTGCGGATATTTTATCAGGATGTGGAGCCGGCCGGCTGGGCAAAAAATTGGCCACTGGGCTTAATGCCATCGGAATTGAAGGAGGTTTTAGAAGACGAAAGCCCGGCTGACGTAGGCCGAGGTCCGCTCGATGGAGCTGAGCGGCGCGGTGGCTCAAGGGTTGCTACTGCCGGTGATGCGGGCGGGGACGGTGCTGTTCGTGCCTTGGGTGATGGAGTTTCGGTTGGCGAGGAAGATACCGGTGAGCTCCCTGCGAGGTATGAGGAATTTGTTGGGCTGGTTCGGGAAGCGCTGAGGGCCGAGCGGTATTCGTATCGAACGGAACAGTCGTATTTGGACTGGGTGCGGAGGTTTTTGATTTTTTCGAAACCACTGACTAGGGACGATATTCGTTGGTGGCAGGTGAAGGAGTATTTGAAGTATTTGACCGTGCAGCGGCGGGTGGCGGCGTCGACTCAGAACCAGGCGTTGAGTGCGATGCAGTTTGTATTTCGGATGGTGCTTAAGCGGGATGGCGGTGCGATGGACAAGACTCGCCGAGCTCCGAAAAGCGAGCGCTTGCCGACGGTGCTGTCGCGGGATGAGGTGACACGGCTCATATCGCAGATGGAGGGAACTGGAAAACTGATGGTCGAGCTGATGTATGGATCGGGGTTGCGAGTGATGGAGTGCGTCCGGCTGCGGGTGAAGGATATTGATTTTGGGAATAATTATATCGTGGTGCGATCTGGAAAGGGTGACAAGGACCGCTACGTGCCGCTGCCGAGACGGTTGCTCTCGGCACTGGAGGAAAAGGTCGCTGCGTCTCGAATGCGGTGGGAAAAAGATCGTGCGTTGGGTGCCGAGGGTGTGTTTTTGCCGGACGCAGTGGATGTAAAATACATCAATGCGGCCACGGAGTGGGGCTGGTTTTGGCTGTTTCCCTCAGATGCGCTGTCCGAGGATCCATGGACAGGCAAGGTGCGGCGGCATCACGTGGGGGCGAATGGTGTGCAGCAGTTGGTGAAGCGGGCGGCAGTCCGTGCCCAAATCACGAAGCCGGTGAGCCCGCACACGATGAGGCATTCATTTGCGACGCATTTGCTGGAGGGCGGGGCGGATATTCGAACAGTGCAGGAGTTGTTAGGGCATGCGGACGTGAGCACTACGATGATTTATACCCACGTCTTAAATCGGCCGGGTGTTGCGCTGCGAAGTCCGCTGGATTGAGCCCATAAACGATTTTTGACAGAATCTACAGAATTAAGCGCTTTACGGGGAAGGGAGTTGCGCCAAGAGCGCAGGAAAATTTCTGGACAGGCTGGATTACGCGTAAACCATTTTGTTCATTATGTTAATTCATTCTCTGCGCTCTCCCCCTCGGGGCTGCTTGACAGCAGTCGTTCTCTGCTCCGCTCCGATTCTGTCTAAACCTCGTCAATCGGTGGATCCGGGATTAAGATCTCTCTTGTGCTGAAAAATCCTTCGGCGGAAAAGAAGATGCTGCCGCACTTGGTCGGCGGTCACGGGCTCCGACCCTAAAGCACCCGTGGGGTGTGATGCGCGTGTGACAAATTTGCGCTCTCAAGACGATAATTTAATATCAGTCGGAACATGTATTGTGGAGGAAAATCGGGACAAAACTGTGTGACGTTTTCGTGTCAGTATCGGATTCGATTCGCTTGCGTTCGTGGCATCATTGTGGCTTCTGATTTTTCGAGTCGTCTGCCATTTCTGCCAAGGCGGCGAGCGCCCCCGTGAAGGCGGCGTTGTAGTCGAGTGCTACTTCGTTTGTGATGTAGTTTGAGCGATCATCGACGTAGGAGAAGTCATTCGGTGCGGAGGGTCCGCCGACAAGCGCCCCGAAAAGGATATGTCGGTTGTTGACCGGGTCGTTGATATCTCCGGTGGTTGATCCGTGGGCGCCGCGGTGGTGGGGGTTGATTGGCGGGTTATTTCCGTAGCCGACGACGTAGCTGCGATGGAGTGGGTTGTCACCGAGGATGTAGTCGATTTGCTGTTTGGCGAATGCCTGGTCGCGCGCGGCGTGAGCCACGCCGGGGATGCGTGATGCGATGAGTGCGAGCATTGCGGTGTTTGCGGCGTAGCGGAGCGAGCCCCATTGGTCGAGCCATGCGAGACCGCCCTTCGTGGTCGGAATGCGCTGGCCGTCGTGACCTACGGTCCAGAAATTGAGCCATCGCCGGATGTCGTCGCGATAACGCTTTTTTGAAGTGAGCTGCGCGAGGAGAACGGCTGTGCCGTATTTCTTATCATCCCAGGAATGGGTCCATCTCCAATCGCCGGCTGATAGCTCGGCAGCGTAGATTTTTTCCGCTTTTGAAAGGTATGAGTCGTTTTTGGTTGCGCGGTAGAGCCATGCGGCGGCCCAAGCGAGTTCGTCCTGATATCCGGTGAATGAGTGGTAGTAGGCGCGGGCGTCGGTGATGGCTTCGGTGTAGATGCCGCGATGTCGATCTGCGAAGTCAAATAGCTCTCGTGCATGGCGGAGGCAGAGCGCGGAGTAGTCGGGATCGCTTTCTTGAAACAGGATGGACGCTGCGGCGAGTGCAGCGGCGGCTTCTCCAGCGAGTTCGGAGCCGGGGTGTTGGGCGTCGATGCGGAATGCGGGGCGCTCCATTTGCATCGCCTCGGGCGGCCCCCAGAATGCGTGGTCAAGGTCCCCTCGCCCGACCTGGCCGTAAAACACGTTGGGTTCAGGATGCGCCTTGATGAGCCAATCGGTGCCCCATCGCACGGTATTCAGCAGTGTTTGCCATTCCCCGGATTTTTCGTATCCGGGACGAAACTCGAGTCCGCTCCACGCGAGGAGTGTCATCGCGCTGGCCATCGGGAGGGCAAACTTCATCCCATCTCCGGCGTCAAAGTAGCCCCCTGAGAGGTCGATCCCGACGTCTTGGCCATCAGCGAGTGCGGCATCACCTCGCCACTCGACGCGGTTGTTTTCGGGCAGCCGGCCCGAGCGCTGCGCCTCATAGAATACGAGTGAAAGTGCAAGTGCTTGGGAGTAGTTGAGCGCCGGTGGCTGGGTGGCGGGAGTTGGCAGGGATGGTGGGATCATTGCTGTCGGGGAAGGTTGGTCGGGCGGCGTGGGTTGGGCTGTCGCTGGCGCTTCGTTGAGGGTGATGTTTTGCGGACGTCCGACAACTGCGCCAGGGGCGCCGATAAACCCGAATCGCACTTCGCCTCCGGGAGGAATATCTTGGTTCCATGGTTGGGTGGCAGCGTCGATGACGAATCGATCGCCGGAGATGGAGACGATGTGTGCGTTCCAGAGACCGGTGATTCTTCGCGGCATGTCGAATGCGAGGTTCCAGTTTCGGAGTGGTTCGGTGCTGGTGTTGCGAATGATGAACTCCCCTTGAAATCCAGAGCCCCAGTCGGTAACAACGCGGAAATCGACTTCGGCGCTGGCGGATCGGGCGCTAACATCGGTGCCGCCGCCGTAGACCGGGCGTTGGATGACGCCGGATTGGTCGTTTGCCGGCGGTTGCTCAGTGACGGGCGCGTCACCAGCGATGACGGGTTCGAAGACAATGCCCTGTGGGCTATGGCCGCCAGGAGCCGCTTGAAAGCCGAGTGTCGCCTGTCCTCCGCCCGCGCGGATCATGCGGGACCACTCCTCCGGGCCGAGAACATAGTCGTCGCCCTCGCGTTTAAGGATTTTAGCGCCCCACAGTCCTTGGATGTCGGATGGGAGTTTGAACCGGATCGTCCAGTTTTTGACTTCTGCAGGTCCGGTGTTGGACAATTTGATCTCGCCGACCATGCCTTGGCCCCAGTCGCTTTGAGTTTTGTATTCGACGGTGACAGGTGACCCGATGACGGAAAATGCGGTGAACCCGGCTAACATCGCAAGGATGAAAAGTGGTCGCCTGCAATGAACGACGAATGATCCACGGGTTTGCATGGGGGATCAACTTTTCGGCGTTTGTTTTTGGGAGGCGACTCGGGCGGCCTTCTCAAGCACCTTCCGAAGCAGATCGGCCCGAATCGGTTTGCTGAGGTGGCCGTCCATCCCTTGTTGTCGGGATTTTTCCTCGTCCGACTTGAGCGCATGCGCGGTGAGTGCGACGATACTAGGCGGGCACGGGCACATTTCACGTATTCGTTGCGCTGCTTCGTAGCCATCCATGCCGGGCATCTGGATATCCATGAGGATGAGGTCGTAGGCATTTCCCAGTGCCATAGCGACCGCGCGAGAGCCGTCCTCGGCTTCGTCCGGGTTGTAGCCGAACTTTTGAAGTAGGAGTCGCGCGAGCTTACGATTCACGAGGTTATCCTCGGCGACGAGGATTCGGAGCGGCCTTGATTTCGCGAAGTCTGTCGTGATGTCGAGCTGGATGAGCATCGTTTTGCGGGGGTCATAGTCATCCTTCACAAGTTGACACGGTAAAGTGACAGAGAAGGTTGTGCCCGCGCCTACTTCGCTTTCCACCCGCACCGAGCCGCCCATGAGCTCTGCGAGCCGCTTCACGATCGAGAGTCCGAGGCCGGTGCCGCCAAATCGACGTGCAGTCGATGCGTCGAGCTGGTTGAATGGCTCAAACAGACGTGCTTGGTCGGAAGGCGAAATCCCGATTCCCGAGTCGCGGACGTAGAAGCAAATGTCGCTATAGCCAGCTTGCCGAGACTCGTTGGCCCGCAGATCAAACTCGACGTATCCACGGGAAGTGAATTTGAGGGCGTTCCCCATGAGGTTGAGGATGATTTGTCGCACTCGGATCGGATCGCAGAGGACGAGAGCGGGCACGGACGAGTGGATTTGCAGACGCAGCTCGACTCCCTTTTTCTCGGCGAGGGGGTGGAAAAATGCGAGAAGAGATTGCCCGATTTGCCGAACATCGGTGGGCTTCAAATCGACGTCGAGCTTGCCGGCTTCGATTTTCGAATAATCTAGGATGTCGTTGAGGATGGCGAGGAGTGCGCCCCCGCTGTCGCGGATCGTTTGGAGGAATTCGCGCTGTTGGTCGTTGAGTTTGCTTTCAGCGAGCAGGTCGGCGAAACCGAGAACTCCGTTCAGGGGGGTGCGGATTTCGTGACTCATCATTGCCAGAAAATCACCTTTTGCTCGATTGGCAGACTCAGCGACTTCTTTTGAAATTGCCATTTGTCGTTCTGCGACCTTCACCAAGGTAATGTCCGCGACGGTGCCGATGGCTCGGGTCGGCTCGCCAGACTCGCTGATCTGGGCTTTTCCATTAACCGCCAGCCACGCTTCGCCTTCGGAACTCAAGCGAACCTCAGCGCGGAAGATTTCGGCGCCGCCGCTCAGATGGTCTTCCATTGCATTGCGAATCACCGCGATATCTTCGGATCGCACAAACGGCACTAGGTCGGACAGATGTTCACACGGGCAGTCGATTGGAATCCGAATCAACTCACGGAGACGCTGGGAGAGGAAGATTTTGCCGGTCTCGGCATTCCAGTCCCACACTCCGGCGTCGGAAGCTGCGATTGCGAGTTGCCAGCGGCTCTCGGTTTCACGCAATTCAGCAGAGGTTTTTTCCCCGTCCGTGATGTCATCTATGACTCCGACTAAAGCGAGCGGTTGGCCATCCCGATCGTCGACGCGGGCTTTGTAGGTTCGAATTACAAGAGTTTCGGATCCCAGCTTGATCGAAAGCGGAACCAGTTCGATTTTTCCACCTTGGGTAGCCTGAAGGTCCTGCTCGTTGAAGACACTGGCCAATACAGGATCAAAAATCTCGATGCTTCTGTTGCCAAGAACCTTGGATGCAGGCAGGTCGAACATCCTCTCCATAGCACGGTTCCAAATCAGGTAACGTCCGAACGTCTCGGGCCGCAGGCTTTTTACCACGATACCAATAGGTGCGTTTTTGAGAATGCCTTGAAGCAGCGTGCGCTCGGATCGTAGCGCGAGCTGAGTCTTTCGTTGTTCGGTGATGTCCTCCGAGACGACGAGGATGGCTAACGGGCGCTTTTCCTCATCATAGATCGGCGTCTTGATGGTACGGAGCCATCTCGTGCCGCCGGATCGGGACTGAATTGGCTCCTCCTCAATTAGGATAGGCGAGCCAGCCTCGATTGCCTCGACGTCACGGCTTTCGAACAACTCGCGCTGCTCGGCAGGAAAAAAGTCATCCACGCGTTTGCCGATTGCCTCGCTTGCAGAGATCCCGGTGAGTTCAGAGGCAAACTGGTTCCAGATTAATATGTTTCCGACTACACCCGGTTTGACGCTCTTGAGCGCGATGAATACCGGGAAAACGTCGAAGATTTTTTGAAAAAACGCACTCTCCTCAACGAGCCGCCGGAGGTCCTGGTCGGCTAACAAGCGTAGCAGACTTTGGGAAGAAGAGGGCGAGGATTGCATTGGAGGATGACCGCTAGTTCCGAGGTGCCATGTTGTCAGGACTGAATGAAATCAAAATAATCTATGATGTCGAGGCATCGCTTTCCGACGGCTCGCACCAGCGACAAGCATTCGGTGCCGGAATACCGATTTGATCGAGCACTCGCCAGACAACAGTATCTACGAGTTCGTTGATCGAGTTTGGTCGGCTGTAAAACGAAGGCATGGCAGGCAGGACGCGCGCGCCAGCTTCCATGACCGTGACCACGTTGCGGGCGTGAATAAGATTCCATGGTGTTTCTCGAGGGACTAGAATCAAAGGCCTCCTTTCCTTTAGAAAAACATCAGCGGTCCGAAGAATCAGCGTCTCGCTGGTGCCCGCAGCGATGCGTCCGACAGTGCCCATCGAGCAGGGCATGATGACCATCGCGTCGAATCGAGTCGAACCGCTCGCAAACGGAGCGTTCATCGTCTTATCCGAATACTCGATGACGCCAACCGGCAGTGACAGACTACCGATTTCCTCATGAACGACTTGCTTGGCGTAGCCGCTGAGAACGAGATGAATTTCTACTTCGGCAGCGGACAGGTATTTGAGCAAGCGATCGAGGTAGATCGCCCCACTGGCACCCGTTGCAGCAAGCACAAGCCGTTTCATTATAGAAGATCCCTTTGCTTTAAGCATGCCCGCAACGCCTGTGTGCGTGCAAGCATATCGCGATAAATCGACGCATGCTCCCGAGTGGGAACCACCCTCGTCGAGTCGTCAACGACCACAAACCGTGATGCAAAGTCATGAAAGGATGTATTCACAGGCTGAGACTGGGAATTGCCCACCCATGCGGCTTGGATCGCGGCCCCGAGTGCCGCACCTTCACCGGTTTTAAGGCAAACCACCGGCACCTCAAAAACATCTGCGGCAATCTGACGCCATGCAGCACTGTGGCTTCCACCACCGGTGAGCCAAATCTCAGTTGGGGCGATTCCGAGTTCCTTCAGGCGGGTCATTCCGTAGCCGAGCCCCATTGTGACCGCCTCCATGCAGGCCCTTGCGATGTGCGCAGGGGTCATGTTTGTCACATTGAGCCCATGTAAGACACCAGTTCCATGAGGCAGATTGGGAGTGCGCTCGCCCACCAAGTAGGGCAGCATCAAAAGACCATCGGCACCAGGAGCGATAGAGCCAACCGCCGAATCGTAATCCCCGTGGCTCCATCCGAACATCGCCCTCGCCAACTCCGTGACGAGCGTCACATTCATGGTGCACACAAGCGGCAACCATCGATCTGTGCTGTCACAAAACCCGGCCACTTCGCCGGCGGGATCGATCGCTGCGTGATCCGAGCAGGCGAATAAGGTGCCTGAAGTGCCGAGACTCGCGGTCACACAACCCGGGGCTGTATTCCCAGTGCCGATCGCACCCATCATGTTGTCGCCACCTCCGGCGCTGACTGTAACGCCTGCCTCGAGTCCCCATGCGCTCGATAGCTCCCGCCTGAGGATGCCGGCCGACGCTAACGACGACTGGAGTGAGGGAAGCATCCGGCGGAGGTCAGGGGCGATGAAGTCGAGCATCGGTTGCGACCATTCGCGCTCACGCACATCCATCAGCGCGGTGCCTGAGGCGTCGCCATACTCCATCGTTTTCGAGCCGGTGAGCCAGAAGTTCAGGTAGTCGTGTGGGAGCAAGACCGATCGCACCCGGTCCCAGTTTGACGGCTCGTTCTCCCGAAGCCATAGGATCTTCGGCGCCGTGTAGCCCGGCAGCATCGCATTGCCGACCAATTCGATCACGGTGGCCGCGCCTCCAAAATGCTTAGTAATCCTATCGCATTGATCCACTGTGGATGTGTCGCACCAGAGCTTTGCAGGACGCACGACGCGGCTGTCGCCATCCAAAACGACCAATCCATGTTGCTGGCCGCTCACGCCGATGCCTCGAACATCGATGCGTCGCGATCCGAGTTGGTCCAAAACCGAGAGCACCGTCTGTTCCGCTGCGTGCGTCCAGTCCGATGGGTGCTGCTCCATGTGACCGGGCGGCAAACCGGCTATGAGCGAATACTCCTGCGAAGCGGACGCCAAGACTCGCCCGGATTCGTAGTCCAATGCGATCGTCTTGGTGCTCTGCGTGCCACAATCAATACCGAGAATAATCATGAGTTTAGGATTGAGATCCCTCAACCATTACCGAATAGAAAAAAAACGACGAGGACGAATTGTTCAAATCGTCCCCGAATCCCCGCTCGCTCGCTAGAGTGTTCGGACTTGAGAAGATTCAGGATTGATAATTCAAACTGCGCGCATAGCTTCGCGACACGCCACTTATGAAACTTCCGATCCGCACATTACTTCTCTTAACGATCTACGTGATAACCCTCGCATTGTTCCAGCACTCTGCCCGGGCCGCCGAGAGCTTCATTATTGTTGATGCTCAGACCGGCTATATTTTGGGGTCGAAAGATCAAGACGACCGACGGCAAATCGCCAGCCTGACAAAGGTTGCGACGGCGATGGTCGTACTCGACTGGGCACGTCTGACAACGGCCGACCTCAATGAATTGGTGTCCGTGCCAGCCGAAGCAGCCGCCGTCGGAGGGGTGAACCAGACCGGCCTCATGGCGGGCGACATGATCTCGATGCGTGACCTGCTCTACGCCTCGCTCATGGCATCGGATAACATTTCCGCAGAGACCCTTTCGTTTCACGTAGGACGTCGGCTACCGAATCCGAAAGGCCTTGCACCATCCCTGAACTTCGTTTCGCACATGAACGGACTCGCATACGAGCTGAAGATGAAACGCACAAAATTCACAAACGCGAGCGGCCTCGATCACATGGAGAAAGAGCTACCACACTCAACTGCTGCGGACATGGCCCGATTGACTCGCTATGCGTACTCGCAATCGGCATTTGCGTTTTATGTCGCTCAGCAAAAGCGTGAGATCCAAGTGTTTCGTAGCGGCGAGAACTTGGCCATCTGGCTTACGAATACCAACTCGCTGCTCGGCCAAGACGACATCGACGGTGTGAAAACCGGGCGCACTTCGAAAGCCGGAGACTGCATCATCCTGTCTGCCGACAAATCACCCGAAACTAAGCAGGAAGGGACACAGGTCTTAATCACGCCCCGCCGCGTTATCGTGGTACTGCTCGCATCCCCGGATCGTGCCGCCGAGGGGCTCAATACGATTCGTCAGGGCTGGAGGCTCTACGACGCTTGGGCTGCAGGTGGACGGGAAATGCAAAAATCCCGACTACTCTGAGCGAGTTCTCGACGGATCCGCCTGACCGCCTTTAGAATCGAGGCATTATGTCAAAAAAGCGTATCGGGATACTCACGAGCGGTGGTGACTGCCCTGGATTAAACGCAGTGATCCGGGCAGTGGTCAGATCCGCTGAGAAGCTCGATTGGGAAGTCGTCGGGTTTCTGGACGGCTTCGAAGGTCTATTGCCGCCTAGCGATCATTTGATTCTGAATCGCCATGACACGGCTGGAATCATGCATTTAGGGGGCACGATTCTCGGCACGACGAATCGCGGCCATTTCATGGCGCGGGCCCAACCGGGCGGAGGGATCGCATCGGATATCATTTCCAAAGCTAAGAAAACGCTCACCGATCTGCGCATCGACGGCCTTATTGTCGTGGGCGGGGATGGCTCACTGAGCATCGCATTGACGCTGTTCGAGGAAGGCATCCCGGTGATTGGGGTTCCAAAAACCATCGACAATGACCTGGAAGCAACGGCCATGACGTTTGGATTCGACTCGGCGGTGTCGTGCGTGGCGGACGCTCTGGATCGCCTTCACACGACAGCAACCAGCCATAAACGAGTCATGGTGCTCGAGGTCATGGGGCGTCACGCGGGCTGGATCGCACTTTACGGCGGCATGGCAGGCGGTGCCGACATCATTTTGCTTCCCGAGATGCCATTCCGGTGCGACCGGATTGCAGCGGAGGTGATGCGCAGAGATCGCAACGGATCGAAGAGCACGATGGTCGTAGTGGCTGAGGGCGCATATCCTGTGGATGGGCGACCATTCCGTCAGTCCGGAGCGCATGGCGAAACACGCCTTGGCGGCATCGGCGAATATGTCTCGCATGAAATCGCAAAAAGAACCGGAAAAGACTCCCGGGTCTGCGTGCTCGGTCATTTGCAACGCGGCGGTGCACCGACCGCGATGGACCGGATCCTCGGCACACGTTTCGGCGTGAAAGCCGTTCAGCTCATTGCCGAAGGAAAGTTCGGGACGATGGTAAGTTTTTGCAATGCCCAGATCGAACACGTTCCGATCTCGCATGCGGTTCATCGTTTGCGCACAGTGCCGACCGACTGCCAACTTGTTCAATCCGCCAAGGACGTGCAGATTTATTTCGGCCAATGATGACGCTAGCTGGCGGCCAAGGAGATTTATGGATTCACTAACGATGTTGAGAGACGCAGTCCGCGATGTCCCAGACTTCCCCAAGCCGGGCATTGTCTTCAAAGACATCACGCCCGTGCTGTCCGATCCTTCCCTCTTCCGGATAGCGATCCATCACCTCGTTCAGCAGTGTGCAGGAAAATCGATCGATAAGATTGCGGGCATTGATGCGAGGGGATTTTTGTTTGGCGCCACGGTTGCCCACGAAATGGGGATCGGGTTCATACCGATTCGCAAAAAAGGAAAACTCCCACACACGACGATTTCGCACAGCTACGCGCTCGAGTATGGGGAGGCAGAGATCGAGATACACACTGACGCGATCGATGCGGGCGAACGGGTGGTGGTGATTGACGACCTACTTGCTACGGGCGGCACCGCGGCCGCGGCTATTTGCGTTCTAGAAAAACTCGGCGCGGTGGTGGTGCAAGCGCAGTTTTTGATCGAGCTGTCGTTTCTCGATGGGCGCAAAGCACTCGAACCGACACCGGTTCTTTCGCTACTGAAATACGACTAACCGGATCTAATCGCTCCCGCGGAAATCGTCGAGTGCGCGCTCTTATCGGTTGTCGCGCGGCAACGGGTGTGCTTTGCTGTCCAACTCGCTAAATCGCATTATGAACATCTTCGTAGAATCCAAACCCAACTGCATCGCTACCCTCCGAGTCGAACTTGAGCCCGAACGGGTGGAAAAAGAATGGCAGGCAATTTCCAAGGCATTCCAAAAGCAGGCACGTATTCCGGGGTTCCGGCCTGGCAAGGCACCGCAAGCGTTAGTGGAGAAAAAGTTTGAATCAGACATCCGCGAGGAGCTTCAAAACAAATTGCTCCGCGCCGCAATGAACGAAGCGATCGAGGAGAAAAAACTTCGCGTTATCACGGTGTCCGACGTCGAGGACGTGGCAATCCTTCCCGACAAGTCGATGACATTCACCGCGACGTTGGTGACATCGCCCGAGTTTGAAATGCCGGATTACTCCAAGATCGAAGTGGACGCGGTGCGGCAGGATGTAACCGACGAGGCAATCGACAACACACTCAAAACGATCTCCGAGCAGCATGCGGAATTTGAAACTATCGAGGGCCGCGCGCTTTTGATGGATGACTTTGCTGTGCTCAGCTACGAAGCCACGTTGGACGGCAATCCCCTTCTCGACGCGATGCCGGGCGCGCCAAAGCTGCTCGCCGGCAAGCCAAACTGGTGGATCCGTCTCGCTCCCGAGACGCTCGCGCCAGGATTTTCTGGGGCACTCGTCGGGCTTGCCATCGATGAGACCAAATCATTTGACCTCTCGCTGCCGGAAGATTTCCCCTTCGAGCCATTGCGCGGGAAAACACTCGCGTTCACCGCAACGCTGCACGAAATCAGGGTCCGCAAACTGCCTGAGCTGAACGACGCATTTGCAGAAAAAGTGGAAGCTGGCAAAACATTGCAGCAACTCCGCGAGGATATCCGGGGTGAAATGGAAAAATACGCGGACCAAAACTTCGAAACCGCAAAGCGCAATGGCGCGCTCCAGCATCTGCTATCAAACGTCACCTGCGACCTACCCACGCACCTCGTGAACAACGAAATGCAGGACATCCTGAAAGAAATCGTTCAAGAGAACCAAGTGCGCGGCGTGAGCGACGACGAACTGAAATCGCAAGAGGATCAGATCCTTGGTTTCGCGAAACAAAGCGCAGCCGACCGCGTACGTTCCCGATTCCTCCTTCTGCGAATCGCAGAGACCGAGAAAATCGAAATCTCGCAGCAGGAGATGTCGCTTTACATCATGCAGATGGCATCCCGCTACGAGATGCCTGTTCAGAAGCTCGTGAAAGACCTGCAACGCCGCAACGCATTCGGCGCAATTCGTGAGCAGATTCTTGTCGGCAAGACCCTTGAATTCATCACGTCCAATGTTACCGTGAAGACTCCTGCCGAAGGATCTACCCCGGCAGCGTGATCAGCCAACGTTTCGAAAGATATAAATTATGTTAGTTCCCATAGTAGTTGAGCAAACCGGGCGCGGTGAGCGCAGTTATGACATCTATTCGCGTCTCCTCAAGGATCGCATCATTTTCATCGGCACAGGCATCGATGACAATGTGGCGAATCTCGTAATCGCGCAGATGTTGTTTTTGCAAATGGAGGATCCGAAAAAAGACATCCATATCTACATCAACTCGCCAGGCGGATCGGTCACAGCCGGGCTCGCAATTTACGACACGATGCAATTTGTGACGTGCGACGTGACCACGTATTGCATGGGCATGTCGGCCAGCATGGGAGCCGTCCTGCTGACTGCCGGCACCAAGGGAAAACGCTATGCACTCCCGAACTCGGATATCATGATCCACCAAGTCTCGGGTGGCGCTCAAGGACAAGCGAGCGATGTCGAGCGTCAGGTTGAATTCATGTTCAAACTGAAAAAACGTCTGAACCGGATCCTCTCCCATCATACCGGCAAATCGGTTGAAGAAGTCGAACGCGACGCGGATCGTGACTACTACATGACAGCGGACGAAGCGAAGGCATACGGATTGGTCGATCACGTGGTTCAGTCCCGCAAAGACACGCCGCCTGAGTTGCTGCCCGCGGCCAAACCTGCGGAATAAACTCCCCGCATGGCAAGACCCTCCAACCTGACCATGTGCTCTTTCTGCGGAAAGAGCCACTCCGAGGTACGGAAGCTCATTGCCGGTCCCGGCGTATACATTTGCGATAGTTGCATCACTGTTTGCAAAGGCATCCTAGACAAAGAACTCGGGGAGGACGTCAGCAAGCGCGCTCTGTCGCTCCGGGTTCCGAAACCTGCGGATATTCGTCGGGAGCTTGACCAACATGTTATCGGACAGGATCTCGCGAAGAAGTTTTTGTCTGTCGCTGTACATAACCACTACAAGCGGATATCGCAAAATGCAGGCGACTCCCCGCTAACGCTCGATGCATTCGCGGACGTTGAAATCGAGAAGAGCAACATCCTGCTCATTGGTCCCACCGGCTCGGGTAAAACGCTGCTTGCGCGGACGCTCGCACGCGTGCTCGATGTTCCATTCTGCATCGCAGATGCCACCACGATCACGGAAGCGGGGTATGTCGGCGAGGACGTGGAAAACATCGTGCTCCGGTTGCTTCAAAATGCGGACTACGACGTGAAGCGCGCCGAGGTTGGTATTGTTTACATCGACGAGATCGACAAAATCGGTCGCAAAACCGAGAACGTGAGCGTGACCCGCGATGTGTCCGGCGAGGGCGTGCAGCAAGCACTCCTAAAAATCCTCGAAGGCACCGTCTGCAACGTCCCACCGCAAGGCGGACGAAAACACCCACAGCAAGAGTATATCCAAGTGAACACGGACAAGATCCTCTTCATCTGCGGTGGCGCATTTGTCGGATTGGAAAAAATCGTCCAACAGCGTCGGGGGGCAAATTCCATGGGCTTCCATGTTCCCGGCGATCTTTCCGCACTATCCGCTGCGACCGCCACGGCGGCGCGGCAAGTTGAGCCCGAGGACCTCCTGAGTTTTGGGTTAATCCCGGAATTCATTGGACGCCTGCCGGTCGTGACGACGCTGGACCCGCTCACCGAGGACGAATTGGTCCAGATCCTCACCGATCCGAAGAATGCGATGGTGAAGCAATACTCGAAGCTCATGGCGATGGACGGCATTAGCCTGACTGTCACAAAAGACGCCCTCCGAGCGCTTGCTGCGGAAGCAGTGAAAAAAGGTACGGGCGCGCGGGCACTCCGCTCGCTAATGGAGCGGATCATGCTCGATGTGATGTATGACGCACCAAGCCGCGGCGACATCGCGGACATTACGATCAACCGCGCCGTCGTAGAGGGCAAACGATCCCCACTGCTGCGGCGCAAGCAAGAAAAAGACGCGGCCTGAGATCAGGTCCTCCGAGCACAGGCGGCTCGCATTCCACCTCCACCGTGAATTCATGAGGCAATCGACTACGGGCCTAGCTTACCTATTCGAACGCTTTCCCTCGTTCACGCAGACGTTTTGTTTTCGCGAAGTCCTCGAGCTCCGCAAGCAAGGAGTTGATTCCCCGGTTTTTTCGATTCGTAAACCCGACGACGAACCGGACCAAGACTATCCCCCAGAGTTGGCGGGGGCGACCACGTATCTGCCAGCGGGATATGACACATTTCTTGCGCAATCCGATTTCCGTCGGAACGCCCGTCGCGGGCTGAAACAACTCCGGGAAACTTGGGGCGACGAATCCGAGAAACGGCGGATTTACGAGGCGTTGTGGCTCCTTCCGCATCTCCGAGAGGCTGGGATTCAGCACGTGCACGTCCATTTTGCGGGCATTGGCACGCGAACGGCCTATTGGCTGAAGCGGCTCGGCGGAATTACCTACAGCTTCACCGCCCACGCAAACGACATTTTTTGCGATGAACCGCACGACCGTCTCGCGATGTTGATCAGCGAATCAAAGTTCGTCGTAACGGTCAGCGATTTCAGCCTCGGGTTTCTCCGAACGCAATTTCCGGCGCACCAAGCCAAGATGCACCGCGTTTACAACGGGATTCATCTCGAGCGGTTTGCGCGTTCACAACCCAATCGACAACTCCCGCTGGTTCTCGCCGTCGGAAGATATATCGAAAAAAAGGGATTTGCCGACTTGATCGCCGCACTCGAACCCCTCCGGAGTCAAAACTTCGAATGCAAAATCGTCGGGCAAGGACCACTAGAGGATGCGTTGCAATCCGCGATCGTCGAGGCCCGGTTGACCGAGCGCGTCGAGTTGACCGGACCGCTGACCGAGTCCGAAGTTTCCTACCTCTTGGCGCGCGCGTCGATATTTGCACTTCCCTGCGTGAACGCAGCGGATGGTGGAAAAGACAACTTGCCCACCGTGATCATGGAGGCGATGGCGGCCGCAGTTCCCGTGATTTCCACCCAAGTGGCAGGAATTCCGGAAATGGTCATTGATTCCGAAACGGGCTATCTTATCCCTGAGCACTCCCCTCACCTGCTGACCGAACGCTTGCGCGATCTCTTGGAGAATCCGATAAAAGCCGCGGAGTTTGGCAAGGCGGGCCGCCTTCTTTGCGAATCCCGGTTTGCAACGGCGGTTACCACAAGCGAATTACTCGAACTTTTTCGGTCGCAGCAAGTGCTCACTCCACGCCCTAAATCGTGGTGGTCTCGCATTTGGAGATAACTGTTTTTTATGATTGCGTCGAAGCCGATCAAACTCGCCGTCGTTGCTGCGGTGTCGATGGCATGGCTCGCGGAACCTGCATCGGCGCAGGATGTGAAGCGTCCACCCTCCACATCGGACCGGGCGTATGTCGCCAGAATGGGTTGGGGCGAGGCTGCTACCACACTCGGTGATGCACTCCGCAGGGAATGGAAACCTGGTCGATCCGGCTTGGCCGGTTCGTCCGGTAATGCTGCTTTTCAGAGCTGGTTGCTGCTCGCACGATGGGCGGAGTTGATGGGACGAAATGAGGCCGATGAGGTTGCCCGCTTTATCCGGCAATCACTCGTGATTATCGACACGCCGACTGGAGAGCAGCGGCAGTATTGCCCTCCCGGGTATCGCATGCCACCGGATGCGCGGCATCCCACACTCGACGAAGCACGAGAACTAGCTAACGATCCCGCATTCGACTTTCAGTTTGGAAGCAAATTTCTACCGGCGGATTTCGCACGCCGGCATGGCACGCTGGCTGATCGGGTGACCCCCGAGTTCGCGCAGGCAATGATCGCTGATGAGGAATTCTTAAATGCGTTTTTCGGGCACCTGAGCGACGCGGATTTCACACCTGCCGTACTCGAGGCCTTGTCTCAGATTTACACAGAGCGCCGGGACAAATGGGACGGCTTTCGCTCCCTTGCGATTGCGCTGTCGCTCGTTTACGACCAGCGATCACCTGAGTTCTGGCCACATCACCAGGTCGCGCAGGATCAGGTTCCGCGCTCGCATCCCAACCTGCTTGCCGCATTCGACTTCTGGGTGTCAGCACAAGAATCAAGATCCACATTGATGGATATCCGGACGCTTGGGCCGGACACATTAAAGTTCGTGGTCGATGCACCGGTTGCATTTTCCGAATTCGAGTGGGCTCAGAAGAACGCCCGCTTTCCGAAATCCGATTGGGGACGTGCGTTTTCGTCTATCACCTACGTTTGGCCGAGAGTCGACGCGCAACAATACGACTGGCCGGGGGGTCGCTATTTGCTCTCGGAGATTCAATCGCAGGGTGGTATTTGCGTGGATCAGGCGTACTTTGCGGCGATGACCGGCAAAGCGCATGGACTGCCAACGCTTTATTTCTCAGGACAGGGATCCGATGGTGGACATGCTTGGTTCGGATACCTGAAGGGACCGGGCCGGTGGGACCTCGATAGCGGACGATACGAAAACCAAAATTATGCGGTCGGGGAAGCGCTCGACCCGCAATCATGGCGTTTCATCAGCGACCACGAACTCCAGAACCTTGCGCAGAGTTTTCGTCGTTCTCCAGGATACATCGCATCAAGCAATGATCTAGTGATGGCCCGCCTCTTCGAGGCCAACGGGGATCTGACTACGACTGCGAGCGCTCTGGATAGTGCGCTCGCGACCAGTCCGCGGAACCCAGAAGCGTGGCAGGCGAAGGGCGACTTCCTCATTCGCTCAGGTGCTACGCCGGAAGCGCAAATCGCGTATCATGAAGCGGCACTGAAGCAATTCCCGAGCGACAATGACCTCCGAGTTTTCCATCAGAGGGCGCTTGCCGCGCTAGCGACGGGTCAGGGTGACGCCGAAAAGGCTGCGAAGTTGCAGCAATCCATGATTTCTGAAAACCGGCGGGATCGGTCAGATTTGAGTATTCAAACTGCGGCGGAACGCGTGCAAGCCTGCCTTGCAGAGGAGGATGTTGCGACAGCGCTTCGTGAGTTGCGCGGCGTGCTTTCCCGCTTTGGTGCGACTGCGGGAGGCAACATCTTCTATGAAATCGTACGCCCGATGGTGTGGCACTTGCGTGCGGCCGGAGATGAAGCGCAAGTTCAGAGTATCATCGCCGACGCGAGAAGGGCGATTCGCCCCGAGAAGGGTGGCATCTTGGACGTCGAGCTCTCGCAGTTGGAGGCCGACGATCCCGCATCGAGACCGTGAGGCAATAGCTATCGGCTGCCGGAGCGCACGCGTTCCTTGCGAGATTCGGCCTCCTCTTCGAGTCGCCGGATCTCGGATGCGAGCTGCTTTTTGAGCGCGTCGATTTCCATTGGATTTCCTTTGACGCTGTTGATCTCGCTGTCGATCAAAAGACGCCTCTCGGCGATCTTCGATTGAAAGAGACTATCGATTTCCGCGATTTCCGCGCGCTGGGCGTCGGTGACTTTTTGACTCGGAGACTTAGCTTCCAAGCGCTCCATAGCGAGTTCGTATGCTGATTTCATACGTCGAAACTATCAGGCCAAACGCACCGCGTCGATGCGTTCTCGCGGACGTTAATTACCATCCACCGCCGCCACCGCCGCCACCACCACCGCCGGAGGATCCTCCTCCACCACCGCCGCCACCAGAACTCGAGCCCGGTGCCGTTGAAGCGGAGGAAATTGCTCCGGCGAACGAACTCCCGAGTACCGTTGCGATGCCAGCCGCAGTGAACCCTCGAACGGAACCCTCGTACCAATCCGGGCATTCACCAGCAGCCTCCAGAATGCCTGAAAAATTTTCCGCCCATTCTTGCTCGACTCCGAGTGCGAGCGCATACGGCAAAAACTTCTCGAATAGCTCAGGGGTCCGGTCGGGTGGGTTTTCGAGATTCAATCGGTCTGCTTCAGCCACAGCGAGATAGTGACGAAATCCTCGGATGTGGTCGCGCGCGCGCTGTCCTTCAACAGACGGACGCTTCAGAAGGTAATGAAATAAGCCACACATGGTAATGCCGCAGAGGTAGATCACGCTCACCCAAATAGATGCCGCCTGGACCAGCATCCAGAATCCGAACAGCCACCCGATGAAAAACGGGATCGAAAACAACGCGAGCGGAATCGCGCTCCACTTTTGACTTCCGCGGAGCGCGGTGACAACTCCGTTCGATAATGCGGCGCAGCCGACCGACCAAATCGTCATCCACACCAGCATGAAAATCGCGCCGGTTGGTTCGCTGGCGTCGAGCAATGAAACGCCAAGCGGTGCAAGCGTCAAAACCAGACCAACGACCCAAAATGTCGTGTTAGTGGTGAACAACCCCGAGGACTTTGCTGAAACACTTTGTCGCAGTTGCTTTTTTGCCGCTTGAACGGTCTGGTGATTACGCTGAACAAGCTCCAGCGGCGATCCGTCACTGAAAATCGCGCGCCACAACGCATCTTCATCGGGATCGAGTTGGGCCGATGGGTTCTTGATCAGAGAGAACTTGGCTTTGGCACTATCCTGAATCGTGAGCGCCCTCTGAACGGCCAGATGTAGCACAGCGGAGGCAAAACTCCGGTCATCGCAAGTCCCGAGTCCGTTCAGATACCGGACATCCTGAGGATTCAGACCGTCGGGCGGAGCGAATTGCGCAATGATCGGTCCGCTCTCCGGATCACGCCCGAAGACGAACCACATCGCCGAAAAATACACAGCCACGAGCAGCAGACCGACTCCGCCGAATACAAGACCGCGATTGGCGAGAATGACAGCCGTCACTTCGTTTTGAAGCGTCGGCGGACTCACGTATCCCTTTGGCCAATTGACGACGATGGTCAATCCCTCGCCGCTGGACAGCGGGGTCGTGGTCAGGAAAAAGGCATCGCAGCCCGCTCTTGCCGGTGTTTGAAAGTTGCCGTCCTTCGAGCCGCTCGCGCCGGTGAATGCGTTCACGCTTTGGACCGGCGTTCCGGGCGGGAGATTGACACAGGCGGAAGCTTTGAGAATCGGAAAGTCCCACCCGTTTCCGGTGACATTCCAGTATAATTCGTCGTGGTCTGCGAAAAACCCAAGCTGCCGTGCCGTGCGGTATCTGATTTGATACGTGACGATGCCCGGTCGCAGCGGGATGTCTGCGCTCCCGATGTAGAGGCGCACCCCGTTGGACCGGAGCGTGGTGCGCCAGTTTTCCTTCGTTCCGTCACGAGTCACCGACTGCACATCAAACGGCACCTCGACTCGCAACCCCATCCAACCACGATAAAGCGTCGGAAAGTCCCGGTAGATACCACGCTTGATCTTGTCGCCCGCAGCCCGCACGCGGATTGTTTCCTCGACGATCAAGTCACCGTTCGGCTGGACATCAATGCGGCTGGCAAAATCGAGAATTTCCTCCTGCGCGTGCCCGGACCGCAACGACGCCAGCAAGACAAGTAAACACAGGGCTGCGGCTCGCGCGATCATAGCTTCACTTCCGGTGTGCTGCGCTCGAGCACGGATTCAATTTCGAAAAATGGCTCCGGCTGAAAATGAAACCATCCGGCCACGATATTGCTCGGGAAGCTCTCAGTGAGATTCCGGAAGTCGCGGACAGACCCGTTGTAGTAGCGCCGGGCGAATTGCAAATCGTCCTCGATAGCGACCAGCCTTTTCATGAGGTCCTGAAAGTTCTCCCCGGCCTTTAACTCGGGATAACTCTCGGCCACTGCCACCAATGCCCGAAGTTTCGATGCAGGGTCATCCAGCGAGCGTGTCGCCGCAACCCGCTCCTGCACGGACGCCTCGTGATTGCGGTATCCAGCAACACACTCGACAAGCGCAGGCACGAGATCCGCACGCTTTTTCAACTGCACATCCACACCGCTCCATGATTCGGATTGTTGATTTTTTGCGCGGACAAGCCGGTTGTAGGTGATGAGCATCCAACCAACAACGAGAACAAGGCATAGCGTGAAAACCCAGGTCATTGGATCATTCCTTGATCAAGCTTGCATACGTGTGCGACGGACGGTCACCGAAATGATCGCGTTCATTGCGTTGAGCTTCATGATTATAGTCGATGGAATACAATCCAAACCGCGGAGTGAACGAACCCCATTCGTAGTTATCGGTCATTGACCAATGCATGTATCCGATGATTGGACAGCCTTCCGCGACAAGTTTTTTTACCTCGCGCACATGGTATGCGAGGTAATCGCTGCGTGAAACCCCATCGCGTCGCTTGCGGGCCGCGCTGTTGTCGAATTTCCGATGCTGAGCCATTCCATTCTCCGCAATCAGAATCGGGCGGCCATAGCGATTCGCGTAGTAGTTACAAAAAAAGCCAAGCCCTTCCGGCAGCAATCGCCAGTCCCACCACTTGCTGGTGAGGCCGTCCATGAGGTGTGCCCGCAGATCCAGCGATGGAAACTCCAGATCCCGGAACGACGGAAGCCGGAACATGTGCCCTGCAAACGGGTCGTAATAGTCCATCCCGATAAAGTCAAACACGCGAGCCCTCGGCGAAGTCGCGAGCGCATCCGTGAAAAACGACCAGTTCTGAGCAGTGAAAAACTTCGGCGCAAAAAAGTCGATCGTTCGATGAAAAACCCTGCCAAGCCAAACAAACGGATCAGACTCAAATGGCAGACCGGAAGATTCGATCGCATCTCGCAACTCAGCACACCCCGCGGCAAACATCGCTTCGATATCGGTGACGCCGGCCTCGCGCGACCCAAGCAGGTCGAGCAGGATGATATCCGACCAATACGTGTCGCTGCAAAAGGTATTTGTCGTTACAAGCGGCGTTCGAAATCCTCGGGCACCGTAGATATCGTGGATCTGATTGTATGCCGCCACGTGCCCGGCCAGCAGGCGATTGAGTGCCCGCAGGCCCGCATCGGGGCCGAGCTCTTGACCGGGAAAATGCGGAGACAGATAGGTATTTTGAACGAGGATATTTGGCTCGTTGATCGTGATAAAAATGTGAATCGGTGGACACCCGTGTGCCGAAATCAAACGCTGCGCGATGCGAGGCACGACATAGGCGACATACTCCGCGAACAGGCGCACCGTCCGGTCCTCAAGCCATGCATCCGTGCCAAGCCAGGCAGGATGCGTAAAGTGCTGGAGCGTGACCACCGGCTCCAATCCCGCGTGGTAGCAGGCCGCGATCCGGTCTGCATAGTCGTCGATCGCCGCATCATCAAATGGTGGTGGATAGTCCGATCGCGAATCCTCACACGATGGCTGCACGCGAGCCCACTCGATGCCAAGGCGAAATGCGTTCAGCCCCAGCGAGGCCGCCAACCGGAAGTCTTCCTCGAAGCGCTGCCAGAATTCTGCCGCTCGTCCTGTTTTCGCAAAGCGCCCGGTTTTTTCAGCGATGGCCCAGTTATTCTGCGGTTCGTTGAGGCCATTGAATCCGCCCTCGCTTTGATAGCCCGACGTCGAAACACCCCAGAGAAAACAGGCGTCGCTTGTGGAGCTGGATTTTTCGGGGTGTGCGGTGGATTCAAGCATTTGGAATTCCGGACTTGTGACTTGACCGCTCAGTTATCAATCGCCTTTCGCAGGTTCCGTTCGTCCCGTCGCGAGATGGTTTTTGGCTCCGCGTGCTCTCCGAACAGCACGTGCTGCACGACGGCTCGCGCGGCATCCGGCCGTCCAAGCCGCATCGCATTGATCGACATTTGTTTTAGTCGATCGGGATCGGAAAGTAGCGCTGTAAGCTTGTGTGCGAGCACAGTCACCTCGCCGCATTTCACGGCCGCACCGTTTTCGAGCAGCATGTCCGAGTTCCGTTCCTCCTGTCCGCCGATCGGATCAAGAATCACCATCGGCAACCCACAGGCCAATGCTTCAGCAGTGGTGAGCCCGCCGGGTTTGCTGAGCAGGAGCGTCGAAATCCCCATAAGGTCACGCATCTCCGTGGTGTACCCCAGCACGCGGAATCGCGCCCCATCGCCGACAACCAAAGCCTCGATTTCTTCCCGCATCTCCTCGTTTCTGCCACACACCACCACGGCCTGAAATGGCAACTCGAGCCGAAGCAGGCGGCGAACCACCGCGGTGGAAGGGCTCAACCCAAGCGTGCCGCCGGCAACCAGTAGAATCGGAATCTCCGGGTCCAAGTGAAACCTCCGACAAACCGCATCGCGATCCACTTCCGTGGCAAACGCTGGATCTACGGGAATTCCGGTGACTCTCACACGGTCCCCCGGTAACCCAAGCGCCTCCATGTGAATACGATCTTCTTCTTGAGAAACAAAATACTGATGGAACGCCCTCGCAATCCACATCGCATGGAAGTGAAAATCTGTAACGACGATGCTGAGCTCGATTTTGATTTGCTCCTTGCGCAAAAAGTGCGCGAGCACCCCGGCCGGCATGAAATGAGTGCAAACAACTTTATCGGGCCTGAAGTCACGGATGAGATTCACAAGCGGCAGTGCTTGCGGCAGATCGATCAGGAGCCGCACGCGGTCAGTGACCCAGGGATCATCGCTTGTTTCATACCACCAGCCCAAAAACTCCGGCGTGAGCTCGGATAGGCGTTTGTAGAGAGCTGAGTAAAACTGTTTGTGCAGGATATTGGTGTGATCCAGCGAGTCATCGGACAACACCTCGCCCACCTCCGGACGCTCCCGGAATGCCTTGGCTAGCGCATCCGCCGCACGCACGTGCCCGGAGCCGACCGAGGCGGATAGAACGAGAACCCGGATTTTATCGTCGGCATTCATCCTTAAGATTTTTCCCGTCCGGCTGTCACCGGAGTTGCCCGGGACGGGGCAATCGTCACTTGTTCGATGCGAGGCGTGTCGCCTTCTCCGCCGCCGACTGTGCGATCTGAGACTGCCGGGCGGCCATCTTTTCTTTCTGCCATGTGTCGAATTCGGCTTGGCTGACCACCCGGATCGGCGCCTTCATATTGTAGTGACCGGAGCCACAGAGTTGGCTGCACGCGAGGGTAAAGCTACCCGTGCGGGATGGCACGAACCACATCCAATCGATCGTGCGACCTGGGACCATATCCTGATAGAGGCGGAATTCAGGCACGTAAAAGGAATGGATCACGTCGCGCGAGCGCAGAACCACATGCGTGGGCTTGCCGACTGGAATGACGAGTTCGGTCGACGTGAAATCGTCCGCAGCAGCAAAGTCTTCGCGAACCATGCCGAAACGGTTTTCGACGGTCATTTTTTCCAGTGCAACTTCTTCGAGTTTTTGGTCCGCGCCAGCATATCGGAGATCGAATCCGTATTGGTATGCCACAATTTCAACGACTAAGGCGTCCTCAGGCACCGGACGCTGCGTGAGCTCCTCCCAGACGCGGTTACTCCAGATCGCCAGTCCGAGGAAGATGATGGTCGGCAGCGCAGTCCAGACGATTTCCAGGGTGTTGTTTCCGTGCGAGTAGTGGGCTTTGACTCCTGCGCGCCTGCGATAGCGAATGAGGTAATAGATGAAAACTGTCTGCGTTAGAAAAAAGACAGCCGTCGTGAGGATGAAGATGAAGTTCAAGATCTCATCGGTTTTTTTCCCACCTTCCGTCGCAACTGGCGGCGACCAATACAGGTTCGACGTGCGCTGCTCCGCCGCAGCTTCAGGCAGCAAAACCAGCGCGCAAAAAACGGCCAAAACACCAAACAACAGGGACCGGGAGACGCTCGGAAATTTCATTTGAAGGCGGAAGGATAAGTTGTCTTTTCGCGGAGTGCAATCGTGATTTGCCCGCGACACAAGAGAAAATCGAACGCCCGTGACTGAACGCAGCGGCGAGCGGAACGGCGTCGGACGGCGGCTTTCACGGTCATGCGGCATCTTTACGGAATACTACGACCCGGTTCGTGTTCGTACCGAGGTTGTTGTTTTTCACGCCCCAGCAGTTTGCGGTTTTCGTGAAGTGCTGGCTATTGATCAAGACCAGCTCCGGCACCAACCCTGCGTCGGCTCCGGCTGGAATCACGGTCTGTTCGAGCTTAATGCGACCGCGCCGGACTTCCCCGACTTCGAAGGCGACCCACCCGCCCGGACGGAGAACGCGCGCAAGCTCCCTGAATGTCTCGCGCATACTGGCCTCCCAGACAGCAAGGTTTTTGTAGACCGACATTTTTACGGATCGAGGATCGAAGTCGATGAACCAGCTTCTAAGCCAGTTGTCACCGGCGTAATCCACCACATCAAGAAAAGGCGGGGACGTGACGACGAGTGTCACGCTCGCATCGGCAATAGCCGATACCTGATCGCTCGGACCTGTCAGGATTTTGGCCTGACCGCGCACCTGCTTTAACGCTAAACGATTCGCGTCGGTCAAATCGCTCAGCAATGACTTCGTCTTCGATAAAATCAGCTTGGGCACATCGCGAAAATCCGGGGTTTGCTCCAGCCGTTGATTGATCTTTTTCTGGGATGCCACCGAGACCGCTTGGTTCGGTGGCAGCGTGTAAACCGAGAAAAACCCCTTGGAATGCCCAGCCAGTCGATTGAGCGCGACCATCTGAATCCAATCATCCAACGGGTCCGGATTTTCCTTCTCCGACAAATATGCCCGCAACGCACAAATCTGGCGGAGTGTGGTCGGATGATAAAAAACGAGCAGATCCGTCGGCTGGTCGGTCTCGCGCTCGAAGTCGATCTGATCCAGCCGCTCGCACACCTCGTTGAGCGTGGGCGGAGTCAGACGTGGTGTGATTAATCTGCGGCAAAGCGGACTGGCATCCGTCCCCATGGGTATGCGACCAAGCAGCGCTGCCTCAAGCAGTGTGGTGCCACGACCCATAAACGGATCGAATACCACGTCACCGGGAGCGGTCAACCGCTCGATGAAAAAGCGCGGCAGTTGCGGTTTAAAACAAGCACGATAGGAAACCTCGTGGAGCCGCGATGCCGCGCGCTGACGCGAAGTCCAAAACTCGTTGATGAAGATCGGCACGGGGCGATCAACGCTGCCGGTCGACCCAATTTCCGTCCGGGTTGCAAAATCCGAGAATCTCGCTAAATCATCCGCCAAAGATAAAGCCTCGGCCCTCGCGGGCATCAGAGTTTTTTTCGAAAGCGGCATGAGCCGCTAACAATGCGGCGACCAAGGAATCTTCTTCAAGCGTTTCCGCATTCTTGAGAGCGCATTTGGTTCGCGCTTGATGCGGGTGCCGGAATCACTACATTGGACAAACGCATATGAAAGAAACGTTGTTGGATAAAGTCTGGAAGGCACACACCGTGCGGGAACTGTCAAATGGGCAGACCCAGCTTCTCATCGGGACCCATCTCATTCACGAGGTCACAAGCCCACAAGCATTTGGAATGCTGCGCGACCTCGGGCTCAAGGTGCTCTACCCCGAGCGCACATTTGCTACGGTCGATCACATCGTGCCGACTGACGAGCGGGTCGAGCCATTCTCAGATAGTTTGGCCGATGAGATGATCAAGGCACTCCGCAAAAACTGCGCGGAATCGGGCGTTACGTTTTTTGATCTGCCGTCTGGAAAACAAGGAATCGTGCACATCGTCGGCCCGGAACAGGGGATCACTCAGCCGGGGACCACGATCGCATGCGGCGACTCGCACACCTCTACGCACGGCGCGTTCGGCGCGATTGCGTTCGGGATCGGGACGAGCCAAGTGCGCGATGTGTTGGCCACCCAGACAATGGCGATTGGCAAACCCAAGGTGCGTCGCATCAACGTGGATGGAAAACTAAAACCCGGCGTGTATTCGAAGGATGTCGTGTTGCACATCATTCGCAAACTGGGCGTGAATGGCGGGCTTGGATTTGCCTACGAATACGGCGGCAGCACGTTCGATGCATTCACGCAGGAAGAACGGATGACCGTCTGCAACATGTCGATCGAGGGCGGCGCTCGGGTCGGGTATGTGAACCCGGATGATACGACCTTCGATTATTTGAAAGGCCGTCCATACTCACCGAAAGGTGCAGAGTGGGATGCGGCCGTGGAGCGTTGGCGTTCGTTTGCGAGCGATGCCGATGCGGAATACGATGACATCGTGAATTTCCGCGCGGAGGATATCTCGCCCACAGTGACCTGGGGGATTAACCCCGGGCAAGCGATTTTCATCGATGAGCAGGTTCCCGCTTTAGAAGACCTGCCGGAAAAAGATCGTGCCACTGCGGTGGAGGCTCTGGGCCACATGCATCTGGTCTCCGGCACTCCGATCAAGGGAACGAAAGTGGATGTCGCATTCCTCGGTAGCTGCACGAACGGACGGCTCTCGGATTTGCAAGAGGTGGCCCAGTTTATCAAGGGCCGCAAGGTGAGCGATCATGTCAAAGCCATCGTCGTTCCGGGATCTCAAGGAGTTTCTTCTATCGCCGAGAGCCTTGGTCTTGCGGATGTTTTTCGCGACGCGGGGTTCGAATGGCGCGGCGCCGGATGTTCGATGTGTCTCGGAATGAACCCCGATAAACTCGTCGGGGACCAACTGTGCGCGAGCTCAAGCAACCGGAACTTCAAAGGCCGCCAGGGGAGTCCCACCGGGCGAACCGTGCTCATGAGCCCGCTCATGGTGGCTGCGGCCGCTCTGACCGGGGAGATCGCGGATGCTCGTGAAGTCTTCGATCTACAGTAGGACCAGTTGCAGATGATCCCGAGATGGCCTGTCATTCGGATGCGAGCGGCGGGCGTCGCGCTGGGGATTTTGTCGGCGACGTGCTGCACGACATCCGCACAGGAGCCGCCAGAGGAAATCCAAAAACCATTTCTCTGGCGGATCAAGGCGGCAGAAGATGATCGGCCGTCATACCTCTTTGGCACGATCCACCTTTCGCGCCCATCGGTTACGCGCTTGCCGGCGAGGGTGTTAGCTGCCATTCATGCGTCTGACGCGGTTTTTACTGAGATCCCAATGGATCCCCCGACTTTGGTCCGTATGACTCCGGCCCTTTTCCTGGCGGATGGAAGAACTCTGGACGAAGTTTTGCCTGCGGATTTGCTCAGAGAAGCGAAGGCAGCCGTTGCAGAGATCGACCCGGAGTTACCATTTTCACCATTTTCCCGAATGCAAGTGTGGGCATTTGCTGCGGGGCTGGCAGGGCTCGAGGATCAGATCCGATACCCCGGTGCACTGGCACAGGACATGGTCATCTTTCAGCGATCGGCGCTGGACGGCAAAGAAGTGGGTGGCATCGAAACGCCTGAGGAGCAACTGGCCATCTTCAGTGACTTATCGCTCGATGAGCAGATCGAAATGCTTCGCGATGGACTGAAACAAATGCGGGAGATTCGAGCGACCGGGCAGTCACCGTCTGAAGTGCTAGTCGATCTTTATTTGACAGGTGATCTCGACGCGCTGGGTGTGGAATTAAACAAATGGCTCGATCCGGACGGCTCCGAGCTTTCCGCGAAGCTGGTCGAGCGCCTCCTCACTCGCCGGAACCGACTCATGACCGAGCGCATCGCTGCAAAACTCCGCACTGAAGCTGGACGGGCGTTCTTTTTCGCCGTCGGCGCAGCGCACTTGCACGGCCCCAATGGCCTTGTCGAACTCCTCCGAGCCGAGGGCTTGGAAGTGACTCGCGTCGGAGACTAAGTTTTCGCAATCCGGAGGGATCCCCGCGATGTGCGCTGGATTTGCCAGCGGGATTTGCTATCTTCAGCGTCATGGCGAAAAATCACTGGCTGGTCAAACAGGAGCCTGAAACGTATCCGTGGGATCAGTTTGTTCTTGATGGAGGCACGGCGTGGACCGGTGTCCGAAACTTCCAGGCCCGGATCAATCTGCGTGCCATGGCGGTCGGCGACCGCGTGCTCTACTACCACAGCGGAGGCGAAAAGGCAGTCATCGGCATCTGCGAAGTAGTCAAAGCCGCTTACCCCGATCCGACAGCTGATGACGGGAATTGGGTGTGCGTCGATTTGATCCCGATGAAAAAGCTCCTACACCCGGTGCCGCTAGCCACAGTCAAAGCAGAACCATCGTTGGCGCAGATCGCGCTTGTCCGGCAGTCGAGGTTGAGCGTGATGGCGCTCGACGCAGACGCGTTTAAGAAATTGGTCAGCCTCGGCGGCCGCCAAAAATAGCCCGCTCAGTGGCTTTGTGTGCCTAGGCGACTAGATCGTAAACCTGCGTTCCGACGATTTCTACGTTTTGAAAGGTGCCTGCCGCGTGGTCCTCAGTCAGGATCACCTTGCAATCCACATCGGGGGCGTCGTGCATCGTTCGAGCGATCCGCGGTGACTCGACGAGCACACGCAGTGTCTTTCCTACCTGTTCAGCAGCAATCTCAGCGGCGATCTTTTGCTGAAGTCGCATGGCTTTCCGGTGACGGCGGTTTTTGATTGCAGCAGAAAGCTGAGCATCCATTTTGGCTGCGCGGGATCCCTCCTCCTGCGAGTAGTTAAAAATCCCAAGGCGCTCGAACCGAACCCGTTCGATAAACTCCATGAGCGAATCAAAATGGGCATCGGACTCACCAGGAAACCCGACGATGAAGGTGGTGCGGATCGCGAGATTCGGGATCCCCGCGCGGAGGCGGATGATGAGGTCCTCGATGTGCTGACGCGAGGTCTCGCGGCGCATCGTGCCGAGCATCTCCTCGTCGATATGCTGGAGTGGCATGTCGACATACGGGACAACTTTGGAATTACGAGCGATCGCAGCGATTAACTCGTCGCTCCAGTGAGCAGGATGCGTGTAGAGCAGTCGAACCCAAAACTCACCGTCAATCTCGGCGATCGCATCGAGGAGGCGCGTCAGCGTTGGACCTCTGGATGAATCGACTGGTTGGCGAGGCCCGGCTTTCTGCTGCCAAAGATCCATTCCGTAGTAAGTAGTATCTTGGCTGATCAGGTTGATCTCCCGCACACCGGCAGCCACCTTATCTTTGATTTCTTGGACCACGGATTCGATAGTTCGGCTGCGATGTCGTCCGCGCATCTGAGGAATTACGCAAAAACTACACGGGTGGTTGCAGCCCTCTGCGATTTTCACATACGCCGTGTGTTTTGGCGTGAGTTGAAACCGCGGCGTGTCGTAGTCCGGGATATACTTTGATCCACGGGTGACCACATCCAGCACGCTGTGCGTGTCTTCGCGGTCAAATAAATCCCTCAAAATCTCACCCGTTTTGGCGACCTGATCGAGCCCGATAAACGCGTGCACCTCTGGCATCTCCTTGCGAAGTTCGCCGGAATACCGCTGCGAAAGGCATCCGCTCACAACCAACTTCTGGCCGTCGCGCAGCTTCGCTCCGGCATCAAGAATCGCATCAATGGATTCTTGTTTCGCACTGTCAATGAACCCACATGTGTTCACGACGATGACGTCGGCTGTGTCCGCATCGGATGTGATTTCGAAACCATGCGTCGCTGCGTCGCCGAGCATGATTTCCGCATCGACGAGGTTTTTGGCACACCCGAGGCTGATCATTCCGACGCGGCGCCGGGTGTTGGATACGAGGGTTGCGGACATGATATCTAGTTTGTGGGTGCAGCTGGTGTGGCGTCGGATTGACTGGTCGAAGACGAGCCCAACAGAAACTCCACGTCCTCGGCAAATGCATTTGGGGCCGACGTGGCTTGATTACCATCACCTCCGCTGGCGCTTTCCTCTGGGGGAAGGTCGACTGGCGCAGCCTCCGGAAGCGTGGTGAGCGCCGTCGCGGTGACTACCATTTCAGAAACGGTAATCGATACGGAGTTTTCGAACGCAACGGTCCGAATGGTATCCATGCCGGGCGGGACCACGGGTAGCACGGGCGGCGTAGGCACCACGACGACCGGCTCAGGTTTCGACTCTTCCAGCGCGGTAGTGATCCGCGGCAGGTTGATAGCAAGGTAGGTGATCACGCCGCCAGCGAGCACGAGCGCGACGATGAGAACGGTGCTAACCACTGTGATCACAAGCCGCTTTTTCGGCGATGGGGGCGATTTGGGCTCATACCGGATCGTTGGCAGAACGGTCGCCGTTGCGCGAATATATTGATAGTCATCCGAACTCGCAACTCCCTGCTCCGGAAGGAATGCATCCAAGTCCTCGCGTGGGATTCCGAGGTATTTCGCGTAGGCGATCACGAACATGCGCGCATAGCTGGCATTGGACAACTGCGAAAAATCGTCCTCCTCGATCTCGCGAAGGCGTTGTGCGCGGATGCGGCTTTCTTTGGCGGCGCGCTCGATGGCGATGCCCAATTGCTCGCGCTTAGCGGATAGCATGGCACCGATCGTCGGATTGTTTTGCGCGGATGAATTCATGGCAGCGAGTTGAGATCGACGAGGATCTCGCGGTCTTTGGCTCCATCTTTGGGACCGAGTATGCCCCGCTGCTCAAGGATATCGATCACTCGGGCAGCGCGCCCGTAACCCAGTTTTAAGCGGCGTTGCAACATCGACGTGGAAGCTCTCTGCTCTTGCCGAATGATTTCAAGACATTTTTCGATCAATTCTTCCTCCGCATCGGAGACGGTGTCTTCGGGACCCGCTTCTCGCGAAAGTTTTTCGTGAATGCTGGCTTCGAATTGAGGTGCTCCTTGAGCCGCCGCATACTCGACGACTTTTCGAATTTCCTCATCGGTCACTAGCACGCCTTGCGAACGCAGGAGCTTGGACGTGCCGGGCGGAAGGTAAAGCATGTCTCCTTGGCCGAGTAGTTTTTCGGCGCCATTTTCGTCTAAGATCACGCGACTATCGATCTTTGAGGCCACCTGAAAGGCAATGCGGCTCGGGATATTTGCCTTGATAATGCCGGTGACCACATCGGCTCGCGGTGTTTGCGTCGCGACGATCATGTGGATCCCAGCTGCGCGCGCCATCTGCGTGATTCGGGCGATGGCACTTTCCACGTCTGCGGGAGCCGTCTGCATGAGGTCAGCCAACTCGTCGACAATGACGACAATATACGGCATTTGCTCGGGAATGATCAGATCGTCATCCCGAGGCACGCGAATCTTCGGAAGTTCCTCTTCTTCGGGTTCGGCAGAGTCGGGTGCTGCAACGTCCTCGACAACCGGAGGAACCTCTTCCAGCGCTTCGCCATTCGCAACGGCTTCGGCATCAAGCTCGGCTTGGGTTTTTGGCTTGGGCCTGCCGTTGAACCCGGCGATGTTGCGAACTCCGCATTTTGCGAAAACTCGATATCGGGTTTCCATTTCGTCAATCACCCACCGAAGGGCGAGGAGGACCTTTTTTGGATCAGTCACCACCGGGGTAACAAGATGGGGCAGCGCATTGTAAATCTGCATCTCGACCACCTTCGGATCGATCATAATGAATCGCAGCTCCTCCGGAGTGAACTTGAACACAAGGCTCGCAATGATGGCATTGATGCAGACACTCTTTCCGCTCCCGGTCGTACCAGCTACCAAGCAGTGAGGCATTTGGGCTAGATCAGCGATAATTGTGGTCCCATAGACGTCTTTCCCGAGAGCAAGTGGGAGGCGTGCTTTGCTGTGAGTCCATGCGTCGGTCTCAAATAGCTCGCGGAGCGTGACCTTTACCTTTTTCGAGTTCGCTATCTCGATGCCAACGGTGTCTTTGCCAGGAATCGGAGCGATGATATTGATTCGTTCCGCACAAGTCGCCCTCGCGATATCGCGTTCAAGTGCGGTGATTCGGTCCACGCGGACACCTTTGGCGGGGTATAGTTCATACCGCGTGATGGTGGGTCCCTTGGTTATATCGCCGGGGCTTGCGGTGATGGCAAATTGGGCAAGCGTGTCAATGATGGTATCTTGGGTAGCCTTGAGCTCCCGTGGGTCCGCTGGAACGCGTGTGTCGGTCTCGGCGGGGTCCAGCAAGTCGAGCGACGGCAGGGCATAACCATCGATTTTCACTTCGGTCAGGCCCGGGGAGATAGCGGGTTTCGTCTTGGCTCGAGCCTTCGCTTGGACTTCCTCCAATGTAGGTTTACGTGGCGGCGCCGGCACGGACGTGTCGATAATTTTCGGCTCTGGAAACTTCTCAACCTCCGGCTCGGGTTCCGGTGTCGCAATGCCTTTCTTTCGCATCGTTTTCGTGATGCGGTCGGATTGCTTTTCGAGTTCGCGTTGGCGGCTTTCGAATTGCTCGCGTTCAGACAGCCGTTGCAAGCGGGCCTGTCGCCGCGTTTCGAGCCACTGGCTTACCGCAGTAAACGTGAGTTTGATGAATCGAATCGGATGGAACCCGGTAACTAAAATCAAACTGGCAACGTAAAGTGCTGTCAGGATAATGGCTGAGCCGACATCTCCCACCACATTCGGGAAAGCCCGTCCTCCGAGGTAGTACCCAAACCATCCGCCGGGCCCCTCGATTTTGAACTGCGATTTCCATCCACTCAGGAAATACGGTTGCAGGTGCAGCAGGCTAGCCCCGCAAAGAACGAAGAGCACACTCCACCCAATCCGGTTTCGGAGACTAAATCGACTCCTGAGCAACTTCGCCGCTCCAAATCCCAGCAAGAGCACCGAGATCAGGTATGACGCCGCCCCGAATAGAAAATAGAGCAAGCCCGCCACCAGCACGCCGGCAAGTCCGATGAAGTTCCCTGGTTTTGCATTCGGTGGCGTGACATGACTGAAGAACACCCATCCCGGAACATCCGCCGGATCGTACGAAACCAAGGCAAGAAAGATTAACAGCCCTGCTCCAATAAGCAGAATGCCTGTGACTTCTTCAAAACCTGACTTTCCGGACTTTGCCATACGCGAACCTCTACCTATCGCAGAAATTCGGGGTTCGGTGCAAGGTATTGAAAAAATCTCGATAAAGAAATTCCGCGCACCCCGGACGCCCCAGTCAAGTCAGCCATCGACGGTGAAATGCGATTCCTTCGCAGACGAGCAACAAAATCGCAGCAACGACGAGTATCTCCCAAAATACGGGTGAGATCGGCGATGGTGATGCGCCGGCGATTGGAGCGGAGCGAGACGCAAGCCGCACATCCGATTCCGCTCGAGCATCTGGATTTACCGCAGCTGGCGACGATATTCCATATATCGAACCGATGGGATAAACTCCCGAATAGGACGGCGCTTCTTTCCCGGCGAGCAGGGTGGCGGGCGGGGCGATTCCCAGTAACCAGTGAAGGCAGTTGCTTACAAACAACGGGAATGCCGCTCGTTGGGGAAAATCCGAGGCTTCCGGCACGAACGCGAGGATCACGCTCCGGACGGAAGGATCCGATGGGTTTTGATACGTGAGAAGGAGTGTTTTCGTATCGGACTTGAGAGCGGGCTCCCAGCCCGCCGCGGCAGGAGTGACGAGCGGGCGGACGTTATGGATCGTCAATCCCTCGAGTTTGATGCCCTTGAACAGAGGGCTCGCCAAGTCTGCCACGGTGACGGAAGCCGAACTAACTTCGGGCACTTGCATAGATCCTGGAGCCGCGCCAACAAAAAGGTAGTTTCCTTTGCTCCACTGGTCCTCATCGAATGCCGGCGGTGTCCAACCATCGAATACGATCACTGGAAACGCCCCGCCGAACTCAGGCCGCCATGCGCTGGGACGAAGCAACTCGTAGGAAATACCAGGGTCTGCCGAGATCGCCTTTTCGATAAACCCATCCTGCTCGCTGACGACGAGCACGCGCGGGGAGTCACCAGTCGGGAAAACAATCTGCGCCCGATTGTCGGCAATCAACGCATCGGGTACGCTCACCATCGCTTCCAAAACACCAGCTTCGGCGGCTCGTAGATCGCTCGTCGGAATATTCAATCGGATCTCGGCGGATCCATCGGGTTCAAGCGTGAGCTCTCGCACATCGATCAGTTTTGAATCGAGGAACAACTGAACGCTGGTCTTTGCTTCGGACTCGGCAAAGTTGGTAACCCGCAGAAAAACATCCGTCATCCCAGGGGCATTTGCTGAAGGACGAGCGTGAAATGCAGTGACGGCCGCATTCTCTCGTGGTGATCCAACTGCATGAACGGACACCCTCGGATTCGAAAGCTCTGGAATCTCCCGGTCAGTCAAAACAATCACCCGGCCAACGTCCTTTTGCGCGGCGAGGGTTTGCTCGACGGCATTTGTCAGATCGCCCGAAGCATCCGTGGGCTTCAGTGCCGAAAGGCTTTCGATGAGCGCTTTCGGCTCCGACAAAAAGGGCAGGATCGGACCGTCAGGAAAAACCATCAGACCCACCGGGTGATTCGCGCTGGCACGCCTCGCAACGGATACCGCTGCGTCGATAGCTCGATCAAAAGCACTCTCGCCATCAGGTGCAGTCGCATGCATCCGCAAGCGGGCGTCCACAACCAACAACGTGGATTGAGTGCTCGACCAGCCCCGCAGATCAGGCCGCGCGAGCGCGAAAACCATCAATAATAAAATCAACAGACTCACGAACAACGCGATGAGATTTCCGATTTTTCGCCATCCGGGGTTTTGTTTCTGCGGGGAAACGTGTCTGGTCCATAGCAGGATTGATGGCACGAGCAATCGCGTCCGCTTGCGACGTAGCAAGTGCACTAATACGATGATCGGCGCGAGTGCCAAAAAAACTAAAGCGCCGGGAAACCAAAAGTTCATTGCTTGAGCAAGCCGGCCGCTATCAGCGCACGCGTGGCCATTTCGTAAGGATCGCTCGCACTGATTCGCGCGAAAGGAACACCGAATTGCGCGGCCCATCGGCGAATGGTTTCCGCGCGATCTGCTGCGTTCTGCGCCATTCTTGAGATCACGTCCGGTCCGGCATCAATAGCCACCTCAACGCCCGTTTCAGCATCCTCGACAATCAGATCTCCGCCCGGCAAAGCACCTGAGGCAATGGGTTCATAGACGTCAACCAATGCTAGATCGCAACGACGATGCAGCAATTTCTGCAACGGCAACTCGATTCCTGCGGAGTCAAAGAAGTCGCTCACCACAACGATCAGGCTTCGCCGGGGCGAGGCAGAGGCGACGGCACTCAGCGAGGACGCAAACGAAGTTCCCATCCCACTCGCTACCGGTGGCGAGTCGAGCAGACGTAGGACCTCATGAAATCGATTCTTTCCGCGCAACGGCTCCGAAAACTGAACCAAAGCGTCCGCGAAAAACCCCAAGCTCACTTGCAGATGTCCTGCCAACGCCACATGCGCCAACATGGCTGCCACACGGCGCGCCATACCAAATTTATCCGCATCCGGGGACAGCGACGTATGCATGGATCGACTCACATCCACTAGTAAGCACACATGCATGTCCTCTTCATCGTGAAACAACCTCGTGTAAAGACGGTCCAAGCGCCCATATGCGGTCCAGTCGAGAAGGCGCGGATCATCTCCCGGCACATAGGTCCGGTGCTCGGCAAACTCAACGCTTGAGCCGGTTCGGCGTGCCGTGCGGTTTGCGCGGTTGACTCCCGACAGCGAACGCCTCGTCACGATCCTCAACCTTCCGAGGGCACCCATAATCTTCGCATCGAACCACTCTTGAGCCAATCCGCCAACCATTTGGGACAAGCTAACACCACTCGCCCGCGCAGGCAAAGCGCGCTTTCAAGCCGACCTAAACAATCGCAACCGACGACGCAGGATTACGCGACTCGCTCAAGGCGCGAAACTTTTTCGCAAGGAAGTAAACTTTTGGATTGCATTCCGAGTGCATTCTCATACAGTCCCGAGTTCCTTATGGCTAAAACATCCTGGCTTGAACGCAACAAACGCAAGCGCGAGACCGTCGAGAAATACGCGGAAATTCGGGCGGAACTGAAAGCGAAAGGCGATTACATCGGCCTTTCTCAGCTCCCTCGTAATGCGAGCCCTACGCGGGTCGTAAACCGTTGTCAGATCAGCGGCAGGCGTCGTGCATACCTGCGTCGTTTCAAACTTTCACGTATCACCTTCAGAGAACTCGCGTCATCGGGCTTGATCCCCGGTGTCACCAAGTCGAGTTGGTAAACCATACCGTTCAGCGGGTGCATCTGGATTCTCCAGACGCCCGGACGGCCTCCCCCCATTTCGTTTTCGGGGCGGATCTCACCGAGGGATCATCCGATGCCGATCTACGAATATGAGCCAACTTGCGGCGAATGCAGTGTTTGCAATGGTCGCTTTGAGTTGAAACGTCCGATGGACAGAGAGGCACTCACCCGGTGTCCGCTCTGCAAAAAGCCGGTTCGCAAAGTTATCTCCCAGACGTCCTCACCACGTTTGTCCAAACCACTTTCGGTTTCGGATGCCAAAAAGGCAGGGTTTCAGATCTTGGAGCGTCGTGATCGCGGCGTTTACGAAAAACTCTGACCGAACCAATGGGCTTGAGCGCCTCGGTGGAGAGCTCGGGACTATCCACTTCTTTTTGTCATGTTTGCTTTGATATCACCCATTTTTGCCACGGCTGCAGAGCTGCCTGTGATTGAGAACTGGGAGAGCCCTGGATTGATCGCTTTGCGATTGCTCGCTCTCGTTGCGCTAGTTCTCTTAAACGGGTTCTTCGTGGCAGCTGAGTTTGCTCTTGTCAAAGTTCGAGTCAGCCAGATCGACCCCTTGGTGCTCGACGGCGTTAGAAATGCCCCACAAACCCGCAAGGTGCTCGCTCGCTTGGACGAATACCTCTCTGCGACTCAGCTCGGCATTACGCTAGCGAGCCTTGGCCTCGGTTGGTTGGGTGAGCCTTTTCTGGCAGCCATGATTGAGCCGCTTCTTTTTAGCATGGGTATAACCACGCCTGTTGTCGTGCATGGTATTTCATTCACGATCGCATTCGGAGCGATCACGTATCTCCATATCGTGGTCGGGGAACTGGTTCCAAAGTCGCTCGCAATCCGCAAAGCACTTGAAATCTCGCTGCTCGTGAGTCGTCCGCTCCGCGTGTTCTATCTATTATTCAAACCTGCAATCTGGTTCCTTAATGGAAACGCAAATGCGCTGGTCCGCAGGGTGTTTCGCATCGAACCAGCGGGCGAATCGGAGTTGGTTCACAGCGAAGAGGAATTGCGCGTCATCCTCTCAGAGAGCCAAAAATCCGATGAAGTCTCCGCGCTTGGCAAGGAGCTTGTCATCAATGCGCTGGACCTAAAACATCGCGTCGTGCGCGACATCATGACCCCGCGCGGAGACGTCGTTTATATTGATGTGGATGAGCCATTCGACACCGAAATCGCTCGCATCATTGAGTCCCGCCACACGCGTTTTCCGATTTGTCGCGAGCAATTGGATGGCGCGCTCGGCCTTGTCCACATCAAAGACCTGCTCACGCTCGTGCATTCCGGCACAGGTGATCTCATGGATATCCGTCGAGACGTGCTCCATGTGTCAGAAATGATGCCTCTCGAGAAGCTGCTCAGGTTTTTTCTGACTCGCCACGGACACCTTGCAATAGTCGTGGACGAATACGGCGGAGCCGTTGGCATCGTCACTCTCGATAATGTCATTGAGGAACTGGTCGGCACGATTCAGGACGAGTTCGACACGCCAGATGACGACGTGACGCATATCAACGAGTCCGAGTTTGAATTGGAAGGAACGCACGCACTCTACGAGCTCGAGGAAAAGCTGGGGGCCGATTTTACCGATGCCGATGTAACGACCATCGGTGGCTACCTCACTGCGGGCCTCGGGCATTTGCCGTCAAAAGGCGAATTCATCCGGATTGAGGAATGGATTGCCACCGTCACGGACTGCGATGACCGGCGGGTGCTCCGCGTGCATCTAAAACGCGACCCACTTCCAAAACCCGACGCAGAATCCACAGCGGAAGCGGTCGAATAGCATTCCCGGTCAGCGAGTCACCTTTCCTCGCCCTGCATACCAGCTGGAAAAGCCGAATCCCATAACCAGTAGCCCAGTAAAGAGCCAGGGGATCAGGTTCATTGGAGGCGTCGGCATTGGATACACCGAACCCACAAGCACGTAGCCTAGCACCGCGAGCGCAAGCACTGAAACGACCGCATGCCGCGGCTTCATTTGATTCGACTTCCTCAAAAAAACCGGAGCCGCGACGCAGGTCAGAGCATAGGCGCTGATACAACCAAACGTCCCGAATGTTCCGAGCCAATCGTAGACATCCAGCGGGTGCGCCAAGCTCGTCATTAGAAGCAAGCTGAAAAGTATTATCCCGGAGGTCGTCGCCACCGCATATCTCGGCAGCACGTTTCGCCCGCTCACGGCACCGAAAAACGCAGGCATCCCTCCATGACGCGCCAAAGCAAAAAGAAGGCGTGAAGACGCAACAATAGTGGCAATCCCGCAAGCGAACAGGCTGATTGCAGCACCGAGCGAAACCAGCAAACCCAACCCGGGCAAATGCATCGCCTGCGCGAGATCGTCCAACGGCGCACTGCTGGATGCCACCGAGATCTCATACCGGTTAAACCCAAGCACGATCACATACGCCGAGAAAACAAAAAATACACCGGTCAGCAACGGGGTCAACAGCAGCGCTCTCGGAATAGAAACCAGCGGTTCCTTGGCCTCATCGCCTAAGGTCGCCGCTGCTTCGAACCCGACGAAGCTCAATACGCCAATCAAAAGTGCGTTGTTCAGCCCGCCTGCCGAGAGCCCCTCGAGGCGAAACTGCGACAAGTCGGCAGTGACACCTTGCCGCATGAGAATGACGACGCCCAATGCGATCACGAGAGACACCGACGTCACCTCCAGCGCGAGCATCAGCCCGGTGGAAAACCGGATATTGCGAAGTGCAAACACGACCGCAAGCACGCCAATCCCTGCAGCCCATGCAATCACAGGCACTTTCAGCCCAGCCCAATCAAACAGCGTGGATACATAGCCCGCAGCACCTGCCAACGTGGCTACCGATACAGCGAGATAGGCCAAGAGCAGTGACCATGCGGTCAGTCGCCTTGCACCATCACCGAGACCCTGCCCAACCAACTCCGAGAGCGAACCAGCTCCAGAAAACTGGCGAGCCAGCGGGACCAAATTAGCGGCCACCAACAAAATGGCCAACGTCGCAACCACATAGGCCAGCCACGAACCACTTCCTGCCACCGCAAACACGAGCGCGATATTGATCGTCGGGGTGGCTGTGGGGGCCACTCCGGAGACGGACTGACCCATGACACCCCACATGCCAAGCGTGCGTCGCAGATCGGTCGACTTACATGGCGCTTCAGAATCCGGCATAGTGTGCATGCACCATGCCGGGAAACGCATTGACAAGCAAGCGAACGAACCCGGCCAGCTGGAATCTTGCATTCAGGCTCATCCGCCGCACTTCCCCGATCTTGACAATTTTGCTTAATCGGGAGTCAGTGATGGAATGAAAAACCTCATCCTCGCGATCTGCCTAGCCCTGCTCGGAGCACAAGCATCTGCATTTTCTCAAAAGATGCTTGATGCACTCACTCCCGCACAAATCGCGCAATTGAACAAAGGTGAGCTCGTCGTGATCTCTCGGGATATGCCGGGCGGCGTTTGGCCCGAACTCACCGTTTACACGCGAGTCAATGCGCCGGTAAGTGCAGTGGGCGATGTCTTTCTCGATTATGAAAATGCCCAGAAATACATTCCGAATCTGGTTTCAGCCAAGGTCATCGCACAGCCAGAACCCGACGTGCGAGACGTGGAATATACATCCAAAATGCCCCTGCTCGGGAATTCGGTCTACTCCGTTCGGAACTGGTTTGAGCAAGGTCCGGATGGTATCACCGTGCGCTGGAAGCTGATTCAATCTCCGATGGCCGACATCTCGGACGGGTCGCTTCGCGTAGAGCCATCGGACAGCGGATGTGTGTTGCGATACACCAACTACGTGAAGCCCAAATCGTCTATCGCCATTGTTGCCAAAGGGGCCGCCCAAAGTGAAGTGAAGAAGACGGTTTCAGCGATCAAAACCGAAGCGGAACGCCGCTCAGGGCACGGAACTTAGGCCAACAGCTCCAGCGAATCTGTCACGATTTCTCGATTGCATCCGGGGAGAAGAATTGACAGCGAACGCGGTGCGGCTAACTTCGCGGAAATCTATGAATTTAAACAAAATGACGTCCGGCTTGATTCCGGAAACCGTAGCGGGCAGCTCCTCCAAAAACGTTCTCGCCAGTGATGTCGAAATCAAGGGCACGATCAAATTTGAAAGCGAGTTGATTTTTGATGGTAAAATCGACGGCGAAATCCATTCGGAAGGTGCATTGGTCATCGGCAAAAATGCGGAAGTTCGCGGCGAAGTAAAAACCAAGTCGGTCACCGTTCACGGCACGGTGCTTGGGAACATCACCGTCAGCGAGCGCGCCGAGTTGAAATCCAGCTCGCAGCTCACCGGCGACCTTACCGCGGCTCGCATCGTAATCGAAGAAGGCGCTACCTTCATTGGAAAATCCGAAGTGACTCCAAACCGTTCCGCGCTGCGTTCAGCCGAGAACGGCCGCTCCACGAGTTTGCCCGCCAAGCCGGCAAATCCTCCGACGCCATAATCCGCTCGGGCAGTGCCCTGAAGTTTTACAAAAAAGGAATTTAAAATGCTATTTGGCCACCACCGCTCAATCGAAGTGGTGTGTCCGCATTGTGGCGGCACGCAGATGGAGCCCCGGGGTATCATCTCGACGTATTGCAGATCGTGCTCGCAGCATTTTAGTCCCACGGTTAGTCGGCTCGACAGCAGGAGGGACGGAGGCCCCCTAAATCCAACTCGAGTGCCGGGGGGTGATTCCTCATCGACGAGGGAAAGCCGCGTGACCTGCCACTCCTGCGGCCACACCCAACGGGCACATCAGGGAGTGCCGGAGGCCCCGTGTCGCCACTGCGGCACAATGATGTCTTACCGTGACATCGAGATCTCCAATCACGCAACGCGTGAGATTTTCACCCACGGGCACGTGCTGGTTACACGCCGCGGATTCTTAAATTCCACACGCGTCCGCTGTGCATCCGCTAATGTGGAAGGGCGGATTTCTGGTCGGGTGGATTGCACCGGAACGCTCTGCCTTGCCGGGATTGACCCCTGCAAGGCGCAAATCCGCGCTGGCACACTGCATGTCGAACGAGGGGCAGACATCACTCTGGTTTACACGGCAACCATCGGATCTGGAGTGATCGGAGGACGCGTTGTGGGGGACATCATCTGCTCTGGCTCACTGCGAGTGACGCGGCGCGGAGTGCTTTTGGGCGATGTCGAAACGGCGGCCCTCAGCGTGGATCGCGGCGGAGTCTACTCCGGAGATGTGCGAGTGGGATACGAACGCCTACGGCCCGCGCCCGCCCGCCCGGAGGACGCCCGTCAGTCATCGGACGGCACATGGCTCCCAGGCTTTGCGCTCGGCACCGCTTGAATTCACTCGCATTTTCGCATCTGCGCGACGGTCTGGACTGGCACAATGCGAAACGTGTCGCCGAAGTGATCTCGCGCAAGGGCGGTTAAAGAGTCTGCTCTCGCAAAGGATCGAGATCAAAACGCGTCTTTCGAAGACAGAGCCCTCCAACGCGGATCAATATTGGAATGATTGGACCGACTTCCATTTGTTTTTACCCTTCGCAAAGAAACACGGGTTCCTGCATTAATAGGGGTCTGCAGGCGATTGAGGTTCATGGCGGAGGGGTCGGATTGCCTGCTGCGCGGGCTTTCCATTCGAGGCTTCGCTTTTGACGATACCCTCCTCGCAAAGACTCGGAGAGGGTGGGATTCGGTGAAGTTTTCTGCTGTTTTCGAGCTCAAACAAACCCATTTCCCAGAATAATCAAGTCCATCCTCGAACTATTCGTGAACTACCCTTTTACTGCTGAGACGGGACACTTTTTGGGACACCTTCGAAGGTTCACGGTCGTGGCACCCGAACTACCAAGCACCGCCCTTCCGAGATCATCACGAGCGGCATCACATTGAGCGGGACTGTGTCGATCTAGTTCGCGTTTGGCCCACCACCCCCCATGGATCAGGGAGCGAGAGAGCACCTATCAAGACTGGGTGTTCATGCCGGAATACGCCGACAGACGGCTGCGTTTTCCGCTGGGCCCCAGACATGGATGAGAATCCTCCCGGCACTGCGGGGCAGCATCAATGGCGGCATGCTCGCCATCCACGCCATTTAGTTCGATTGCGGGCGATTTGCTCACCCGCGCGCGCTCAAGAAGAAAGCCAAGTGTGCGTTCGACCATGCCTACACCTGGGCGAAAAAAAAGAGCCTCAGTCGCTCTCGCCTCGATGTTTCCGTTTTGCGCCCGGTTATTTTGCGATCTTTGAAAATGGCTCGGCCGGAAGTCCTGCACTGTTTTGCAGTGTCACCGGGGGCTCCGGCCAATTTACCCAAGCGTATCTAGCAGAAACCGGATCGGCGGTCTCTGCGCAGGTCAACTCCACCGAGCTGGTGGAAACAATTTTCGCCTGCGCGGCATGAAAGACGCCATCCGCGCCAGCCACTTCAAACCCAGGCACATCGGGTTTTCCATCGGAGGTTTGGAGTCCGTTCTCGAATCCTTGGAAATTAATGCGCAGCGACCCGTTGGATTTTTCCAATGCCTGGAACATCGGGCCGCGTGAGGCGATCGGTTTTCCATAGACGTCCGCCAGCGCGAGTCGGGCAAGGCGTTCCCCGACCGGTTGCTTCTTTTTCGGGTGGATGTCATCTTTCTCGCCGCAGTCGATGGACACAGCCATTCCGGTATGCGGAACGGTGTCCCGGGTGAAGGTTTGCGCGGCGCGAAGCCCCGCCCAGTCACCGGCGGACGGGGTCTCGAAGGCGGATAATTGTACAAAAAGAAACGGCCAATCGGGACGGCCCCAAAGTTTCCGCCAACCCTCGATCATCGTCGGGAAAAGCACCCGGTATTCGTCGGGTTTGGTTGCGTTCCCCTCGCCCTGATACCAGATCACGCCGCGTGCCGTGTAAGGGACGAGGGGGGCAATCATGTTTTCGAACAGCACGCCGGGAGACCGCGGGCTCCAGGGATTTCCGGCAGCCGGCCGCGTGGGCTCCGTCGGCCGGGGGTCACTGCTGCCACCCTTTTTCCATTCCGCCAGAGCCGCCACGAATTGATCCCATGTGTTGATTTCCTCCTGCCACTGCTCCTTTGTTTTTTTCAATTCCCGCGCCTGCCGAGTGGCTCTCGCATATTTTTTCAACTCGGGGTGCCCTTCCAGCATATCGAGTGAGGTCCATGCCTCAGCGGGCGTGCCTCCATAAGCGCTCTGTATGATGCCGATCGGGCGGTCCGTGCCCTGATGCAGCGCGTCGGCGAAATAGAATGCCACGGCGGAAAAATCGTTATCGCGGCTTGGCTGACCGGGTTTTAAGGCCCTCCACTTCAGATCGTCCGCGGTGAACTCCTTTTCGACCGGAAGCCCGGTTTTTTGCGGAACTTTGAGGAAGCGTATACCGGAATTTTCCCTCTTCAGCGCCTCCGCGCCCCCGAGAGATGGACCCACAGGCAACACCATGTTGGACTGGCCGGCAGCCAGCCACACTTCACCGAAGAGGATACCCTTCAGTTCGGCGGCATCTTCTCCGGATACGGCTTCGAGCGAATGGGGACCTCCCGGAGGTTGCGCGGGCAAAATCGTTTTCCAGCTTCCACCGCCGTCCGCCTTGGCCGAAGCAACCTTCTTGCCGTCGAGCCGGATTTCCAGCCCGGCGCTGGGAGCGGACTTGCCCCAGAGGTTGACCGGCATTTCGCATTGCAGGACAGCGTCGTCGTTAAAAATCGGGGCGAACGCGACCTCGGCGCGGGCGCCCGCAGCCGATGTCCAAGCAAGTGCAAGCAGCGCGATCCGGAATTTTCTCATGAAGCCACGCTGTCCCATCGGTAAAACGCGCGCAACGCGCATTATCCAAAAACAAATTCTACGTAAAACGCATCTTCCGGCCGACACGCGACGCAACGGCTCAAACTCAGAAGTGGTCGCGCAGCAATTTGATTCGCTCGCGCGGAGGCGGCGGATGGTGTCCGGGGAGCTTGCGTGTGCTGGACGCTTCATGCCAGCGGCCCTGAATCAAGGTCTGGAGGGGCTGCCTCGGCAGGCCGGTCAGATTATGGTTCATCGCATGCACCAGCTGGTCGACCGCCACCTGCCCGTGCTCCGCTGCATTCTGCTCGATGCCAGAGAACGGAGATTTGTCTCCGGGATGGTCCAGCACGCTGAATCCAACATGGCGGGAGAGGGACTTTTGAATGCGTTTGATGGCAGGGTATAGGTCGCCCTGCATTGTCACGACCGCATCGAGTTTGTGATCGCGAATCCAGTCGCAAAAGCGGTCTTCCGAGAATGCTCCCCACGGGTAAACAAACCCTGGCAGATCGGCATCCATGCCGCGCCGGTTGCGCCAATGGAGATAGGCAGCCGTCCAAAGGCGCGAGGAGAGGATATCGCCGGATTCCACGATTGCAAAACCGATGCGCCGATACCCATGGGATTCCAGGCGATCTAGGGAATGTCTCATGCCATGAAAATGATTGTGACGAACAAGGTTTAGCTCGGGGCGGAGAAGAGTCGCCCCCAGATGGACCAGGCAAAAACGCTTCCAGTCCAAATCCAGCACGGGATCCGCAACCCCGGCGACATCCACGGCCAATGGGGCTATGATGATCCCCTGTATCCCGCGCGCAAAAAGAATGCTTGAGAGCCGCTTTTTTTCAAACTGAGGGTCGCGAGTCCAAAAGGGGGTGAGACGGTAGCCCAGCTCGAGCCCCCTTTTTTCAGCCCCCCGAAAACATCCGAAAAAATGATAAGATTCCTTCCAGGCAAATTCCGATTGCGAGCTGGTGAGAAAGGCGATTTCCCCCTGATAACCTGGCGTTCTTCGTAAGCGGGCCAAGTCGGACATCAGCTTTGCGACTTTGGGGTCGGCGCGAAATCCGAGTTTGCGGGACATTGCCAAAACCTTCCGCTTGGTGGATTTGGCCACGTGGACGTCGTCACGCAGCGCAAGGGAAACGGTCATCCGGGAGACGCCAAGCTTTTCAGCAATGTCGCGCAGGGTGACGCGTGGGGCGGACTTTTCGTTCGATTCCGTTTTTGTGCGGACCGTCGATGGTGCCTTTTTTGGCGCGGTCTTTTTACGTGCAGCAGGCATCAACAGGAACTTTCAATCGGCGGCCGATCCTCGATGCCCCGCCGGAGTTCATGCAAACGCTCGAGCTATGACAATATGCCGGGGTGTGGGACATTATTCGTGTGTTTGAGCGAAGGAAGAAGGGGCATTTCACCCCGCAAGAAGCCTATGGAGTTGTTGCCTGCGGTCAATCCAAAATAAGCCGGAACGGAGGCCGTAGCGAAAGCAGAAATGCGGCGAGCAGCGAAGATAGAGAGGAGATTCCGATGACTACAAGATGTCTTGGACGTGGACTTCCGAAAGGTCGCGAACTCTGACATCGGCCCGGGGGTGGGTGAAGGCACTCCCAACCGCAAGCACGGACATGCCTGCGGCGAGACCTGCCTCCACTCCGGCATGGGCATCTTCGACAACAAGGCAATGCTCGGGGCAAACGCCCAAACTCTCTCCAGCGAGGACAAATACTTCGGGGTCGGGTTTTGACCGCGTAATATTGGTTCCATCTACCACGGCATCAAAAAAGTTCTCCAAACCAATTGCGGCAAGAATCGGGCGCGCATTCTTGCTCGAGGAGCCGATCGCCAATTTGATCCCCCGCTCCCGAAGCGCTGCTAAAATAGCCCGAACGCCCGGAAGAATGTCCCCCGGGGTCAGATTCTTCAACGAATCCCGGTAGATGGCGTTTTTCTGTTCGGCCATCGAGTTCTTCTCGACGTCCGAGTAGGCCCGTGTCGCCCGCTCGATGAGAATGTCGAGGGACTCCATGCGGCTGACCCCCCGCAGGCGCTCGTTATCATTCCGGTCGAAGGGGATCCCTTCCGCGTCCGCTATCTGTTTCCATGCGTGGTAGTGGAATTCGTCTGTCGAGACGATGACTCCGTCCAGATCAAAAATGACTGCCTGAATATTGTTCATAAATGCTCGCCGTTTGAACCCAGAGCGACCTCAAGGCAGGTTCGGCGACTCCTTGGCAAACAGCCACTGCTGGAGGGCTTGGTTTGAAGGGGTGAGAAGCTCAAATTTTTCGACCACGACCGGAGCCGCTCCGTTGCCAAAATCCAAGCGCACGCCGAAGAGGGAGTCTGCGGCGGTGAACGACACCTCGTAAGCGTGGGGGCGTCCGTCGCTGATGATGTCGAACTCGACCCGGCGCTCCGGCTTGAATGTCCGATCAGTAAAATCGGACCAAAACAATTTGCCCTTGCCCGGGCGTTCGGTGCGCATCGTCCAGCGCAGGGTGAATGTGCCGGATTCGCGCACAAGCCCGCGGGTTGAGAGGCCTGGCCCGTGAACGGTCAGCCCACTTGCGTCAAGGGAAAGCCGATCCTCTTTGGCCGAGGGAATCCATCCGCCCACCGGGGCGCTTGCCGGATCATAATCGGGATTGGGCTGCGGGGGGCGGCCTCCGAGCGAATAATGCTCCTTCAGCTTGGGAGCGAGCCGGGAGACAATCTCCGGGTGCTTTTCTGCCAGGTTGGTTGTTTCGCCAATATCCTCCTTGACGTTATAGAGAAGAAAATGGTCGGGCCAGAAATCCGAAACCCAGAAATTTTCCAGAAGCTTCCAATCGCCCTCCCTCACCCAGGCGCCGGGCGGGGAATACTCGGTGAAGCTGTGGGGGAAGTAGCAGTAGATCGCCTCGCGTCCGAGCGCTTGGCCCTTCAGCGCGGGAACCAGGCTTACCCCGTCCAGCACTTGATCGGCGGGCCGGGGGATGTTGGCGATCTCAAGCAGCGTCGGGTAGTAATCCACGCCCGTGATGGGCTGGTCACTCACCGCGCCTGCGTCCGTCACGCCAGGCCAACGAATCAAAGCGGGCACGCGACCGCCCCCCTCGAAGATCGAGGCCTTGCCCTTACGGAGCGGGAAGTTATTGGTGACGGGCACATTCCCGTCGGCTTCGACCTTTTTGTTTGTCAGGCCGCCGTTGTCCGAGGTGAAAACGATGATCGTGTTTTTGTCGAGGCCGGTGCTCTCGAGGTCGTCGAGTAGGCGGTTGAGGCTTTCATCCACACTCTGGATCATCGCCGCTACGGTCGGGCTGAGTTGTTTTCCCTGCGGGTCCGGGTGTTGCCGGTAGTATTCGATCAATTCCGGCTTGCCCATGAGCGGGGTGTGAATCCCCCAGTGCCAGAGGCAAAGAAAGAACGGCTTTCCTTTGTCTTGATTGATGAAGCGGATGGCCTCATCCGTCGCGCGGTCGGTGAGATATTCGCCTGCCGGGCCGTCGGTGATCGTGCCTGCCTTGAATTTGTAGGGAGAGAAATAGCTTGGAGGGCCGGGGTCCGGCGCCCCATGGAAGCTGAAATCAAAGCCCTGATGCTCGGGCCAGAACTCCGGGGCAAGGCCCAAGTGCCACTTGCCGACGAAGCCCGTGCGATAGCCTGCGTCGCGGAAGGCCTCGGCGAGCGTGTGCTGATCGAGCTCCAGCACCCGCTTGCTGCAAGGCAGAAGCTGCGAGGCGAACTCGGGGAGCTTTGTTGTGTTGTAGCCCGAATCGGCGGGGCCAACCGCCGTGTGGCCTAGGGCTTCAGTCATGCCATGGCGCGCGGGGTATTGTCCGCTGAGTATTGAGGCCCGGCTGGGTGAGCAGAGAGGGCTGGCGGAATACGCACTGGTGAAGCGGACGCTCGATTTGGCGAGTCGCTCCATCGCTGGTGTTTTATAGAACGTCGAGCCGTAGAGCGAGCTGTCCATCCACCCGAGGTCATCAACGAGGATAAAGATCACGTTCGGGCGCTGCGCCGCCAGCGCCGGAGAGAGCCCGAACATCCAGGCCACCAGGGCGGCAAGGCTTCGCGTTTGAAAAAGAGCTCCGAACGATTTGAGTATGTTGTTCATGTTTCTTTAGGTTGAATCACCCAACGAGCAGCTTAATCGGGGCGTGTGAACTGGGCCATGGTTTTCCTGAAGGCTTTTATTCTACGTATAAATAAAAGCAGGCGGAACTCCATTGTTTCTCCCGCCCTCCTGGAGGATGAATTGATAGCGATCGACGCACCAACCACCCCCAGCCCATGAAAGTTTCTCTCCCGTTCTTTGCCCTGATACTCCTGGCGCCGCTGACCGCGCTGCACGCCGCTGATTTGACCTCACCACTGCCGCCGGCTCCGGAACGAACCCGCACGGTGCGCATCACCGGTGATTTCCTGCAATTGCCGCTGATGCAAAATGCGACCGGCGATAAGAAAAAAGACAGAGAAGGCTTGGAGAAGTTGAGCATCGAGGCTGACGGGAAGGTGTTGCGTTACATGAATATCGATTTGCCGCAGGACGGCAAGCAGCCTGATTTTTGGTATTCCGCTGACCTTCGTGAGTTCAAAGGCCGCGAAGTTACGCTGCGCATCAAATCGCACGACGCCGCAGCACTGGAGCGACTGGAGTTCAGTGACAAAGAAATCATTGACCCGCACGCTTACGACGGCCCGTATCGCCCGCGCTTCCACTTCAGCCCGCGTCTGGGATGGATGAACGACATCAACGGTAGCTACTACCAGGATGGTCTCTATCACCTCTTCTACCAGTTCAATCCCGCGTCCACAGGTGCGGGTGCGGGCTTCGACATGCACTGGGGTCATTCGGTCAGCAAAGATCTCGTGCATTGGGAAGAATGGCCGGTCGCACTCTTCC
>Ga0247844_1001144_pt1 | contig 51411 bp, 48 predicted proteins | sample LaCtaG_FD_192421 | JGI IMG/M metagenome (GOLD analysis project Ga0247844, IMG submission 192421) | Freshwater microbial communities from meromictic Lake La Cruz, Castile-La Mancha, Spain - LaCruzMarch201714.5m_1 | ecosystem: Environmental > Aquatic > Freshwater > Lake | place: Spain: Castile-La... | reverse complement strand
ATCTTTCGGGCCATTTCTCTCGACACTTCCCTGCGGCTTGCCGGAGCAAGCCTCAGTCGTGTCTCAAGCTCTGTCCCAAAATCTGCTCGAAAGATCGAGCAGTTTAAGAAAGTGTGTGAGCAGTTACGATTAGAGTTAATTTCCGAGTCTGCGGGGAGCAGATATTTGATAGCGATGAGAAAGGATTTCAAATAAATTGCGTGAACTATCTGAATTAATATCTGCTCCTTTCATGGCATTAGAAGCTGCTGCATCTGAAGGATAAGTCAGGACTTGGTTGCCAGATTTTGCTTCTTGTTTTTGCCCGGGCATGAACTTGCTTAAATCAAAACCTGAATTTGTTTTTTTAGAATTTTTGCCACCGCCACCGAATTCAATAATATGGCCATCACCACTACCAATACTTGATTTTGAAGCAGAAGGAAGAGCGATTGATCCACTATAGCGTGAGTTTATTTTTGCAAGATCATTTTTAAAATTAGGGCCAGGATCAAGTGACGCAAATTTCGCAGCGATATTAGGCCCAAAGCCAGCTAGCTCTAAGGCCTTGACGTCTTTTTGATCTGGATATAGTTTTTCGCCGCCAAATTTCTTATCAATCTCACGTAATTTTCCCATCGCATTTTGAAGGCCTGCATTTGCGGCACTAATACTTGCATCACTTAGATTTCCTTTTGTGAGAGAGGCCACTGGTGCGAATGCGGAACTGACACCTTGCTGGAAACCGAGACCTTGAAGTTGAGTTGAAAAAGTTTTGTCATAACAGTTATTCGTTTTTACGCAATTACAAACAGCATCCGCTTTTCCATTAGCATCAAGGCAGGTTATGGGATTTGCGGCCGCTGTAGCATTCGTGGCCTGTATTTCAGCAGGGAGGCAAGCCTGTCTATATTCAGGATAGTTTTTACTTTCTGGTTGAGCACAGAAACAATTTCGCTGGTTAATTGGATTACAATCACCTTTTCCTGGAAGTCCATCGGCAACTTTTTTTGTGAAATTTGCGGCTTCATTATATCGACTCACTTCTGATTTATAAAAAAAAGCGAGAAGACCTGAGGCCGCCATCTTCGCAGCAGACTTCCAATCAAATCCGCCCGTCATCGCCATCTGAGCTGGGTAACATGCGGCTGCCGTACCATAACCTATAAATTGAATTTGTGAGCCTTCAGCGCGCGCAGTATGGCTACGAGATGCTCTGTAGAGTGAATCTTTCTGAGATGTTTCTTGATTTGTGGGAATAAAGGATTCTACATTTTTTTGGGTGAGCTCTTGCTGAAAAGTGGCCATTGTTTCTGTCGCAGCAGGGATGAGGCCGCAATAATCTTTTTTCTCATCCATCATTCCAACGGCACCCATCACCATACCGTAAGCTTTGGCCACCATCCGAACCATATTTGTGTCAAGACCAAGAAATGTTCCCTTTGAATCGCGTCCTAGGCACTCCGACTCTTTTCCAGTACAAGCTTCATCATATTTTCTTTTATTAAGTCCTTCATGGATATATTCTTTACTCGCTGTAAATTGAGCGTCCGTCAGGGAAGTCGTCGCAGTATCTGTACTCGTTTTAGATGTGGTGCTGCCGCCTAAGGCACCTTCAGCAAAACTTCGACTGTTAATGAGAAAAGCTAGAGTGATAATAAAAAGCTTCATAATTATATTCCTTAAACCCTTATTATTATTTACTCCTTAAATAGTAACATGCTCTCTTTCAGTTGCGGCCCGACTTTTTTCTGGCTTTTTCATTCTTTTTTGAAATCAAACCCTTGTTAGTGCCACTCAAGCTTATGCAGATGATTACAGGCGGCAAATAATATTGTAGTTTGACACATGAAACGAAAGTTGATATGATTTAAAAAGAGGTGGCTTATGGAAACAGAAAATGAGAATAATGAAAATAAAGTAGAATTTAACGAAAGTGAATTGTCACATTCGATGGTCCACTATCTTTTGACGATTCATCGCTTAAAGGAAGCGCGTGGCTATGCCCGCGTCACTGATATTGCTCGTGAACTCAGTTTGACTAAGGGAAGTGTTTCAACGGCCCTTTCAAATTTAAAGCGTAAAGATTTGGTGAGAGAAGAAGATGATTGTAAATTTTTAGTATTAACAGATAAGGGACACGATGTTGTGCATCGCATACTTTCATCGCGTGCTTTGCTTTATCATTTTTTAAGAGATTTTGTTGGTGTCACTAATGAAATTGCAGTGAAAGATGCTTGCATGATGGAGCATTTACTTTCCCATGAGACTTTAGAAAAATTTTTCCAATTCATGAAAGACAAGGGGGCCAATTTTGGCAGCTCTCTTGATTTAGTTTCTTTCGCTAATATTTGGGATTTCAAAGAGCAACAAAAGAGTGAATAAGTTTCTCTTTCAATGAGTCTTTTTATTTCTGTTTTTTTACAAAATAGGAAACGCTATACTCCCCGGGAATATTCCATGGATTGTGGTTTATGGCGTAATTTAAAAACCGTCGAAGAGTTATGTTTGAGTAATCAGGAACCCACCAGGAGCGTAGGGGAATCGATAAGTAGTAATGACTTTTTGATAAAGTATTTCTTACTTCAGAGTTTTCCGCATTTGTAATGACATAGTCATAATCTTTTAAAGATCCATCTTTAACTTCAAAGAAGCTAAATCCTTCGAGGCCAAAAAAATACCAAGTCGAAGGCCAAATAGCATCACCCAAAATAAGAACTTTTGGGGAATAACCTTTTTGAGGAAAAAGCATTTCTTTTTGGATGCCAAGTATGGTTTGCTCGAAAATTTTCGTTGTGTGTACTTGACTAATGAACTCGGTTTCATCGCCGGCACGTGCAAAATTTGTCATAAGACTAAGACGTAAATTAAAGAGAATTATAAAGGCAAAGAAGAAGTGTTTTACTTGCAGATTGGTCCCGCAAAGAGGCCTCGAAAGAAAATTATCTAAGAGATTTTTATGCTGAAAATAGAGGGCAAGATAAATAATTCCTGCAGAAAAAGGATAAAGTGTGAGCCAAGGTACTTTTTCTCCAACAAAGCTATAAGCGAAGAAGCTCGCCATAAAAAAGTATCCCCAAAAGGCCAAGGTTTGCTCTTTTTTCAGAAGGTGACCAATCGTGATAGCGAGGGAGTGAATAATTAAAAATATAAAAAGATAAAAGTCGAGATTGATTTTCAATTTAAGAAGACCAAAGAGGGTAACAATTTCGAGATTGTCATGGCGAAAATAAAAGTGAAGTCCTCCGGCCACGAGAAATCCTATGAGTACGGGAAGTCGGAATTTCCATGAAGATTTTAAGTAAAAATGAATTGTGGCAGTAATGAAAGCGATGACAAATAAAAATTCATACCAGGCAAGATTAAAAAAATGGAAAATGAAAGGGCCTTTGATTCTATCCATGTTGTGTTGTGAAAGCCAATAAGTAAAGCCCTTGCGATAAAGGCCGTCAAAGATACCTGCACTATAACGAAAACCTGAACTATAAAAAAAGCAAAAAAAGAAAATCGCGAAAAGAAAACCTGCAAAGGAACTGCGAGGATTGGTTTTTATAAAGCGAATGAATTTTTTAAAAAGCGTGTCCTTCGCTTTTTTGTCATTTTGGAAAATCATTGAAAAACATTCTTCAAAAATAAGAAAACCAAGGAGGAGAGCAAGTGTAACGTATGAGTTTTCTTTCACACAAAAATGAAAACTAAGCCCCGTGAAAAAGAAAAGTCCTGTCCATTTTTTATTTGTGAGAGTCGCTCCCCACAACATCATAAGCATGGCCAAAAGAACGAGGAGATCTTCGCGCAAAAAACGTGACCAATAAATAAGTGAGGGAGAAAAAGCAATAAATGTTGTCAGTGTTAAAAGTGTTGTTTTTCGAAGGTAGCGGTGGAAAATGAGAGGGGCGAAAAGGAAAAAACTACCAATGCAAGTAATCATAGCTCTTCCTGCCCATTTTGTAATATCGAGAAATTGGTAAAAATAAGGGAGGACATTGTATAAAACGGGGCCATGAAGGAGAGGATCGTAGCGATAAAATTTATTCTCGGGATCTGTGTAGAAATATTTTCCATACATGGCATGAAGTGATTCGTCATGATGAAAGGGGCGGGAGTCAAGTTGCAGCCAACGAAGAAGTAATCCAGCGACAATAATGATGATGAGATAAATTGTTTCTTGCTTAGTTAAAAACTCACGAATAGTCAGTCTTTCTTCGTTTTGCATGAGTTTTCCTCTGTGAAAAGTCGATGTTTATGTCTATAATAGATTATATTAGTGTAAAGAGTAGATAAGGTCAAAAGTATGAATCCAATTTTAGATAATTTTGCAACTCCATTTGAAACGATACCATTTGATAAAATTAAAAATGAACATTTTTTTCCTGCTCTAAAAGAAGCGATTCTTTTAGGGAAAAAAGAAATTGAAAAAATCAAAAACAACAAGGTAGAACCGCAGTTTGAGAATGTCGTTGTGGCACTCGAAGAAGCTGGTTGTCTTGTTGATCGCTGTTCTGAAATTTTCTTTAATTTACATGGTGCCGAGAGTAATGAAGAGTTACAAAAAATCGCGAAAGATTTCTCACCTCTTCTTACAGAATATGGCAATGATGTTTTGCTTGATCACGATCTATTTGAAAAAGTGAAACAAGTTTTTCAAAAAAAAGAAAGCCTGAATCTCACTTCAGAACAAAAGACTCTTCTTGAAAAAACTTATAAAAGTTTTACAAGAAATGGGGCCCTTCTAAATGCGGACGAAAAAAATAAATTAAGAGAGATTGACAATTCCCTTTCAAAACTAACGTTAGAGTTTGGTGATCATGTTTTGGCCGAAACGAATAATTATTTTAAATTAATAAGTGACGTGAAAGAACTGGCCGGGCTTCCTGATGCCGCTATTGAGCAAGCTCTGATAACGGCAAAAGAGAAAGGAAGCGTTGGATGGGGATTAACACTCAGTATGCCTTGTTATATTTCCGTTTTGACTTACGCTAAAAATAGAAAGTTGCGTGAAGAGTTTTATCGCGCCTATGGTTCTAAAGCTTTTAAAAATGATGCTAACGATAATCAAAAAATTATTAAAGAAATTGTTTGTCTTCGAAAAGAAAGGGCCAATCTTTTGGGTTACCCTGATCATTCAGCTTACGTTTTAGAAGAACGAATGGCCGGAAAACCTGAGACCGTCTTTACATTTCTAGAAGATATTTTGGAGAAGGCCAAAAAAAATGCTGTAAGTGAGTTGGAAGAATTAAAGGAATTTGCCAAAAAAGAAGAACAGATTATTGATTTAAAACCTTGGGACATTATTTATTTTTTTGAAAAATTAAAAAAAGAAAAATTTAATATCAATGATGAGATGCTTAAACCTTACTTTAAATTGGAGAATGTGATAGAGGGAGTTTTTGAGGTAGCAAAGCGGCTTTATGGATTATCTTTTATCGAAAGAAAAGATATTCCACTTTACCACTCAGAAGTTCGAGCTTTTGAAGTCGTTGGTAAAAATGGTGAGCACGTTGCTGTTTTTTATGCTGATTTTTTTCCAAGGGCGGGAAAGAGAGGTGGCGCATGGATGACCTCGTATCGGGTTCAACGTAAAAGTGCTGGAAAAGATTTTCGCCCCCATATTTCGATTGTTTGTAATTTTACAAAATCAACAGAAACAAAACCCTCTCTTCTAACCTTTGATGAAGTGAATACCCTCTTCCATGAGTTTGGGCATGCTCTTCATGGCATACTTTCTGACTGTCACTATCAAAGCGTGGCCGGCACAAATGTGTATTGGGATTTTGTCGAACTTCCTTCTCAGATTATGGAAAACTGGACTCAAGAAAAAGAGTGCCTTGATCTTTTTGCTCGCCATTATGAAACTGGAGAAAAGATCCCTGCGGAATTGATACAAAAAATGAAAGAGAGTTCAAATTTTCACGAAGGACGTTTTACTTTAAGACAAATTTCCTTAGGACTTCTTGATATGGCTTGGCATACCGCTGACCCTCAAAGCATTACAGATGTCGGTGAATTCGAAAAACTTGCCATCGAAAAAACTCAACTTCTGCCCTACGATACAGGTGTAAATACGAGTTGTGGATTTTCTCATATTTTTTCTGGTGGCTACTCTTCAGGGTATTATAGCTATAAATGGGCCGAAGTTTTGGAAGCAGATGCTTTTGAGCTTTTTAAAGAAAAAGGGATTTTTAATAGTGAGGTCGCCACTTTGTTTAAGGATTGTATTCTTTCTCGGGGAGGAAGTGAACATCCCTTAGAGCTGTTTAAAAAATTTCGCGGCAGACCTCCTAGTGCTAATGCTCTTTTAAAACGTGCTGGACTTATAAAGTAGGTAAATTATGTCTTCTGCAGATCTTCCTTCGCTTATTGATTTTGAAGAACTTAAAAGCAAGTTAGAAAATGAACGTGCTCTGGTTTTAAAAAAAGAAAAGGTTACTGAAGAGGACGGTTTAGTACGCTCCCTAGGGGAAGCCACTATCGTTTTAGAGTGCCTTGAGCGCATTCAAAAAAAACTGTGGGAGGTTTTTAGAAATAATCCTTCTCTTGGAAGTCTTTTTCATGATGACTTTATCGGGGTTATCGAATTTTTTAGAAAAGATTTTATAGTCGAGACAATTTTTCTTACTGATAGTTTTTTTCCACGAAAAAACCTGTTGCTCTTCGAAGAAAATTTTCATGTGGTTCCCGAAAAACTTAGTGAAGCTGAAGTCTCTTTTGATACTTGGATCAAAATAAAAGAAGCGTGCCATAAGGATACTCAGGTTTTAATAAAAGAAAATTTTAGTCAAGACTTGTTAGAAGATCAGCTTGGTTGTCATTGTGTTCAATGTTCCGCTGATTATAAAACTAAAATTCGGGAATTTATTTTTGATCGTATTAAAACGATCGTTGATGAAGCGGCCCAAGAAATGGAGAAGGATATTTATACTTCCATTTCTGATTTTTCCGATATTTATTTCAAGCTTATCAAAAATGTTGATAAGGAATTAAATCAAAGCCGTCATCGCTTAAAGAAAGGAACTTTTAATAGGCTTGATGCTCAAATCAAGGGGCAATTGCGTGCTATTTTTGGGCACCCATCCCCCTTAAGTTTAAAGCAGGCAGAACGGCTAAAACCGTTTTTTGTTAAATATCTGCGTGATCAAAATTTGCGTGGTGATTTAATAACCGATCAAGAATATGAACGTTTTTACAGTCAACTTCAAAGTAACTTTTGGCGCAACGAAAGTTTTTTAGAGCGAGAATTTAAAAAATATCTTTCGTCGTTAATGATGCTTAAACGTAAAGATATTTCGGCCAATATTTTAATTACCTACTTAGGTGAATTTTGGATTCACTCGCGCGCGCGTCGCCTAAAGCGCCATATTATTTATCACATGGGGCCTACCAATTCCGGTAAAACTTATCACGCCATACAAGCTCTTTGTGGAGCAAAGAAGGGCTGCTATCTCGCGCCCCTTCGTCTTCTTGCGGCTGAATTATACGATACAATGAATAGTAAGGGAGTGAAGACGACACTTTTGACGGGTGAGGAATGTATCGAAGTCGATGGATCGACGCATTTTTCTTCAACGATTGAAATGGTTCGTTTTAATGAAGATTTTGATTGTGCCGTTATTGATGAAATTCAAATGATCGCCGATGAACAAAGAGGTTGGGCATGGACACGTGCTCTTGTGAATATCTGTGCGCCAGAGATCCATATTTGTGGTGATCACACGGCGTTTGATTTGGTTGGGCAAATTGCTCAAATGTGCGGTGACACTCTTGAAGTCAAAAATTATGAAAGGATGACGAAACTTGAAGTGCAGCCTCTTACGGTGAAGCTTCCTGACCTAGAACGTTCGGATGCCTTGATTGTTTTTTCAAGAAAAAATGCTCTCAAATATAAAATGTCTCTTGAGCAAATTGGTTTTAAAGTTTCGATTGTCTATGGCCGTCTGTCGCCTGAAGTTCGTCGTGAGCAGGCCCGTAAATTTGATATGGGCGAAACAGATATAATGGTGAGCACTGACGCGATTTCGATGGGGATGAATTTACCTATACGACGAATTGTTTTTTCAGCACTCGCAAAACATATTGATGGTGATGAACATAAAATTACTCAAAGTGAGATTAAGCAAATTTGTGGACGAGCGGGCCGCTATTTGCGTTTTCCTACGGGGTATGTGACTTGTCTTTCGCGTGAGCAAGATGGCATTGGTAAAATTAAAGAGGCCCTCGCCTTTGAACTTCCTCAAAAAAGTCGTTGTATGGTGGGGCCTGATTTAGATATTTTTACCCAAGTAAATAATGCCTTAAAAATAAATAGCCTTCCTGGGTTAAAGCTTTCAGAATTTTTGCGCCTTTTTAATAGCATGACTTTTCGTCATCCTTTTCATTGTGTCGATTTGACAGACATGATTGAAATTACCGAGATGGTTGAAGATGCTGATCGTCAGGCGAAGCTTACTTATCCAGAAATTTTTGGTTACTCCTGCGCTCCTGTTAATTTAGGAATGGTTGATCACGTTCAGTATTTTTTGTGGATTTTAAATAAATATGTGGCCGGCCTTCCTATTATCTATGAAGACATTGATCCGACTTCAAATGATATTGATTATCTTGAAACGGCCATTAAATGTGTAGAGCTTTATCAATGGCTTTCACGGCATTTTAACAATAAAGGTTTTCAATATAATGAACATGATCTTTTTCATAATAAAGCAAAGGCCATAGAAAAACTCAACGAACTTCTCTCTGATAAAATAGTTCCAACTTGCTCCAGTTGTGGCAAGGCCTTGGCCGCTGAAAGTCAGTTTGCCATTTGCGAAGACTGTTTTAAATCTCGTCGCTTCTTAAGGCGGCGTGAAACTCAAAGTTATGTGCCTCGTGCTGAGGGTGAAGGAAATTATCAGCGCTCAGAACGTACGGATCGGTTTGATCGTTCGAGCGGCGATCGTGATCACCGTCGACCGAATTCACGAGGTGGATCTCATTCTAAACATGGCAATGATTCACGCAAGGGCGCGAGTGCTCCTAAAAGAACTCCAGGACAAGCGCCTCCGTCAGTTCGCCCAAGTCGATTTGCAGCAGGGGCCGGAAAAAAGAAATTTGGGGGAGCGTCGAAGAAGAGGCGTTAGGTTTTTTAAATTTTAAAAAAATCTAAATTGAAGCAAAAAATATCATCTGGTTTTGTTTCATTAACAGTGTCAGATACTTTTTTTATAAGTTGAACCATTTCTTCACGAAGGAAATCATAATCTTTTTGAGATAATGAAAGAGGGGCCGTGAAACTAAGATCATTTTCATCTGATCTATCTTTTTTTTCAATGGCCTTAATTCTCCAGTTTGCATGGTGTTGCTTTAAAAAAGGTGATGATTTTTCGAGGTGTGTTCTGTTGATCTTATGAAAAAATTTGCCATTTTCTTGAAAGGCCAAATCTGCGCGCATGAGAAATTCTAAAACCTCATTAATTTTTTTCTTTTCGAGTTGAAAACGTTCATGGATTTCATCGCGAGTTTTACCGCCATCAATTGAAATAAAAACCCAAATGCAGGTGTAGTACCACGATGAATAAAAGACAGATTTTTCTTCATCACTTAAAGTTTTATCTTTATCAATACGATTTGAGAGATTGAGCGATTTCGCTTTTATTTTATTTTTATTTTTTATAAGTCTTGTTTTGTAAATTTTGTTTGTCGTGTTTTCGATCTGATGAAGAAGCAAAATATATTGCCCTTCTATTTCGCTGAGATTTAGGTATTCTCCTAAAAGGAAAACTTGTTCATCCGTAAAAAATCGTGTTCCATTTAAAACTTGGCTAAGCGATGTCGGGTGAATGTTTACAAACTCGGCCAAGTCTTTTTTTTCACCACGCTTGATCGCTGAATTCTCAACGATTTCACTTTTTAAAAAAGTTTCAAAGTTTTCATATTTAAAAATACTTTTGTTTTTCATACATTTTTTACTTTAAAATAATAAGTTTTGCTTTTGCAGGGACTTCTTTACTATTACAACCGTCAAAGTATCTATGTTTTTTTGCTGATGTAATAATTAATGAAAAATTATCATTTGAAAGTGGTGTTCCATTTGGCAGATAGCTGGCATCGTATTCGCTAATACAAATTGTTCCGAGGTCAATTGTTGTGCCAATGGCCTTGGGATCAACTTGCATACGAAATTCTAATTGACTGCTGTAATGAGCTGCATCTGGAACACTATTCATTCTAAAATTGACCAATCCATTTGTATTGAGGCTAAGTTTAGTGACGACTCTGGTGAAATTTCCATACATGTCATAATTGCTATCCAAATTGACGGAGTATTTGTCGAGAGGCTTGTGAACCATTTTAAATTGTGCTTGATAAGTACAGAGCATTTTGTAATACATCATGTCGCCATCAGCATATTCTTGCCCCGTTGGTTCATTAATCATTTCTGAATCATATTGACCGACGCTAATGATGTCACATTCATCCCTTCTATAACCATTTTCTGCACAATATGAATAGGCTTTTTTCATAGCTTCGCCTTCCATCGCATGACAGAAGTTAGTTGCAAATTTATAGGAGACGAAGACTTTATGAGATTCTTGTTTTTGATTTTTTTTAACGGGGTTAATTGAAAGTTTTGTGACAATTTGTTCTTCGGTGTAATCGGAAATTTGGTTAGAAATGTCATAATTTGAGTCCTCCGCATTGGGGACTTCTAGACCTGCAAGACCTGCAAATTCGTGATGGATGAGAACATATTGATCGGAAGGATTGGTTTCATTGAATTTTGTGATCTCGCAAGTAATAAGGCTTTCTTCGTCACTCTTATCAAAGCGGCATGTTTTGGGGAAATTATTAACAAGGACAGGATATCCTTTATTGTCTGGGCCAACACATTTAATTTTTGCTAAATCAATTTCAAGCAACATTTTTAAAGAATAATCTTCAGCGGTGACGACACCAAGGGAGAGTCCTTTTGGGCCTCTATTTAAAATCCATTTTTTGATTTCATCCCTGATTATTTTTATTTTATCTTCGCAAAGATCGCCGCCACCCCCGGCAATAGCTCCGCCACCATTTTTGGCATAGGCCGACGAATAAAAGGACAGTTGTAAAAATAAAAGACACACCGATACAAGTGTTTTCATTAGTTTGTTTTTCATTTTGATTCTCCTAGTATTCATCAAGCATAAAGTATGCCAAACATTTTAAATTCGCCGAAATCTAAATTTGTGATGGAAGATCTTTAGATTTCGGTTGAATAAAAACTTTAAATTAATTGTTTATAATGAGCTTTGCATTTGCCGGAACTTCTTTGCTGCTGCAACCGTCAAAATATTTATGTTTTTTTGCCGCAGTAATGATTAATGAAAAATTCTCATTTGAAAGTGGTGTTCCATTTGGCAGATATCCTGCATCGAATTCGCTGATGCAAATTGTACCTAAGTCAATTGTTGTGCCAATGGCTTTGGGATCAACTTTCATGCGAAACTCTAATTGGCTGCTATATTGAGCTGCATCTGGAACACTATTCATTCTAAAATTGGCCAATCCATTTGTATTGAGGCTAAATTTAGTGACGACTCTGGTGAAATTCCCATACATGTCATAATTGCTATCCAAATTGACGGAGTATTTGTCGAGAGTCTTGTGAACCATTTGAAATCGTGCTTGATAAGTACAGAGCATTTTATAATACATCATGTCCCCATCAGCATATTCTTGCCCCGTTGGTTCATTAATCATTTCTGCATCATATTGACCGACGGTAATGATGTTACATTCATCTCTTCTATAGCCATTTTCGGCGCAATACGAATAGGCTTTTTTCATAGCTTCTCCATTCATGGCATGACAGAAGTCAGTTGCAAACTTATAGGAGACATAAACTGTATGAGTTTGTGGTGCATCCTCAGTTTGCAGATCGCTAGCAATTGCTGTTGTTAAGTTAAAAATTTGTGTTAATAAAAGCGCTCCAAGTAATGTTGTTTTCATAAGTAACTCCCTTTTAGTTCGTTTGTGTTTCTTTCATGTGAGGGAAAGTAATCTAAGTTGAATTTGGGGGCATTACTTATTTTGCAAAATAACCATTTATATGTTTGCATAATTGCAAAAAATAAAGAGATATGACTTTGAAAAGAGGAGAATTAAATCGCAGTTGCTCTTTAGATTTTTTAGAAATTTAAAAAAAATGATGATGAAAAAAATACAGATTTAATTTTGATATTTATAATAAAGTTCAAAAATAAGTTTCGAAGCGATTTCGAGTGTTGGGCCATAGGTAATAACACCATCTTCGTGTCCTGCCATGACGAGGACACCTTGGCCTTCATTTTTTAAACACTCCTTAATGGCCATGGCCATCTCTTTGGTTCCGTAAGTAATTGAGGCCGCTGTTTGAGGGTATTGTCCATCACGAAGCATTCCTTTCCAGATTGAAGAAGAGTGAATATGAATGATGGCCTTGATGTTTAAATTAAACTCATAAATTGAAGCATGTGTGAGGGCCTCGCTTGAAGCCTCGATTGGTCCGACTGTTTCGATGTTAAAATTTTCAAGTGAGAAATTGATAACTTTCGTGTAATGGCTTCCATTTAAATGTTCGAGATTTCCCGTCTGTGTACCCGTGATGAGAAATTGGGGAGACGAGTTTTTTAAATTGTTTTTATCATTTGTTCGAACAGAAATATTGCCGTAACCCAAACCACTCTCATAAGCACCAATGAGTTTGGTCCGATAGAGGGGGAGTCTGAAATTTTCTAATTCTTGATATTCAGAAATTTCAAGAGGGACTGACTTTGTAAAATTAGAACGGTCATATTTTATTACACCTTCATTCATTTCACCCATTGTGTCATCTCCTAAAATCGTAGATACTAATTATGTAGTAATATAGCATAAATCCCCCTATCTCAAGGCAGGGAAGATGGTCGATTTAAAAAATTTTTTAGATGTTGATAAGCTAAAATCTCTTTTTGGGAAAAAACCGTCTCGGGCGTCTGCAAAAGAGGATCGTACAGAAAACATCAAAAACGATGAAGATAAAGTTGAAGAAGAGATCGCTGCAATAGAAGACGAGGAAGCTTCTGAAAAAGACTCTAAACCGAAGGATCAAAAAAAGATGATCATTCGGGCCGTCATTATTTTGGCCATTGCTTATTTAATTGTGGACCAACTCTTTTTAACTAATCCCCCAGAAAAAACGCCAGAAACAACAGTGCCCCCTATTGCTAAGAAAAATAAAAACCCAATTCCAGAAACAGCGACTCCAACCGAAGTGGTCGCTGAGCCAACTCCAGTAAGTGAGGCAACCCCTGCGGCACAAGCAACTTTAGTTTCAGAAAATCCTGAGAATTCGGCAGTCAAAGAAGTTCCGATTGCGCCAACTCCACTTCCTGAGGCCACGATGGTTCCGGAAGTGACTCCTGCCCCATTGCCAACCATTGAAGCCACTCCTATTTCTCAAGAGACTCCTGAAGTAAAAGTTGAACTCAAACCAGAACTAAATTCTGGCATAGGTGAAGATGTTAAAAAAAATAAAAAAGATGATTTGGGGACAAAGTTAAATGAAATGGCAGAAGCAGAAGTACCCCCAGTCTCCAAGAAATTGGAAGTTAAAGAATATGTAGCGCCTCCTTCCTATGAAAATAGGGGACGAGGTTTAATTTATAATTGTAAAGGAAAGCATTGGGCCTGTGTTGATAAAGAGAGTTATTTAATTTGTCGGAAAAATGAAATTTGGCAAAGAAGTATTAATAAACTTCCTGAATGTAGTGCCCGTAATGTTTATTCGAGTATTGACGATTGTAAAATTGTTCAAACACATAATATTAATACGGCCGTAAAAACTGATTTCTGCCAATAACGATTAGGCAGCTTCTTTTTTGAAGAGTCCTTCAATGATTTTTAATTGGAACGTTTCTTGTTGACGTGCCTTATCTTTTTCCATAGCAGTCACAAAATTTTTTACAAGATAAGGATCAAATTGGCTGCCTGAAAATTCTTCTAATTCTGCATAAGCTGTTTCGTAAGAAAGTCCTTTTCGGTAAGGACGAGAAGAAGTCATGGCATCAAAAGTATCAGCGATAAGTAAAATTCGTGAATAAAAGGGAATATCTTCACCCTTTAAGCAATAAGGATAACCTCGACCATCATAACGCTCATGATGATGTTTTACATAATTTGCAATTGTCTCAAAAGCATCGAACCCTTGGAGAATTTCAGCTGATTTTTCAGGGTGAGATTTCATGATTTTAAATTCTTCCTCAGTTAAGCGAGAAGGCTTAAGTAAGATGGCGTCAGGGACACCAATTTTTCCAATATCATGAAAGAGGGCCGAGAGTTCTAAATCGTACATTTCATTTTTATTCAGGCCTAGCTCAAGGCCAGCTTGTAAGCAGTAAAAGGCAACTCGAGCAGAGTGGCCAAAGGTGTAATGATCTTTACAATCTAATGCTTGAAGTATACTTCGAACGGCCATCTCGCAAGTAGCGCGATGTTTGTTTTTAAGATCATCCACTTCTCGCGTGAGATTAAGTAAAGTCACATTTGTGACTACGTCCGCTAGTGAATAGATATCCGTTTTCTTCGTCGTCATGAATTCCTTTAGTGATCTCGGCAGATCACATGGAATTTATCGGATAGACGAAAAAAAATCTTTAGCGAAATTATTTGATGATCAAAGTCTCAAAAGAAGGAAATTGTATACTAATTCCTTCGGGTTTAACTTTGTGAGTTCCACAAAGTCCATAAACTTCATAGAGTTGAAGGGTCGAACTTTCATAGTCAGGATGTAGCTTAAGATATGAATTAAAACTATTAAGTGAAATTCTAGTAAAACCTTGTTTTTTCATTTCTTCAAGAAACATTAAACTTGAAATCCTTTTGGGGTCAAGAGAGTAGCTAACTGTAATAAGAAAGTCTTTGCAGCTTTCTAAATTTTCTAATTCTCTTTCAGAAAGCCAGCTTGCAAAAGGAGAGTTACGATCAAGGCGGGTCACGTAAACATCAAAGAGTAAAGCCAGTTCTTTGTACCAAGAGAGGTGTTCAAAGATGAGAGCTTCTGTCCAAATCTTTTCACCAGATCTTCCACCATTGAGAATGAAGTTACCATCTTTAGTGGTATTCTTACTCATATTTGAGGTTGCACATGCGGAAAGAAAAAAAGCAAGCATAATGGTCGTGATGATTTTCATCTGTTTCCTTTAGTCATTAAGATAAGAGTGAATGGCCTTTTGAGCTTCTTCACTTAGGCCGTTAAAACGTATCGAAAATCCTTGGTTGCCATCAAGAATACGAACAATTTTTCCTGAGGCGACAAAACAATAATTCGAGTTATCGGGATGAACATTGAGTGAAATAACGTCACCAACACTTATGGGATAATCAGAAACGAGAATTTGTAATCCACCAATGGAAATATCTCGACAAATGCCTTCAAATACGGAGGAGTTATTATGGAAAAACATTTTTGCAACAAAAGGCTTTCTAATATTAATTCGTCTATCTTGCTCACTAATCACAGGTGGGAATTCTGAAAATAATTCTTGGTAGATAGGGATTTCTCCAAGGAAAGTCCAATTTTCCATTCCAACAGCAAAGATAAGTGTCTTATGATTAATTCTTTTTTCATTAAAAAGTCTTTTCACAATTGTCATGGAATAAGGGCCATATTCAACATCAGCCCCGTGCCTGTCGATTCCAATTTTGAGTAAGAAAATTTTTTTATCATGATCCAGAGTAGTCCAGTCAAAACTTTTATGCAGGGTTGGTGCTTCTTCAGAAGCCTCTGGAAGAGGAATGTTAATTTTGTTTTCCTTGACTTCAATGATGTAGGCATAAAGTTCTGCAACGTCTTTAATCTTTAGCCAATTGCTAAATCCTTTTTTCCAAACATAACTTTCTTCAGAGAGGATGTTGTCTTTAATAAGGTCAATGACTTTTTCTTCATCGATAGGTCCCTTGCGATCATTTTTTTCAACATAGTACCAGTTTGCGCTCATGAAAACTCCTCAGCTTTAATATTCATTCTATTTTATCTGACCGAAATTACAAATGAAACCACTGGAAAAATGGTTCATTTTTTTTAAAAACTGACTAATTTTCTAGAGTTTTGAATTAATTGCGACAAAGATTTAAGATTTTTTCAATTTTAGCCGATAAAGGAGTGAAGGGGAAAGGTATTTATGAGCGATGCTCAAAAAAAAGAAATTATTAAAAAACGCTTCGGGCGTTATCTCTTGCTTGATCACTTAGTTGACGGTGGGATGGCAAAGATTTGTCGCGCTCGTCATCTTGGTGAGCAGGCAGATAAAATTGTTGCTATAAAAATGATTCAATCACAATATTCCTCTGATGAGGCATTTCGAACAATGTTTATGGATGAAATCAAGGTTGCTTTTGGCCTTCTTCATCCGAATATCGCTCAAACATATGACTATGGAATGGATGAGGGGCATCTTTTTACCGTTATGGAATATGTTGATGGTAAAAATTTAAAACAGTTTCTCGATAAACTAAGAGAGAAAAAGTTTGTTTTTCCTGTTGAAATCTGTCTGCATATAGCGGCCCAAGCTTGTCAAGCACTTCATTATGCGCATACTTTGACAGACAAATTAACAGGCAATGCTTTTAAAATTATCCATCGTGATATTTCTCCTCACAATCTGATGATTACTTATGATGGCGCAGTCAAGGTTATTGATTTTGGAATTGCAAAATCCTCCACTAATTCTGAAGCGACACAAGCAGGAACGATAAAAGGAAAACTTTCCTATCTTGCCCCAGAGTACTTAGAGGGACTCGAACTTGATGGCCGTTATGATATGTTTGCCTTAGGTATCACTTTATGGGAAATGCTTTGCAATCGTAAACTTTTTAAAGCAGAAAATGATCTTGCTGTTTTAAAGCAGATTCAGGCATGCAAAGTCCCAGTTCCCTCAAGCATTAACCCGAATATTCCAAAACAACTTGACGAAATTGTTTTGAAGGCACTTTCTCGCGATCGAACCAAACGCTTTAAAGATATGGATACTTTTAATCGTGAGTTAGTAAAATTTCTTTATTCAAATTATCAGAATTTTAATCCATCTGATCTTTCTTATTTTGCTAAAGATTTATTTCAAGAGGAAATTAAAATTGATCGAGAAAGATTTTTTGAATTTGGTAAAATTGATATTCGTCCTTTTTTAGATGAAATAAAAAGTGATAATGAAAATAAACAAGGGCAAACAAGTACGGCAGTTCCAACTGATTTAATCACTCAAACTCAATTAAAAAAACGTGATGTTGTTGAATATGAACTCGATGATGAAATTTTGCAGGAAATTGAAACAAAGAAAAAAGCCAGGGCCGCAGCTCTTAGCAAATCAAGTTCTTCTTCAACGCCAGAAGGTGGAGAAAATAAACCACCTGCACAATCACCAACTCCGTCAGCGCCAGTAACTAAACTTGACTTAAGCACGAAGAAAGAAAGTACACTCAACAAACCCAAGTCTAATTCTAGCACGCAGATGCATACACGTGTAAAAACGGAAGGAACCTATCGTACTTCGTACAGTAGAGGATCAACGAGTAATGATGAGTTTGAAGAAGAAAAGGATGATAGCAGTAAAAAAGTTTTAGTGGCGGCAGTGATTGCTTTTGCTGTTGTCGTGGGGACTCAATATGAAAATTTAGCAGCGTACTTTGGAGTAAGATTAAATAATACAAACTTAACAAATCAAGTTGTCGTTCAATCTCCCACTCATAAAGACACAAGCTCTCAAGTAAGAAATCCTGCTTCAGTTTTAGGGTCAATCGCCTTTAAGTCTTTTGATAAATATCGCCATAAAATTTATGTTAATGGAGTTAGGCAAGAGGTTTCTCTTCTTGGAGATGTCAAAGTGCAGTTAGGCGATTTGTCTGTTAGGATTGAACAACCTGGATTACGGCATTTTGTGACAACAGTGCATCTTACAGAGACAACAACGAGCGCGGAGATAAAAATCCCAACAGACCAACCAACAGAAAGTTATGGACAATTAATTACTTCACGCTCATGTACCGAAGGGAAGTTATTTTTTGATTTGTATGGTGAGAAACGTGTGGAAGATGTGCCGATACGTGAACCTCTTTTATTTCCAACAGGAGTAGACGGAAGCAACGGAATAGCACCCGCGACTTATGAAGTTTCTTTTCAAAAAAAGGGAGAAGAATTTCAGCGAAAAATCACGTTTACGGTTAATTATCAAGATGATTCAATCGACTTATGTACTCTAGTTAATCCACAATAAATTTTTTTAAAAGGTCGTTTCTTATTGATGTATCCACGAGAGGGTTGATTTTGTGCTTGGGAATAACTTTCGCAAAAAAAGTTCTTTGCGATTTTGCCAGCTGACGTGTGGCAACTATAATAGCTTCAAAAAGTTGATCTATGTTTTTAAGATCACCGTTTAAAAACTGCATGGTTTCTTTGTAGCCAATACTTTGAAGTGGTTTTTCTTCGCCTGAAAATCCTTGATTCAACAATGCCTGCACTTCATTTATGAGGCCATCTTTAATCATTTGTCTTGTTCTTGACTGTATAATTTCCCAATGAAGTTCTTTTGGGATGTCGAGATAGTAATGAAGTAAATCTAATGATGGGTATTTGTTTTCAGAGAAATCATAGGGTTTTTCTTTTTGCATCCTTTCTTTTTCTTTGGAAATGGGTTGCCCACATGTTAAAAAAAATTCTATGGCCCGCATGAGGCGGTAGTGATCATTGGGGTGGAGAGTGATTAGCGATTGGGGATCGTGGATTTTTAATTTTTCAATAATAGGTGAAATTCCTTCGCGTTCGTAAAGTTCTTTGACTTCCTTTTGTACGACATCGTCTGTCGATTTTGTTTCATACATTCCCTTAAGGAGTGCTCTAAGATAAAAACCACTTCCTCCAACCAAAATGGGGATGGCCCCTTTTACGATGATATCATTGATAAGAAAATTTGCTGACTTTAAATAATCAGCGGCGTTTATGGGGTTTTTTGCGGAAGTAATATCGATGAGGTGGTGAGTAATATTTTGTCGTTCACTGAGAGTTGGTTTAGCTGTGCCGATATTTAATTCACGATAAAACAAAAGAGAATCAAAATTAATAATTTCAACATTCTTTTTGAAGGTGTTTTTTAATAATAATGAGAGTTCAATACTCGTTTTTGTTTTTGCACAGGCAGTAGGTCCCGATATGATAATCAATTTTCCTTTTTTCATTTTTATGGCCTATGAAAAAGGGGAAGAAGATGGGCCTCATCTAAAGGCACGAGGATGTTTTTTCGCTGCAATTCATTGATTTCTTCCAACACAAAAGGGAGATGATTTTCTTGCAAGAAGAATTGAGAATGGATTTTTAGTTCGCTCAGTTTTTTGAGCGAATACTCTTGTTTTCCATATCTAATTAGTTCTTGAATAAATAAACGATAGGGAAGATGTTTTATGGCCTCTGGGATCGTTCTTAAAACAAAAGTATCACGAGAGAGGATATCAAGCTCTATACCCCACTCTTTGTATTGTTCAAGTGGTAAATTGTTTTTGAAGGGATAAGGTTCTGCAACAAGAAGAGGAATAATGCCTTCTTCTTTTAAAGGAAGTTCCTGAATAACTTTTTTTTCAAAGATGAAGCAAGCAAAATGCCAGGCATGAAGAAGAAACGGTTTTTCTTCCAGGAGAAGAAGTTGATAACATGGTAAAATATTAATTAAAAAGTTTATCTTGTTTTGCAAACTTTTTGATTCATGTGTATTTTGAAAAAAAGCTGAATAAGGTGAGAAGGAAGAAGGCGATGGGTTCGAAGTGTTTTCGCTTTTGCTTTCGCCAATTGAGGGCATTGTTTTTTTTTGAAAATTCTTTTTTAAACTGGCGCTAAGAAGAGAGTAGATTGTGCCAGTTTTAAAAAATTTAACTTCAGTTTTTCCAGGGTGGATGTTGACGTCAACTTCATCAACCGGTGCCTCGAAAAAGAGGACATAATTAAAATCATCATCAGGAATTAACTGGTCTAAATGTCCCACAAGGGATTGATGTATTCCTTTATCCATGAATAAACGATTATTGATAAATAGGAAATTTTGATTTATGAGAGATTTTTTCTTGGGGATAAAAAATGCCTGAAGTTTATAGTCTTCATAGCTTTCATCAAAAAAAAGGAGACTGGCTTGCTCTTCTTTTTTAGAGAAAAGAAGTTGAATTCTCTCTTTGCGTGAGTGGCAAGCAGAGAAGACTTTCTTTTCTTTGTCGTCAAATCGTAACGAAAAAGTAACATGGGGATGAGCTATGAAAAATGAATAAAGTATGCGCTTAATTGCATTTTTTTCTGTGATTTTAGATTTGATAAATTTTAATCGTACGGGGGTATTGAAAAATAAATCTTTGATGTAGAGAACGGTACCACTATTTGAATTTGTATATGGAACAATGCTTTTTTCAACGCCACCTTCAATTTGAATTTTTCCACCTCGATTTGTTGATTCACGAGGGTCCGAGCTGCAAGTTACGCGTGCAATGCTTGCGATACTTGCCAGAGCTTCTCCTCTAAAACCGAAGCTGTTTAGAGCATAAAGATCTTCAAATTTTTCAAGCTTGCTTGTGGCATGTCGAGCAAAAGCAAAAGGAAGTTCTTCTATGTCAATTCCCTTGCCATTGTCTTCAAGAGAAATGAGGCTCAGTCCGTTATCAATAATTTGAATATCAATTTTTGTACTTTCAGCATCGAGGGAATTTTCAATAATTTCTTTAAGAAGAGAAGAGGGGCGATCAATAACTTCGCCTGCCTTAATTTGGTTGATGATATGTTCTGGGAGAAGTTGAATGCGTTTACGCTGTTCGTTCATTCTTTGAAAAATTGAACTTGATTTCGTCCTGCATTTTTCGCCTTATATACAGCAGAGTCAGCTCGTTTGAAAAGATCAGTTCCTGTAAGCACTCCTTGGCGATAATCGGCAACGCCAATAGAGGCTGTAACAGGGAGACGTTTGTTGTCATAGATGAATTGATGATTTTCAACAAGCTTTCTTAGTCTCTCCGCTATTTCAAAAGCTTGTTTGAGATTTGTTTTGGGAAGAAGAATGACAAATTCTTCGCCACCGTAACGGGCAAAAGTATCAAGCTCGCGCACACCATAGGCGCGAATAACTTTGGCAAGTTCCTTAAGAACAAAGTCACCGGCATCATGGCCGTAAGTGTCGTTTAGTTTTTTAAAATGGTCTAAGTCAAAAATAACAAGTGATAAAGGCGATCCTGTTACTTTACTTTTTTTAACTTCATTGTCGATAGTATTATTGAAATAACCTTTATTATAACAGCTTGTTAATTTATCTGTGTTTGCTTCTCTATTAAGCTTGTCATAGGTGAGGCGTTCAGGATCTCCTTTGGGGAGGTACTTGAGCGCCATGCTGCCAATTTTTATGATGTCAGCTTTTTTAAGTTCGGTCTGCGCTTCTGTTTTTTTGTTATTAAGAAATGTTCCATTCTTTGAGCCATTATCAACGAGCATATATCCAGTTGCCGTTGCAACCAGTTTGAAATGGTACCGAGAAATTCCTTGAAAATCGAGAGGGATAGTATTGTCAGCACTACGGCCAACAGAAACCTCCGGGGCATTCAAATCGAAAATTGTTCCATTCAAATCTCCGCCTACAACAAGGAGGGCAGCAGATTTCTGCTGGGCCTCTTTCTCCGCTGTGGAAAGAGCTGCTTTAATGTCCGTTAGGACTATGGTTGAATCGTCTGCTGCTGTCATGGCCTTCTTTTCGTCACTTTTTAAATTTTTATGAAGAAATAAATTCTCAAACCGTAATGTTATATCAGAGACTTAAAAAGATTATAATTAATTTTAACAAAAAGGCCCTAAACTTATTAAAAAAATTAGTTGAGTTTTTATGTTAAATATTTGTTGCGAATGTCATTAAGAGTTGCCAAAAAGTGACTTAAATGTTTAAATTTAAAAGGTTTGCTCTAATAAAATTGAGGTAACTTTGAATCAACCGTCTACTTCACTCAGGAATTTTGATCCTGCCTTTCCTGGAGAAAATTGGTTTTTTTATTGGAAGACTTCAGCTTCCCTCTGGCGAGGCAAGCTTACCGAATGTCCTGCAGGGCCAGTCATTGTTCCAATTAATTGGGCCTTTCACACTGACACAGGTGAAAATTTTGATTTTGGTCACACAAAGCCAGAAGCAAATTTAGCACAGCTTGCTTCTTTAGCAGAAATGATTGGCCGTGAATTAGTTTTCTTTTTACCTCTTACGCCATTTCCTTTTTTGCCAAGTGGGGGAGTTCCCCATCTTTTGGCCCGCGTTCCTTCATTAAATATTAATGCCATGGCTTACGCAATTTTAGATAATGAAAATCAGATTAATAAGCTGATTAGTTTTTTTGATACTCGAGTCTATCAAGCCTACAGAAAATTTGTGACTCAGTTAGGGCGTTATTTTTCGGAGGCAGGTGTTGCCTGCAATATATGGGGTGTAGAAGCTGGTTATTTGAAAAACCATTATTTTGTAAGTTATATTGAAGATCGCTCTGTCTCTTTTACACAATCCTTCTCTCGTTATTTAGCTGTTTCAAAAGAAGAAAATTTAAATCAAACAGAGAAAAAAGAAGAAGGTGAAGAAGAAATAAAATCGGAACTTCTTACACCTCGTGAAGAAAAAAAATTAAAACAAAAATTCACTCACATTATCACAGATCTTTATCGGGAAGCGGCTCGAGAGGGACTTGCTGGTCATTATGAAGGAATTGTTCGCGTAGGATTTTTAGGTGGAAGCGCTGATGATTTTTTTAAGCGTTTGGTTGCTGCAAATGATTGGAATGAACATTCTCGTTCGATTATGGAGTTTGTAGGACGCGATGTTATTGCTTCCTCTGTTCTTATTCCTAAAATTCAGGCCAATGTTTTAGAAAGACAGCTGTCAGAAATGATAACTACGACATTGCTTCCTTTAAAACTAAATCCAGCGACTTGTGACCCTGAGGAAACTTCTGTGTGGAGGCCTCTTACTTTATTTGAAATTTTTGAACGTAATGTTTCGGGGGAAGAAAATAATCACTGTTGGAGAAATTTCGGATTGCTCGATTTTCTTGAGCGAGATTATCGTTGGAGCTTTCGAGTAAAATCTGCTGACGATTTTTTTATGGCAGATCAGTATACACAATCAAAAAGTCTCTATTTTTTTCATGGCGAAAATCTTGATTCAGGAAAATTAACTTATCTTTTAAAAGTTTTCATGAGTGGTGGCAGTATTATTTTAAATCGTTCGAGAATTGCTGATGTCGAAAAAAAACGTCTTGAAACTTTTTTTATTGAAAATAATCTTGAGATAGAAAAAGTGGGGTTTCATACAACTCTTCACAATATTCGATTGGGGGATGGGCGTTTTCTCGTTTTTGAAGGTGAAAAGCTTGAAGAGCTTGACCTTGAAAAACGTCTAGTTTTTTGGCACGACGTTTTAGCAACATTCAATATTCCTAAGGTAAAAATTAAAGCAGAAGAAGGTTTGGAGTTTAGTTGGCGCGAGCGAGAATCTCATGCCACTGAATTTCATTATGAGCAAATGCGCCGTCTCTCTGTTTATAATCCCACTTCATATAAAAAACGATTTATGATTGAACTGCCCAAAAATTTTGTTCTTTTAAAATTGATTGATGAAACGAACGTTCAAACCCAATCTCGTCCGGGTTCAATTGCAATGGAATTTTCGCCAATGGGATCTATTTCCCTTGATTTTGGTCTTTTTTCTTGAGGTCATAGATGGCAAATATCGATACAGTTTTTATGATTTATTCCTATTTGAGTCGAGAGGAACTAGGTTTAGAAAGAATTGATAATGAAGCTTCTGCTTATTATTTACTCTACGTTTTTGAAGAAAATTCTCTTTTACCTAGGAATGAGTTGGTTAAAATTTATAATGATACAGCCCCTTTAAAAATGCCTTCGGAACTTCCCGAAAGCTATATTGGGCCATTTGAAAATTTGAAAGATCTGAATCAATATGCCTTTGCTCTTTGTGATACTCAAAATGCCAATCAAGTGGCCTTAGTTTCTCTTCAAAATTTTAATGAAACAATTAAAACAGCAAATACTCCTTCCGATTTTAAACAGATCCTGCTAGAACACAGCAATCTTCTTGCTAATCCAGATAAAGATAAAAAGAAAAGTTTATTTGGGAAGCTTTTTAATTGAGGTGTTGTGAGTGAATCTATTTTAGAAAATGATATTGAAGTTCCTTCAATCTATTCATTTACACTTCCTGAGTTAAGAGAATATTTAGGAAATCATGGACTGACAAAGTTCGGTGCCGATCAAATATTTAATTGGGCCTACAAAAAATTTAATCTCAATGTTGATGAGTGGATGAATATTTCTTCTAAGACTCGTGATCACATAAAGACGAAAATGAAAACGACTCTTCCTGAAGTTGTTTGGACGGCAAAATCTGTCGATGGGACAAGAAAATTTCTTCTTAAAATGGAAGATGGGCATACTGTTGAAGCCGTGGCCATTCCTGCGAAAGATCGTCTTACTCTTTGTGTCTCTTCACAAGTAGGCTGTGCTATTGGCTGTGCTTTTTGCCATACGGGGACAATGGGATTTGTTCGCCATCTTAAAGTGGAAGAAGTTGTTGGTGAGTATATGACGATTCAACAATGGTTGGAGCATAATGACGATGCAGGTGCGCGTTTCACAAATATGGTTTATATGGGCCAGGGCGAGCCACTTCATAATTTTGACAATATGAAAAAGGCCACAGAAATTTTTATGGACCCCAAGGGCCTTAATTATGGGCAACGAAAAATAACTCTCTCGACCTCAGGTCTTATTCCTCAAATCGAAAAACTAGTCGACTTCCCTTCAGTGAATATCGCTATTTCTTTACATGCAGCTCATGATGATATTAGAACAGAATTAATGCCTATTAATAAGGTTTATGATTTGCATCGGCTTCTCGAGGCCATAAGAAAAATACCTTTAAAAGCTTACCGACGTATTACCTATGAATATCTTTTAATTGATGGCATGAATGATCGAATTCAAGACATTGAGGCCCTCACAAAATTACTTGATAAAAAAAAATCGAAGATCAATCTTATTCCTTTTAATGATTACCCAGACAGTCGTTTTAAATGTCCACCTGAAGATCGTATTATGTGGTTTATGGATCAACTCCTTAAACGAGGCTTTCAGTGCACTTTACGTGTTTCAAAGGGGCAAGATATTTTGGCCGCTTGTGGACAACTTAAAAGCACTTATGAAAATGGAAAGAAAAATCTTTGGGAGAGCGAAGAGAAATGATCATCCAAGCGAGAATGTTTTAATTAATTTTTAGTGCTCGAAAAAAGACTCACTTATTCTTCTGGTTTATATTTCCAAAAAATAGGTGCAACTGGCTGCTCGTCAGTTTTTATCGTGTGTATACCATCTTCATTTACGGAAGATGGGTAGCGTGCAGACATCGACTCAATTTTTTCTGGTGCATCTGGCTCACTGGCCACGCCGCGAGTTTTAGAGGGTTTTGCATTTACTCGATATTCAGAATTCCAATCATCGTTTTTAATTTTTTTAGGTGGGGTCGTTTTTGCATTGAGATGTATCTCTGGTGAGACATATTGGTCTTCCGCAAAACTAGAGCTTGAGCAAGTTAAAATGGCCAAGGCAGCACTAAGTAAAAAAAATTTTGTTGTCATAATTTAAACCTCTCAAATAGATCTAGTCACAACCCATTTATCGGTATCTTTTAAAAAAACTTGAGGCATTTTTTGACAATTATGCTCAAGTATTTTGCTCATTAAAGTGTTGTATTTTAGGCGCCAATGATGACTAAGCTAATGTCTAGAGTTAAGATCGATAAAAATTGTAATTGGGAGGCTGAATGGATCAACAAGATGGTCAAACAACATTTTCACGCAACAAGGCCCTTATAAGTGTCCTTCTTGTTGTTTTTGTCTTTTTTCTCATTTTAATGACTTTTGCTTTTTACACGGTAAGTATTTTTAAAGATCAATCAGGAAATGATTTTGAGGAACGTACTGATAAAGCAGTAGCGGTTATTGAAGTTGAAGGTGTGATTATGGACGCCAAGAAGACTGTTGAAAATCTTCTTACTGCTGAAAATAGCAAAGACGTAAAGGCCATTATTGTTCGCATAAATTCTCCCGGTGGGGCAGTTGGCCCTACTCAGGAAATTTATGAAGAAATGAAGCGTATTGATAAAATAAAACCAGTCTACGCTAGTTTTGGAGCTATCGCTGCTAGTGGGGGCTATTATATTGGTGCGGCCGCACGAAAGATCTTTGCGACACCTGGGACAATCACAGGATCTATTGGTGTGATTATGCAATTTGTAGATCTTTCAAAATTGTATGACTTTGCAAAAGTGTCTCAGACTACGGTAAAGGGTGGGCGGTTTAAAGATGCAGGTCATCCTTACCGTGCTTTGACGGAAGAAGAAAAGGCGCTTATGAAAGGCATGATTGATGGAGTTCATAAGCAATTTATGAGTGCGATTATGGATGTTCGTAAGGATAAAATTAAAGGTGACATCACTGAAATTGCTCAAGGACAAATTTTTTCCGGCGAAGAAGCTCAAAAAATAGGACTTGTCGACGAGCTTGCTGGACTTTGGGAAGCGAGTAGAAGAGTTCATGCAGAATTAAAATTAGCGGGTGAAGGATTTCATTACGTCAAAAAGAAAAAACCTTTTTCAGTTTTAGATTTTCTTGAAAATGTCGATGAAGCGGCCGCAAAATTTTCAATGAATGTTCAAGGTTTTGTTGATCAAACTCCACTTCTTCTTTTTAAATACTGAGGTTAGAGATGGAATTGTACTCCGTTTGGTTACAAGAGCATGTGCTTGCTATTATTTCGGTCGTTTTGACTTTGATTTTGGTTTATCACTATTTAAGTGAACGTGATACAGGGATAAAATTATCTAAGCGCTACAGAAATTCTATTTTTGAAGCTCAATCTCAGATCTTTTTAAATGCAACTCAATATCTTATTTCTGGAAATAAAGATTTAGCGATTAAAGAATTTTTAAATGCCGTTGATTTAAATAGGGAAACAATTGAAACTTATTTTGCTCTAGGGGGATTATTTCGCTCGAACGGAGAAATTGAAAAAGCGATTAGTATTCATCGCTCCCTTATTGCAAGGGAAAGCATTTCTGAAGGAACTCGGTTAAAAGCTTTAAAGGAATTGGCCCTTGATTACGACAAGGGAGGATTTATTGATAAGGCGATTGAAACTTATAAAGAAGCTTTAAAAATGAATCGAGATCAGCAAGAAGTCATTTTTTCTCTCTGCCGAATTTTTGAAGATATTGAGGAATGGGATGAAGCTTATCGTTATCGTATTATGCTTACTAAAGTAGGCCATGAAAACCAAGCAGAAACGATCTCACATATTTTAGTACAAAAAGCATTGATTGCTTTCAAAAAGGGTGATTTCCCTCATTGCTATGAGGATTTAGAAGATGCTTTTCGTTTTGCTCCTTCTGTTTCGGCCAAGATTTTGCAATTGAAGCTTTATTTGGTTCAAGGAAATATGGAATCGAGTAAGCAACTTCTTCTTGAATTATTAAAAGGGCATCCGATGTATGCTTCTTTTATTTTTGTTTCACTTGCAGAAAAATATGAATGGAATGAAAAAATCAAGACAGATTATCAGGCGAGGTTGCAAGTTCTTCGTAATTATTTTCTCGAATTAGATGATGATGATTTGCGAACTTCTGCCTCTGTTGTCCTTTCTAAAATTCGTTTGCTTAAGGAAGGCAATCTCATACAACCAGCTCATGAGCTTTTGGCCAGCTGGATTAAAGGAGGGCATTCAGTCACTGAGGTTTTACGAATTGAATATATCAAGCTTTTAATTGAGCTTGGGCTGAAGGATGATGCCTTGTTGGCGACAAAAGATCTTTTAGATGGGCTCAATAAGTCTTTGACACGCCATTATTGTTCTCAGTGCGGGTATAACTCAGATAATATTTTTTGGCGCTGTCCTCAGTGTCACCGTTGGGAAACGATACAATTTAGGTGGAAGGTTTAATAATGAAAATGCTATTTTTCTTATTGTTCTTTTCGGTGCAATTATTATTTGGGTCGGATATTGAGAAGGCCCCAGATTATTCCACATATAAAAAAGCAGTGAGCGATGTTCAGTATTTTCGTCAGACGTTTGGGATTGTTCATCAAAATCCTTCTCGCTATTCTTCTGCACTTACAACGATTAGCTGTGGGCATCCCATTAAAACACTTCGCCTCCTTGATGCTAAAGGAAAAGAATTTATTCCTAACGATGATTGGGTTTTTGCAAAAATTGGTGCCTATGAGGGGTTTGTGATGAAGGAATATCTTAGCAAACAAAAGGGCGGATGTTTTCAAGATCGCTATCCTAAATTTTTTGATTCTTTTGAAATGGATGTTTCTGAGCTTTATTATTGGGGAAGGCTGAATGATCAGTACGTAACCGGTAAATCAAAGGTGCGCTAATGAAAACAATTTGCGTATTATTATTTTTGAATCTTACGTTGTTGGCCATTGCGTCCGAAGAGACAAGTCCAGCAGTCAAAGAGCAAGAGACGATTGATTTTACAAAAATTAAAGAAGTCATCAAAAATGATCAACTAGAAAATCAAGTTGTGAAAAAGGAAACAGAAGTCAAGCTGGTTGTCGAAGAAAAAAAGAAGGTTGATCTTTCACGTTTTAATATTCCCCCTCGGGAGGAGTTATGGACATTTCTTTCGGAGTTTTGGTTGGTTAAAAATGCACCTGTTTTAAAATGGGATTTTCAAAAACCTGATTATGGGCTGAGTGATTATTTTGCGGCTTTTTTGGAAAAAAGAGGGCACTTTGAAAAAAAATTTAAAATTTTAATGATTGATACGCCCAATGTTTATCATTTCGCTCTTCCTTCAAACCCAGGAGAAACAATATTTTTACTTTCACTTCCCTTTATTCGAACGATGGATCTTTCAAAACAAGAAATCTGTTTACTTCTTTTTGAAGATTTTCTTCGCTTGCGACTTGGATATTTTGAAAAGATGGCAAGTAGTAAAAATTTAGATGAAATAATCGGTGGAAATTTTAGCGATAAGAAATTAGATAAAAAGATTTTTGCGGAAGTCTTTAAAAGATATGATGAAATTATTTTTGACGCAGGTTTTAGTTTTGAACAGCAATTTGAAGTGACCAGGCAGATGAATGAAGTTTTGAAAGCGGATTTGCCGCTATGGAACAGTTACGTTCAGCTTATAAAAAAAATTGATGAACTTTTAAAATCGAATGTCTTGTATAGTAAATATAGCAAAATTTATCCATCACCAGAATTACAGTTAGGGTGGTTGCTTCCCAAGGAAAGTAAACTCTAATGGAAAATGTTGTTCAGAATTTTTATAAACTTATGAAAACAACCCTTGTTCGTCATTTGGGTTATTATTTGTTTTTTTGCTTTTTTGTTTGGTTTTTTCATCTCCTTATTATTTCTTTTTTTACTTTTATTCATTTACAGCTCGGTCACACGTTAAAAGTGATTGATGAGTGGTTTTTTCAATATGCATGGTCGATGATTATTTTTTCACAACTTTTGAGTTTGTTTGTGAGTTTTCATCTTGTGAGTATGTGGAGCGACCGACGGCAATTATTGATTCCTTTGTTAAAACAAGGGCGAGTTTCATTACGCAGTAATTTCTTAGTCGTCATTGCGTTTTTGTGGACAGTTTTTTTTATTTGGGGAATTCCTGAATTTAAATTAGAAGTAGATGTTTTTAAAAACTTTGTTTCAATATTAGGGATTTCTTTATTTTATGGTTTTAGTGTTTTTTATATTGGAACTTTAAATGAGATTTTCCCTTTAACACGGCTTGAAAAAGATATTCAAATTATTCTTTTTCCACTTTTATTTATGCTGATGATTGGAGTGACCTATCCCTACAGAAGTTTTTGGGGGCTTCAAAACTGTTATATTTTGGCCTTTTCACTTTATCTTTATTATTGGCGGGGGGAAAACTGGACGCACCCTATGACTTTTTTAGTGACCTTTGTCGCACTTTCAGGGGCCTTGTTAGGAAATGATCCGGTTTGGGAATCTTCTTTTTCGTTTGGTAAATTGAAGTTACCACTTAAAGCATATGAATGGGGCATTCTACTTTTTATAGCGTGGCTCTATCTGAATATTCGTCATCGTGGGCATTGGAATTTTAAAAATTTTAAAATAGCTTTTGCGAATGCAAAAGCCTTAAGGGAGAAAATTCGTGGAAGCCGTTAATTTTGATTTTCTAAAATTAATTATAGACTCAAGTATTGTTGTTAAACTTGTTTTACTTTTTTTTATAATTGCTTCAGTCTTTTCTTGGGCCCTTATCTTAAAAAAGCGAAAGTTTTTAAATGAAATGCGTGAGAGCAATGAACGTTTTATGAATATCTATCGTTCTTCTTCGTCGCTTAAAAGTGTCATTCAGCAAACGGCAGATTTTCCATTTTCTCCATTTTGTATAATGTTTACTGAAGGCTATAATGAATTAAATCGAATTCGAGCTTCTTATGATAAGGCCGATCCTTCCAAAGGAAATTTAATTACTCATTTTAACACTTTTGGTTTAGGAGTGATCGAACGATCATTAAAACGTGGAGCGATTGAAGCGAATATAAAATTAGAAGAAACTCTTTCTTTGCTGGCGAGTTTGGGTTCGCTTAGCCCCTTTATTGGTTTATTTGGCACAGTTTGGGGAATTATTGATGCTTTTACTGGATTGTCTAAAGGGGGAGGGGCCAATCTTGAAGCGGTTGCTCCTGGTATTGCAGAAGCACTTGTCACGACGGCGATTGGTCTTTTTGTCGCTATTCCTGCGGTCTGGTTTTATAACTATCTTTCTAATGAAAACTCGAAAATCTCTGCAGAGATGGAAAGTTTTGGACAAGATTTTTTAAATGTTGTGGAACGTTCTTTGGTTGCTGGGAAATAAATTATGGCCTTTAAAATTGAAAAAAATAAACGCGCCTTAATGGGGGAAATTAATGTGACTCCCTTGGTGGACGTCGTTTTAGTTTTACTGATTATTTTTATGATTACTGCCCCTCTTCTTCTCAATGGTATTCAGCTCAATCTTCCTAAAACAAAAGAAGTTAATCGAGTTAATCTCACTGCGAAGCAGGTTATTTTATCGATGAGTCGCACAGGTGAACTTTTTCTTGGGCGAGATAAAATTTTAAAAAATGAACTTTTAAATGAGGTTGCTTCCCTTTTTAAAATAAATCAAACGCAAGTTCTTTATTTGCGTGCTGATTATGGGATTAAGTATGGCGATGTTGCTTCCTTGATGTCCTATTTAAAAAGAGGCGGGGTGACCCAAATCGCATTAGTAACAGAAACTGATAAAAATCTTCCAGAATGATGAAAGCAAATACTGAGTCGAATGAAGTTTTTAATTATTTTGTTGTGTCGCTAGCGCTTCACGTCGGGATTATTGGAAGTATTCTTCTCGTGAGTTGGGTTTTGACAATCTTAAATATTCAAATTCCGCTTCTTGCCAATAAACCTAAAATAAATATCGCGCAAAATGCTGTGCGTGTAGATATCGTTTCAATGCCAAAAATGACTTTAAAGGAACTTGAAAACGCGGTTCCAAGCGGGGAAGAAGGGAAAGAAGAAGAAAAACCGCCAGCCCCCACGCCTGCTCCTTTAAAAGAAGAGCCTAAAGAAAATGAGGAATCGTTTATAAAAGAAAAAAAACAAAAGAATTTTTCTGAAATGCTTAAAGAAATGAGTAAAAAGAAATTAGAAAAAAAAGATAAACTTAAGGGGATGAAAGGAGAGTTAAATCAACTTCTTCTTGCCGGAAATAAAATTTCAAAAGGAACATCTACGACAGGTATAACGGCCGAACAGCAAGATGCTCTATCTGCTTATTGGTCTAGATTGCCTGACCATGTCCGGCCCTTCTGGCGACTTCCAGGGTATCTTTCACGGCAGGATTTAAAATGTCGAGTACGTGTTTATCTTTCACAAAATGGTGATATCTTAAAGACCATTATCTATGAAAGTAGTGGCAATGAGGAATATGATCGTCTGGCGTTACAGGCCGTTAGGGCAGCGGCCCCTTTTCCTGAATCTCCCAATGAAATTCGTGAGCAAGTTTTGGCAGGTAATATACTTTTAGGTTTTCCACTTTGATGAGGTTCGTATGAAACTTTTTTTAAGTTTTTTTATTTTTTCAATATTTTTTCCTATTTATGGCGCCGAGGGGGATGGCCTCACCGTCGTGGCCATAGGGAAGGCCCAAGTTGATAGAGATAAAATTTATTTTCAAGATCCAACACTCGTGGGTGCGATTACTGAAAAAGAGAGAAAAATAGCTTACGAACTTACAACTTTACTTCGCAATGATTTCGCTTTTTATCAAAAACGTTTTCATATTCTTCCTCCTATGCCCTCGCTTTCTTCGCAAGGTCTCACTCCACGTTTTACGGATTGGGAAGCAAAAAGCGTTGATTATTTTTCTCATTTTATTCTTGAGAAAAAGGGAAATGTTTTGCAATACAGTTTTGAGTCTTTTTCAATCAAAGATAAAAAAAGTATTTTAACCCGAGGCGGAGCATTTGATCTTACATTGGTTCGTTTCTTAGGGCATCGTCTGGCCGCTGACCTTTATAAAATAATTGTTGATAAAGAAGCGATCTTTGGAAGTCGTCTCGTCTTTGTTTGTGATCAAAGTGGCAGTCTTCGAAAGCCGATTAAAGAATTATGCATGATGGATTTTGATGGTAACAATGCACGACGCTTGACCTACCACAATTCAACTGTCCTTTCTCCTGGAGTTTCACCAGATGGAAAACGGATTGTTTATAGTTTAATTAAAGAAGATCAAGGAAAAGTGAAAAATATAAATCTTTATCTTCTTGATGTTCAAAGTGGGCAAGCAAAGCTGATCTCAAATAAAATTGGTATTAATTCCGGTGCAGTTTTTCTTCCTGATGGCGAAAATATTGCAGTCACTTTTTCTATGGGAGAAAATGCTGATATTTATATAATGAATTTGGCCAGTGGTGCTCTCAGAAAGATCACGAACCATTTTTCTATTGATGTAGATCCTTCCTTATCTGCTGATGGAAAAATTATGACTTTTCTTTCTGGGCGTTCAGGAAACGCAATGATTTATACTCTTGATCCTTCAGCGACTGAAAAAGATGTGAAGAGAATTAGTTATGTCGGACAATTTAATGCTACTCCAAGGTTCTCCCCGCAAGGGTCAGAGATCGTCTTCGCTTCATGGTTAGATGAGTGTTTTGATCTTTTTCGCATCAACGCTGATGGCACTGGCTTAGTAAGACTAACTAAAAATTTTGGCTCAAATGAAGACCCTGTTTACTCTAACGATGGTGAGTTTATTGTCTTCACAAGTCAGCGTATTTTATCATCAGTAAAGGCCGTCCAAAATTTATACATTATGGACCGCGATGGAGAGATAATGGGGCCTCTTACTAAGAATTTTGGAAACTGTACAAGCCCACGATGGATCAACCCACTGAAATAGCTAAAAAACTGTAAAAAAGTTGAGTACATGACGGAAATGATCTTGTAAAATTTTCAAACAGTGCTAGTATTTTACGATACAACGCATAGCAAGAATCGTTTAATTACTAATTTACTTGTCATGGAGTTTACAATGCAAGTTTTAAACAAAAATCTACCTGATGTTCAATCTCTTGTATCAGTCCTCCTTTCCACTTTAGATGAATCTCTTTTTTTCATCGAGCTTATGAAGCAGCTTGCTGATGAAGTTAAAGCAGATACAACTCGTATCTATCTTGCTAATGAAACCGGCGCTCTTAAACTTTTAATTGAAGATTTAACTCTGACAAAAAATGTCAGCTATGAAAAAAATGAAGGTCTGGCCGCTTACGTTCTACGAACGAAAAAGCCTTACTTTTCAAATAACATTACTCGCGATCCTATTTTTGCTAAAGAATCAAATAAGGCCATTAAGGCCGAACTTGCTGTTCCTGTTTCTGTTGATGGTGTCGTCCTTGCTACAATTCATTTCCAATCAACTTCAGAAAAAGAATTTTCTGTTAATGACATGACGAAGGTTATTGCCGTTTTAAATGAGATTAAAAAACCTTTGGCCAACATGAAGATGTTTTTAGCAGCTAAACAGCTCAATGAAGTTTTACTTCGTAAAATTGAAAATAAAGAAAGTGAAGTTTCGCACTCAAAACAAGATATTAGTTTGATTGAATCTTATAAGATTTCTGATCGAGAGCTTATTGGAAAATCTGAAGCAATGAAGGGCCTTATTTCAATTGCTTCAAAACTTGCCCATGGGGATATGAATTATGTTATCGCTGGTGAGGCAGGGAGTGGAAAAGAACTTTTTGCTCGTAAAATTCACAGTAAGAGCAGTCGAAAAGATAAAGCATTCATTGCGATTGATTGTTCTTCTTTTGATGAAAGTCAATTGGAAGTTGAAGTTTTTGGGCTTGAAAATGGTAAGATGGGATTTCTTGAAATTGCCAATGGTGGAACAATTCTTTTTAAGAAGATAGCGTCTCTTTCTATGAATCTTCAAGCGAAGCTCGCTGCCTTCTTAAAAGACGGACGTGCTTTTCGTGTTCAGGGGCAAATGGCCTATAAATCTCAAGTGCGTGTTGTTGCTTCTGAATCCAAAAATCTTCGTGAAGAAGTTGATGCTTGTCGATTTAGATCAGATCTTTATTATGCTCTCAACGCAATGACTCTTGAAGTCCTTCCTCTTCGTGATCACAAAGATGATATTGAAGCACTTGCAGCTTACTTTATGAATGGACGTGAAAAAACTCTTTCGCCTTCAGCGATTAAAGTTCTTAAAGAATGTGCTTGGAAAGGCAACGTTCGTGAATTAAAAAGTGTTGTTGAGAGAGCTTGTATCCTTGCTGATGGAATGGTGATTGAAGTTGAGCATCTTGCTGAATCAGTTATGACCAAGTCTGAAAAAGGTGCTGCTGTTGCCCCACAAGAAGAAGTTCAGCAATTTGTTCAAATGACTCTTGATGAATTAGAAAAAAGACATATTTGTAAGACGCTTGATTATCTTGGCGGTAACAAGACTCGCGCCGCGAAGACTCTCGGCATTACTGTAAAAACTCTTTATAATAAGCTTCATAACTACGGCCTTATTGACGAGAGGGATTCACAATAATATGATGCCGTTTTAAATGGAGAGAATATGACGGATAAAGTTGTTGCGGTAGAGGAAGTTGTTGATGAACAGGTCGAGATTACGAGGGCTTTGCGTAATTTTAGAAACATCCCTGAAATTGAGCAATTTTATCGTTTTGTCTATGATAATAATCTTCGTCGAGAAACAAAAATGGTTTTTGAGGCGATTACAAGTGCGATTACTTCTCAGAAGAAAGTAAACAAGAAAAAAGCTCAGGCACAGAGTAAGAAAAAATAGCCGACTAAATCATTATTTAAAATTTTCAAACCCCGTCTCAAAAGGCGGGGTTTTTTATTCTTAGCTTTTGAGTTTGATCATTTTGCGTTAGAATTACCAAGCTATTGTAGTGAAACTCTTTCAGGACTTAATGTCGCCCATGGTGATTGCAAAAACACTTATTCGTTTAGAAGATGTCACTTGTTCCTTTGGTGCTATTCACGCACTGAAGTCAGTTCAATTCCAGGTTGAATCAGGAGAGCTTGTTTTTGTGACTGGTGTTTCAGGGGCAGGAAAAACAACTCTATTGCGTGTTCTTTGTGGCGAACTATCTCCAAGTAGAGGGCGAGTGCAAATCGCAACTCATTCTTCTTCTGGACAAGAAATTTTTATTGCGCCAGTTTTTCAAGATTTACGTCTGATGAATGACAGAACGTGTGAGTCTAATATTTTACTTTCTAATGATCCCAATCATTACGATTCAAATAAAATGTTTAAACGTGAAATGATGGAACTGTGTTCAGTTTTTGGTATTACTGATCGTCTTCACGTAAAAATTCAAGACGCGAATGGCGGGCTCAAGCAAAAAGTGGCCATCATTCGTGCGCTTCTTTCGAAACCGGATGTTCTTATTGCGGATGAACCAACAAGTGCGCTTGATTTGGAAAGTACTCGTAAAGTTTTTGAAATTATTAATTACTATAATATAAAAAAAGGGATGACGATTATTTGGGCCTCTCATAATCGTGAGCTTGTTAAGCAGTTTTCTGGACGAATTGCCCATTTAGATCAAGGGCGTTTGGTTTATTCGGGGCACGCATGTTTTATTTAAAGATTTTTTTAAGCGTTTTAACAAAAGCATTTGTTCGTGGAATTCTTTTTTTTCTTGTCACTATATTGCTTGTTTTTACCTTGTCACATAAGAGTCAATTGGAGCCTTATTTAGGGAAATGGAATTCTGCTCAAGAAGAGGGGGCCTATTTTTTTGCTCTTATTTCGAATAAAGAAAACATAGGAGAAATTCGTTCAAAAATGGGAATGCTTCCAGGCGTGAAATCCATTCTTGAGCTATCATCAGCGCAAATTATGGAGCAAGTTCGAACTGTTTTAACGGGGATGGAGATTAATCCTCAGATATTGAATTTTGAATATCAGGGAGTAAAAGTAAATTTCGATCCAGGCCTGAAAATTGAATCACAAAATTTGATTCGAGAATTTTTAACTCGACTTTGTTCTGAAGGAAATCTCTTGTTGGGAGCGACAAGAGAAGTTTCTGTTGAGCATCGTGATTTGAGTTGGTGGAATAAATGGGCCTTGAATTTTTGGAGTATTTGGTTTTTTCTTTACGCGATTTGGATAATGATTTACGTGAGTTTGCTTTCCTCGTTGAGGAGCTATGCTTATTTGATCGAGCAGTATCAACGACGAAAAAGAGTCGCTCTAAAATCTTCTTTTATTGGAATTTTCCTTTTAGTTTTTATCGCGATGGGTATTAGTGCTTCATGGTGGCCTATTGATTATTATTATTTGCCATTTCTTTTAAGCCTCCCTTTGTTTTCTTTGTTGGGCAGTCTTCGGAAATTTGTATGGGGGAAATGAAAGTTAAAATTATTATTATTTTTATTTTCATATGTAGCTTTGGTGTACGAGCAAAAGAAGTGAATAAAAATATAGCGACACCTTCATCAGCTTCTAATTATTTGTTGGAATTACGCAAACGTTTACAAGATCAAGAAAAATCTATGGGGCGCTTGTCTGGTAATATGTTGCAACTTGAAAAAGAAATTGGAAAAGGAAATGAACGTTATTTGAAAGTTCTTCAAAAAAGACGCGAAGTAGAAAATGGGCTTTTTGATATCAAAAATACTTTAAAAAAATATGAACAAGAGTTGAGTTTAAAGCAGCAAAAAACGAATAAGATGTTGGGCGTTGCTGTTATGAGCACTCTTGATAAGAATGAGGATGCGGCCATACTTTTGAGTCGTAAATATGTCATCTCGAATTTAAAAAAAGATCTAGAAGAGATAAAAATTCTTTGGAACAGGAATAATGAGTTAACGGCCCAAATGGAAGAGTTTAAGGTTCGCTATGAGGAGTATTTGACTGTTGAAACAGAGTTGGCAACTCTTCTTAATAATATTGAAGCACAAAAAAAAGGGATTCAAGAAAATTATCAAGAAGAGCTAGAGCGTAAGAAAATATTAAAACAAAAAGTGGAGCATTTAAGTGTTGCTTCCAAAAATGCTCCTCCAAATCCTCTGCCAACAGTAACACCGATTGCAACATCATCTTCGCCTGCAGTCGTGATTGTTGAAGGCCTTTTTTTATCACCTCTTAAAAATGTTGAAAAAATTGAGGCCCAAAAACGTGGCGAAGTTCTCCTTCGTTTTAAGGACGGTCAAGTGGTTCTTGCACCTCGAGATGGAAAGGTGATGCATAGTGGTGAGCTTTCGACCTACGGAAACGTTGTTGTTATCGACCATGGTCAAGAGATTGTCTCTGTGGTTTTTGGCCCTTTTTTGCCGAAACCTCTTAAGGGGGCGGCAGTAAAAATGGGAGATATTATTGGACAGATTTCGCAAAAAAAAATGGGTAATGGTAGTCTTTATTTTGCAGTCAGAAAGAAAAATTCAGTTCAAGATACAATGAAGCTACTTGATAAAAAAAGCTTTACTTTGAAAGCTAAGGTGTAAGGACAAAAAATGAAAAAGTTTACATTTCGTGGTTTTAAAACAGTTGTTGTGTGTTTGGTTTTGAGTCTTCTCGGTATTAGTATCGGTTTTTTTTCATCGAATACTGTACTGGCCGTCACAAAATCTCGCTTTGAAAAATTAGAACTTTTCAATAAGGTTCTTTATCTTGTGGAATCTCAATACTACAGACAAGTTGATGTTGATAAACTTATTCAAGGGGCCTTGCAAGGCATGATGAATACACTTGATCCGCATTCTAATTTTTTAGATGAGGATAGTTTTAGTAAAATGCAAGAAGACACGAAAGGGGAATTTGGCGGTTTAGGAATTGAAGTTACTCAGAAAGAAGGAACCCTCGTGATCATTACTCCCATCGAAGATTCTCCTGCCTTTCGTGCAGGAATTAAACCTGGCGATCGAATTGTTGAAATTGATCATGAGCCAACTGCTGGATTAACAATTAATGATGCGGTTGAAAAAATGCACGGAAAGGTGAATACCAAAATACACTTGGGTGTTGTGAGAGAAGGTTATGACGGTGTTAAATACTTTGATATAAAACGTGAGATTATAAAACTCAAGCCAGTTAAATTTTATCTCGTGGATAAACAGTATGCGCTTCTAAGGCTTTCGCAATTTCAGCAACGCTCTGCCGATGGTATTATGGAAGGTTTAGTGGCGCTTAAAAAAGAGGCGCAAAAGCAAGGGGGATTAAAAGGTATTATTTTAGATCTTCGTTCAAATCCTGGAGGCCTTTTAGATGAAGCCGTTGATGTTTCCTCTATTTTCATGAAAGAAGGTGTTGTTGTTTCAACTGAGGCCAGAGATCCAAAAAATAAAGAAATTCGCTATGTGAAAAAAACAGATATTAAGGAAAAAGATCTTGGGACTCCCATGATTGTTTTGGTCAATGGAGCTTCTGCTTCGGCTTCTGAAATTGTCGCAGGAGCTTTACAAGATGCTAAACGTGCGACCATTATGGGAAGCACGACATTTGGAAAAGGATCTGTCCAAACTGTTGTCAAGATTGATGACACCAAAGGTGTAAAGTTAACGATTGCTCAATATATGACTCCGAGTGGAAGAAAAATTCAGGCCATTGGAATTAAACCCGATGTTGAAATTGATGAATTTGATCCTGCTACTGGAAAGACTTCAGTTCGTGAAATAAGCTATATAAGAGAAGCTGATTTACGCAATCATTTAACAGCAACGATCGAAAGTGAAAATGAAAAAAAAGCTCGCGAAGAAAGAGAAAAGAAAGAACGATTGGCCCGCATTGAAAATCTTGATAAAAGAAAAAAAGATCAAGAAAAAGCGAAGAACACTCGTTTAAGCAATAAAGAAAAAAATAAGGATAAAGATAAAGATAAAGAGAAAGATGAAGACGACGAAATTTTTAAAAAGTACGACCCCTCTGAAGATTATCAAGTCAATCAGGCAGTAAAATACTTTAAGGGATTAACATCTCCAGACCAAGAGAAGGGAAAGATACTCTGATGGAAATTTCTCTTTCTGTTACAGATCTTGTTTCTCAAATTAAAAGCTTGCTAGAGGGAGAGTTTCGGCATGTCATGGTCGAAGGTGAGATAAGTAATCTGACTTCTTCTTCAAGTGGACATTATTATTTTTCAATCTCAGATAAAGATTCTGGCCTTTCGTGCGCTTTATTTAAAATGGAAGCATTCCGCAATCCTGTTGTGAAAAAATTAAAGGATGGAGATAAGGTTTGTTGTTTTGGAAAAGTTGGCGTTTATCAAAAACGAGGAACATTTCAACTGATTGTTGAATCGCTTCAAGCAATAGGAAAAGGCGATCTCAAAGAACAATTTGAGCTGCTTAAAAAAAAATTATCGGCCGAAGGTTTTTTTGATCTTTCTAAAAAAAAGAAAATACCGGCCTTGCCCAAGCGGATTGCTTTAATTACGGCAGAAAATGGGGCGGCCTTACAAGATTTTTTAAAAGTATTTAAAAGACGTTCGCTCTGGATGGATGTTCTGGTTGTTCCGGCCCTTGTTCAAGGTGAAACAGCACCAGCTTCGATCATTGAGGCCTTAAAATTAATTGAGCGTTATCAAGTTTCCCTTTTGCCAGAAAATAAAATTGATACTGTTGTACTGACACGAGGAGGGGGAAGTATGGAGGACTTATGGGCCTTCAACTCCGAAAAACTTGTGCGGGCGATAGCAGAATTTTCAATTCCTATTGTGAGTGCTGTTGGTCATCAAGTTGATTATACTCTTTCTGATTTTGTTTGTGATAAACGCTGTGAAACGCCGACGGCCGCAGCTGAGGAATTGAGTGAAGAGCAAATGCGATTGAAAGAGAAGATGAAGCATTTAAAAAGCTTGCTTGAAAATAGGGCCAATATTTTAATGGCCGACCGTGGTCGGCGTTTGGCCAGAGCTCATCCTCAGGCCATTTTGAATGGTTTGTGGCGTTTACATAATGAAAAAAGTCAGCGAATTGATGATGCTATTTTTCGTCTTGAAAAAGTTATCCAAGATAATTTAATGAGGCAAACTCATCGGCTTGAAAAAAAGGGAGAGCTTTTACAGGTTTTAAATCCTCGGCATGTTTTAAATAGAGGGTTTTGTTTTATTCGTTCAGAAAAAGGTCATGTCTTAGCGAGTAAGGAGCAATTTGAGAAAATCCCATTAGACAAAATTTTTTCAATTGAATTTTCTGATGGAAAGTCAGAAGCTCAACGAGTCGTGAGCTCGTCATGATAATTGTTTCTGATTCTTCTTTAATCCTTTTAAGAGCGCAAGAATTTGGTTTTGCCACTGAGCTTTTGGGGAAGAAATTAGCAAAAAGAAAAGACGAGCTTGTATTAATTGTTTTTTCTTCGTTAGAAGATTTTGATTTAAGTCCATACAGCTTGTTTTTTTCTGTCTTTCCTTTTGATGATTCTTCTCTTGAGTGTCTTCTTCTGGAATTGAAAAAAATTTCTTTGAGTGAGGAAGAAAATAAAATAGATGAGCAACGTTTTGCCACTTATTTTTATCTTTTAAAAGAAGCTTCGAACTATCTTAAATCCTGCGATGGGATCGAAAAAAAACGTCTTTTGGGATTAGGTAGGGATCTTTATCACGATTTTTTACCTCTTCTTTCTTTAGAGAATAATGACCATTTGCTTTCATCATTAATGGAGTTTGCGTTATTTAAAAAACTCATAAAAAGTTTGAAGTTTTATAGAGGGGGGCGACTTCCTTTGTTAAATAACGGAGATATTCTTTTGCCCTTAGAAGAAACTGATTTTTTCTTTCTACACTGCGAACTTTTAGAAAAAAAAGTAAAAGGTGATAATGCCGTTTTGCTTTCCTTGCTTTTTCGTTTTATTAAAGATTTTTTAAAACTAAGTGGTGAAATCAAAACATCTCAGCTAGAAAATGATGGGCCTTGGGAAAAAATTCTTTCCAAGCTTGAGACGCTTTTTGTTTTTTTGGGTACTGACGGGACTCTCCTTCTTCATCATCAAGATTTTTCACGATTGGCCATTACACCACGAGAGTGTTTGCAACTTAAAAGTGGTGACAAAATAGAACGTCTTGGGCAAGTATTTTTTATCTTAACTCAAAAAATTAACGATAAAATCTTGGTCACTTTTCGAACAGAAAAAGCAAAGTTGCCAAGCGCAATTTCTAATCGTGAACTTGGAGTTGTCTCGAGCTCAATTGCACACGAATTAAATAATCCTCTTGCCGGAATGCTCGCGGCCATTTCACTTCTTTTATTAGAGGATCTTCACGAGGAGGAGACTAAGGCACTGCTTGATATGAAAAAAAGTATTGAGCGATGCAAAGGTTTAGTTGAGATTTTTTTAGGATTTTCTCGAATAAGTCCACATCAACATATTCAAGGTTCTTTGTCTCATTCTTTTTCTCAGGCCATGAATTTGCTCCGATTTCGTATGGTGGAGTCGAGTGTGCGACTTAATATTGAGACACATTGTCTTGAGGTCTTTCAAGGGAAATTTAACCCTTCTGTTATGGCCATGTTTTTTTATATTGTTTTAAATGAAGTTCTCACTATTGGACAAAAAAATGATTTATTAATGGATACTTCAAAACATAGAGGAATAAATTTTTCAGGAATTATTCGCTCGGAACTTCAAAAAATTGAATTATCAATTGAACCCAAAATAGATTTGCAAAGTTTATTGCAATCTCGCCTTTTATCCCACTTAACAGATCTACTCGAAATGCGATTGGAACTTCAGCTTGGGAAGATGATTATTTGTGCTGTTTGAAAAAATCTTCATTACAGATACTGCTTTGGATAATTTGAAATTTGTGGTTTTTTTTTCAAAAAAGATTCAAGACAAGAATAAAATTCGGCTTCACTTTTTTGAGGGAAGGATTTTTTAAAGAGAAAAATATCTGAATAGTCGGGATCTTTGTAAGCTTTTTCTAGATAACGATTTAAGAAGGGGATGATGGCCGGAGGGTAAAACGTTTTTTTAACTTTATTTGCTGCCAGTTTTAAAGATTTAGAATTGATGTATTGAATGAGTTTTTTCTTGTGTCCGGGGTAGCGGAAAATTAATTCTGACTTCGGATGCATGGCCAGCAGAGGGATGATGGCGAACTGTTCGGGGATGAGATGGTGAAGGACGACAAAATCACCGTACTCTGCAGGTGAAGGAAGAGGGACGTCTGTTTTATCTTCCGCTAAAATTTGATTTTGGGGAGCAGTGTTGAAATGAGTTTTCCATAAAAATTGCATGATTTCGTTTTTTATGTCTGCATCAATTTTTCCGAAATAAGAATTAAAGTGAATGAAGGCCTCTAAAAAAGAGCCAAAAATTCTAAGCGTGGCCAATTCCCATTTCATCTGCGAAATATTTTTTTTAATGTAAGTTAATTCGGTTTCAGTTTTTTTTCCTGGAAGAGTAAAAAGGATAATTCCATTTTCTCCCTTGACGGTGAGAAGATACGGCGTTTTTATCTCTCCTAGTTTTTCGATAATCGGGTTAATTCCTTCTTTGACTTCGAAATTAACTCTATCTAATTCATAGCGATTGCGTGGGTAGTAGAGGTGATTAATTTTGTTAATTCCTTTACGTGAAAAAATAGAAAGATAGTTTTGCAAGAGGGCCGCAGTTGCTTTTGTGTCATCAAGCGCACGGTGAGCTTTCGCGTGCTCGATTCCAAAAATTTTACTCATATAATTTAAATTAGAGTTAAGAAGATCTGGAATAAGATATTTTGTCATGAGAACTGTGCAGATACTTTTATTTTGAAGAGTCGGTCTTCCTAGTCGGCGTAGAACAGAATTAAAGAAGGGGACGTCAAAGGACACGTTGTGGGCAACTAAAACAGAGTCACCCATGAATTCCAAAATTTCATCGATAATTTCTTCAATCTTTTTTGCATGCTTCATGTCTGAGGGACTGATAGAGGTGAGCCGTTGGATGAAAATAGGAATTTCAATTTCTGGTTTTACCATGAAATGTTTTTCGGCCACAATTTGTTGTTTTTCAATTTTAACTAAACCAATTTCTATAATCTGGTCAGTGTCGTGATTGCCACCTGTTGTTTCTAAATCGAAAACACAAAAAGATAAACTATCGAGAAGTTCCTTATCGGAGAGAATTTTTGTTGCATTCATAGAGATCCACCTTCGGACATTCGTCCGAAATAAAAAGATTATTTAACGTCGTCGAGTTTATCAGGAGTAAATGCTAGTGGCATAATTTCTTTAAAACTCATAACAGTTTCTTTGTCGTTCTCATCACCAATAATGACACTCATATCAGGTGAAGCAAATTCACTCATGACCTGTCGGCACATTCCACAAGGAGGCCAGCCGTCTTTGCTAAAAACATAAATTTTTGTAAAGACTGTGTGGCCTTCTGAGACGGCCTTCCACATGGCCACACGTTCCGCACAAACCGTCCCACCATAGCTAGAGTTTTCAATATTTGAGCCGCTATAAATTTTCCCACTTTGGGTGAGCACACTTGCCCCAATCTTAGCCGTCGAATAAGGGGAGTAAGCTAGCTTTGAAGCTTCCTTTGCGAGATGTCTCATTTCCTTGATCGTTTCTTCGTTTGTCAAAGGGAACTCCGCTTTATTGTATTTGAGCAATTTTAACAATTGATTTTTCTAAAAGAGTACTAAATGTTTCCATAACGAGTGTGGCCTGTTCTTTCACTTCATCATGGGAAAGTTTTTTATTTTCAATTCCTGCTCCCATATTAGTGATGCAAGAAATCCCACAAACTTTAAGACCTAGATGGCTGGCCGCAATTGTTTCGGGTACTGTACTCATCCCCACCATATCTCCTCCTAAAAATCGAAGCATTCTTACTTCGGCAGGAGTTTCATAAGTTGGGCCTTGAAGGGCGACGTAGACACCTTTTTTCATTTGGTAACCAAACTCTTTAGCCGCTGAGAGAATGCAATTTTTTAGTTGCGCACAATAAGCCATTGTCATATCAGGAAAGCGAGGCCCGAGCTCATTTATATTAGGGCCTAGAAGTGGATTTGTTCCCATCATGTTGATGTGATCGTCAATAAGGACGAGATCGCCTGGAATAAAACTTGTATTAATTCCTCCCGCGGCATTGGTTAGGATGAGCGTTTCAATTCCCCAAGTTGCTAATGTGCGCACAGGAAAAACGACATTTTCCATAGGATGTCCTTCGTAAGAATGAAGACGTCCTTGCATTACGGCCACATCAACTCCCGCTATTTTACCAACGATAAGCCGACCTTCGTGTCCCTCGACTGTTGTTTTTCCAAAATGAGGAATTTCCGAATAAGGAATGATTATTGGATCTTTTATATTATCAACAAAAGCTCCGAGACCAGAGCCTAAGATGACTCCGATTTTTGGTGTCGTTGGGCAGAGATTTTTTATGTGTTGTGCTGCTGTTTTTAATTTTTTGTACATTATTTTTTGCTCCAGCTTGTCGTTGTTTCAATGATGAGTGGTATTTTTTGAGAAGGTTTAGAAGCGAGAATAAAAACTTTTTCAAAAAGTTCTTTTTCAATACGTTTAATAATGGCCGCTTGATTCTTATGGTGATAGATCGTCAAAACTTTTTCGCCTTTTTTGACTTTATCTCCCACTTTTTTAAAAGTGACAAACCCAACGCCAAAATCAATTTTATCAGCAGAAGCCTTTCGTCCCCCACCTAAGTCAACAACATAAAGTCCAAGTGCTTTGCCGTCGATGTTTTTCACGAAGGCATTTTTAGGAGCAATAATGTCTGTTGCATACTGGGCCATTGGAAATTTAGAGTAATCGTCTATATAGGAAACGTCCCCACCTTGAGAAGCAATGAGCTCACGAAATTTTTCTAGCGCAGTTCCATTATCAAGAACTTCACGCGCCATCGAAATTCCTGCTTTGAGCGTGGGCGCTTTTTTAGCTAGATAAATCATCGCGCCTGCTAATTCTAAAGAAAGATCAGTTAAATCTTTAGGGCCTTTGCCTCGAAGAGTCTCGATACTTTCAATCATCTCGAGCGAATTTCCGATGTAGTGCCCGAGTGGTTCGTCCATATTTGTAATCATCGTTATAATATTTTTATTAAAACGAAGGGCCGTTTCGCGAATGCTTTTAGCAAGGGCCTTAGCCTCAGGAAGTGTTTGCATAAAAGCGCCACTGCCTGTTTTAACATCCATCACAATTCCCGAAGCGCCTTCGGCGAGTTTTTTACTCATAATGGAAGCTGTGATAAGAGGAATTGATTCAACAGTTCCAGTGACATCACGAAGGCCATAGATTTTTTTATCAGCAGGTGCAATTTCTTTGGTCTGCCCAATGAGAACTTGACCTTTTTTCTTAAGCTGCTCAGAAAATTGTTTCATCGAAAGGGATGTTTTAAAACCTTTAATGGATTCAATTTTGTCAACAGTTCCTCCTGTGTGACCTAAACCGCGGCCAGCAATCATCGGCACTTTTACACCACAGGCTGCAGCTATCGGGGCAAGAATAAATGATGTTTTATCTCCGATACCGCCCGTTGAGTGTTTATCAATGACTGTAATATCCTTGAAATCAAGAACGTCACCAGAAAATAACATGCTATCAGTGAGGGCCGCTGTTTCTGAAGTTGTAAAGCCACGAATAAAAATGGCCATGAGAAGAGCTGACATTTGATAGTCAGGAATATTTCCTGCTGTATAACCATCAATGAACCATTTCACTTCTTCTGTTGTTAAGGTTCCCCCATCTCGTTTTTTTTGGATAATAAGATTGGCAGAAAATGCTTGCGCATTTAATGAATTTGTTTTTTTCTTAGTTTCGGCCTTAATTTTTTTTGCCATTGATGACTCATTTTTTAAAAAAAGATACCCTTTGGTAGAAAGAGAGAATAAAATAGCAAGGCATGCTTGTACTTGTAAATGGGAGAGGAGTGTTCTGGTATGAAAATACTTAGATATAAGTTTATAATTCTAATTCAATTAATATCTCTAATCTTTGCGTCTCCAGCTTGGGCGCAAGATGCAGCAGGTGGTGATTCTGGCGATGAACTTATTCGCGACTCAATGCAAGACCTCACCGTTGTGCTTGCCCTTGGAGCAGGAGGGGCCATTTTAGGCCTTTCAACTCTTTCGTTTGTTGAAAGACCAACTGATCATTTAAATAATATTTTGGCAGGAGCTTCGATTGGTATTATCGCAGGTGTTGCTGTTGTTGCTCTTAAGCAAGCTACAAAAAGCAATGCTAATTATAAAGCCTCTCTTGAACCAAAATTTTCAACAGGAGAAAGATTGAGTTGGCATCAAGAGAATTTTGAGCTTCATCGCCAAACAATTTCAGCGCCGCTTGGAATGGCCTACGCCTTTAACTTCTAATGAAAATACTTTTTGAACATAACGGAAAGCTTCCTGTCGTCGGTTACGGAGGAACAGAAAGAATTGTTTTTTGGCTTATGAAAGAGCTTGTCCGTTTAGGGCATGAAATTTTTTTAGTGGCCCAGCCCGAAAGTGAAGTCAAACGTTTTGGGATTCAATTAATTCCTCATCCAGGTACTCCTGATTGGCGCTCAGTGATTCCTCATGGAATTGATCTTATTCACTATAGCTACACGCCGCCTTTTGAATTGCCTGTGCCTTCACTCACCACCATTCATGGCAATGGTAAAATTGGAGAAATTTTTCCAAAGAATACGGTTTTTGTGTCTAAACAACACGCTTTAAATCACGGAAGCACTGCTTTTGTTCATAATGGATTAGATCTCGCAGAATATCCTTTTCAATTGCCTCAGAAAAAAACATGGAATCATTTTATGTTTTTAGCAAAGGCCAGTTGGAAAGTTAAAAATTTACAAGACTGCATGAAGGCCTGTAAAAAATCGGGAAAACATCTTCATATCGCTGGCGGGCATCGTTTTAGTTTTTCGCGTTTGATTCATTCTTATGGAATTATTGGGCAAGAAAAAAAATTAGAACTTCTTCGTCACTGTGATGCCCTCCTGTGGCCAGTGCGTTGGCACGAACCTTTTGGTGTGGCGATGATCGAAGCTTTTTCGCAAGGCAAGCCAGTTATTGCGTCAAGCTTTGGTTCTATGCCTGAAATCATTAATTCTAAAGTGGGGCGTATTTGTCAAACTTATGATGAATTTGCTCAATATATTTCGGATTGCCCCGATGACTTTGATCCCCAAGCTATTCGCCACTACGTGGAGGAGAATTTTTCCTCTCTGCAAATGGCCAAGCGTTATGTTGATTATTATGAGAAAGTAATAAGAGGGGAAGAGATCAATGGAAGTTGTCCTACTTGGAAAGACCCAAGGGCACCTCAAGAGCTTCTTTCCTTCTAAAGATTTATTTTAAGGATATAAAATGTCAAAAGAACTTATTATCAATCAGACGTTGAATGAATTTCGTGCCTCACTTATTGAAAACGGTGAGATCGTCGATTTTCTCATGTACCGAGGAAACGAGGTCGGTGACAGTATTCCCTCCGTAGGAAATATTTATAAAGGCCGAGTTTTAAAAGTACTCCCTGGAATGCAATCGGCGTTTGTCGATATTGGCTGGGAAAAAGCGGCCTTTCTCTATGTTGACGATGCTTATCTTCCAACGATCGATGAGCAACGGCAGATGGCCGAAAAGGCCCGGGCGGCCGAACAGGAAGGCAATAGAGTTGGGCAAGTCATCCCCGATGAGTTGTCGACACTTTCTGAAGTTGTGAATATGAAATTTCGCCCTGATCTTTCAATTGAATCTTTTCTGAAAGAGGGTGATGAAATTCTTGTTCAAGTTGCAAAGGAACCCATTTCAACAAAAGGCCCACGTGTCACTCGTCATGTGACCTTAGCAGGCCGGCATGTCGTTTTTATGCCCTATATTGAACATACGGGTGTTTCTCGTCGTATAGAAAACGAAGCTGAGAGAGAACGTCTTAGAGGTGTTTTAGATTCCATTCGTCCTGAAGGCACAGGCATTATTGCTCGGACTGTGGCCGAAGGGCAAAGTTATAAAGTTTTAAAAAATGATTACAATGTTCTTGTGAAAATTTGGAAAGACGTACTTAAGGGAGCAGAAAAAGCAAAAGCTCCCTTTGCAGCTTATCAGGATTTAACATTTATCCAACGAGTTCTTCGCGATATTACAGATGAAGATGTCGATCAAATTGTGGTTGATACAAAGGAAGCTTTAAAAGAAGCCGATAAATTTATTCAACGTCTTCTTCCTAATTTAAAAGGCAAAGTTAAAATTTACGAAGAAGATACTCCGATTTTTGAACATTATGGAATTGATCTTGAAATTGAGCGAGGTATTGCCAATAAAGTTTTTCTTCGCTCTGGTGGCTCCATTAATATCGACCAGACAGAGGCGCTTGTTTCGATTGATGTGAATACGGGGAAATTTGTTGGACGAAAAACACTTGAAGAGACCATTCTTAAAACCAATTTAGAGGCCGTCAAAGAAATTGCTTATCAACTTCGCCTTCGAAATTGTGGTGGGATTATCATTGTCGATTTTATCGACATGGAAAAAGAAGAAAATAGAAAACAAGTTTATCATTCGCTTCTTGAGGCCCTTAAAAAAGATCGCGCAAAAACAAATGTTCTTCCTATATCAGGGCTAGGTCTTGTGGAGATGACGAGAAAACGCACGCGCGATACTCTTACGCGAGTGATGTGTGATCCTTGTCCTTATTGCGAAGGAACGGGGAGAGTGAAAAGTACGATTACCGTTTGTTATGAAATCGTGCGTGAGCTTACGAAAGTTTTGAAAAAATGCAAAGGCACTAAAGTTTATGTCTACGCTCATCCAGAAGTGACTGCGCGTTTGTGTGGAAGCGATTTGGATGTGATCGAGACATTGGAAGCCGCCCACTCAAAACAACTTATTCTTCGCTCCGAAAATAGTTACCATGTCGAGCAGTATGAGATTTTTCCGCAGGAGTATTGAGGTTATTTAGTGACTGGTTGGAAACGCCCATCTACGTCGTCATTTTTTCGTCGTCTCCCTGCGGCGTACTGGCGTACGCCTCAGTCGCTCCTCCTCAATTCCTAGTATCTGAGCATTTCCAACCAGTCACTATTTATTCAAAGCAAGAGTTTTAAACGCAAGAACATTTTTGATTAATTCATCCACTTCTGTGGTCGTCACTACTTCGGCCTGATCGTAATCAACCTTGTTGCGTTTGCGTCGGCAAAAATCAAAGAAGTTAAGGAGCATAGAAGCATCATTGCCAAGAATTATTTCAGCAACTTCAAGTGTCACTTTGTGATGTCCAATTTTTGCTGAAACTCTATAACCTTTTTTTCTAATGACATAATTGGCAATATTTAGTGCTGCCCCGTATGCTGTTGCGAAACGTCTGTCATCTGAAAGCTCCGTTAATTGACAATCTTTAAGGTCACGCGTGATGATGTTTAGAATATCTTGAAGGGATTTTTCAGTTACTTCGACTTTTTGAAGTTCACCTCTATCCAACCATGGCCTTAATTTCATTTTGGTTTCCTTTAATAAAAATAATACTGCCACCGAGGACCGTGCTTATAAATGCATCTTTTGATTGTATCTTACTTTGGAATTCTTTTTGTGAATAGAGTGTAGGATTGATTTCTCGTCCAAGTTTTTTTTCTGCAGCTTTTATTTCTTGAGTGATGTCGATGAGCTTCACCTCTCCGACAATCATTAAGTCAACATCACTTGTATGTATGGCTTCGCCACGGGCCATTGAACCATAAATAAACGCGAGTTCAATGTTAGGTAGGGATCGTTTTAGTGCTAAGGCCACAACGTCTGTGATGCCAACCGTTTTAATAAACAAGAGCTGCAATTCTTGTACACCTGGGCATGTGATGTTTGCTTTGTAATAAATTCGATTACCATCTTTTCTAGTTTGAAGAATATTGGATTCAGAAAGTCCGGCCAGCTCCCTTTGTAAGCTTGAGGGGGTGAGCTTTAAGTGATGGGCGAGATCAGATAAGTACCACCATTTTTCTGGATGAAGCAAGCATGTGGAGAGTATTGCTTGTCGTGTTTTTGAAAAAAGAGCATTGATTATTGATTTACGCATATAACGTAAATATATACGCATTTTGCGTTATATTCAATATCGTTCTCATATTATTTTAGGCTAAATAATCTCCCAACTTCCCAGGCTCTTGTCGAAAATCTCGGCCTTTATATGATCGCCAGTTTTGAGAGGACCTACGCCTTCAGGTGTGCCGGTGAGGATCATATCACCTGGGCACACAGGAAAATGCTCAAGGATATATTCGGACAATTGACGTATAGAAAAAATCATATCTTTAAAATGGCCTAACTGTTTTTGTTCACCATTGATGATCAGCTGCATACTGCCGTTTGTTTGCAAATCGTCTAAGTCTGCTATTGGAAAACGTTTTCCGAGCGGGCAAGAATTTTTAAAAGACTTTGCGAGAGTCCAAGGATGGCCCTGCTTTTTGAGATCGTTTTGTATTTCTCTTGCTGTTAAGTCTAGGGCCACTGCTCCCTCTGTGATAACGAGATGTTCATCAAAAAAAACAGCGAGCTCAACTTCATGATGAATTTCACCGGCCCATTCGGGGAGAGTTAAAGATTTTTCTGATTTGATAATTGAGCTTCCTGATTTTAAAAAGATAAGGGGTTTGCTCGGAATTGGATTGCCTAGTTCTTTCGCGTGTTCTTTATAGTTGCGGCCCACGCACCAAATATTTTGAGTTTTCATTTTTGCTATCCTTAGGATGAGTAAATAGCTTGGTTGTTAGAAATAATGAGAGATATTTTTAGCATAGTTTGGAATAAAAAATTAAGTTATCAGATGTTTCCCAAAATACGCTATAGAACCATGCTAACAAATCCTCTTTTCTAGAGGAGAAATCTTCAAATTTAATTTTGCCGCAGTTCTCTTTTGGTTGGCCGACC
>Ga0247844_1001142_pt1 | contig 51477 bp, 52 predicted proteins | sample LaCtaG_FD_192421 | JGI IMG/M metagenome (GOLD analysis project Ga0247844, IMG submission 192421) | Freshwater microbial communities from meromictic Lake La Cruz, Castile-La Mancha, Spain - LaCruzMarch201714.5m_1 | ecosystem: Environmental > Aquatic > Freshwater > Lake | place: Spain: Castile-La... | reverse complement strand
GGCAAAGACCTGACTTTTTACATTGAAGGCTTCAATGCTACCATTAGAGCTAGGGTCAGCCGGCTGGTCAGAAAGTCGCTATCCTTTTCCAAATTGGACAAGTGGCACAACTTGGCGATTGGTTGGTGCTTTTGGCAATTCAACTTGGAGAGGCAGCATTACATTTGATACACCGCCAACAAAAGATGTTGATAATTCTGTGTTATTCACGCTAATTTCCTAATTCATCCGTTATTTTTGTAAACCCAACCTACTACGGAATGATGCGGCTATTGAGCATATTTTTAACTTTCTTATTCTGCTGGTGTTTGAGTTCGTGCGCTATTTTTAAACCTTCGAATACACCGTCGAAAGTACCCTCGGCCAAACGTACACTTCTCTCCAAACCCAAAGGAGCCTACACCAATTACGTACGCGAAATCGTACGTACCGCACGTGCCTATACGGGTACACCGTATCGCAGCGGAGGAAACGATCGTCGGGGTATAGATTGCTCAGGGTTGATTTGCAATGTGTATTCAGAAGTAGGGCTCAAAGTACCCCGTATTTCGTGGCAACAGGCTGAATTTGGTACAGAAGTCGAAGAAGTAAGAGACATTAAACCCGGCGACTGGATTTTTTACGTTCCTGATGCAGGTAAAGCCGGATATGTGTCGCACGTTGGTATTGTCACCGAAGTGCGCAATAAAAACGAAGTGCTGTTTATTCACGCTTCTTCTTCCAAAGGCGTAAGAGAAGATAACCTCTATTCCAAATACTTCAAGAATCGTTTTGTAAAAGCCATGAGGCCGTTTTGATAAAAACACGTAAAACTACGTATACCTTCCTGTTAAAATCGCGTAGTAATGCGCTAATTTTCTTCAATTAGATTTCCCAATTTTGCATCGCTGTTTTCTATAAGTGTGTACTCCCAGACGTACAATCTATTGAATTTGCCTTTACTCAACGTTATGTTTTAAAATCCGAGGCAGCTTTTCCGAAGGCTGCCTCAATCATTTCAAATCATCTATCAGATTATTGGGATACGATCCTAAACCCGATGGTATTGCTTTTGAAGGTAACTGAGTCCACTGCCCCGGTAGTAAAAATAGTTCCGCCTTATTAAAACAGGCATCTGCTCGTTTTTTATAGTCGTCAAACGTTACGGTTTGGCCAAAAGACATCAGGGTTAGCCCAATGGCAGAAATAAAAAGAAGCAAAGTTTTCATAGACGTTATACAGGTCTAAATTGTCATACTTGTTATCACAATTCGTATGTACCCTTGACCAATTTAAAGCATATCCTTCTTAAAATCAACAAGATAGCAGCTAATCTTAGTTAACGGTAAAACGGTTTATGAATACAGTGATACTGCTTTAGAAAAATAATCCACTTCTTTCACTTACCTTTTCTAATCTGATTTGATTAACATTAAGAAAATCAATTTCTCACTCTTATCAAATCAAACAATGAATAAAATCCTGCTTTCGTTTTTGACCTTCATGGCGATTTCTGTCGCTTCATTTAGTCAATCCTTATATAACCCTTTCAGTCCGCAGCGGTCAAGTCGTTCGGTGTCAAGCAATAATCATTACAATGCACCGACACAAACCAATCCTAACATTAAGTACCAAGAAAGCTACCAAAGGAGCAACGGTACTTATGTAGAAGGCCACTACAAAACAGAATCTAATAACACCAACTTAGATAACTTTTCTACCCAGGGCAACATCAACCCTTATACACTACAATCGGGTACACGAGCGCAAGATTACTCTCCAGAGGCACTTAACTACGGGCAAGGGCAAATCATCCAGACAGGGCCTCGCGGTGGACAGTATTATATTAACGAAAATGGAAGAAAAACGTATGTACCCAAACGGTCAAACAACAACCCTTTTTGATTAAAATAAACTTTACGTATGTTTGGTGGTGCAAACGTTCTTCATTCCATGCCCACCAAACATTCTACAGATTTTACGCAATCTGAACTATACGAAGCCTTGATGTTGCGAAAAGAATGGGCTTACGACTACTTATACCACGAACTGTCTGGCACATTTACGCATTGGGTGGGACGCAACAACGGCTCTGAAATGGATGCTGAAGATGCTTTTCAGAAAGGGTTGCTGAATTTTTTATTGAATCTTGAAACAGGCAGGTATCAGTTTCAAGAAAATGCTAAAATCACGACAGTTGTGTTTGATTACTGTAAGAAAGTATGGTTAAATGAATTGACTTCAAGTAGATTAGCAACAAGAGCAACGATGCCCGACGCTTATAATCCAGCCAATGATACTGACTTACAAAAGGACCTCGAACGCGGTGAGTTAATCACACAAGTACGAGCTGCGCTTCATCAACTCAAAGGCGAATGCCGGCAATTAATTGAGTGGTTTTACATTGATGATTTTTCCTTACGAGAAATAGCCGAAAAGCTGGGAATGAAAGAATCTTCTACCAAGCAAAAACGCTACGACTGTACCGAAAAACTCAAACAAATTTACTTAAAATTGACCCAACAAAACCAATGAATACGGCTCAGTTTGAACGCATAGAAGCATACCTGCAAAATCGGCTTTCAGAAGCGGAAAGACGAGACTTTGAAGCTGAGATACAAGCAAATAGTGCACTAAGGGCGGAAGTGGAAGCTCAACAAAAACTCCGTTTGGGGTTGCGAGCTATCGCCATTGAGAAAAACCTTCGTAATGTCCAAAAGCGCACACAAACCAAACAAATCAAAATGGTATTTTGGGGCAAAACCGAATGGCAAACTTGGGCTGCGGCAGCTTCTATTGTACTGGTATTAGGGGTGAGTTGGTGGGTATGGAATTACAATTCGACCCAGAAGGAAAATCAATTTATGGCACTTGCGGAGAAAGAAATGACTGACGTTCAATACAAATCATTGCCTTTTGAATCTTTGCAAAATCTGTCTAAAGCAGCTCCTACGCGCAACGCCCGCGAGAAAGCGGAGTGGTATGTGGCCTTAGTGTATGTAAGAAAAGGAGACACGATTTCTGCAAAAAAAACTTTACGCCGTATCAGTCAAAATCGTTTGCATCCTTATCGTTATAAAGCCAAAGATTTATTAGAAAAAATATAAATTACGTCACTATAATAACTGAATTTAGCTAAATTGCATTATTGTAATAACTGAATTTAGTTAAAATGAATATAGAACGCTATTTGCAAAATATCATTGCTAAGTACTTGCTCCCCAATAAAGTCAATCTCATTTTTGGCACTCGACGGGTAGGAAAGACGTATTTATTGCGTCAATTGGTGGCAGAAACTCCCTATAAGGTGCTTTGGTTTGAAGGCGAAGATCGTATTACGCAACAACTATTGTCACAACGCAACATCGCAGCTTATCAACAATTGATAGGTGATGCTGAATTGCTCGTAATTGATGAAGCCCAGGAAATCCCCGAAATTGGAAAAGTGTTAAAATTATTGGTAGATCACATTCCCAATTTGCGTTTCTTGGTGACGGGTTCATCGGCGTTTGATTTGGCCAATCTATCAGGCGAACCACTAACGGGGCGGGCGTTTTTTCATCAGCTATATCCTATTGCACACCGCGAATTGAAAGCCCATTTCAATCTACTCCAAATCAGGCAACAGTTAGAAGAAAGGCTCGTTTACGGGAGCTATCCTGAACTTTTTTCTCTGGAACATTCTTCCGCCAAAGAACGCTACCTTCGCGAACTTCTCAATACGTACCTGCTCAAAGATATTCTTGCTTTTGAAGGGATTCGTAATGCCTCAAAAATCAAAGATCTGCTCCGATTGGTAGCTTTTCAAGTAGGCAAAGAAGTATCTTTAGACGAATTGGGGCGGCAATTACAGCTCAATAAAAATACCGTAGAAAAATACCTTGACCTTTGTACGAAGGTCTTTTTGTTGGTCAAAGTAGGGGGATTTAGTCGCAACCTACGAAAAGAAATTACCAAAAGTTCGCGATGGTATTTTTTGGACAATGGCGTCTTGAACACGCTTATTGGTGATTTTCGCCCCTTGGCCTTACGTACCGACGTAGGTAGTTTATGGGAAAACTATCTTGTAAGTGAACGCATCAAAAAAATGCAAGCCGAGCAACGCTACCTTGAATTTTATTTTTGGCGCACTTACGACCAACAGGAAATTGACTGGGTTGAGGTGGAAAATACGCAACTACGTGCTTACGAATTCAAATGGCAATCCCAACGCACCAAACGCCCTAAGGCTTTTGCAGATGCGTACCCCGAGGCTACTTTTACACTCATTAGCCAAGAAAACTACCTTGACTTTGCAGACTAATGACGCGTGTTACCTCACCTTCACCACCCAAAAATCTCGTCCTCCGCGACTATTTTCGGAACGTATAGCTACTAAACCCAAACATCTATATTGCTCCCAAGCGAAAAGAGTATTAGAGAAGTGGTAACGAACAACAGTCACAATTACCACACCTTCACTGTCCAAAAATCGCGACCTCATTTCTCACTTTACTTTTATCACCCAAAATGTACTATTTCCTCTACTTTCTTCTGATTTATCACCTGATATTTTCGACCCAGAATCTCCCCCTAATAAAAATCCACCATCCGACGTAGCCAATATTGAATAAAGGTAGTCAATTGCACTACCACCAAAAGTTCTATCCCATTGTTTTTGGCCATTGCTACTGATTTTGACAATCCAGTAATCATCAGAATTCCCTCCTCGATTATTCTCAGATTTTTCACCAGAAATATTAGATTGTGATGAACCTCCAATCAAAAAACCACCATCTATCATTGAGATTATTGATGAATTATTATCGTAGTTAGTACCTCCAATTGTCTTATCCCAAATCTTTTGACCGCTATTATTAAGTTTCACCACCCAATAGTCACTTAATCCCCTACTATTTTCATTCTTTTCACCTGACATATTCGAGTTTGATGTGCCACAAAGTAAAAAGCTGCCATCTGGATTCATAGTCATAGAATTTAGAAAATCATCGCCACTTCCCCCGAATGTCTTATCCCACACTTTTTGACCGTTTGCATTGGTTTTTACAATCCAATAATCACTTAATCCACGACTATTCTCGGTTTTATCACCAGAAACATTAGACAGAGAAAAACCTCCCAATATAAACCCTCCATCTGATGTCGAGATTATTGAAGTAAGATTGTCTGCATTATCTCCTCCAAATGATTTATCCCAAACCTTTTGTCCATTTGAGTTAATTTTTACAATCCAATAAACATAAACTCCTCTACTATTTTCTGATTTTTCACCCGATATACTGGATGAAGAAGTGCCTCCTAATAAAATTCCTCCGTCTGAGGTAGATACCATGGTACTAAATTCGTCCGAATTATTTCCCCCATATGCCTTATCCCAAATCTTCCGCCCATTTGCATCAATTTTTACAATCCAATAGTCACTTAATCCTCGACTAATTTCAGTTCTATCACCTGAAATAGTCGATTGAGAGTATCCACCAATATAAAAACTACCATCTGATGCAGCTATTAGTGAAAATAGTCTTTCATCTCTACTTCCTCCGAATGTCTTATCCCAAATCTTTTGCCCATTGGCATTTATTTTGACCACCCAATAATCACTCCCACCTCGGCTGTTTTCTGATTTATCTGGATCACCAGAAATATCTGATTTATTGGAACTAGAGTTACCCCCTAATAAAAATCCTCCATCTTGTGTTTGTACTATTGCTCTAAGTTCAACTATACCAGCACCAAGAGTTTTATCCCAAACCTTTAAAAGAGTCTGTGAAGTATTTTGTACAGAAGTATTAACAGTAAGTATAATTTTCTCGCCGCACACTGTTGTCACCTCAGCGGTGATTGTAAAATTTCCGTCTGCCCCAAAAGTGTAGCCAAAAGTGGAATTATTACTCGTACCAAGGGTGGTTGAGCCTTGTTTCCATGTGACAGGAAAGGCTACATCGGTGGTGACACCACTCAACACAAAAGTGTATTGTCTTGGATTGGTCGCATTGGCCGTGGCAGTAATAGCGGTAGGTTTTTGACAAGTCTTGATGGAGGTATTGGTCGAAAGAGCAATTTTCTCGCCGCACACTGTTGTCACCTCAGCGGTGATTGTAAAATTTCCGTCTGAACCAAACGTATAGTTGTAAGTCGCAGAAGTACTGGTACCAAGTATAGTTGAGCCTTGTTTCCACGTAACAGGAAAAGCTATATCGGTTGTTACGCCGCTTAATGAAAAGGTATATTGTCTTGGATTAGCGGCATTGGCCGTAGCTGTAATAGCAGTAGGTTTTTGGCAAGTTTTCAACGTTTTAAGCGTAGGGTCTTGCCATTCGCAGCCCGTCAGTACCAATAAGAGTAAGTAAAAAATGGCCTTTTTCATGGTTAGAAACTATATTTGAGTGCCAGTCCTACGTTTTGGGTACTGGGGTGCAAGTTGAATCCTGCTTGTTTTTTTGATTTGGGTTTAGTCACCAGCAAAATAATCTCCGTAATAGCTGCCGCTCCTGCCACGCCCAAGCAAGCGTACATGGTGGTTTTGTTGCTTTGAAAACTTTTGACGTCTTTATAGGAAGTTTCCCATTGATTGAATGCGGATTGAGTCAAAATCACGTTATCGCCGTCGGGGTCGGTTGTTTGAGCTACGGTATTGAGGTCGTTGAGTTTGGTTTGGTACTGACTATTGAGCAGATACGCGTAGCCGCCCGCCCCTAAGCCTATCACGGCGGTCAAAATTTTTGGAACAAGGCGACGATTAGGTTTTGTGTTTCCAAAATCCCTAAGAGGCTTAGGAGGTACTACTTTAGGTCCTTCTTTTTCAGGATCAGGCTTTACTGTGTTTTCCTCTGGTTTTTTAGACTTTTCTTCCTTCTTTTCTGGTTCGGTTTGAGTAGGTTTCTGTTGGGCTAATTGCATTGCCTGTATTTTGTCATCGGAGCTCTGAATTGCTATCGAAAGTGAACTTTTAGTGATTTCGTCTGCATATTTTATGGCCTTTTGATAGGCTTCTTTAGCTTCTTCATACTTCTTTTCGCCAAACAATCTATTAGCATTCTCTTGCCAAATCTTAGTGATAGTAGCTTTGGTAATAGGGTCATTAGGATTCTCGGTTAAAATTTGTTCCAATAAGCCCACTGCTTCTTCTCCTTTGCCCGCACTGAGCAGTTTGGTGGCATTCTCGCGAAGTGTTATTAACTTATCCATCAAATCAATTCGTCCTTTGGCGTAGGAATCATTGCCAAAATTGGGTACAACCAAACAAGCTTTATATTTATATTTTGCTTTTAAATACTCTCCCTGTTTAAATAGTTCATCGCCTTCACGCTTAAACCTTTCATAGTCGTCGTCTAAAACAGCAATCGCTGAAGCTGATTTTTCCATCCCCAACTTTATAGGCTCTGCCAATAGCGGGCTGGAAATACTTATCAAACAGGCTGTTAAAAGCAGATACTTTTCCATAATATTAGTTTTCAAGATTTAGGTTACATTGTTTGATTTTCTGTTGTACTTGTGGGGTGTTTCGCAAAGATTGGGCAACTTTGTACCATGCTAAAGCAGTACCAAACTCTTTAAGTTCAAAAAAGTCGTCTCCCAATTTTACACATGGAGGTTGGGCCGCTTTGCCTTTGTCTGATGAAATTTCACCTTCTCGTCCTGTTAAAATTTTGTTAGCTTTACCAAAATAACTACTGGCTACAGCTCTGTTATTTTGACTGACAGCAGCCATTCCTTTTTCAATCAAATCATCGTATTCCTCTTGTACTTGCTGTTTTTTTAGCGCGCCTTGTTTCTGGTTATCAGCCTCTAATTGCTCCTGTCTTTGGCTGGCTTCTTCCTCGCGTTTTTTTTGAGCAATTAGTTCATTATCAACCTTTTTTAAGTCTTTTTTAGGCTTTTCTACGGGGCTTTTAGGCGGCGAGAATGTGGCTTTTAGAGGCTCTTGGGGCTTAGGTTCTTCAACCATTTGAGACTTCTGCTCCTTCGTATTCTCAACTGACGCCGTTTCTTCTTTTGGCCAAAACCAAATCCCTAATAAAACGACTGTTGCGCCCCCAATCAATCCCGAAAGCCATCTATTATTAGATTTGGGTCGAATTTCGGGTTTTTGAACAACAACTTTCGGCGCATACACATCTGTCTGGGTTTCCTGCAACACAGGTTTAGGCTTTACATACACATCGGTTTGTTCAGTAGGGACAACACTTGGTTTTTCAACAGGTTTAGGCGGGGTTGAAAGTGGTTTTGACGTAATAGGTTCGTCCAAGAGAGCCAACAATTCATCTGCTTTGCGAACGCGTTGCCGAATGTCTTTGACCAAGCACCGCTGTATCATTTTTTGGTAAGGCTCAGCTAAGGTTCGGAGGCGGTCGGGAAGTTGAGCAGAGGTGATTTTGCGCTCTATTTCTCGCCTCAGGGTAGGTTCGCTTGACTGCGTACCTACGCTAAACGGCTTTTCGCCAGTCAGCATTTCGTACAAAATCACGCCAAACGCCCACAAGTCCAAGTTGAAACTCACGCGTCCGCCCTCAATCTGCTCGGGGGCTTTATAGGAGGGTGTGCCGCGCCCATCGCTCAAATCAAAATCAGAACTATCTATTTCGTCTTGACTCACGAGTTTGCTAAGACCAAAATCAGCGATTTTGGGAATAAATCTGCCGCTGTTATCCCTCGAAATGAGGATATTAGCGGGTTTAAAGTCGCGGTGAACAATGCGCTGCTGATGCAGATGTTTTAGTCCTTCAAGCGTACCGCGTACAATGTCGCGGAGTTCTTTGTCGGTGAGTTTATGACGTTTGAGCAGGTCAGCTAAATTGCCGTCGGAGTAGTACTTCATCACCGCAAAATCGCTGATACCTGTATCGGTTTCGAGGCGGTAGCAAGCATCATAGCGGGCGATATTGGCGTGGCGCGGCACTTTTTGGGCGAGTTCTACTTCTGCTTTTAGGGATTTGGTATCGTTTTGGCGGTACTCACTGATTTTTACGGCCACCCATTCGGTTTCTACTTGGTCCTCTACCCGAAACACCTTGCCATACGTACCACTTCCCAACCACGTACCTTTCTCCGCAAACTGAATCGGGTAGCGTTTCTTGAATTCTTGAAAGGTGGTAAAGGTCTGGGTCATCGGGTTACATCAATGAATATACGTGTTAATCACCATTTTTTACTTCAATATTGTCTTAAACTAATTCTTTGTACGTATCGGGGTAACGAATAATTTCCAACTCCGCTCCTTTTTCCACTGCATCTTCAGCCAAGTTCAAGACTTTTTGGTTAGTCGTAGCCGACAAATAAGCCTCACCGCAATTGTTACAAACCTCGGCAGGTACTTCTTTTATGATAATGATAGCTGCTCCACGCTGCAACGTAATCAGGGTCTTGTCTTCCACTGTCTGTCCAGTCTTACAAAATACACATTGCATAGTTTTATTTGGTTTTTGTTTTAAAATTATCATCCCAAATATCCGCATCTGGAATGTACGCAGTAACGACAATACACATACTATCCTCGTCTTGTGCGACCACTACATGCAGGGGAATGTCATTGATAAACCCTAATAACAATGCACTTGGAAAAGGTTTATCTGTTGGATATTGTTGAATCGTTATTCCATTTTTAAGTACATACTCTACGTCTTTTTGGGATATAGTGCGAGCAAACATCCTTGCAGTAGCGTGTGTACTAAAAATAACTCCCTGACAGTCCATTATTTATAGTTAGTGTTACATTTTTTGTATTCCTATCTTCTACTTCACTTTTACTACCCAATAATCACTTCCACCACGGCTATTTTCTGATTTATCGCCAGAGATAGGAGAATATGATCCTCCTGCAATCACAAAGCTTCCGTCAGCAGTAGCAATGATTGTAGCAACATTGTCACTACCTGCTCCTCCCAGAGTTTTTTCCCAAATTTTTTGCCCGTTACTATTTATTTTTACTACCCAATAGTCCTCACCACCTCTGCTATTTTCAGATTTATCTCCCGAAGTATTAGAATTGGACGTTCCCCCTACCACAAAACTACCATCATTAACAGCAACGACAGCATCCGCATTATCCTCAAGATTCCCCCCAAATGTTTTATCCCATACTTTTTGACCACTACTATTAAGTCTTACTACCCAATAGTCTTCCCCTCCTTTACTTCCTTCAGATTTATCACCAGAATTAATCGAATTAGATGCCCCTGAAATTAGCAAACCCCCATCGTCAGTAACAATGATACAATTAGATCTATCTCTATCATTTCCCCCAAATGTTTTATCCCATACTTTTTGCCCATTGCTATTGAGTTTAACTACCCAATAGTCTTCTCCTCCTTTACTTCCTTCAGATTTATCACCAGAAATATTAGAGTCAGATGTTCCTCCTATTACAAAACCGCCATCATCCGCGGCAACAATAGCAGAAATATTATCATAACCACTCCCGCCAATGGTCTTATCCCAAACCTTTTGCCCGTTGCTATTGAGTTTAACTACCCAATAGTCATTTTCCCCTCTGCTATTTTCAGATTTATCTCCCGAAATATTAGATTTTGACCTTCCTGCTATAGCAAAACCCTCATCAGCGGTAGCAACAATGGTAGGATATCCATCATAACTATCCCCTCCAATGGTCTTATCCCATACTTTTTGACCATTACTATTAAGCTTTATCACCCAATAGTCTTGCCCGCCTTCACTGTTTTCAGATTTGTCTCCCGAAAGGGGAGAATTAGACATACCTGCAATCACAAACCCACCATCTATGGTGGCAACAATAGCAGAAGCGTAATCCTCACCACTCCCCCCAAGGGTTCGATCCCAAATTTTTTGACCAGCACTATTTTGCTTTACTACCCAATAGTCATTTTTTCCTTTATTATTTTCAGATTTATCTCCCGAAAGAGTGGACACTGAGCCTCCTACAATCACAAAACCATCATCAGTAGTAGCAATCAAATCAGCAGGCCAATCAGAACCACTTCCTCCAAGGGTTTTATCCCAAATTTTAGCAGCTTGTTCAAACTCAACTTTCTCTTTTGGCCGCAACCAAATCCCTAATAAAACTACCGTCGCCCCCCCAATCAATCCCCAAAGCCACGTATTTTTAGATTTGGGTTGAATTTCGGGGGTTTGAACAATGGCTTTCGGCACATACACATCCCTCTTGGTTTCCTGCACCACGCGCTTGGGCTTTACATAAACGTCTGTATGGTCGGTAAGAGTAACGCTTGGCTTTTCAACAGGTTTGGGCGGCGGTGGTGGCTTTATGGGTTCGTCCAATAGTGCTAACAATTCGTCCGCTTTACGTACGCGCTGCCGAATGTCTTTGACCAAGCACCGCCGTATCATGCCTTGGTAAGGCTCAGCTAAGGTGCGGAGGCGGTCAGGAAGTTGAGCAGAGGTGATTTTGCGCTCTATTTCTCGCCTCAGGGTAGGTTCGCTTGACTGCGTACCTACGCTAAACGGCTTTTCGCCAGTCAGCATTTCGTACAAAATCACGCCAAACGCCCACAAGTCCAAGTTGAAACTCACGCGTCCGCCCTCAATCTGCTCGGGGGCTTTATAGGAGGGTGTGCCGCGCCCATCGCTCAAATCAAAATCAGAACTATCTATTTCGTCTTGACTCACGAGTTTGCTAAGACCAAAATCAGCGATTTTGGGAATAAATCTGCCGCTGTTATCCCTCGAAATGAGGATATTAGCGGGTTTAAAGTCGCGGTGAACAATGCGCTGCTGATGCAGATGTTTTAGTCCTTCAAGCGTACCGCGTACAATGTCGCGGAGTTCTTTGTCGGTGAGTTTATGACGTTTGAGCAGGTCAGCTAAATTGCCGTCGGAGTAGTACTTCATCACCGCAAAATCGCTGATACCTGTATCGGTTTCGAGGCGGTAGCAAGCATCATAGCGGGCGATATTGGCGTGGCGCGGCACTTTTTGGGCGAGTTCTACTTCTGCTTTTAGGGATTTGGTATCGTTTTGGCGGTACTCACTGATTTTTACGGCCACCCATTCGGTTTCTACTTGGTCCTCTACCCGAAACACCTTGCCATACGTACCACTTCCCAACCACGTACCTTTCTCCGCAAACTGAATCGGGTAGCGTTTCTTGAATTCTTGAAAGGTGGTAAAGGTCTGGGTCATTTGTTATTTTACTGATAATGTGGCATTTACTTTATTCAACTATCAGAATAATAATGTCTTTTTACTCTTGATTGCATCGTTGGTCTTGCCACAATCCTCACCTCACCTTTACCATCCACAAATCACTTTCGCCACGGCTGTTCTCGAATTTATCTCTAATCTGGATACTTTGCCACAAAAATATCCAATCCGCCCGAATAGGTTAAAGCAGGCGGAGTACCAAATATAAAAGAACTACTATAAAACCCACTAAGTAATAATAAATTCCCCGTATTATTGATTGCTATGGAAGTACCTCCATCCGCGCCATTACCCCCAGTCGTTTTTACAAATCGAAAATTTCCATTGCTATCATACTGCGCCAAAAATACATCCGTACTTCCTGACGACCTAACGGAAGTATTATCAAACAAACTATTATCGCTTACCAGCCCAGTAATGTAGGCGTTTCCTGATTTATCTATTACTACGCCATTTCCAGCGTCTGTACCTGATCCACCAGCCGTTCTTACCCATTCTACATTCAGGTTACTTAGGCTATATTTCCCCAGAAAAATATCGCCTCCGCCACGATAACTGACGAGGGTACTCCCATAATTTGAGCCTTGTATTGTACCCGTTACATAGACAGAACTACCACTCACTGCTACACTACTACCAAAAGCAGGAGTCCCTGAATTGGAATTATGAAAAGCCATTAAATTGCCACCAGAATTGTATTTAGCAATGAAAATATCAGGGGTTGTATTTGAAGAATATACCGTAGAAGCCCCGGAAACAGAACGAAAAGTGGCAGGAGAAGAAAAGTTTCCCGTTATATAGGCATTTCCGTCTGTATCTACGGCAACACTACTGGCATAGTCGTTTTCAAAACCACCGCAGGAAACTGCCCAAAGGGCATCTCCATTGATGTTCAACTTAGCCAAAAAAGCATCATACTTCCCTTCTATTCCCGAAGCTTGAATAATTGTTGCCCCAAAAGTAGCAGACTGAGCGCTAAAAAAGCCTGTAATATAAATCCCAGAAGAATGTAGGGCAATTCCTACTCCTTGGTCCGGGCTACCGCCACCATAGAGTTTATTCCAAAGCATTTGACCATCTCGATTATACTTTGCCACAAATATATCAGTAGGGCCGCCGGTTTGCTTTCTAACAGGGGTGTTTACAATCACATTGGCAGTTGTATTGAAAAAGCCAGCATTGGTACTTACCTGACCAATCACATAAATATCTCCATTAGAATCCACCGCAATCCCTTTTCCTTCATCGGTTCCGTCCCCTGTTATTCTCTGCACCCATGCTAAATCACCATTACTGTTGTATTTAGCGATAAAAACATCATTGCTACCTGCCACATTTAAAGTAGTGGCACCAAAAGCGATAGAAGAACCATAGTTCCCTATTACATACACATTTCCTAAACCATCTATTGCAACACCGTTACCTACATCATTTGCTCCCCCGCCGTTTCTCCATGCTTTAAAATTAGCAGCTGATGAAACTCCTGACACGGTAATATTTACACTTAAGGAACGATTCAAATTTTCGTTGCACGTAGTTACAATATCAGCACTAATGGTGTAGCTACCCGAGGAAGCAAAAGTATAACTGAATGAACCAGCATCAGTACGTTGTTCTTGTACGAGAGCAGTAGTGCCACTCAATACTTTCCAAGTGACGGTTTTTACATCAGCAGGTGTAGTAGTAGTCAGCCCATAAGTGTAAGTATTGTTGCTAACACTTGTAGTTGTTATGGCAGTTGGTTGGACACAAGTTTTTATAGTTATTGCTTTACTCAATGTCTTTTTTTCTCCACAAACGGTTTCTATTTCCGCACTTACCGTATAGCTTCCATTAGTAGAAGCAGTGTAAGCATAAGATTGAGCAGAGGTGAGGGTAGATTGAACCAAAACTGTCGAACCACTCAATACTTTCCATGTTACGGTCTTCACATCTGTAGTAGTACTGGCCAAAGAAAATGTATATTTTTTGGGGTCAACAGCGTCTGTAACAATGTTAATGTCAGTAGGCAACGTACAATTTTTAAGGGTTTTGAGTACTGGGTCAGTCCATTGGCAGCTCTCTAACCCAGCAACGGTTGCCGCCCATAAAGGAGATAACAGAAGGAATATTTTGAATAGTTTATTAGACTTTAAGGTCATAGCTTGTGTTTGATATCTTCCAGTTGTATTTATTGTATCTAAATAGGGTCAGCACTACTCAAAAGGGCATTCCACTCGGCTATAAGTTCCAGTTTCTGTACCCACTCTTCAATGTGTATTATATCTAACTTTTCATATTGCAACTCATAGACCCGAGTCGCGTCTATCAGTTGTTTTTGGCTTCCTCCTGCCATTTTTGCCCACAGCAATTTACTTACAATAGTGTCTTCAGGGCTTGTCACATAAAAGTCTTCAATACCCAATACCTTCACCTTTTGCCTACGTCCAAAACGTACTCGATCGTATTCACTTTGGGTAAGTATCCAAAAGTCCACCTTATTGCCCGAGGTACTGTCTATTACATTGAACATACTTTGGCGTACTATGGCATCTTTTACACTTTCTTTATTGACATAAAACACGTTTGTCGGAAATGCTTCGGCAAATGCATACGCAAAGCGAGGATGCAACACAATAACGATATCAATATCGTGAGTTAAACGAGGCTCACCCTGCAAACTTGATACAACTGAACCTGTCACCATATAAGGAATCTCGTTGGCATTGAGAAGCCCCAAAGCGTAGTTCAATAATTCTGATTGTGACATTTAGCCAATCTTTTTAAGAAAAGTTCATGGATTTCTTCGGGTGTTTTTTCGGGAAAGCGATTCCGTAGCCCCTCCTTAAAAAGTGCTCGACTAAAATCTGATAATTCAAATGCTTTTAACAATCGCTCTCCTTCTGTCATTTGGCGAAGGGTTTCTAAGTATTTTCGATGATTAGGACGTGGCTTGGGGTCTTTATTTATCATTAATATATGGATGTTTAAAGATACGAAAGTACCAAATTATCAGAGAACTTTCCATAAAACATCGGAGCTTGGCCATTGGGTGTATTGCGTTTTAGTAACGGAGACACGTAGCGAAAGAGTTCTTTAATTGTTACAGTTTTGTCGTGGTTTGCGTCAGCTTTACCACGCAAACCGTTGAGCAAGAAAAAAGTAAACAATCCTCCCCGTGCTACGCCACTCTCAACCGAACTCTGGGTTGAGCGAGAGGAGAGCATCAACACTACATCGGCGTTTTTAGGCAAGGTTTTCGATTCGGGGATATTCCATGCTTGTTGGATTGTCATACTCCCTGACAAACAGGCATCTGCAATGCAAAGTTTGGTTGAGGCAGCGGAGGATTTGAAGCGATTTTTTACGTCGCGGTGAGTTAAAACTGAGGCGGGGTCATTCTTTTTTACATCGTATGGAATAAACCCTCCATTGAGTCCATGGCCTGAGAAATAAAAAATCACGCGATCTTGGTCAGTTGCCTGTTCAAATAGTTTTAGGGCGTTTAGTATTGCTTTTTGCGTGGCAACTTTGTTTGTTAAGACCTTTATGTTTTGATTGGGAACATTTCCTCCCGCTGGGCTTTTCAGAAAATCGGCAAAGCGGAGTGCGTCTTTATCCGCAAATTTTAAATCGCCCGTGCGATAGTCTGTTATTTTGTAATCAGCAATACCTACTACGATGGCGTAGGTAGAGCCATTTTGGGCAAAACATAACTGCGAAAACCACAAAATTGCCAACCCAATCCATGCCCGAAGACTCTTTTTGGCAGGCAGCGATACGGTGGAGAAAGTTTCTTCTTTTATTACATCACGAATGGAGACTAAGCAGCCTGAGTAATTATCGCGGGTTTGGTTTTGACAAATAGACAAAATTTGTTCTATCTGAAACATTCCTTTTTGAGAGGACGGATTCTTAAAAACTTCTTTCAATTTCTCTTCGTTCAGTTGCTCCAATACCCCGTCAGTACACAAAAAAAAGTAGTCTCCTGCCTGTATATCAGTCAAATAATTGACAGTCGGATTATCTATTTTTAAGCTTAGGTTATTCGATTCTACGCCTATTGAGCGACTAAGACTATTACGACGGGGGTGTGTTTGAGCCTGTTCTTGGGTAATAATACCTTCCGATACCAACTCCAATACGTATCGGTGGTCTTGGGTTTGGTGCAATATCTGCCCCTTGCGCAGGTGATACACACGGCTGTCACCCACGTGCGCGACCGTTACACCACCTTCGTCCAAGTACAACAACGCCAACGTACTTCCCACTCGACTGAGAAGTGGATTTTGTTGGAGGTATTCGGCCAAAGCCAAATGCGCGTGAGTGATTGTATCAATAAGATAAGTTTTTGTCACGGCAACAGGAGGGTATTGTTGAAAATAATCGGCAATGGCCTCAGCTACCAATCGGCTCGCTACTTCGCCCTTGTCCCACCCTCCTATACCATCGCATACCATGAACAGACGTGTATCGGACGTAGGAGCGGTAGGATACACAAAATCTTCATTGTTGGCACGCTGACCTGTTAAGGAAAAAATAAGTGGTTCTTCAATTTGAATTTTCATTGACATAGCGTTACTGCGTTTCATCAGGCTCGAATGATTTTGACATCAAGTAGGTTTGCAGCATAGATGGTGGAATAAAGTAAGCTTCCAGCCGAAATATATCTACCCCACCCAAACACACCAGACCTTGGTCCAGTATATCCAATTTGTCACCATTTTGAAGCAAATAACCATTAAGAAGTGTCCCATTTAAACTATTTTTATACTGACCACTTTCAGGCTCTATTGCTCCATCCTGCAAAGTATAGCGTAATTTCCCCTCCCATTTATCAAACAATACCTCAATCGTGCAATGTTTTCTGCTAAGATAGCACTTGCCATCGTGCATGAACCGTTCGGTATGAACAGTACACGACGACGAATGACCCACGGTATTGACACCCACCCGAAGTGGATAGCGTAGTGCAGGGTCTTGTTGATAGACCAATTGGCCAAAAGAAGGCAAGCCTAACAAAATGCGTTCATCGTAAAACGCTTGCGTAAGCTGGTTGATATGACCACAGCCAGAGTGGGTACACTGAATCGCGCCGTTTTCAAAATCTCTCACTTTGACGGCGATAAGTTTGCCACATTTTTGGCAGGGAAGGATGGTATTTTTAAAGGTTGTCATTATTCCATTTCGGGCATTTCAGCATCATTGATATAGCCTCCTTCGTCAGTACCTTCTTCTTCGGAAGTATCTTCCTCAGGCAACGAGACGAGACTCCTATTGTTTACTTCTGACACAGGTTCATCGTTCATGTCCTCTAAGCGTTCCATTTCAGCCATAAAAGGCTCATCTAAAGGTTGCTGACTGACTACTTCTTGCGTAGTCATATCAATTTGCAAGGCTGTATCTAACCGATTATCACCGCCATTATCAACAATCGCTATCATGGCATTGCTATCTATGTCCATAATCACAATGGCGTCGGCTACACCATCATGGTCGTCGTCTATTCCCAGAGCAGGCCGACCGTTAATCATAGTTTCAACGTAGTTAGGCTCTTGATTACCCTCACTACCGGAAGAATCCTCAGTTGTTTCAGTAGGCTTGTAGCCTACATCACTTAAAAACTCCTGACGCTGTGCCAGCGATAACCCGCGCCATTCTTCTACGGTATAAGTGTTATATACTTCACCATGCCATGAGAAGATGCCACCGGGGCCGACTTCTTCACGAGCAGCATTGTAGGCATCTTCAAAAGTCAAATTGTCGTTGATACCACCTGCGATGTCAATATTTTTAGTAGGTTTGATAACACCGTTCTGAACAGGCGAAACGTAGTCATGTTTAATAGGCTGATAGGAGCTGATTGATTCTGAATTTGTAGTAGTTTCTGTCGGAGGTATAGTTTCATTTGTATCTATAGGAATAACCCCCAATTTAACCGCCGCAAATGCTGCTCCGCCCCCCAATAACACAGTTGCAGTAGATATGAAAGCTTTTTGGCGACTGCTTAGTTTAGTTGTTGAGGATGTGGTTGGCACTGACAGTTTTTGTTGTGCAGCTTGAAATACGTCGGTCATTTGTTGGTCGGAAGTAGTCATGTTTTGCATGGTGATGTATGTTATTTCTACTTTATCAAGTGAGGAAAGAAAAGGTAAGTTAAAATATTGGAGAAATTTATTTTACCCATACTGCTTTGCACTTGGTACATTTTTTTTGTTTTGCTACTAATTCAAATTCCCGATTGCCGAACGAATCGCGGCAATTGGGATTAGGGCAACGATACCGTTGGCGATATTCTTTATCAATAAGTTCCAGTTTTTCTTCGGTTGAAAGTAAATGCGATGCCAAAGTTGGCACCAGCATACTAAGACCTGCGCTTGATAGTACAGCTAATACGCCAAAAGTACCTGCTGTAGCTACTGAGCCTACTCCAATCACCGAGCCTCCTACTACGCTCCACAACCGTATCATCTTGTCTCGATTGCGGCAGTCTTTCCGTAATATAGGATAATCTTCATATACTTTTTGTAAAGCGGCAAATTCTTCTGTAAAATCAAGCGGGTCTTTTTCTATATCTAACTTTTCACTTGATGTAGCTTTTACTTTAGGCAATAAATCAGCTACAGAAAACTCTAAATCAGCTAACCATACTTTATCCTGAATATCAATAAGTTTGCGAACAACACGCATAAGCGTACCTGCATTTTCAATAAAAGTACCTCGCTTGCTACCACAATCTTCTATTATGAAACTGTTTGGAGAGCAAACAGTCAATTGGGCGTGATGACGACTGATATGAGGATTGTCGAGGACGATATTGTTTTGTTTGTCTCGACCAATTGAAATAGTGGTAATTTCAGGGATATTGTCTTTTAAATCCATAGATATGCAAAAATTTTTCTAATTTCCTTATTTTCTATCTACTTTCAAAACAATCGGCTCCCCGCCACAAACCCCGTAGTCCAAGCAGCTTGAAAATTATACCCCCCTGTGATACCGTCAATGTCTAAGACTTCTCCGGCAAAAAATACGCCCGGCACTTGGCGGCTCTCCAGCGTCTTGGCATGAAGGCCATTCAAATTCACACCACCACAAGTAACAAACTCTTCTTTAAACGTAGTTTTTCCGTGAACATCCAACTGAAAATTAGTTAGATGCTCCACCAAACGGTTTAGGTTTTTGGCGGGCAAATCCGTCCAACGCATGGTATCAGGAATATTGGACAGCTCAACCAATTGTTTCCAAAGCCGTTGAGGCAGTCCAAACGGGGCCTGTGTCGTGATAAACTTCATTCGCCAGGCCGAATCACGTTGAAAATCGGTCAATTGTTGAAGAATTTCATTGGGCTTCTTATTGGTAAAATTCACTAATGACACAAATTGATAGTTTTTGTCTGACAACTCACGCGCGCCCCATGCCGACAAACGCAAAATGGCAGGGCCGCTGACGCCCCAGTGAGTAAATAACAGCGGTCCCGATTCGGTCAATTTACTGCCCGCCATTTTCACCCCTACTGTCCCCACCGATACCCCCATCAACTCTTTCAAAGGAGAAACAGGAATGTTAAACGTAAACAGAGAAGGAACAGGAGAAACAATTTCCACCCCCAAGCTCGACAACCAATCATAACCCGACAATTGTGGGTGCCCGCCCGAAGTCACCAAAACACGGTCAGCGTGAAGTACTTCGCCCGATTGCAACGTTACCTCAAAACCGCTGGGCTTGGGTTCAATTTGGGTAACACCGGCACTCGTCCTGATTTGTACATCAGCACGCTGCGCTGATTTAAGCAAGCAATCAATAATTGTTTCTGAATCATTGGTTGTGGGAAACATCCGTCCGTCGGGTTCAGTTTTGAGAGGTACGCCACGACTTTCAAACCACTCAATCGTGTGTTGATTGTTAAATATCTCAAACAGGGGACGTAAAAATTTTGCGCCGCGCGGGTAGCCTTTCAATAGTTTCGGCAGGGTTGGAGCGGCATTGGTCACGTTGCAACGCCCGCCGCCCGATACCCGAACTTTATTTAAAACACCCCGATTTTTCTCTAAAATCGTAACTTTTGCATCTCTAAACGTTTCGGCAGCGGTAATTGCTCCCATGAATCCGGCAGCCCCGCCGCCAATGACAATAATAGATAGTTGTTGCATTTACTAAAATCGCACCATTTGAAATTGAAAATAAGGCTCAAAGTGCGGAAACTTTCGGGAAGATTCAAAAAATCTTTGTTTTGTTTGACCTTCTATGGCGTTCTTTGCGTTTTGTACCCAACCATCAGAATTGAAAATAATGCAGCGCAAAGGCTTACGTTTCGGGAATACCCTCTTTTTATTATTTTTCTTTGTTGTCATAGGGCTTGTATTGCACTATCGCGGCCGCACAAAACCCTTGGTGGCGTTTTGGAACGATGTAAAAAGTGTGTTTATCTACGACAGAAAACCCGCCGAGCGGGGCGATAACCCTTACCGCGCTCCGGAACCCGACAACACCGCCTCCGACGACCGTACTGATGACGTAGCTTCCGATGATCGTACAAAATCCAAAGATGATGAGTCGCTGTTAGACAAAATAGGACTGGGAAAACAAACGGAATCGAAGGAGGAAGAAATCGAAACAACCTCTTCGTCAAATGGCCCTGATTTTGCTAAAACAAAAGATTTTAACCTTCCTGCCATTGGTTCCAATGACCAAATCGTACGTCATGATCGCTACACGCTTCGTTATCGTGAACAATATGAACAGGCTGATTGGGTAGCCTACAAACTTACCGGCGAAGAATCCCGCGCCTACCTCTCCCGCGATGGGAATAAGTTTGTTCCGGATCCGCTCGTCAAAACAGGCTCGGCTGTCACGACCGATTATACACGTACAGGGTATGACCGTGGCCACTTAGCGCCCGCTGGAGATTTTAACCTTTCGACCGACGAGAAGCAGGAATCTTTTTACATGAGCAATATCAGCCCGCAAGTGCCGGATTTTAACCGCGGGATTTGGAATGATTTGGAACAAAAATTTCGCCAATGGGCAGAGCGCGACGAAGAATTGTATATCGTCACGGGGCCGGTATTAAAGTCAGGATTGCCCACCATCGGAAAATACAACGAAATTGCAGTTCCTGAAATGTATTACAAAATTGCCCTTTGCCTCACCGACAATCAACCGCGTATGATTGGATTTGTGATGAAAAACGAATTTTCAAGCGAAAACCTCAAATCCTTTGTCGTGAGTGTGGATGAAATTGAACGAATGACGGGAATTGATTTTTTTCCAAAACTTCCTGATGCTCTGGAGAAAAAACTGGAAAGTTCAACGACAACCGTCGGTTGGTTTTCGGCAAAGAACTAACCTTTGATTCGCAGCACCACAATACCACTGTGTTTCTTGATTTTCTGTAGATAATCGGCCAGAGGCTCTGTGGAGACCATTACCTTTTTTGCATCAGAAGAAGCATGGAGAAGGTAGGCCTGATTGCCTTTTTTGACAATAAATCCTTCGTGGTTGAAGTCAAGACCGGCAATACCTGAAGTAATTCCTACAATATCTCCTTCCTGTAAATGAGTTTCTATTTCACCCACTTTACTTTTAGGAAGATAGTGCCAGAAATTTTCACTCAGTTTCTTTTCACTTCGCTGAATTTCCTGAAATGTTGTTTCATCTTCCAACGCAGGATAAAGACCCCGATGTGTTGTCATAAAATTGATAACCGGTTGTGCTTTAGTTCCCCCCAATTGCTCAGTGACATCGAAATACCAACCCATTGCCTGCCCCTGTTGCTTCCATTCCCAAAAATAATGCAACCGAGAGCCATATCCCTCAAGCTTTCCATCACGGTAGCGCATTTGACGCAGTAGGGTTTGAAATTCAAGGTATGATTTCTGATGATGGCGAGCGAGGGTCATAGCCAACACCGATTCCACAAACGTATAACAATCAAATTCGGAAAGATTACACACGAGTTTTTCGGGGGTTTGTTCGAGCGTGTGTGAAACATACGGGTTTCCTGCAAAGCTTTTGGCGATGATGATGACCGTTTCTGCCTTCGTCACTCCTTTGTCCAATTGCATTTTTTCGGAGAAAATGGCTTGGTTAAGGTCAATGATGCGCCAAGCGCTGATAGTCAACACCACCAAAAACATAGAACACAGATAGAACGGGTTAAACAGATTAAAATGGATTCCACTATCCGTCTTTATCCGTCCCATCAGTTGAATCCGTGTTCTAAGGTTGGCAAACAAAATCTTTTGGTTGTGCATTATCTGATTCTTACTGGTTTGGGAATGAATAATCGTACCGAACTGTAAATGAGCAGCTTGAAAAAGTAACTTGCGAAATCTCAGTTGGCACGTTTTTTTAGAGACTCGAATTACAATTTCTATTTCTTGCTTTGCGGAATGCAATTTACGGCTCACAAAAAATTTCTGAACCATAAAGTCATTAAAATAGTTTAATTCGGCAAAGGAGTCCGCAACTTTTTTACCCTTTTTGACGTACATTCACTTGACTTTGAAAAGTATTTTTGTTAGGTTTAGATAAAATTATTGCTACGAATAATGAAATCGTTTTCAACTATAGCTTTCGCCCTTTTGCTGGTTGCCCAAGCCGCTTGGAGTCAGCAACGCCGTCCTAAAACCAATTTAGAAGAAGAGGAAGAGGACTACTCCACCATTACTACCTACGGTATTACCACCAATACGAACTCTGGCTTGTTGGGAGGTTTGGTTTTCCGTCATTCTACGCGCCTCGAAAACGAACTTTTCGGGCGACGCCAGTATCGCTATTTAGGGCTTGATCTGGTAAATGTACGTCACCCTAAAGAATTGTCGCAATCCAGCAATACCGGTTCGCGGTTTACTCCCGGCAAGCAAAACTACCTGTTTGTCCTCCGCCCTCAGTATGGTCGTGAAATTATACTGTCCAATCGCAACAACGAGGAAGGAATTTCTATTAACGGTATTTTAGCCGTGGGGGCTTCATTAGGTATTCTAAAGCCCTATTACATTCAGTATCAGGTTCGTCCCGGTGTAGTACGTACCGAAGCGTATGACCCCGTCAAACACACTGATTTAGGGAATATTTTAGGTTCCGGAAATCTTTTACAAGGCTTGGGAAATTCAAAGATTATTCCCGGAGTCAATGCCAAAATCGCCTTCAGTTTTGAACTGAGTGCCTTTCGAAGTAATCTCACGGGTTTGGAAGTCGGCTTTCTTACTGAGCTTTTTTCCAAGGCACCCGTTATTATACCTTTTGCCGAAAATCGTAGCTTGTTCACCTCAGGTTACGTAACTTTGTTCTTCGGAAACAAAAAATAAGCCGTTATCCGTTAATCGTTATCCGTTATTTGTAAAAATTTTGTCGGATAACGGATAACCGATAACTGATAACGAAAAGACAATGATTGAACTTCCAGTAATTACCTCTGAACGCAAAAAACGTCCTGATTGGCTAAGAGTAAAGTTACCCGTTGGCCCTGAATACAGAAAAGTTCGGACGATTGTAGATACCAATAAGCTCCATACCATTTGCGAAAGCGGCAACTGCCCGAATATGGGGGAATGCTGGGGTGAAGGCACAGCTACCTTCATGATTTTGGGCAACGTCTGCACACGCAGTTGTTCCTTTTGCGCGGTAGCTACCGGCCGACCCAACGAATACGACGTAGATGAACCGCGTCGCGTCGCGGAAGCCATCAAAACCATGGGGGTAAAACACGCCGTGATTACCTCCGTAAATCGCGACGAATTGAAAGACCGCGGAGCGGAAATATGGCACCAAACGGTTGTGTTGACCAAAGAACTAAGTCCTTCCACTACGATAGAAACATTGATTCCCGACACAAAAAGTAATTGGGAAGCCTTAGAGCGCATGATTTCGGCGGGACAGGAAGTGGTATCGCATAATGTGGAAACCGTCGCAAGATTGTACCGCGCCGTGCGCCCGCAAGCTCGCTACGAACGCAGTTTGGAACAGATTCGTCGTACCAAAGAATTTGGCAAACGTACCAAATCGGGTATTATGTTGGGATTAGGAGAAACGCAAGATGAAATGTTAAAAGCAATGGATGACTTAGTAGCGCATGGCTTAGACATTCTTACGCTCGGACAGTATCTGCAACCCACCAAAATGCACCACGAAGTTATTGAGTGGATTCACCCCGACACCTTTGCCATGTATCGCGAAGAAGGGCTGAAACGTGGCTTAAAATACGTAGAATCGGGCCCGTTGGTACGTTCAAGCTATCACTCTGAGCGGCATGTGAACGTGCCGATTTAATTTGTAATCAATATGAAACTAACCGCAGTAATCGAAAAAGCCGAAGAAGGAGGCTGGGTAGGCCAATTTGAAGAATTTCCTGCCGTGATTGAACAGGGAGAAACTATTGAGGAACTTAAAATCAATATGATTGCGGCCTTGGATTTCTATTTAGACACTCAAAAATGGCTTTTTGAGCAACAATTAGGCGAGCGACAAGTTCGAAAAGAAATCGTGGAAGTAGCCTGATGAAACGAATACAACTTATCAAACATTTGAAGGCTCATGGATGCATGCTGCTGAGAGAGGCGACCATACCATTTTCTATAATCCGGCAAATGGACACCAAGCCCCAATCGGTCGTCACCAAGAATTGAAAAATATACTCTGCAAAAAAGTTTGTAAACAACTCGGTATTCCTGAAATCGGGTAGCAGTTCCATGCAAAAATACGATTACATCATAGCGGGTGGCGGGCTGGCCGGATTGAGTTTGGCCTATTATATGAACCAGACTGTTCTGCGCGAAAAATCCATTCTGATTATTGACCAAGACACCAAGACCAAGAATGACCGGACTTGGTGTTTTTGGGAAAAAGACAACCAAAACCCTTTTGATGCCATTGTTCACCGAAAATGGAACAAAGTCTATTTTCACGGCACTAATTTCTCGGATGCGCTTGATTTGGGAGACTATTCCTATAAATGGCTAAAAGGAATAGACTTCTACAATTTTGTTAAACTCGACCTTCTCACCAATCCCAACATCAAGTTTGTCAATGAACGTATCGAACGTCTGAAAGACACACCCATCGGCGGCTTTGTCATCACGACCGAAAATCAGTATTTAGGCAGCTATGTGTTTGACAGCATCAAGCCGCTTAAATTAGACTTGGAAGATTGTCATAACATGCTTCAGCACTTTAAGGGTTGGGAAATCGTAACTGACAAACCGGTCTTTGACACCACTTGCCCGACCATGATGGACTATCGCGTAGAACAACGCGGTACAGGCGTGCGATTCATGTATGTATTGCCCGAAAGCACTACCCGCGCTATGGTGGAGTACACCGTTTTTTCAGACAAACTCCTCTCTCCTACCGAATACGACGCTGAACTGCACAAGTATCTAAAAAGGTTTCTAAAAATTGAGAATTTCACGATTGAGCACGAAGAGTTTGGCGTCATTCCAATGACCGATGAGCCGACACCCAATCACGCTGGAGAACATATTGTGAGGATAGGAACATCGGGTGGTTATGTTAAAGCCTCGACAGGTTATGCTTTTCAGCGAACGCAACGATTTACGCAACAATTAGTGAAGGATTTAGTGACGTTAGGCAAACCATCTCTGCCCAAAAAGAATTTCAAAAAACGTTTTAAAGACTGGTTAGACAGTACATTACTGAATGTTTTATTGAAAAACCGTGCTTTGGGCAAAGACGTTTTTACGGCACTTTACCAGAAAAATCCTACCCCGCGTTTGTTTGCATTTTTGGATGAAGACACCACAATTTTTGAAGACTTCCGAATTATGTCCACTGTACCCCTTTGGGCGTTCACGAAAGGGGCTTTGGATGCTTTACGCAAGCGATTTTAGGCAGGATTAGCGGATTCATCTACCCACAAATAGCTGTTTGAATGTAATTTCAAAGCCGAAGCGGGCAAACTTTCGCTGACAGGCTCTTCCAAAACTCGTTGAATAATTCCTTTTTTCTTTGCGCCATTGGCCAATACAATCGCCACTTTGGCTTCCAAAAAATGTTTTAATCCTACCGTAATTCCCTGAGTAAGCGGAGTTTCGGATTGAAAATACTTTTGCCCTATGGAGGCCGTTACTTCTTCCAACTCAGAGATATGGGCGTAGGTATCAAACGAAGTTCCGGGCTCGTTGAGTCCCAAATGACCGTTCATTCCAATCCCTACCATGATAATATCCAAGCCGCCTTTGCTCGCGATAAAATCATTGACGCGTTGGCATTCCGCTTCCAAATCGTTGGCTAAGCTATCAAAAAATGAAACGCGCTCAGGGCTGATACCTAACTGCGTGATGAGCGGTGCATCAATGTACGAGCGGCAACTGCCTGCATTATCAGGCGCTATACCCACCCATTCGTCCAAGGCAACAAACGTAACTTGGTCAAAATCGCCTGGTTTTGCATTGGCAACGATTTTCTGAAAAGTCAAAAGAGGGGTTTCACCCGAGGCAACACATATCGTAGCGGTAGGTTTTTGACGGACATAGTCCAAAATAAATTGAGATGCGTGCGCGGAGAGGGTTTCGTAATTAGAAAATACTTGGTAATTCATTCGGTCTGTTTTTGTATTTCGATTAATAATTCGTTTACGTGTTTGACAGAAAACAGCTTGATTCGACCTTTGCTATTGTGGTTGCCTGCTTCTTTGTACAAATCAAACAGCATAATAACTTCATTTTTTGAATTTTCGGAGCGCCGGGTATATTTTTTAATTTTGAAAGCACGGGCACGCTCCGAGTTAAGCATCACCGCTACCTGATATACCACTCCGGCAAATTGAATATTCAAATCAATCCCTTCAAAATAATCCTCTCTTAATGAATACCTTACGCGTTCAAACAATTTAGATTCCTGACAAAGTATAAAAAAATGAAAGTCTCGAATCAGGGAAGGATAGCTTCGCAGCATTCGCGCTTTTACGGATTCAGCCAAGTACTTTCTCGGGAGTCTTTTTCGCAAAAATTGAACGTATTGTTCGTCAACCACTTTAAAATGCTGTCCAAGATAGTAATTCCAAAATTCAACCTCATTGGGTAGACGGTTTTTGAAAAAAATAAACTTATAAAAACCCAGCGCAAACGGAGGCAGTTTGGCTTTTTCCACTGTAGGGTCTTTAGAAAGATTTTCGCCTGTATAGCAAAAATGCTTCACCTGTTCTTCAATTTCAGCGGCAGTCCAACTTTTTTTCCGAATGAGCGTAGCCGTATCATCTTCAAAAAGTACATCTATGGTCGTTTCGTCGTCGAATGGAAAATGTAAGTTGGTAGAGTAGGTCATCTAAGAAGCTTATTTCAAACCAAAGAATAATCACAGAATTTTTACTCGTTTGATAACAAACCAATGCAAACCTGCGCTCAGCCCCAACGACAATGTACTGATTACCAAAAAACCGCCCCAAACGCCCAAATTATACTTAAGCAGATAATACCCAATAGTGACAATAACAGTTTGATGCAGAATATAAAACGGATAAACGCCTTCATTGAGTTTTGCCAAAATGGGATGATTTCGATTCAAATACCGATACCCGTATCCCACCGTTGCCAAAACCGAAAACCACGTAAGACAGAAGGAATTAATATCCCAAACAACATCATACCAAGTTGCATCGTCCCAAGCGGGATAAATGAGCCGAACGCAAATATACAGACCATACAGAATGACTGTCGTAATGAGCGTCGCCCACCCGTAAATGCGTCGTTGGTCACTCATCACCTGCCATAACTTTGGGCGACTGACAAGTACGTACCCACCCCAAAACAACAAAATATTGAAAGCAAAATACGCCCAATCATCCACGAGCGCATGCGTTTCGTCGGGGTAGAACGGCTGCAAAATGACTTGACTAAGAGTAATTAGAAGTACATACCACAATGCCCCTCCTTTGCGCGTCGCAAACTTTTCCACCCTTTCCATAAAACGAGTTCCACCAGCAGATTTCATCCACTTAAACAGCGGAATACTAATCAATGAAAAGACGAATAAGTAGGCTACAAACCACAAGTGATGCCAGCTAAAACTGCCTTCCGGGTAAGGAACAAAGTTAAAAACGGTTTTGTAAAAATCGGCGTAGCCATTGAAATGAACGCCATTGAAAAGACGTTCGTAGTAAATCTGCGGAGGAACAATCACAAACATTCCGAACACCAATGGTACAAAAAGCCGCTTGACCCGCTCACCGGCGTAGCTTCCATACGTACGACGACTCAAGGCAAAATACGTACCTGCTCCCGAAACAAAAAACAGCAGAGGCATCCGCCAATAATGCAGCCAAATCATGACCCAACGCATCACTTCACTTTTTTCGACGCTTTTGATATGCCAGCCCCAAGGCACATAAATCATCCCTACGTGGTAATACAACAAAATAACAATGCAGATAACGCGTATCCAATCGAGGTCGTAACGGCGCAATGCCGAAGCTTGAGTTGAAGTACTTGGAGAAGAGGAAATTTCCTGTGTTTTCATGGTTGTCGTTTTTTATGCAAATCAACGGCAAATGATTCCAAGAGCGGTTATCTGCCGCGAAAATCGAAGTTCGCGCTTATCGGGAAGCAGAAAGGAAGGGTTAATACTGACAAATATCCCGCAAAAAACTGATTTTAGTCATAGCCTGACGGCGGTTAATGACGCACTTTTGGTAAAACCTTATAGGTTTATCATCAATATCTTTCGTCAAACCTATAAGGTTTAATTATGTCTCAATCCATTTCCCCAAGCGTCGAAGTGCAGTGCTACCACTGCGGAGCCGACTGTGAAGATACCATCGTGGTACACGACGACAAACCGTTTTGCTGCGAAGGCTGCAAATTGGTCTACGAATTACTGCAGGAAAATGAACTTTGCAGCTACTACGACTTCACTCAAAACCCGGGCGTATCGCCTGACAAAAGCTACTACGCCGGCAAATACGCTTATTTAGACCTTCCCGAAGTCCACGACCGCATTATTGAATTTACGGACGGTCGCCAAACCCATATCAATTGGTACCTGCCCCAAATGCATTGCAGTTCCTGCGTGTATTTGCTCGAAAATCTGCACCGACTGCACGAAGGAGTGATTTCGTCATTGGTTAATTTTCCCGAAAAGAAAGTACGGGTTGTACTCGACGAGCAAAAAATAAATCTCAGCAAACTTGCCGAACTGCTTACCTATATCGGCTATGAGCCTTACCTCAGTCTACAGGATGTAGAAGCCAACGAAGCGCCCAAGACCAACCGTACCCTTTTGTACAAAATCGGAATTTCAGGGTTTGCTTTTGGAAACGTGATGATGATGAGTTTCCCCGACTATTTTGGTTTGGGCGAGACGCAAAACGACCACCGCCTGCAATCCATGTTCAGCATTTTCAGCGTTCTGCTGGCTTTGCCCGTCTTCTTTTACGGAGCTTCTGGCTTTTTTGTATCAGCGTGGAAAGCCATTCGCAAACGCTACCTCAACATTGATGCGCCTATCGCTTTGGCCATTTTGGTGACGTTTGTTCGCAGTCTCTACGAAATTAGCACCCAAACGGGCGTTGGCTACTTGGATTCCATGACGGGGATTGTGTTTTTTATGTTGTTGGGGCGGTATTTTCAGGACAAAACGTACTCTGTTATCTCTTTTGACCGTGACTATAAATCGTACTTTCCGGTAGCAGTGACAAAATTAGGAGCGAGGAATCAGGAGGAAGAAGTCAGGAATGATGCCTTGGATAATTCAGAAATAGAAAATAAAGATGCCAACCACCGCTCACCAGTCACTGACCACCAGATTTTAGTGACTGATTTACAGCCGGGTGATTGCATTTTGATTCGAAACAAAGAATTGATTCCTGCCGACGTACGACTCATCAGCGAACGGGCGATGATTGATTACAGCTTTGTGTCGGGCGAGTCTATTCCCGTTGAAAAGACGCGAAATGAGCTCATTTATGCCGGAGGACGGCAAGTTGGAGGGGCGATTGAGGTAGAAGTTACCAAACGTGTATCACAAAGTTATTTGACGCAGCTTTGGAACAATGACTCTCTTTCCAAAAAGCAACAGGTCACTCAAAGTACGATGGTGAGCCAAATCAACCGCTATTTTACTTGGACACTATTAGGCTTAGGAATTTCAGGGTTGCTTTATTGGGGACTTATGGGAGACTTGCCCCGTGGTATCAACGCCATCACAACCATTCTGATTGTCGCCTGTCCATGTGCGTTATTGCTGTCTGATACATTCACCAACGGCAATATGTTGGGTATGTTTGGCAAGCATAAATTTTACCTGAAAAACGCACAAATCATCGAAAATCTTTCAAAGATTGATACGGTTGTATTTGACAAAACAGGCACCTTGACCTTGCCCGACGATGCTCAGATTCAGTTTATCGGAAAGCCGCTTTCACAAATGCAAAAACGGATTGTCAGAACATTGTGCGAGCAGTCGTCTCACCCATTGAGTCGATTGATAGCAAAATCGTTGAGTCATGTTCCTAAAGAGCAACTATTGAGTGATTTTAGGGAAATTGAAGGAAAAGGAATTGAAGCAAAATTGGGAGAAGATTGCCTCATCAGATTGGGCTCTGCACAATTTGCTTCGCCACTCATTGCCGGGATCCCCTCTGCCAAACAGGACGACAACACCAGTCACGTTTATTTTTATTTTGGAGACAGAGTTTTGGGTTATTTTGAGATTCAGAGTCAGTACCGCGACAATTTGCCCCAAACACTTACTGCACTGAAACAAAAGCACTACCAAACCTTCTTACTGTCAGGCGATAAACCAACGGATGTAGAAATGTTGGGCAATCTGTTTGGTTCCACATCGCAACTGCATTTTAATCAAAAACCCGACGACAAACTTCAGTTTATTCAAAAACTACAGGAACAGGGCCGTACCGTTTTGATGGTAGGCGACGGTCTAAATGATGCCGGGGCGCTCCTAAAAAGCGACGTAGGTGTAGCAGTATCGGACAATATCAACAACTTCTCCCCTGCCTGCGACGGAGTTTTGCAGGGAAGTCAGCTTTCACAACTTCCTCAGTATGTGCGATTGGCGCAGTCGGGGCGGAGAATTGTAGTTCAGAGTTTTATCATCTCGTTGCTGTACAATATTGTCGGACTCAGCTTTGCTTTGACAGGGACGCTTTCCCCCGTTGTTGCGGCGATATTGATGCCTGCCAGTTCGATTTCAATTGTACTTTATACCACCATCTCAAGCCGAATCGCTTCCCATAAGTTATTGAAATAAGGCGATTTACCAGACTTTGATGGCAACAAGATTGATAAGTGCATTGACCACAAATGCAATTGCAAAGGAGACTACGATGGAGAACTCCTGCAGTAAATAAGCTTGCAGAAACAGAAAGGTAGTAAATCCCACCAAGCCAATCATAATTCCTCTCAGGACGATGATAGCGGCTTTACTTCCCTGCAAATAATGAGTAAACATGGCCAAAATCGAAGTAATGATGGGAAACGGTGTCAAAATACCGCTCCAAGCCGGCCCTAACAGTTTGGCAATACCCGTAATGAAAAGCACAAAAAGCGTAGCCACCAACATGCGGATAGGTATATCATATTTCAATCGCCTTGATAAGTGATTTACCTTTTCGGTTTCGTTTGGAACAGAAAAATACCGCAGTGCTACAATGATGGTTACCACAGCGATACCATAAATAAGTAATAAAGGAGGATGTAAAAAATCAAGTAGAAGTGCCGTTAAAATAAAACTCAGATAAGAAAGCAGCACCGAAACTCCCCATTGCCGACGTTTTGACAAAAGGGCATACGTGTAGCAAAAGCTTACCAGCGAAACAATACCCATTAAGATACCTGGAACCGCCTGAATACCAAAGTCTCGGCCTTGTTCGACAATAAAAAACACCAGAATAGGACCTGCTACCCAAGGCATACTGCCAATCACCCCACCGACTTTATTCCCCCATTTGCGACTTACCAGTGTAACAAAGCCAATCACCATTGGCATCATGGCCAATTTAAAAAGTAAAATATTCATCTTTCAAACCTTTGGCTATCCTCTCAATAAAAGAGGGGTTCTTTTATCAATAGTCACCTTTTGTTTTTAGTTCATTGATTGGCATTATTTTGACACAAAGCGTTGAATCCTCCCCCCAAACAACTGACTAAAGTCACTTTTCAACCCTGACTTCCCTCATCTTTCTACGTTCTCTCCAAATGTACTTTTGGGCTAAAGCAGTAGAGAAAATCCCCATTTTTGTTTCTCTGCCCCAAAATAACAACTCCTATGAGCGCACTTATTGTCCTTTTAAGTATTAGTCTGCTGGTAGCGGGCGGTTTTTTGATAGCCTTTATATGGTCGGTTCGCCAAGGTCAATACGACGACGACTGTACTCCTTCCATTCGTATTTTATTTGACGATAAAGAAAAATAGTTCATCTCCTCAATCATCTAACTCCTCAACTTTAGTATGGAACCAATTTCCAAAACTACCTCTGCCGTTGAAATGGAAGAGTTTGAGTACGACAATACCATCGTACGAAACTTCGCCATTGCTTCTATCGTGTTTGGGATAGTCGGAATGCTGGTGGGCGTAATCATCGCGTTTCAGTTAGCATTTCCAGCCCTAAACTTTGATATTCCTTACACTACCTTTGGTCGATTGCGCCCACTGCACACCAATGCGGTGATTTTTGCATTTGTGGGTAATGGCTTTTTTATGGGTCTTTATTATTCGGCTCCCCGTATTCTCAGAACCCCCATGTACAGTAAGTTACTCTCCAACATTAACTTTTGGGGCTGGCAATTGATCATCGTTGCCGCAGCTATTACACTTCCGTTGGGATTAACCACGGGAAAAGAATACGCTGAATTAGAGTGGCCTATCGACATTTCGATTGCTGTCGTTTGGGTAGCGGCCTTGATTAACCTCGTTATGACCATGGTTAACCGTCGCACACAGCATATCTACGCGGCTATTTGGTTCTTTTTGGCTTCTTTTGTTACGGTCGCTATGTTGCACGTAGTCAACAGCGTTGAGTTGCCGATTTCATTGACGAAAAGTTATTCGTGGTACGCAGGTGTTCAGGATGCGCTTGTTCAATGGTGGTATGGTCACAATGCAGTGGCATTTTTCTTAACTACTCCTTATTTGGGTTTGATGTATTACTACTTACCCAAAGCTGCCAATCGTCCTATTTATTCGTATCGCCTTTCCATCATTCACTTTTGGTCGTTGATCTTCCTGTATATCTGGGCGGGTCCGCACCACTTGCTTTATACTTCATTGCCCGACTGGGCACAATCACTCGGAACCGTATTTTCAATCATGCTGATTGCTCCGTCATGGGGTGGGATGATTAATGGTTTATTTACGCTCCGCGGTGCCTGGGACAAAGTACGTGAAGATATTGTGTTGAAATTTATGGTGGTAGCCGTTACCGCTTACGGTATGGCCACTTTTGAAGGCCCGATGCTTTCGCTTAAAAACGTTAACGCTATTGCTCACTATACCGACTGGATAGTAGCCCATGTACACGTAGGAGCTCTTGGTTGGAATGGTTTCATGACATTTGCGATTATGTATTGGTTGTTCCCACGTTTGTACGGAAAGCCATTATTCTCACAAAAATTGGCCAATTTCCACTTCTGGATTGGTACATTGGGGATTATCTTCTATGCTGTTCCAATGTATTGGGCAGGTTGGACACAATCTTCGATGTGGAAAGAATTTACCGAAGAGGGTTTCTTAAAATACCCTAACTTCCTTGAAACGGTTACTCAATTAGTTCCTTTCTATGTATTGCGTGGTGTTGGTGGTACATTGTTCTTGGTTGGATTCTTGGTAGGTACGTATAACTTAGCCATGACTGCTCTGAGTGGCAAATTGATCAGAAACGAAAAGGCACGGTCTGCTTCACTTAAATCCATTTGGCATCAACCTGCCAACGAGTTTTGGCACAGCCGTATTTTTGAACGTAAACCGGTACTTTTAACCGTTATCGCTTTAGTAGCAGTAATTATCGGAGGGGTAATTGAGTTGGTTCCTACGTTCATGGTAGAATCCAACGTACCTACCATCGAAAGCGTAAAACCCTATACTCCGCTCGAATTGCACGGTCGTGATATTTATGTACGCGAAGGCTGCTATACCTGTCACTCACAAATGATACGTCCGTTCCGCAGTGAAACCGAACGTTACGGAGAATATTCCAAAGCTGGTGAGTTTGTCTATGACCACCCGTTCCAGTGGGGTTCTAAACGTACTGGACCGGATTTGCACCGTGTAGGCGCTAAATACCCCGATTCGTGGCACTACAATCACATGGAAGATCCAACGAGTATGTCGCCGGGCTCGATTATGCCTAAATACTCATGGTTGCTGGAAGATGATCTGGACTTGAGTACCACACCGGCCAAAATCAGTGCGATGCAAACCTTAGGAGTTCCTTACGAAAAAGGATACGAAAACCTTGCCACCGCCGATGCTCAAAAACAAGCGGATCAAATTGTAGCCAACCTTAAAAAAGACGGTATCAAAGCCAAGTCAAGCACAGAAATCATCGCGTTGATCGCGTATTTACAACGTCTTGGTACTGACATCAAAAAACAATAAAAACATGAAATTCAGAAACTATCTCCAAACGATTGACGGAGTGGCTATCTATCCGCTCATTGGACTACTGATTTTTGCGGCCCTATTTGTAGGATTGGTTTGGTATCTTGTTCGCATGGACAAAAAAACCATTCAAAACATAAGCAATATCCCGCTCGAAGACGGCACGATTCGCCGCGGATTATCTACGGTACTGTTGCTTCTCATTTCTGCGGCTGCTTTTGCACAGGAAGAACCTAAGAAAGCCGGCAATCAAGAATTGGTCAACTACCTGATTATTTCGCTGTTGGGTTTGGTTATTATCGCCATCGTAGTCATATTGGTACAAGTGCTGATGCTGCTTCGTAAAATCTCCACTCCTCAAAAAGCCGAAGCTGAGTCCAAAGAAGATTTGCGCGGTGACTCTGCTCCGTTCCTTAGTGATCGTTGGTGGCAGCGTTGGACAGGTTTTGGTGTACAACTTCAAGACGAACAACGCATCTTAATCCAAGGTCACGACTACGACGGAATTCACGAACTCGATAACCGGATGCCGCCTTGGTTAGCCTTCTTATTTCAGGGAACAATTGCTTTTGCTTTGATTTATCTTCTTATCTACCACGTATTCGATGTTGGAGATTTGCCAATGGCCGAATTGGCTAAGGAAACGCAGATTGTAGATGCCAAGAAAGCGGCCTTTCTGGAAAAAGCCTCCGCTAAAATCAACGAAAACTCCGTTACGTTGCTGGCAGATGCCAAGGCTATTGAAGAAGGAAAAGCCATCTTTACCGCCAATTGTGTGGCTTGTCACGCTGCCGACGGTGGAGGAACCGTAGGTCCTAACCTCACCGACGAATATTGGTTGCACGGCGGTGGCATCAAAAATATCTTCAAAACCCTCAAATACGGTGTTCCTGAAAAAGGGATGATTTCGTGGGAAAAGCAATTGAATCCGCTCAAAATGCAACAAGTAGCCAGCTACGTCATCTCTTTGAAAGGTACAAAACCCGCAGTTCCTAAAGCTCCACAAGGAGAAATTTATAAAGAAGCTGCCGTTACAGATAGTACTATCGCTGCGAAATAACCCCATCCTTCGGACACCCCTTCTCCAAATTGGAGAAGGGGTGTCCGAAGGATGGGGTTGAGGCAAATTCGACACTCCCAACTACATTCTCAACATGCAACCCCTCGAAACACACCCCGATTTTGATGAATCATTCCGTGACAGTTTTGCCGGAGTAGATGACGCTACTGGGAAACGAAATTGGTTTTATCCGCAAAAACCGACCGGAAAATGGCATAACCGCCGCGTTTGGTTCACCATTTTTCAATTAACAATTATGTTTGGGTTACCCTTCCTGAAAGTGAACGGTCAACCTCTCTTCTTATTCAATATTTTAGAACGTAAATTTATCGTATTCGGACTCTTCATTGGCCCACAGGACTACTGGTTGTTTGGGTTAATGATGATTTCGTTTTTTGTCTTTATCGTACTGTTTACCACCGTTTTCGGTCGGGTGTGGTGCGGTTGGGCGTGCCCTCAAACGGTTTTTATGGAAATGGTTTTTCGTAAAATTGAGTACGTCATCGAAGGGGATTGGAAAGCGCAGCGGGCCCTCGAAAAAGCTCCTTGGACGAATGATAAAATCATAAAAAAGGCAGTCAAAGCAGTCGTTTTTTTAACGGTTTCCTTTATGATTGCCAACCTCCTGCTTAGTTATTTTGTAGGCGTTGACCGACTGTGGCGCATCGTAACCGAACCTATTTCGGAGCACTTGACCCTGTTTTTGGGAATTTGTGCTTTTACTGTCATTTTCTTTTTGAATTTTGCCTGGCTCCGCGACCAAGCCTGCACCGTAGTATGTCCGTATGGGCGTTTGCAAGGAGTTTTGTTAGATAAAAATTCGGTGGTGATTGCCTATGATTACAAACGTGGTGAACCGCGCGAAAAACTCCATAAAGGCACTGTAAGAACTGCGGGCGATTGCATCAGCTGTTTTCAGTGCGTCAATGTATGTCCTACAGGAATTGATATACGTAACGGCACCCAGATGGAGTGCGTCAACTGTACTGCCTGTATTGATGCCTGCGACAACATTATGGAGAAAGTGAATCTGCCTAAAGGACTGATTCGTTTTGATTCCGAAAACAACATTGCGAGCGGAAAAAGCAAACGCGTCACTACCCGTACCATTGCATACGCTGTTGTTTTGACGGCCCTTTGGGTAGGACTTGGCTATGCCCTCCTCACCCGCAGTGATACTGAAACCACACTGCTTCGGGTTCCAGGGTCTCGTTACATCGAAAATCCGGACGGTACCATCAGCAATTTATACACCTTTAAATTATTCAACAAAACCAACCATTATATCCAACCGGAAATGAAGTTATTGTTTCCTAAAGGTTCGTTGAAGTTTGCAGGTATTCCCAGCCTTACTTTAGACGGAGCAGGGATGGTAGAAGGTTCTGTGTTTATTACGATTCCGAAATCAGAACTCAAAAATCGGAGAACCGAAGTCACATTGGCGATTTATGCCAATCATGAAAAATTAGAGGAGTTCAAAACATCATTTATCGCACCGGAAGAATAAATTTTAATACTATGAAAATCTCTTGGGGTACCGGCATTGGGGCCGTTTATGGCCTGTTTGTACTGATGATACTTGCGTTAGTCGGCATGAGTATTATCCAAAAAATAGACTTAGTCACCGACGATTATTACGTTGAAGAAATTCAGTATCAGGGAAAAATTGACAAAATAAATAATGCGAAGCAGCTCACCACTCCCCTCAAATGGGAGGTAGCCGAAACCGGCATTTCCATACATTATCCTGCTGATATGAAAGGCATTAGCGGTCAAATTTACTTTTATTGCCCTTCCGACAACCGTAAAGATTTTAAATTGGACATCCAACCCGGCCAATCGGGAAGCCAATTTATCTCAACTCAAAAAATCTCCGCAGGCCGCTACCAACTCAAAATTGATTGGAAAGCCAACGGCGTAGGCTATTGGAACGAAGGAACTGTAAATATCTGAGTGTCAAATGCAGAGTGCAGAGTGTCTAGTAGAAATTAACTCAATATTCTAAACTTTACATTCGACGCTCTCTATTCGACACCGCACGGGCGACCCCGTCTGCATTTGAACCGTAGCGGCGGACCGCTCAACACTCTTAATTTGACATTCTGCACTTGACACTCGACACTTAAAAAATGTTTTATCTCGCTTTTTCCCTCGGTCTGATGAGTAGCCTGCACTGCGTTGGTATGTGTGGGCCTATTGCGTTGGCATTGCCGGTGCATCAGCGGTCGAAGTTTGGGAAATTGGCGGGAATTTTATTGTATAACATAGGTCGTGCTTTTACGTACGCATTTTTAGGTTTTTTGTTGGGATTCGTCGGCAATGCCCTCAATCTGGCGGGATTGCAACGCAGCCTTTCTATCGGAACGGGCGTGATTATGCTGGGCGCAGTCGCTTATTCTTCCCAATGGCTCGACCAATTAGCGCCTCCTTCTTTTCTTCAAAAAGGAGTTCAGACTGTTAAGAAAAAACTGGGAAGTTTACTCCACAATCGCAGTTTTTCGGCTCTGTTCATGTTAGGAATGCTCAATGGCCTTCTCCCTTGTGGTTTAGTCTATATGGCCCTCATCAGTTCCGTTGCTACGGGTAGTCCCGTGGAAGGAGCTTTGTTTATGGCTTTATTTGGAATGGGAACGTTGCCTGCCATGAGTGCCGTGGCGTTTGTCAAAAATTTATTTTCCGCCTCTCTTCGCAACCGCGCCCGCCGACTCATGCCGGTTTTTGTAGCCGCAGTGGCTGTATTGCTTATTTTACGCGGTTTGGAAGTAACGGGTTGGCCGCTGTTAGGTTTGGAAACGCGTGAGATTCCAGTTTGTCATGGGGTTGTTAAGTAGGTAAAAGGATAATTTATTTAAAAAAGTAATTAATACAGTGTTTAATTAGTTAGTTTATATTTTGCCCGCTGATTTACGCTGATGTTAAAAACCGCAGATAGCCGCAGATTTTGGGTGATTAATTCTGTTAATGAGAGTTTCTGTGCCAATCTTCGCTGTATTTTAATCTGCGTTTGTCTGCGGGATAATACATATCACAATACTTTTAAAACAGTGTAATTAAAGTCATTTCACCAGTAATTATTTGCAGCTAAATTAATTGACAAATCACATTTTTACTCTTAAAAAGAGTATTTAACAAAATTACTCTTCTTGAGTATAAGGAATTATTTTTAAGCGAAGTATGACACAAAAAATTCTTGAATCATAAAAAATTTTAAGAGCTAAAAAAAGTTAAATACTATTTTAAAATTAAGAAGTATAAATACAAAACTGTATTTAGGATTTATAAAACTAAACTAAAAGAGCAAAACATTTAAATATTATGAATAAAATCAACAATTTTTTTGTAAAATACTATGAAGATATTTTACAAATTATACCTAATGAAAGCACATATTTACTAACCTTTACAAATAAAGGTTATAATCTATTTTATGGTCAATTTTGGATTAAGAATACACAACATCAAGGTTCATCTCCAATTTGCAAAATCAACTTAGAGGCAGGCTGTGTTAATCGAAATTTTGCTATTATTTACCCAATCTCTCCAGATATTTCCGAGGCAGATATTGACATAGAATATCTTAATAGCCAAGTAAATTTTAGAAAGCGAGTAAGTTTACAAGAGTTACTTAAGGGAGTCGAATTATGTGAAGGAATATTTTTAATAACCACTCTTGCGGAATAATTATTTATTATTCAAACTCTACAAATTCATTTCCATTATAATCAATGTAAAATTCATATTCCTTGCGCCTTACTTGAGCAATTCCATCTATAAATTCCTCACAATCATCATATAAAAAAGGGATGATTACTTTTTCTTCATCTTGAAACCTCTCAATATAACCGCATCTACCTTGAAGTTGCCTTGCCCAGTATCTCCTTTTTTCTTTTGAAATTTTAAAATGCTCTTCAATTTCTCCTTTTATATTAAAAATAAAACAATCATCTTCTCTTTCACCTCTAAATAAAGAATTAGGTAATCTGTCTAAATCTTCATAAATAGGAGATTTAACCATATTCCCATTTTTATCCATAAGACCATAAAAATAATCTTTTTTCACAATAGCAACTCCATCTATAAAGTTTCCTATCGAGTCTACCCAAAATGAATAACGATCTGGTTCTTTCCCATCTCTATTTATAATTCCCCATTTCCCATTTTTTTTGACTTTAAAATGATAAGATAATATTTTTTTCTCTTTATCAACAGAAAAACTATTATCCTCAGAATCTTCTTCCAAGATTTTTATCGACTCATACTTGAAAGATATTATTTCTTGCCCTTTAATATCTAATACGCCATAAAAAAAACCACTTTTCAGTATTACCAATTCCCCAATTATTACCGGTATATCTTCGTATAAAAATGGAACAATATCTTTATTTTTCTTGTCTATTACTCCCCATTTTCCATCTTTTTTAACCTTAGCCAAACCATTAGAAAAACTAAAGCTTGCTTCATACATAAATGGAATTATTATATTTTCTTCATCATCAATATATCCCCATAAATCTCCTTTTTTCACTTTAGCAATGTCTTCTGAAAAACAGAATGCTTCATCATAAACAAATGGAATAATAACATCTCCATTGTTGTTTATATACCCCCATTTTTTGTTAATTTTTGCAGGGGATATACCTTTTACAAATGAAACAATTTCATCATAAATTAAAGATATTATAAGTTTTCCAAATTGATTTATGTACCCTACTTTTCCATCTTTTTCAACATATGATATACCATTTTCAAAACTTTTTGCATATTCAAAAACCAATGGTATTACTATATCACCAAATATATTTACAAACCCATACTTTCCTAAATAATTCAATCTTTTATCAGCTTTGTAGGATATAAAACCGTCTAATCCTACCTTAGGATTTTCGTAGATTTTAACCATAGATAATCCTTCGCAGAAACTACTTATTTCATCATACAAAGGAGGTATTAGTTCTTGCCCATCAATATTTATCATCCCTATTTTCTTATCTTTTTTTACTATTGCCTTTCCGTTAAAAAAAGGCTCAATTTCATCATATACGGGTGCTACAATCTCCTGTCCATATTTATTTAGTATTCCTACCTTATTGCCAATTTTTACTCTTGATATATTTTCACTAAAAGAACCAACAAAGTCATATTCATAGGTGCAAGCGAACACAATTTCCTTACTGCGATTCGCAAACCCCCACTTTTTGGTACCATCTTTACTTACCAATAAAAAAGGAACAAGCCCTAACTCACTGTAATCATACAAAGGTTTTAAATAAATCTGAACTTCGGTCTCCTTTTTAGAGAATATAAGGGCATGCAAAAGGCCAATGAGTCGCTTTTGCGTTGTCCACGCTCTGCACTGTGTACGTATAGTATGGAAAATCGAACTTTCAGAGTTAGCAAAATCGTTCGCAGTCAAAATAAGATTGTCACCTTGGTAATAAGTTTCTAACCAATTGGGGTGTTCGGCCAATACGTGTAAACTCAGTGAGAGTACCAAGATAGGTACGTGGTCGATGTATTTGCCAAAATCACTAAGGCTGCGGCGCGGGTGTCTAAACGCGGGGCTGCCCAATTCCGTAGCTTCCTGTCCTGCCATGTCGGGCGTAAACATACCGTCGTAGTCCACTAATACCAATTCTCCACGGGGCGTTACCAAAATATTGTCGGGTTTGAGGTCGCCGTGGGCAAAGGGCTGCTCTAATAGCCATAGCGCCAAACGGTCAAAGGCTTCGGCTACTTTTCGCAGGGCGATACTGTCTCCTGCATCGCATCGGCTTTGGAGGTAGTTGTAGAGAGTATGGCCTTCTACCCAATCAAGCGTCACAACCTCAAATTCCCGCTGCTCGCTGAGAGCGGTTTCCACCCAAATCTCAGCGGGATGGTAGGTATAGCGCAGTAGGTAAGGACTGTAAGGCAGGGTATCCAAACACGCACTTATCTGCTCATAGCGTTGGCGGCGGAGGGGCTGCTCACGCACAAAACACTTCACCGCCACGGGGCGATTGGTGCGGGTATCGCGCATCTTAAACACTACCGCAAAGTTGCCCGAGCTAAAATGCAGGTCGCCCGTAGCATCGTATTCGGGGCGCAGGTGGGTGAGGCTACCAAAACTATGTTCGGCCAATCGGATGGCATCTTTGTATTCACCAATAGTAGGATACGGCATTTTTGTAAAATCGTTTCGGTTTTGTATCTTCGCATCACAGGCTTTGACCAAGAAACCTGCACTGCTTTTTTAAGTTCTAAACAGCATTACCAATGAAAACAAAAACAATCACCAAGCCTTATTTTCTCAAACTTCCCAAAACCTACGCTGCCGAAGAGATTATTGCGGCAGGAGGTACTTCTGCATTTGGTAAACAGACCGGCTATGACCCCAAGAAGTTTTACGACATCAAGGGAGAGGGGCTTTCGAACGAGGAAATCGAACAAGCCCTCAAAATGCTTTCAAAGTAATGAATTTGCTTTTTGATACCAATATTATTTCTAAAAGCTACAGCGATTGAGGCTACTGCCTCGCTTCTCGAACTCGTCACCACAGACGGTGACTTTGACCATCTACAAGATACCTTTCTACAGCTTCGTAAAATCACACCTGCGTTTTTTCAATCATAGGCCTACATTGTTGCGTATTTACTTGGTTCGTCCCATGGAGGTGGTGGTTCCAATTTGGAGAAAATACACCAACGCATTGATATTGGCGTTGAACGCCATGCCCGTGTAAGCTCCACGGAGGTCTTTTTGGGTGAGGCGGGCTATGTCAGTGTTGTACGATGCAGGCATTTCGCTCGACATTCGATACAACAACTGTGCGTAATTATCCTCGGGCAAGTCGTCGGGATTCTGTGGAAAAAGCACGGGTGTATGTTCTGTATCGGAGAGGTGAACGTTGAACAGCAACACGTTTCCGTCGGCAGTATTCAAGGTTTTGATACGGCGAGCCGCTTGCAAGAGTTCGGTGTCGTCACCATCGGTTGCTTCACCATCGGTAATATTGATAACAATAGGCGGATAACAATCTTTGTCTTCCAAAGCCACAATCCACTGTTCAAGCCAATCTGCGGCCAAATCCAAGGCCGCTTTCATGGGCGTAAGTCCGCCCGACTGAGGCGTTATCCATTCACGTACAGGTTTTTGACTCACAATCATTCGCCCACGAATGGTTTGTTCTACGGTGGTCTGGGTCATGCTCAAATAATGGTCGCGCAGTTGAGACATCCCCACAAATGCTTCCCCATCCAAGGCTCCTTGCCAAGCGGAATAGGCGTCATCATCTTGATTTCCGTAGCCAATGATACCGATTTGAAAGTATTCACGCAATTCACCTTCGCGGTTGCAGCGATTGAGGATTTCGTCCAATAACGAATTGAGCGTCAACGCCACCGCTTGAGCTTTGGTGGTGGTTTGTCCCTGAAAAACGATTTCGACATCCATCGATCCCGATTGGTCAATCAAAAACAACATAGCCGAAGGCGTTTTGCGCGTAATGTAGGCAGTATAAGGCTTTGACTTAGGTACGACTTGGCTCATTGCCGCTTGCAAAAGCTGCTGTACAGCCGTTCGTTCAGCGGGTAAAAGTTGGGATTTGATGAGATTCGGCATGAATCGTATTAGCTTACTTTGAGTTGCTTTTCTAAGTTTTTGATGTCTTGTTGCAATCGAATGCGCAAGTCGGAAAAGTGCTTTTCAAAATTACCTATTTGTTCGTACACTACCACAATTTCATCCGTTTCAAGCAACCCGATTTCACGTAATAAGTCTTCGCGTCGGAGGAGCAGTCGGGCATGGATTTGCTGCCAATCATCGCTGCTTTTGGAACTGTCCCAATCAATACCAAAAGCTGTACCCTCTTTCAAAGATTGCCAAATTTCGGTCACTTTGGCGAGGTCGCGGCGTTGGTAGGCAGCGATTAATTCAGTGGCTATCGTTTGGGCTTTTTGTTGCTTGGCGGGGTCGTGCATAAACTTGTCGGGGTGCCCCAATATAATCGCCTCACGGTACATTTTTTTGAGCTTCCTCTCAGTATCTTCTTCCAATTTAACTACTTCTTCGACCTGCGAGAGTTGAGTAGTTACGCGCTCATAGTCAACACGATAGCCTTCATATCTTTGTTTATCTTGGTTTTTGGCGGTCAACTCAGCCTCTCGCCTCGCCCATTCGGTTTTGAGCGAAAGATGCCGAAGCAACAAATCTCCGAGAGCCGACTTCAACTGATAATAGTATTGCTCAATAACGGTTTCATAATCAGACTTTTGTTGTTGTAAATACCCTATTTCGGCTTCTAAAAGTTGGATAGCCAACCGCCACTCTTGTGACTTATTTATCAGCTCTTTCTGCGGATTCGTGGTTATTTTTGGGCCAAACTCCTCTAAAAGTTGACTGAATTCCTCCAAAAAGAGTTGGGCCAAATTGGGGTCATCTTCCACAATCGACAGGTTTTCTTTGTTATAGATGGCACCACAGTAAGTCCAATTATAGGAACCCCACAAAACCTTTTTTCGGTCAATCACGCAAAATTTATGGTGCATTTTGCCCCCCGTCACTACATCAGCCCAAATGATTTGGATGCCGTGCTGCTGTAAGGTTTGATAATCAATCCGTGATTGATGGTTAATTTCGTCGTTTTCCACTATCAACGAGACCTTTACCCCTTTTTGCGCAGCCTCCACCAGTACTTCCGCAATAGTTTGATCCGTAAACCACGCGATAGCCGCGCGAATCTCATCAGTAGCCAACGATAAATGTTGTACTAACTTGGGGCGTATGTTAGTAAAAAGTACCTGTATATTCATGCCAACGAATGGATAATGAGTGTCATGTCATCAATCCCCAACATTTTTTGCGATTGTAATTTTTCGACATATTCCCGAAAACCATTTTCTGAGGTCAAGGCTGATTTTAAAGGTTGAAGCACATCCTTTTCAAAAGATTGTAAAGGCAAACGTGCTATGTTTTCCCACAAACCGCCCAAACGGGAAGGTAATTGGCAAACTTCTCTAAATTGTCGTTGGTCGTCGGAGTTGGATGACGACTGCAAGAATGTTCCCCAGAAATACTGCGCAAGGGTATCGGAAGCAAGCCAAATTTCAGCTTGTTTGGGCAAATCAATAAGTCGAAACCCAACTTCAAGAGCAGGTTCGCGCCAATTAATCAAATAGGGAGATTCATTGAATTCAAGTGGACTGGCAAGAGAAGCTGAAAGTTTGTCATGTTTTGAATCATACACAAAAAGTACACTGTCGCCATAAACCGCCGCTTTATGATATTGAGGCCAAACCGCTATTAAGGTCGAAGCAGACCCCTCGTCAATAAATTTGGCAGCCCAATTGGTGTTTTGGCTTTGGGCTTGATATAAGTCGAAAAACTGCTCCCAGATGTTATCCAACCATTTTTCAAATGCACTAAAATCATTCCAAGGTTCAGAAGGCAGATGTTCACATAAATAAGATGCCCATTCACCTGCATAGACACCCATACCGCCCGCACCGTCGGCGAGTGCGATTACATTTTCATCTATCCGAAAACGGTCTTCGGGTAGTTCAGAAAGGGTTTTAGAAATAGATTGGTGCATTTGAGAATAGTATGGGCTACAAACATAAAAAATATACGTTTGAAACACACCAAATTCTAATAATCCTAAAGATATTAGGTTTGGAAGTAGATGAAATTTCTATCTGCCATGGGGCTGTTAAATAACACACCGGTTAGATTTTACTGATTCACACTCATCTGCCAATTAAATCGCTCAAATGCTTTTTGTATTTCCTCAATAATGAATGCTCGCAAGGCGTCGGGAGTAGGAGATGCTGCTCCCGCTACCAGTTGTATTCCCAATACACGCTCTATTTCCCAAAGAGTTTCTGTTGTAAAATTGTGCGTTCCGCTCAACCAACGACTAATTTCAGCGGGTTTTTTACCCATTAAAAAAGCAAACTCCTGATTTGTAAGCCCTTTGGTGTGCATACCTTCATAGATCCTTGCAGCCAATCCCATTCTTTTAAGGGTATTGGCATGATGTTCAGGAGAAATTCTTTTTTGTATTTTCTCCAACTTTTCCATATAAATTTCGTCCGTATTATTCATCTGTTCCTAATGTTAAATCAGTACTCTTTTCATTCGGCTTCACAAGAATAATCTTTTTGATTCACTTCAATTACACTCAGTACTTGATATTTTTATCCACTGCCTGACAAATGTCATATTTTGCTTTTTCAATACCGTGCATTTTTGGTAAAATACCTATTTACCATGAATACGCATCTCCTCCAAAAATACAACGTACCGGGTCCTCGATATACCAGTTACCCAACCGTACCTTACTGGGACAAGACTGAACTTGCCGAATCCCGTTGGAAGGATTTAGTCAAAGATACATTTGAGGTGAGCAACGCTACTGAAGGCATCAGCCTTTATTTGCATCTGCCTTTTTGCGAAAGTTTGTGTACGTATTGTGGCTGCAACACCCGTATTACGGTTAACCACAAAGTCGAGCAGCCCTATATTACTGCTTTGCTCAAAGAATGGCAACTCTACGTTGATTTTTTGCCCGCGCGTCCTCAAATTCGGGAAATTCACTTAGGAGGCGGGACACCTACTTTTTTCAGTCCCGATAATTTACGTACGTTAATTAATGGCCTGTTTGAGAAAGCAGACATTCACCCACAGCACGAATTTGGATTTGAGGCGCATCCTGCCAGTACGACTGATGAACACCTTCAAACTTTATATGACTTAGGTTTTAAACGAATCAGCATTGGCGTTCAGGATTTTAACCCGATTATTCTTGAACTCATCAATCGCCCGCAAACTTACCATCAGGTAAAACACGTCACCGAAAAAGCCCGAGAAATCGGTTATACTTCGGTCAATTTTGATTTAGTATATGGGTTACCACAACAGCGAGTTTGCGGTATGACTCAGACCATTGGGGAAGTAATTCAACTGCGCCCCGACCGCATTGCCTTGTACAGCTACGCACACGTACCTTGGATCAAACCGGGTCAGCGTAAATTTACGGAAGCCGACCTACCCGATGCCGCAAAAAAATTAGCCATCTACGAAGCTTGCTGCGGAGCACTCGAATTGGCCGGCTATACTGACATCGGTATGGATCATTTTTCGCTCAAAACCGACTCCCTTTACGAAGCATTGGAGCAAAAGAAACTTCACCGCAATTTCATGGGCTATACCACCACCCAAACCCGCCTGTTGATCGGCTTGGGTGTATCGGCCATCAGCGATTGTTGGTGGGGATATGCACAGAACGAAAAAACAGTCGAAAAATACTATGAGCGACTGAAAAACAATGAGTTGCCAACATTCAGAGGTCACATATTGACTCGTTCTGACTTGATACTGCGTCGTCATATCCTGCAATTGATGTGTCACTTTGAAACCGGTTGGTTTGATACTAAAGAGCAATGCCAGGAACTGTACGAAGCACTTTCCCGGCTGGAAGAACCCGAGAAAGATGGACTGGTCCTGATAGAGCCTTATCATTTAAAAGTTACTCCCAAAGGAAGGGCTTTTATACGCAATATTAGTATGGCTTTTGATGCTCGTCTTTGGGATGATGTACCCCAAACTGCCATTTTCAGTCAAACATTTTAAAATAAATTTTGGAAAAATCACCGTAACCTCCGTATTTGGTATGTTAGAAGTTTTTATTCAGCAAACCCAAGCGATGAGAAGACACGTCGAAATGTTAGATGCACTTTTTAAAAGTGCGACGGAGGGAATTATTGTCGTGGATTCATGGGGAATTATCCAATTGGCTAACCCTAAGGCGCAAGAACTATTCAGATACGAAGATGGCGAATTGGTAGGCAAAAAAATTGAACTGCTGATTCCTCAACGCTACGCGCACAAGCACGTAGACCATCGAATGAATTATGCGCAACACCCCAAGGCCCGGAGCATGGGAGGCAATTTGGACCTCTATGCCAAACGTAAAGATAACACCGAGTTTCCTGTCGAAATCAGTTTGAGTCCCTGTTCCACCAGCGATGGTGACTACGTGGTGAGCTTTATTATTGATATTTCTCCCCGTAAAAAACAAGCAGAAGCGTTGCTCGAAGCTCACCGTCAAATCCAACTCCTTAATACGGATTTGGAAGAGCGCGTACAGCTTCGTACCCGCGAACTGGCGCAGGCACTCGAAGAAATCGAGCAATCGAAACAGGAAGTGATGCGTGCGCTCGAAAAAGAGCGTCAGCTCAACGACATGAAGACCAAATTTGTGACCATTGCCTCGCACGAATTTCGTACGCCTTTGGCCACTATTTTATCTTCAGCCTCTTTGATTGGACGCTATATAAATGCCGATGAAGATGAGAAACGTCAAAAACACGTTCAGCGCATTAAGTCAACAGTCAATAATCTTACCGAAATTCTAAACGACTTTTTGTCACTTGGCAAACTTGAAGAAGGGCAGATTCGTAACGTTCCCGTTGTATTCAACCTTTCTGAATTTTGTCAGGAATTAGTGGAAGAAATGCGTTCGGTTTGCAAAGAGAATCAACAAATACAGTATATCCACGAAGGCAATGTGGACGTATGCATAGACCGACATCTGCTCAAAAATGTGCTGATTAATTTGTTGTCTAACGCTACAAAGTATTCAGAAGCAGGTAAAAACATCTTTTTACGTACTTACAAAAAGGAAAACAGTATTGAATTTGAAGTACAGGATCAGGGAATCGGTATTCCTGAACAGGATCAATCGTACGTGTTTGATCGTTTTTTCAGAGCGCATAATTCGGGAACGATTCAAGGCACGGGTTTGGGGCTTAACATTGTAATGAAGTATATTCAACTCATGCAGGGTGAAATTCGTTTGGAGAGTCAACTCAATAGAGGAACGACGGTGTATGTAGAAATCCCTAACTGTTAACAAATGAAAACCATTTTATTGATTGAAGATAATCCCGATATGAGGGATAACACCACTGAAATTCTTGAATTGGCACATTACAACGTGGTCACTGCAGAAAATGGTAAGAAAGGAATCAAACTGGCGCAGGAACAGCAGCCTGATCTCATCATTTGCGATATTATGATGCCCGAATTAGATGGCTATGGCGTACTTCACTTACTCAGCAAAGAATCTGAAACAGCCAGTATTCCCTTTATCTTTCTGACTGCCAAAGCCGAAAAAAACGATTACCGAAAAGGCATGACGCTGGGGGCCGACGATTACCTCACCAAGCCTTATGACGATGTCGAACTTTTGAGCGCCGTTGAAACGCGTCTTCGCAAAAACGACCTTCTAAAAAGTGAATATTCTCGCACCGAAGATGGCTTAAATCAATTTTTGAACGAAGTCAAATCCTTTGAATCGCTCAAAAAACTTTCTGAAAACAAGAAAACGAAAGTCTATAAAAAACGGGAAACCATCTACTCGGAAGGCAGCTACCCCAACGCGGTTTATTTCTTAAAAAGCGGAAAAATCAAAAATTCTAAAGCCAACGAATTTGGCAAAGAATATATCGTTGAACTTCACAAACCGGGCGATTTTTTTGGTTATTTGGATTTACTGGAAAATACCCCCTACCAAGAGTCGGCGGTGGCTTTGCAGGACAGCGAAATTGTCATTATTCCCAAAGATGAGTTCAACAGCTTGCTTTATAACAACCGAGATGTAGCTACTAAATTCATCAAAATGCTTTCTAACGAAGTAAGAGAACGAGAAGAAAGATTGTTGAAATTGGCTTACAACTCCGTACGCAAACGCGTAGCCGAAGCGCTTATCATGCTCGCCAATCGGTATCAGGAAGACAAATCAAAGCCTTTTGCCATTGCCATCACGCGCGAAGACCTCGCCAGCATTGTAGGCACGGCTACTGAAACTGTCATTCGTACGCTTTCTGATTTCAAAGATGAACACCTCATCGAAATGAAAGGCAGTCTTATTACGGTGTTGGACTATGAAAAACTGGCAAGGATGAGGAATTAAATAGTTCTTCGTTTGTCAATCGTCAGTCGGTTTAGGCAGCCCCGACTGACGATTTTCTTTTTTCAACACCTCAGCCTCCAATACTGAAATTTTCCACTCAAAGTATTAAAAATGGGAAACCATAGCTTTACTGATGCTGCGCTTTGACCAAGCCGCGCAAAAAGGCGATTTCGTCTTGTAAAAGGACTATTTTTCGCTCGTAAAGTTCGCGCTCTTTGTCGGTCAAGCCGTGGTTGATTACAAAACCTGCCTGCCCTCCACTTTGATTTTCATTCACCTTATGAATGACATTGCCACTATCAAAACTTAACAACGATGCTACATCTATACCAAACAAATCGGCTATTTTTTTGAGCGTAGAGTAGGTAATATCCACCTCACCCCGCTCTATTTTGCCATAGTTTGTTTGTGACATACCCAACTGAGTTGCCATAAACTCTTGAGTTAAGTCTTGAATTTCGCGTAGTTTACGGATTTTTATTCCTACCGATTGCATAGATAAAATATTTTAGCACACTGCTAAAGTACAAACAAGTTGCTGGATTTTGTACAATTTGAGGCACGTATTTTTGTAAAAGTACAAAATACAACTACTTTTCATATACTATACGTCAAACAAAGTAGTCGTGAAAGTGCTAAAATAACCCCCTGTTTTTTTTGTAGGCCGCGCTTTGGATTTTAAGTTTGTATCAACCAATCGCTACCCACAGCGGCCGAGTGAGTAGGTATTGGGAGTAGCATGTTTTACCTTAAAATTAAATCAAAAATGAGAACTTTGGAATTGGAAAATTATGGCGTGATGGAGATGAATAGTGAAAATAAAATTGATATTTCGGGCGGATACGGGTATCATGCCTATCATGATGCAGCTTCTAAACATGCTTCTCAACTTATCGCTAAAGCTTGCGATAGATTCGTATCAGGTATGAAAAACCAAATTGATTTAATTTGGGATAAATGTGCGTGTTAAGTTTTAATTAAAAAAAATCTATGGACATGAAATTCAATCAAAATTTTGGAACAGAAGAATTAACTCCCGATGAGTTAATCTTAATTGATGGAGGTAGCTGGTTAGGTGATGCTGTTGAGTTTGCAGGTGCTTGTGTGGGGACTGTAATAGGTTCTGCTCTTTGTATGGCTAAATGTCTGACCAATAAATTCGGCATTACGGAGCCAAAACCGCATAAATAAAGTAATTGTACCTGTTTTTCAGGTTTTTCTGATTTAATCAGAAAAACCTGAAAATATTATAAGATGAAAAAAGAAAAACTATTAAACTCAAGTCAACAGAAGGCGGCTCTGGTAGTACGGTTTTATTTTATATTTTTAGTGGGTTCTTTTATAGCTATTTTTTTGGGAGAGCTTATTTTAGAAATAATTTCAGCAATCGGTATTAAGATGCCTAAGCCAATGCCTACATCTGAGAAAACAATAATGGATTGGGGAGCTTTTTGGGCTTTCTTTGGTATGGTAATTTGGTCTCCTATTGTTGAGGAATTATTATTTAGATACTGGTTATTATATTCAAGAAGAAAAATACTGATTAGTTTGTGTGTATTTGTATCACTAATTATTGTTCGACTATTTAGTTTTAGTAGTTACGGACTTCACATATTTTATTGTTCGGCTTTGTTCGTTTTTTTATATAAACTATTTATTAAAATAGAATTCTATATATAATGTACCCCGATTTTAGGACAGAGTTTATAAGTGGAGACTTATTATCTTTATCTTAAAATAACACAAAAATGGGAAAGCGTATCAGACGTAATTACGATGAGAGTTTCAAGACAAAAGTAGT